>Ga0182230_1000054_pt1 | contig 15221 bp, 12 predicted proteins | sample G6R1MG_28_FD_128384 | JGI IMG/M metagenome (GOLD analysis project Ga0182230, IMG submission 128384) | Miscanthus phyllosphere microbial communities from Michigan, USA - G6R1_NF_07NOV2016_LD1 MG | ecosystem: Host-associated > Plants > Phyllosphere > Phylloplane/Leaf | place: USA: Michigan...
CGCTTCCCCCAACCATAGCGGATCATGCACTGTCTCTGGTTAGGTTGCGAGCCCTTCTGCATCTTAAGCGTGTTCGAATGGGTTCAATTTTGCGATAGATGGGTTGGGTCTATCGTCGCCAGGTAAATTCATGAGCCGTGGTGAAGGCTGTCACGCCGATCGACTCAGCACCTCTTCGACGAACGCCGGCACCGTCTCGCTCGCGCGCCCGAGCCGGGTCGCCTCGAACAGACCGGCATTGTCGGCGGCCTCGAGCGTGAGGGCGAGCGTCGGGATGCCGAAGGCGCGGGCCTGCGCCACATAGCCCGCCGCCGGGTAGACTGCGCCGGAGGTGCCGATCGCAACGAACAGGTCGGCCTCGGCGAGCGCCTCGTCGATCGCTTCGAGGTGGTGGGGCATCTCGCCGAACCACACCACGTCGGGCCGCATGTCGCCGCTATGGCCGCAATGCGGGCAGGGGGTCTCGACGGTGAGATCCTCGTGCCAGACGGTGCCCGCTGCGCAGGCGGTGCAGCGGGCCTTCAGCAACTCACCGTGCATGTGCACCACGTGGCGCGAGCCGGCCCGCTCGTGCAGATCGTCGATGTTCTGCGTGCACAGGAACAGCCGGCCGCCGCGCTCCGCCAAGCCCGCTTCCAGCCGGGCCAGCGCCACGTGGGCAGGGTTCGATGCGGCGGCGCGGGCGTCGCGGCGGCGATGGTTGTAGAAGTCGTGGACCAGCACCGGATCGGCGGCGAAGCCTTCGGGCGTCGCGAGGCGCATCGGGTCGAACCGGGCCCACGCGCCGTCCGTGTCGCGGAACGTGCCGAGTCCGCTTTCGGCGGAGATCCCGGCACCCGTCAGAACGAAGATGTTGGACATCGCGCGGCTCAAGCGTCCGGCAGGCGGGTGGCGAGCACCTTGTCGATGCGCCGCCCGTCCATGTCGACGACCTCGATCCGCCAGCCCTGGGTCTCGATCGCATCGCCCTCCGTCGGGATGCGTCCGAGCTGGACGATGAAGAAGCCCGCGAGCGTGGAAAAGTCGTCCGAGCGCGGGCGCTCCGGAAAGCCGAGGCGATCAAATGCGTCGGTCGCCGAGATCATGCCGTCGATGAGCAGCGAGCCGTCCTCGCGCTCGACCACCATCCGCTCCTCGCCGGGCTCGGGGATCTCGCCGGCCATCGCCTCCAGCAGGTCGGTCTGGGTGACGATGCCCTCCAGGCTGCCGTACTCGTCGACGACGATCGCCATGCGCACCGGCTTGGTCTGGAACATCTCCAGTACCTTGAGAATCGCCAACCCCTCGTGGACGACGATGGGTTCGCGGGTCGCCCCCTTCACGTCGAGCGGCTTGCCGTCGAGGAACTGGTCGAGCAGATCCTGCTTGCGCAGCACGCCGACGACGTCGTCGATCTGCGCCCGGCTCACGACGAGTTGCTCGTGGCGGCAGGTGCGCACCGCCTCGATGATCTCCTCCTGGGAATCGTCGAGATCGACCCAATCCACCTCGTTGCGCGGCGTCATGATCTCGCGGATGCGCCGCTCGCCGATGGCGAGGATGCGCGCCACCGCATCTTCCTGCGCCTCGTGCAGCAGGCCCGCCTCGTGGCTCGCGGTGACGAGCAGGCTGAGTTCCTTCGGCGAGGGGAGGTTCCCTTCACCCTCGCCCGGCCTGAGGCCGAGGAGCCGCAGCACCCCGTTGCCGAGGCTGTTGAGGAGGTGGATCGCCGGGCCGAACACCAACAGGAACAGGGTCAGCGGCCGCACGATCACGAGCGCCGTGCGCTCGCTGCGCTGGAGCGCGAGGCTTTTCGGCGCCAGCTCGCCCAGCACGATGTGCAAGGTGGTGATGACGGCGAAGGCCAAAGCCACGGCCAGCGTGTGCGCGGTGGGGCCGGCAGCGGTCTCCGGCAGCCAGTAGAGCAGCGGTTCGATCAGGTGAGCCAGGGCCGGCTCGCCGACCCAGCCGAGAGCCAGCGAGGAGAGGGTGATACCGAGCTGCGTCGCGGCGAGATGCGCATCGAGCCGATCGGTGGCGCGCTGAAGCGCCCTGGCATTGAGCCGACCCTCGTTGACCAGTTCGGCGACCCGGCTGCGCCGCACCGCGACGAGGGAGAATTCCGCCGCGACGAAGAAGCCGTTGGCGAAGACGAGCGCGACGACCGCAATGAGGCCGAGCGCCGAAGACCAGAGACCGTCCGAAATCGTGCCCTCCCGGGGCCAAGCCGCACTGCTGACCGCCCCTGAGGCGGCACCGATGCTTGAGTGTCTCTCACAAAACTCCCGTTGCGCCGTCGCGCCCGGAAAGCAACCGTACGGTGATCGGGAGTGTTGTGAGGCACTCTTAGAGCCGAACCCCGCCATGGGGGAAGAGGTTCGGGCGCATTCTCGCGTGGGCGACCGCGCCTGCGTCACCGGATCGGCGCGCATCGTCATTTTCGTGGAAGCCGGCCGCCACCATCCGGGACGATGCTGTATGGGGAGGGTGTCGCCCCGGCCGCGCCACACTTCGTTTCCATGCATTTCGAAGGGCCGATCCCGGTGCGGGGCCCGGTATTGGCGTTGTCGAGGAATGTGGCTGTGATCAAGCTGCCGAAGCTGTTTCGGCCCAAGCGCCGCGATGCCGCGATAGCCGCCCCCTTCTTCGATCCCGCCTTCTACCGCTCGGCCTATCCCGACGTGGCTGCGGGCGGCGGCGATCCGCTTCGGCACTACCTCGACCATGGCTGGCTGGAAGGCCGCGACCCGTCCGCGGTGTTCTCGACGCTGTTCTACGCCGACCGCCACCTCGCCGACCGGGCGCCGATCAACCCGCTTCTCCATTATGCGGGGCTCTCGCCGGCCGAGCGGCTGCGGGTCGCGACGCAGCCGGGTCCGGATTTTCCGGCGCTCCAGGCCGGCCTGGTCGAGCCCTATTTCGATGCGCCGTACTATGCCCGCCTCGCCGGTCTCGAAGGAGGCGAGGATCCGCTCGCCCACTACCTGACCAAGGGCTGGCGACGCGGACTCGACCCGAACGACGCCTTCTCGGGTGATGCCTACCTGCAGCGCCACGCGCATATGCGGCGCCTCGGCGTCAGCCCGCTCTATCATTTTGCCGCGACGCGGCGGCTCCAGGCCTCGGAGGCCGCCGCCCCACCCGCGCGGCGCACCAAGCCGCAGGCAGCCGTACTTCCCGTCGACCCGGCGGAGGCCACCGACGCGCAGATCTACGAGACGGTGGCGGCGGCCTTCGATCGGGAGCACTACCTCGACACCAATCCCGACATCCGCCGCTCCGGCGTCGATCCGGTCCGCCATTTCCTCGATTTCGGCGCCCGCGAGGACCGCGACCCGAGCCCCGACTTCTCGGTGCGGTTCTACCGCAAGCATTACCGGCGGGAGATCGGGGCGGGGGTGAACCCGTTCTTCCACTACCTCGCGGTGGGCCGGGCGCGCGGCTTCCGGCCGACGCCGTTCGGCCTCGGCACATGGCCGGCGCAGGTCGCGCCGAGCCCGGCCGAGTGGGAGCAGGCACAGCCCGCCGCCGACTTCGCTTCGGCGCGGGCCGTGCTGATCATGCCCGTCTACAAGGGCTACGACGACACCCTGCGGGCGATCCACGCGGTGCTGAGCGCGCCGCAGGCCACGCCCTTCGCCCTCCTCGTCATCGACGATTGCAGCCCCGATCCGCGCCTGAGCGCGGCGCTCGCCGACCTCGGCGGCCAGGGCCTGTTCGCCCACTTCGTCAACGACGCGAATCTCGGCTTCGTGCGAACCTGCAACCGCGGCCTGGAACGGGCCGCGGGCAAGGACGTCGTGCTCCTCAACGCCGACGTCGTCGTCTACGGCGACTGGCTCGACCGCCTGCTCTGGCACCTCGACGCCGATCCCCGCGTCGCGACGGTCACGCCGTTCTCCAACAACGCCACGATCTGCAGCTACCCGCGGCCGAACGTCGATAATCAAGCCCGGCTCGAAATCACGCCCGCTGAGATCGACGCCTTCACCCGCGCCTGCAACGCCCGCACGAGTTCGCCGGTGCCGACCGGCGTCGGCTTCTGCATGGCGATGCGACGGGAGGCGATCGCGGCGGTAGGCCTTCTCGACGCCGAGACCTTCGGGCGCGGCTACGGCGAGGAGAACGATTTCTGCATGCGCGCCCTCAAGGCGGGCTTCATCAACCTCCTGGCCCACGACATCTTCGTGTTCCACTCCGGCAGCGTCTCCTTCGGCGCGCTGCTCGCGACCAAGGGCGCGGACATCTTCCGCGCGATCCTGACCAAGCACCCCGACTACCAGCGCCGGGTCCACAACCATATCGAGGTCGATCCCGCCCGCTTTGCCCGGCGCCGCCTCGACCTCTATCGCTTCGCCCGGCGCGCCGCCGCGAGTGCCGGGCGCGGTATCGCCTTGATCGTGACCCACGATTTCGGCGGTGGCGTCGAGACCCATATCGAGGCGCTGAGCCTCCGGCTCGCCGAGGCCGGACTCGCCGTCGTCTATCTGCGCACCGACGAGCCCGGCGGGTTCAGGCTCGGCCTGCCTGGAGCGGGCGGAATCGATTTTCCCGTCTCGATCCTCGATCCGCTTTCCCTCGACCGGGATGCGGATCTCCTCGCCGAACTCATCGGCTGGCTCGGCCCGGCGATGGTGCATGTCCACTCGCTGGCGGGGCTCGACGCGCCCTCGACCCGCGCGGCGATGCGGCTGATCGAGGCGGCGGGCAGCGGCTACGACGTGACGCTGCACGACTACGCCTCGGTCTGCCACCGCAACAACCTCGTGCGGCCCGACGGCGTCTATTGCGGGCTGGCGGAGCCCGCCGTCTGCCGCGACTGCATCCGCCTCGACCGCGACGCCGACGGGATCGTCCTGCCCGATCCCGCCGAGCGGCGGCGGGACTGGGCCGGGTTCCTCGACAGCGCCCGGGCGGTGTTCGCCCCCTCGGCCGATCTCGCGGATCGCATCGGCCGCACGCTGCACCTCGACCGCATCGCTTTGCGCCCGCACGAGGAGACGCTGGCCGGCGTGGAACTCAAGGCGCGCCAGCGCCGGGAGGGGCCGTTGCGGGTCGCGGTGATCGGATCGATCGGCGCGCACAAGGGCTACGACGTGGTCCACAATCTCGCCCTCGACGCCCGGCTGCGGCAATTGCCGATCGTGTTCACGATCGTCGGGCACTCTGCCGAGCCGCGCGCCATGGAGGCGGCGGGTGTGCGCGAGACTGGCCTCTACGGCAGCGACGCGGCGGCGCTCGCCGAGATCGCCCGGCTCGATCCGGATCTCGTCCTGCTGCCCTCGATCTGGCCGGAGACCTACTGCTACACGCTCTCTCTCGCGCTGGCGGCGGGGGTGCCGCCGGTGACCTTCGACCTCGGCGCCCAGGCCGAGCGCCTGCGCGAGAGCGGGGCGGGCCATCGCCTCGATCCGGCCCTGGCCGACGACCCGCAGCGGCTGAACGCGGCCCTGCTCGCGCTTCCCATCGACGCGCTCTGGGCCGCCCGCGCGCCGTTCCGGCCGACCGTCTATCCACGGATTCTGGAAGATTACTATGGGCTCGACCCAGCCGCCCTCTCGACCGTTTCGCCCGAGGCGGGGAGGGAAGGGGCCGCTCCCGTCAATCACCGGGATGCGCTGCACTCCGCGCGATCCCCCCACATGTCATAGACGAGGCTGCGACTCAGCGGCTACAACGGTCAAGCTAGGCGAGTCTCGCGCGGTCTCGCCTCGGCGTTCGTTGCAAGCCAAGGGGAAGCCCATGACCACGCAGAACCTCAATGTGACCGCCCGCGAACGCGACACGCTTCTGGCGGCGTTGCGCTACTATCAATTCTACCGGATGCAGGGACATCCGTTCGATCCTCGCAAGGACGACCTGATCGACACCATCGCCGCCGGCAGCGGCGAGGCCCTCGACGTGACCGAGATCGACGATCTCTGCGCGGGCTTGAACGGCAACCGCCACGCCCTGGCCGGCGTGGCCGCCTGAAGCGCCTCCGCAACGCCCGCCGAGGCCCGGTAGAGTCACTCAGGTCAACAGGGCGTTGAGGAGAACGGCCGCTCCGAGGCCGAGCAGGAACGCCGCCGCGAGCAGCGATGTGTCCGCGGCGGTCACCGGGAGGCTGCACCCGCCGAGATGCCGACCAGAAGCGGCCGGCGGGTCACCACGAACTGCCCCGGAACCGGCGCCCCGTCGTCGATCCGGGCACTCACCGGGACCGCGCCACCCGCCTGCGGCAGGCGTTGGGTGAAGGCCTTCGCCGAGCCGGCCGGGCTCGGCACCGCTTCGACGAGGGACGGCGCGAGAAGCGCATAGGCGGCCATCACCGTTCCGGCCGCCGCGATCTTGATCAGGTCCCGCATGATGTCCGCCCCTCCAGACCGGAGCCTTCGGCTCTCGCGTGGGGCGGTTCTACCGCCCCCTGGTTGCCGGCGGATTGCCTCGTACGGTTACCGGATTGCGTCGCGCAGGATCGACGAAACATCGGAAAACGAACGGGCGGCCCGCCAGCCCAAGCGCCACCTTAGGGCCGCCACGCCCCTGCGGATGAGCGCCAGCGCACCCGGCATCGCGCCGGCCGAGGTTCCGGGAGAGGTCGTCGGGAGGAGGCCGGGGGGCCTACCCGCCGAACACCGAGGTCAGAACCTCGCCGCCGCGGTTGATCGCGACCTCCCACAGGCCGAGATTGCGCTGCGTCACCCGCTCCAGATCCTTGGTCGAGGTGATCGGCATGCCGTTGATCGCCACGATCACGTCACCCTTGCGGAACCCCGCCCGGCCGGCGAGCGAGCCGTCCTCGACGGTGGTCACCGCCACGCCCTCGTCCGGCAGGTCCGCCTGAAGCTCCTCGCCCACCGCGGGCGAGGTGTTGACGAAGGTTGCGCCCGCGAACGGCGTGCGGGAGCGGACTTTGAGGCTATCGCGGGGCCGCGTCTCCGGCGCCGGTCCGAGCTTGACGGAAATCGTCTGCCGCTTGGTGCCGCGCAGAATGCCGAAATCGGCCGTGCCGGAAATGCCCTTGAGGGCGTAGCGGTAGCCGAAGGCTTCCGGATCTTCGACGGTCTGTCCGTCGATCGTGAGGATCACGTCGCCGCGCTTGAGGCCGGCTTCCTCGGCCGGACTCTTGGCCTGCATGCTCGCCACCAGCACACCGGTCGGCCGGTCGAGCCCGACGCTCTCGGCGATATCCGGGGTCACGCCCTGCACCCGCGCCCCGAGCCAGGGCCGGCGCACGAGGCTGCCGCCGCTCTTGGCGGTCTCCACCACGGCGCGGACCATGCTCGCGGGGATGGCGAAGCCGATGCCGTGGCTGCCGCCGGACTGCGAATAGATCGCGGTGTTGATGCCGACGAGATGCCCCTTCAGGTCCACCAGCGCGCCGCCCGAATTGCCCGGATTGATCGCCGCGTCGGTCTGGATGAAGAACTGGTAGTCCGACGATCCGACCTGAGTGCGGGCGAGCGCCGAGACGATGCCCTGCGTCACGGTCTGCCCGACACCGAAGGGGTTGCCGATCGCCATCACGAAGTCGCCGACCTCCAAGTGGTCGGAATCACCGATCGGCATCGAGGCGATGTCGGCCGGACCCTTGATCCTGAGCACGGCGAGGTCGGTGCGGGGGTCGCGCAGCACGATCTGCGCCTCGAACTCGCGCTTGTCGGCGAGCGCCACCTTCACCTCGTTCATGTTCTCGATGACGTGGTTGTTGGTGATGACGAGGCCCGAGCCGTCGACGATCACGCCCGAGCCCAGGGAGCGCTGTGCCCGCTCGCCGGGCATGCCGCTGGGGCCGCGGCCCGGACGGTCTTCGCCGAAGAAGCGGCGCATGAACTCCTCCATGGCGTTGGACCGGGCGGAGCGCTTCTCGACATGGGAGGCATAGACGTTGACCACGGAGGGCGCGGCCCGCTTCACTACGGGTGCGAAGGAGAGCTGGATCTCGCCCTTCGACAGAGGCACCGCCTTGTCCGGGGAGGCCTTCTCCGCGGCGGGCTTTCCGGGTGTGTTCGCCATCTGCGCGCTCGCGGGTGCGGCGGCGAGAAGCACGGATACGAGGCAGGCCGGCAGGAGCGGCGAGGAGGGCATGCGAGGTCTCCGGAGGTCGCTGGAGCGGTGGCGCGCTATGTAGCCCCTGCGACCGCAGCGCGCGAGGGGCTGCTGCAGCGTCCGCGTCATGCATCGTCGGCCGGCATGCGATGCCGACCGCGAGCGTCTTGCTGTCAGGTCCGCCCCAAGCGTCGGCGCCCGCCCCAGGCAAGCCTTGTCCTCGGTCGGCTTCGGCTCTGCTCGGGTTTCGCTGCGGGTTCAGGAGGCGGGGTGCGTTTCACCCCCGGACGACCGTGTGGACCGACGAAAAAAGGGCAGCCGCCCGATGGCGACTGCCCCGATCTCGTGTCCCGGCCGGTGCTGGCTTTCAGTGCCGGCGGGCGTTGTCGTTCAGGCGGTTGGCGCTGCGGACGATGTCGCTGAAGCAGCTCAGCGAGGCGTCGGCGGCACGCTGCATCTCCGTCACCTGGAGGCGGATCGCCTCCGCCGGGGACTTGGCCCGGGCCAGGGCCTGGAAATGGGCGATGACCGCCTCGCCCTCTCCACGCGCGAAGGCGAACAGCTTCGCGTTGATCTCGGTGAGCGGCGCGAGCGTCGGCGCGAAAGCGAAGTTCGCGCCGATGCGGACGCTTTGCGGCTTCGACCGGGCATCCTCGGACGTCCTGGCTTCGGGATTGGCGTCGGAATTGGCCTCGGCCAGCGTCGGGAGCAGCGCGGTCCGGGCGTGCGTCTCGGTCACCGCCTCGACGGTTTCGGCCACTTCGGACGCGACGACTTCAGGCTCGGCCGTCACGGCAGGCGCTTGATCCGACGCGGCGGAGACCGTCTCTACGGGTGCCTCGACCAGCTGGTCATCCGCAGCGGACTGCGCCTCGACCGGGGCGGACTCGCCGGGCGGTTCGACGGCCTCGGCTGCACCGCTCTCTGCGGAATGCTCGGCGATGGCCTCCACGGCTTGAGCCTCAACGGGCTGAGCCTCGGCGGTCTCGGTCTCGTCCGTCTTAGGCTCCAGGCTCGCGTCGGCCGGCGTCTCGGCCAACAGGGCGTCGGCGACCTCGGACGGCGTTGCGGTGACGGTCGGCGGCTGGGTAGTGGCGGGCGCTCCGGGTGGGCGTCCCCTGCGGCGGCTCGACGACATGGGCCTTCTCCTCGTTCGAAACCCTCTGCCTCAGCGTAGGTCCGAGCCGAGCCCGGAGCGCTGCGACGGAGCATAGCGTCGGAGCACGGGCGTGCCGAGCCCGCTCGTCGCGGATTCGGCCTCCCATGCTCCCCAGGCGGGCCGAGGCCCGCAGCCGGACCGGATTAGCGGCCAGCGGCGCTCTGAGCGAGGGCACCGTATTCCTTGGCCTGGGCCTGGAACGCGGCGAACTGGGTCTTCAGGAACTCGGACTGGATCTCGAAGGCCTCGCGCGGGTCCTTCGCGCGCACGACGCGCTGCACGTAGTTGAAGGTGCTGTCGGCGTTGGTCTTGGCGTGGTCGAGGCTCTTGAGCACCGCCGCGTTCAGCGTCGACTGTACGGTCGAGGCCGAGTTCCGGAGCTGCTCGGAGGTCTTCACCGCACCGTTCAGCAACGTACCGAAGGCGTTGCGAGCTTGATCGACGCTCTTGTCGGCGAAGTCGCGGAACTCTGCGGGGATCTCGAAGCTCTGGGTGCTCATCTGTCTCTCCTGTCAGACGGACCGGGAGAATTCGGTATCGGGGAGCGTGTAGAGCATCCCCGCAGCTAACCGGCCCGCACCTCATATGTTGCGGTGCAACATGAAAGTCAAGGACAGTTTCGAGCGCTCGGACCGCAATGTCCAGCAGGGCGCCGCATTGAACTAAGCTTCTGTTAAGAAATGTGATTCCGCCGCACCGCCGCTCGGCGGGCCACACACCACTATGCACTATAATGGTGGAAAGTGCCCTTTGCCAAGGGTGTTGCCTATGGAATGGACACCGACAGGCTCGGCCGCAGCCTCACTCATATCGCACTGCCGCATCCTGACTTCGTCCCCGATCCGCCGATACAGTGCCAGCAGGGAAAGAGCGTGGGCGGCGAGCGTCAGTGGCGCTTGCCAGTACCGGTCATAGGCCGCCCGGCCGAGACGGGCGGTCAGCGCGTCGCCCTTGAGCGCCTCGAAGGCGCCGGCCAGCGCCGCCACCTCCGGCTCGACGACGAACCCGGTCTCACCGTCCGCAACCTTCTCCGCGGCGCCGGAGCGAAGCGACGCCACGACGGGGATGCCTTGAGCCAGTGCCTCGTAGACGGTGAGCGGCCCGGTCTCGACCCAGCGCGAGGGCGCGCAGAGCGCACGCGCTCGGCGACGCAGGATCGCCTGGACGGCCTCCGGGCTTCTCCAGCCAAGCACCTCGGCGCCCTCCGCCCGCAGACGCGCTTCGAGCGGACCGGCCCCGATGAAGAGCGCGGGCAGTCCGGCCCGTCGCGCGGCCTCGGCGACGAGATCCGCGCCCTTCTCCGGAGTCAGGCGCCCGACATAGACGATCGCATCGCCCGAAGCCGGCATGGCCGGTGCCCGCTTCTCCACCCGCACCGGGTTGTCGATGCGGTGATGGCGCAGGCGCAGGGCCCCGGACCGGCCCGCCACCCGCGCACGGCTGCCGTTGCAGACATGGACGACGTCGAGATCGGCTCCTCGCGCCGCGACCCGCAGCGCGGCGGCACGGCCGACCCGCACCAGCTTGTGCAGCCGGCTCTTCGGATCGCAGGCGGCCGCGAGGCAGGCGCCGGACAGCGGGATGAGCGCGCAGGGCTCGGCCCGATCGAAACGGTAATCGACACCGTTCGGACAGGTGAGGGCATAGTCGTGCAGCGTCAGCACCAGGGGAACGCCGCGGCCGAGCAGCACCGGCAGCACGGCGGGCGAGAGCGCGCGGGTCCACTGATGCAGGTGAAGACAGTCGGGCGCCGCCGGCAGGCTGTCGAGCGCGCTCGCGAGCCGCGCGGCGGCCTCGCTGTTCCAGATCCCCGACGTTGCGCCACGCCATGCCGGCAGCGACCACACGTCCGGCAGGCCGAGGTCGATGCGGTGCAGGCGCGGATGGTCGAGCAGCGGATCGACGGGGCCGGCGATGGCCTGAATGTAGGTCACCGCCGCGCCAGCCTCGGCCAGGGCGCGGGCAGATTCCACCGCGACCTTCTCGGCGCCCCCGCTGGCGGCGGCGAATTCAGCGAGAATCACGACATGCATGGAGGCATCCCGGCCAGAGGCGGGTGCGTCATCCCGACAGGTGACCCAATTCTCGGACAAGAACGACGCTCCGGAGAAGACGTCGCGACGGCGCGGCGAACGTCCGCTCTCAAGGTTTACGGGAGATCAACTGCCGGCTGGTAAACGTTGGCGAACTGTTCGCAGAGCGTCGAAGGTGAGCCGGTTACCGGCTGCCGGGACGATCTGCGGGAAAGAACCGGGAATCGCCGTGCACGTCGTCCTCGTTCTCGACCATGCCCACATCAATGGCGGCCAAGCCAAGGTCGCTCTCGACTCCGCCGTGGGCCTGCGCCGGCGCGGCCACCGGGTGACGGTGTTCGCTGCCGTCGGCCCGGTCGATCCCCGGCTCGCAGAGAGCGGAGCGCGGGTGGTCTGCCTCGGGCAGGACGACATCGCCTCCACCACGAACAAGCTCGCCTTTGCCGCCCAGGCGATCTGGAACGCCCGCGCCACTGCCCGCCTCGCCGCGGAACTGAGGCTGTGCGATCCCCGGGACACGCTGGTGCATGTCCACGCTTTCGCCAAGGCGCTCTCGCCCTCGATCGGCACGGCGATCCGGCGGTCGGGTCTGCCGTGTCTCTACACGATGCACGAGTTCTTCCTCGTCTGCCCCAATGGCGGCTTCTACGAATACCCGGCCGACCGGATCTGCCACCGCACCCCGATGTCGGCGGCCTGCCTCACCACGAATTGCGACGCGCGCTCCTACCCGCGCAAGCTCCTGCGGGTGGTGCGCCATCTCGGCCTGGAGCACGTCGCCGGCCTGCCCAACCTGTTCCGCCACGTGGTCACCATCAGCGCGCTCCAAGAGCGGGTGATCGCGCCGCTTCTGCCCCCGCGCACGGTGTTCCACCGGATCGACAACCCGATCTCGGTCGAGCGGCAACCGCCCGGGCACGAGGGACGCGGTGATGTCCTGTTCGTCGGTCGCATCTCGACGGAGAAGGGCGCGCCGGTCTTCGCCGAGGCCGCACGGCGGGCCGGCATCCGCCCGGTCTTCGTCGGCGACGGGCCGAACGCGGCGGAGCTGAAGGCGCGCTATCCCGAGGCGGTGATGCTGGGCTGGAAGACCGGGCCCGAGGTGCAGGCCCTGATGCGGCGGGCCCGGGCGCTCGTCTTCCCGAGCATCTGGTACGAGGGCCAGCCGCTCACCGTCTACGAGGCGCTCGCCTGCGGCTGCCCGGTCATCGTCTCCGATGCCTGCGCCGGGCGCGAGGCGGTGGAGGACGGCGAGAACGGGTTCTGGTTCCGCTCCGGCGATGCCGGCGCGCTCGCCGCCCACCTGACCCGGCTGTCGGACGACGCGCTGGCCGCCCGCATGGCCGAGCGCGCCTACGAGCGCTACTGGTCGGCGCCGCTCAGCGTCGACGTGCATCTCGACCGGCTGGAGCAGGTCTACGGCGTGGTGATGCGCGAGGTCCGCCCCGCTCTGCACCCGATGGAACGGCCGGGCCTGCGCGGTGCGGCCCCTGCGGGACCGTGACGGTTCGCAGAACGGCACGAAACAGGAAGGCCGCGCTCGCGTTGGTCCGCATCGGAGCCGCATTGCGGCGCATGACGACAGACCCCGAGGTACCCCGTGTCCGACAAGACCCAACCGACCGACGAGACCAAGCCCAAGGGCTTCCAGCAGGACGGCCAGGGCGACAAGTCCATTCCCGAGAACTCGAAGGAGGAGAAGGACGAGCGCCTCGACGAGGCGCTGGAGGAGACCTTCCCGTCGAGCGATCCGGTGTCCGTGAAGATCACGAAGTAAGGGGCCGGGCGGGCGATCCGCTCGCCCTACCGCTTCAGGCGGCGAGGTCCGGCTCCCGTCGGATCAGTCCGACGGCCTGCGCGGCAGGGCTCGGCCGACCGAATAGGTAGCCCTGTACTTCCCCGCAGCCATCGGCCCGCAGATGGGCGAACTGGGCTTCGGTCTCGACGCCCTCGGCCACGGTGACGATGCCGAGGCTCGCGCCGAGGCCGATCACCGCCCGCACGATCGCGGTCGAGTGCGGATTTTCGCCGAGCCGGCTCACGAAGGAGCGGTCGATCTTGATCTTGTCGAAGGGAAATTTCTGCAGGTAGCTCAGCGAGCAGTAGCCCGTTCCGAAATCGTCCATGGCGATCCGTACGCCGAGATCCCGCAGGGCATGCAGCGTCGCCACGTTGGCTTCGCTCGCGGCCAGCAGCACCGACTCCGTGACCTCCAGTTCGAGGCGGTGCGGTGCGAGCCCGGAAAGGGCGAGCGCCTCACGCACCGTCGCGACGAGGCCCGGATCGCGGAATTGCACCGGCGAGAGGTTCACCGCGACCCGAACCGGATCGGCCCAAAGGCTCGCCTCGGCGCAGGCTTGCCGCAGGACCCAGGCGCCGATCGGGACGATCAGGCCAGTGTCCTCTGCGAGCGGCACGAATTCGGATGGCGGGATCGCGCCCTCGACGGGGTGGTGCCAGCGCAGCAGCGCCTCGAACCCGACGATCTCTCGCGAGCGGACGCCGACGACCGGCTGATAGGCGAGCGTGAGATCGCCCAGGGCGAAGGCCTCATGCAGGTCGGCCTCTCGTCGGCGCCGGGACCGGTCCCAGCTGTCCATCGCCGCTTCGAAACAATGGGCAACGCTGCCGCCATCCGCCTTTGCCCGGTAGAGGGCGAGGTCGGCGTGGCGCAGCAGGGTATCGGAATCCGTCCCGTGCTCGGGTAGGCGCGCAATGCCGACGCTCACGCCGACCTGGCACTCCCGGTCGCCGAGCCTGACCGGGCGTGACAACGCCTCGATGATCCGGCCGGCGACGGCGGACACGGTCGCGGCGTCGGGGTTGCGCAGCAGCACCGCGAACTCGTCGCCGCCGAGGCGTGCGACCAGATCCTCCCCGCGCAGGCAGGCCGTGATCCGGTCCGCCACCGTCCGGAGCAGAGCGTCGCCCGCCGGGTGGCCGAGGCTGTCGTTGACGAGCTTGAACTTGTCGAGGTCGAGGCAGAGCAGGGCGGCGCCCGCGCCGGTGCGAGCCTGCTCGGCGATCGCCTCCGCGAGGCGGGTCGTGAACAGCGCCCGGTTCGGCAGGCCCGTCAGCGCATCGTGGTGGGCCATGTGGGTGATGCGCGCCTCGGCGCGGCGCTGCTCGGTGACGTCGATGGCCGCGCCGAGCACGGCCGGGCGGCCCTCGAAGGCGAGGCTGCGCTCGAACAGCGTCACCTCGATCAGCGAGCCATCGGCCCGGCGATGGCGGTGCAGGCGTCCGTCACGGGCGAAACCGCACGATCCGGCTTCCGACAGGTCCGGCAGGCTCCGGGCCAGGAAGGCCTCGCGGCTGTAGCCGTAATGGGCGATGGCCGCCTCGTTCACGGCGACGAAGCGGGACGAGTCCCCATCGACCAGCCACATCGGCAGCGGATTACTTTCGAACAGGAAGCGGAACGAGGCCTCGCGCGCCTTGATGTCCCCGACATCGGTCATGGCGACGGCGACGAGATCGCCGATGGCCTGCGCCTCCACCTTCAGATGCAGCGTCGTCCCCTCGGTGCGCGGCACGGCGAGCTCGAATGTCGCCCGGTCGGCGCATCCCAGAACACCCGACAGCCGTTGCGTGACGCCGAGCCGGACCGGGACGAGATCGCCCAGGCGCTGCCATTGCAGGTTCGCGACCGGCCGCCCGAGTATCTCCGCGGCGCCCTGATTGAGGGCGACGATCTTGAAGTCCGCGACCGCACCATCCGCATCGCGGACCGCGCCGAGCGCCATCAGGCCCTGGCCGGTCGCGCCGAACATCGCCTTCATCAGTTCGGTGCGCACGCCCTCGCTGTCGACGTGGACGAGGAGGAGGGGCGTCCCGCTGCCGTTGGCGAGCGGGACGCCGATGAGATTCCAAGTGGTGACGACGCTGTCGGTGATGCGGTCGCAGCGGGCCCCGGCCGGCTCGCCGGTGCGCAGGGCGGCGACCCCGATCTCCTCGATCGGCCGGCGGATCTCGTCGGGCATCTGCACCAGCCGCCGGTCGCGGATCTAGTCCTCGAA
>Ga0182230_1000055_pt1 | contig 15084 bp, 9 predicted proteins | sample G6R1MG_28_FD_128384 | JGI IMG/M metagenome (GOLD analysis project Ga0182230, IMG submission 128384) | Miscanthus phyllosphere microbial communities from Michigan, USA - G6R1_NF_07NOV2016_LD1 MG | ecosystem: Host-associated > Plants > Phyllosphere > Phylloplane/Leaf | place: USA: Michigan...
CCGAGCAGCGCCGGGCCGGGGCACCGGTCTATTTCGGGGATTCCGGCAACACCGAGATCCTGCGCCGCTGCGACATCGCCACGGCCCGCGCCCTGGTGGTCACCCTCGACAATCCGCGGGCGGTCGAGCAGGCGGTGGCGGCGGCCCGGGCCGAGCGGCCGGACCTGACGATCGTCGCCCGCGCCCGCGACGCCCGCCACGCCTCGGCCCTGTACGAACTCGGCGTCGACGACGCGGTGCCGGAGACGATCGAGGCCTCCCTGCAATTGTCGGAGGCGGTGCTGGTCGATGTCGGCGTGCCGATGGGCCTCGTCATCGCGTCGATCCACGAGCGGCGCGACGAGTACCGCGCGCTGCTGAAGAAGCGCGAGAACGAGGCGAAGCCGATCTTCCGGGCCCGGCGCACGGTGGGCAAGGCCCTCGGCAAGCCGCCGGCCAAGAAGGAGGCCGCGGCCGCGCGCCAAGAGGCCTGAGTGGGCCTAAGCCGGTCGGTTCAGGCCGGGGCCAGATGCGCCTCGGCGTGCTTGGGCTGGCGGGTCACGCGGTTGCGCGGCGCCGGCTCGAAGCCGTCGGCGAAGCTGCACCGGTAGACCAGTTCATCCGCCGGTCCGAGGCCGGTGACCAGGGGGACGGTCACGGTGTCCCCCGAGAAGCGCCAGCCCCGGGCGCCCTTGTCCCAGTACAGCCATACGGTCCCGGGGAACCCCCGCAGGGTGAACACCGCGGCCTTGCGCGACAGGGCCTGAACGGCGCGCGGCGCGTACATGCCCTTGGCGCGGTAGGCCTCCCGGGTCGTTTCGGGCTGGCGATCCATGAAGGTGTTGCGCACCAGCTGAATCGTGGCACCCGGCTTCCCGAGAAACCGCTTGAAATCCGTCACATTCCGCAGGATGACCGCCATCGCAGGCCTCCTCGCTTCGTTTGGTGCGGCACGCGTCCTCGCGGCTGAACACACCTGATGCCCCGAGTTGAGCGATTCCCGTGACGGTTTCAGTGACTGTTCGAGGCTTGGCCTGGTACATATCAACAGATTCGACGACTTATGCCCAGCTTATGAGTCTCCGTGGCGGTTGGAGACTCTCCAGGGGCTTCAGGATTAGGCCTTTATCTGCTTCTGAATCTTGTCGACCATCTGCGACGACTCGGAGAACAGGCTCAGACATCCGACCCGGCCGACCGTAAGCGTGTCTGATTCGCCTGGGCTTGACCCGGGCGTTTTGCTGGCGCGTTCTTCCGAGATGCTGCTGCAGTTCTTCACGGCCCTCCGGGAGGCCAAGGTTCCCGTCTCCCTCAAGGAGTACCTCACCCTGCTCGGTGCCCTGGACCGGGGCTTGGCCGAGCACGACGTGGAGGCCTTTTACTTCCTGTCGCGCACGGCGTTGGTGAAGGACGAGGCGCATCTGGACCGATTCGACCGGGTGTTCGGCACGGTCTTCAAGGGTTTGGAGACGCTCGGCGCGGCGGTGGAGCCTGCGGCGATCCCCGAGGAATGGCTGCGCAAGCTTGCGGAGAAGTACCTGACCGAGACCGAGAAAGCCGAGCTGCAGGCGCTCGGCTGGGACACGTTGTTCGAGACGCTCAAGCAGCGGCTCGCCGAGCAGAAGGAGCGGCATCAGGGCGGCTCGAAATGGATCGGCACCGGCGGGACCTCCCCATTCGGCGCCTATGGCTACAATCCCGAGGGCATCCGCATCGGCCAGGACGGGAACCGGAACTTCCGCGCGGTGAAGGTCTGGGACAAGCGCGAGTTCAAGGATCTCGACGACGACCGCGAGATCGGCGCGCGCAACATGCGGATCGCGCTGCGGCGGCTGCGCCGCTTCGCCCGGACGGGTGCGGCCGAGGAGCTCGACCTCGACGGCACGATCCGCGAGAGCGCCCGCCAGGGCTATATCGACGTGCGGTTGCGACCAGAACGGCGCAATGCCGTCAAGGTGCTGCTGTTCCTCGACGTGGGCGGCTCGATGGACTTTCACATCGAGCAGGCGGAGGCTTTGTTTTCGGCGGCGCGCTCGGAGTTCAAGCACCTCGCGCATTACTACTTCCACAACTGCCCCTACGAGGCGGTCTGGACCGAGAACCGGCGCCGGCATGAGGCCCGGACTCCGCTGCTCGATGTAATCCGCACCTATGGCAGCGACTACCGGGTGGTGTTCGTGGGCGACGCCTCGATGAGCCCCTACGAGATCGCCACGCCGGGCGGCTCGGTGGAGCATTGGAACGCGGAGCCCGGCGCCGCATGGATGCAGCGGCTCCTCGACCATTTCCCGAAGTCGGCCTGGCTCAACCCGGTGCCGGAGACGCACTGGGGCTACACCCAGTCGATCGGGATGGTGCAGCGGCTCATCGGCGGCCGCATGTTCCCCCTCACCCTCGACGGGCTCGACGCGGCGGCCCGGGCGCTGGTGCGGTGAGGGCCGGTCAAAACAGACAGGGCGTCAAAGGCTATCCCAGTTCTGGCCGGGTCCGAAGACGCGGAGCACATCGACTGTCCCCGCGCCTTCGTCGTCTATAACCGTGTAGACAATTCGGTGGCCCGCTACGCTGCGGGATCGCGTTCCTTCATGCTCGCCGTCCGGCCACATGAGCGGGGTGTGTCGCAGGTCCCGAAGAGCTCTGTTGATCTGAGCAAGGCGGTGTGCCGCCCTCTCCCCTGCGCCAGGCTGGCGGAGCCATCTTCGCACGGAGACGAGATCGGCCGCCGCCGCGCGGGAGGTCCTGACGCGAAACGGCACTGTCTGAAATCCGCAGGATAGAGATCAGGGCTTGGGCGAACTGGTCGAGGCTTCCGGAAGCTCGACCGGCTCTCCGTTTTCCCAAGCATCAAGCCAAGCATCCAGATCGCCATCGGCGATGTAGCGACCGCCCTCGATATCCGCTTTGGCGACCGCCAGCATAGACGCTTCGGCTGCGAGGCGAGCCTTACGCTGCTGTGCCGTTTCATCGGGCGAGTCCAGCCGCTGTTCCTGCCGGAATTCAACCCTGGTCATGTTCAGGCTCCCGCATCATCGTCCCGAAAGATGGTGGCTTGCTTTCGGAAAACGATGATGCCCGCGCGACAGCTTAGTCCCGCGCGAGCCTCATGGGGAGTCATTCTCGACTTCACCTGCGCGCTGAATAAGACGCGTGACGGTAAGCCCCATCGAAGGCGGGCAACCTCATTCTCTCGTCAGCGCAGTGCCTGACGGGCTACCCCTGCTGCGCGGGGGTCGAGACCACGAGCCCGTCCAGGTTCGGCGCGATCTTGATCTGGCAGGACAGGCGGGAATTCTCGCGCACGTCGGAGGCGAAATCGAGCATGTCCTGCTCCATGTCCTGGGCCTTGCCCACGACGTCGATCCAGGCATCGGCCACGTAGACGTGACAGGTGGCGCAGGCACAGGCACCGCCGCATTCCGCGTCGATGCCCGGGACGTTGTTGCGCAACGCCGTCTCCATCACGGTCGCGCCGACGCTGCCTTCGACGGTCCTCTCCGTCCCGGCGTGGTCGACGTAAGTGATCTTGGGCATGCTCGGCTCCGGGCTCGCGTCGAGCGGCCTCGCTTCGACGGGCGGGGTGACTGCTTGGCGGCTGAGGCCGTGGAATGCAAGCGCGGTGGCGGCGGTCCGTTCCGGATCGATCGCCGCATCGGCGTATGTCCGGCGCGTCGATGCTCTTAAGACTCGCGGTCCGGCGCGATCTCGGCCAACGCCGCCGCGACCGCCTGCACCAGCGCGTCGAGCGCGGCCGGTGCCGCTCCGGCCCGCAGCTGCGCCTCGGCGGCATCCGCGCAGGCTCGGACCTGCGTGGCGCCGACGCCAGAGGCCGAGCCCTTCAAGGTATGGGCGAGGTCGGCGCGTTGTCCCGCGGGCAGGGACGCATCCGTGAGCCGGGGCAGGATCGACCGGCATTGCCCGGCAAACAGCGCGAGCACCTCGTCGGCGAGATCGGCGTCACCGCCGGTCTGTGCATCGAGCTCCGCACGGTCGATGGCCAGCATGCGCACTCCCGGAATCCGCATTCTTCTGGGGGTTGCCGAACCGATCCCCATGATTCACCCCCCGATTCGCCGGACGGGGATCGCGCAGAGGCCGTCATCTGCGCCAAGATGGCGGAGCCGGAAGGCAGCGGCCTCAGTAACCATTCTGGTAACGGTTTCTGGGGTCGGACGGCGGCTCGGGTATCGGCAATCGGTGTCCGCGTCTAATCCTGTAATGGTAAACGGGACGTTGCGTCTCTGGCATCAGCCTCCCCAGGTGCCGGTGAAGCCCGTGTAACGAGGCGTTGAATGGCGACCGAGAAGAAGCTGAAGGACCCGGCCGAGGCCGCGCTCTCTGCGATCGAGCAGGCGCTGAACCTCGACGCCCTGACGCCGACCGGCACCGAGAGCCGCGCCGAGCCGCGCCTGCCCGATGTCGGGGATGCCGATCCCCTGCTCGATGGCGCCCTCGATCCGGCCGGCCGCCAGACGCCGCCCCGCCTCGACCTGGACCCGCCGCTGGCCTCCGACCTGCCCCCGCCCGGCCGCGAGCGTCCGCGCCGCGAGGGCGGCCTGTTGCCGCCCGACCGCTCGCTGGTGGCGAACGACGACCGGCGCAACATCGGCATCCTGCAGCAGACCCTGCGGGTGCGGTCCTCGCCCAAGCCCTACCTGTTTGCCCTGCTGGCCGGCCTCGCCTGGATCGCCGGCCTCGTGCTGGTCGCCTGGCTGCAATCCGGCGGCGACCTGCGCGGCGTCGTCTCCGGTCTCACCGCCCTCCAGGCGACCGTGGGCGCAGCGGCCCTGCTCGGCCCGGTCGTCCTGTTCGTGATCGCCGCCATGCTGGCGGCCCGGGCCCAGGAGATGCGCCTCGTCGCCCGCGCGGTGGGCGAGGTCGCGGTGCGCCTGGCCGAGCCCGAGAGCTTCTCCACCGACGCCGTGCTGACCATGTCGCAGACGGTGCGACGCGAAGTCGCCGCGGTCGGCGACGGCGTCGAGCGGGCGCTCGCCCGGGCCGGCGAGCTGGAGACCCTGGTCCGCGGCGAGATCGCCACCCTGGAGCGGGCCTATTCCGACAACGAGATCCGCATCCGCTCCCTGGTCGAGGAGCTTGTGGCGCAACGGGAATCCATCGTCACCAATGCCGAGCGGGTGCGCGGCGCCATCACCGGCTCGCATCAGAGCCTGAGCCAGGAGCTGGAGGGCGCGTCCGAGCGGATCGTCATGGCGTTGAACGGCGCCGGCGAGCGCGTCACCGGAGCGCTGGACGCCCGTGGCGCCGCCATCACCGCGTCCCTGGGTGAGGCGGGCGACCGGGTCGTCACCCTGATGACCGGGCGCGGCGACGAGCTGATCGAGAGCCTCGCCTCCACCAGCGAGGGCGTGCGGGGCAGCCTTCTCGAAGTCGGCGAGACCCTGACGCGGGCCTTCGAGACCCGCGCCCGCGACGTGAGCGGCGCCTTCGAGGCGACCGGGAACGCCCTCACCGGGCGGATCGCCGAGAGCACCGCCTCCGTCGCCCAGAGCCTCGCCGAGACCGGCCTGCGCGTGAGCGAGACCCTGGAGCGCCAGGGCGGCGTCGTGCGCGAGAGCTTCGAGCGCTCCGTCATCGGCTTGGAGAACGCGTTCCTGTCCAGGGGCTCCGAGTTGACGGAGCGCTTCGGCGCGATGGGCACCCAGATCACCGCGCGCTTCGCCGAGACCGGCGCGGCTCTCACCCAGGACATCGCCGGCCGCGGTCTGGCGCTGCGCGCCGAGATCGAGAATGCCGGCCTCTCCGTCGCCGAGGCGATCGAGAGCCGCGGGCGCGACGCCCAGGCCGCTCTGGCGCTGGCCATGGGCGGCGTCGGCGAGACGCTGACCAGCCAGGCCGGCACGGTGCGCGACGACCTGATCGGCACCGCCGAGCGGATCGCGGAGACGGTCGCGGAGCGCGGCAACGCCCTGGCCGAGCGCATGGACGGCATCGCGGCGCGCCTCCACGACACCGTGACGGTGCAGGCCTCGGATCTCGAAAGCCGCGTCGTCGCCGCGGCAGAGCGTGCCGGCGGCCACATCACCGACCGGACCCAGGCGGCCACGCAAAGCCTGGAGAGCGCCTTCTCGGCGCTGGGTCATGGCTTCGAGGCCGGCGCCGCCTCCGCGGTCCAGTCCCTGCGCGGCTCCGCGAGCGCCGTCACCGACGAGGTCGAGGCCCATACCCGCGACGCCTCCGCCCGCCTGGTCGATACCCTCCAGACCCTGCGCCACGGCTCGGCCGAGGTGACCGGTGCCGTCGAGGCCGAGACCGCGAGCCTGCTGGCCCGCTTCCGCGACGCTGCCGACCGCGCCGCCATCGAGTTCGGCGAGCGCGGCTCCGCGGCGGTGTCCGCCCTGCGCGCCGCCCTGGACGACCTCAACCGCGAGCTGTCCGCCCGCACCGGCGACGCCACCGGCAGCCTGACGCAGGCCGCCCGCGCCATCTCGGACGACCTCGCCGCTCGCATCGGCGAGATGGAAGCCGCCTTCGGTCAGCACGGCAAGGGCGTCGCCGAGCTGCTGGCCAGCCACGCCGAGGAGACCCAGACCCGGATCAGCGGCACCGGCCGCGACATCGTGCTCGCGGTGGCGAGCCAGGGCGCCCGCATCGCCGACACCCTCAGCCAGACCGGCGCCAGCTTCGCCGAAACCGCCGACGTCCGTGTCCGGGCGATCGACGAGACGCTGGGCAGCCGCCTGACCGCCCTGCAGGAGACCATCGCCCGCGGCGACATCCTGGCCGACCGCATCGGCCGCGACACCGCGACCTTGGGCGAGACCGTCGGGGCGCGGCTGGAGGAGATGGACCGGCTCATCACCGTCAAGGGCCAGGCCGTGGCCGAGACCATCGCGACCCGCGCCCGCGAGGCCGGCAGCCTGGTCGAGACCCATCTCGGCAACCTGGAGGCGCGTTCCGCCCAGCGCGCGGCCGAGATCGGCGACGTCGTGGCGAACCTGGTCGACGACGTCGACAACCGGATCGACTCCCGCGGCAAGGCTCTGAACGAGGCGCTGGCCGCCCGGACCGGAGAGATGGCCCGGATCATGGAAGAGGGCAGCCGCAACCTGGTTGCGGTGCTCGACGGCCGGGTCGACGGGCTCGGTCAGGATATCGACCGGCGCACAGCCGAGATGGCCCGCCGCATCGCCGGCAGCGCCGAGCATTTCGATGCCGGCGTCATCAACCGCCTGCAGGAGATCGCCAACGCCCTGGAGGAGCGCGCCCGCCTCGTGGACGAGAGCTTCGGCGTGCAGGCCTTCGAGGCGATCCGCCTGATCGAGGCGCGCACCCGCGCGGTGGACGAGGAACTGGCCGGCCGTACCCGCGACCTGGTCGCCACGATCACCGACCGGACCGGCGGGATCGACAAAGCGATGGCCGAGAGCATCGGCACCCTCACGGGTGCCGTCGCGGAATCCACCCGGGTCCTCGAGGCTTCGCTGTCGGGGCGGGTGCAGGAGATCGTCCAGCTGGTGGACGAGCGCGCGGAGAGTGCCGACGCGGCCCTGTCCGCCCGGACCGAGGCCGTGCGCGCGGCCTTCGCCGAGCGTTCGGAGTTGCTGGCGAAGCTGATCGACGAGCGGATCACCGCCATGTCGAGCGAGCTGGACGAGAAGGGCCGGAGCGTGTTCGGCGCGATCGGCGGCCGGATCACCGAGCTGGCCCGCCTGTTCGACCGCGGCGGCACATCGCTGGCCGAGCTGATCGATCAGCGCGGCGAGAGCGTCCTGTCGAAGCTCCAGCAGACCATCGCGGATGCCGAGCGTATGCTCGATGCCGGCGAAGGACGCCTGGGTCACACGCTGTCGAGCCGCACCGCCGATATCAGCGGCCTGCTCGACGAGGGCGTGCGCTCGGTCCACGGCCTGCTCGACGACCGCACCAACCAGATCCGCGTGATGCTGGACGGCCATGCCGGCACCCTGGCCAGCACCCTCGACGGCCGGATGGGGCCGCTCAACGAGGCGCTGGATACCCGCAGCCGCGCCCTGATCGCCGCCGTCGAGGACGCCTACGGCAACGCCGCCGGGAGCCTGGATTCCCGGACGCAGGCGCTGGGCAGCCTGTTCGACGAGCGCCTCGGGCACCTGGAGAATCTGGTCGAAGGCCGTGGCAACCGCCTTGCCGAGACCCTGGATGCCCGTGGCCAGGGCCTGCGGACCCTGTTCGAGGAAGCCCACAACGCCCTCGACGCGGTGGTGGAAGGCGGCGGTGGCCGCTTCGCCGCCTCGGTCGACGCCAAGATCCAGGCCCTGCGGACCATGCTGGAGGAGGCGCCCGCCGCCGTCTCCGCGCTGGTCGAGACCCGTGAGCGCCAGCTCGCCGCGACCCTCGACAGCCGCACGCAGCGCCTGCGGGCCCTGTTCGAAGATGCCCAGATCGGCCTGCGCGACCTCGTGGAGGTGCGCGGTCAGGAACTCGCCGACACGATCACGACCCGGACCGAGGGTCTGCGCCAGACCCTCGACGCCGCCCCCACCGACATGGCCGACCTGCTGGACGCCCGCTTCGCGGACCTGCGCGCCCTGTTCGAGCGGGCACAGGCGGAGATCGACCGTCTGGTCGACGGCCGCAGCCGTGAGATCGCCGGAACGATCGAGCACCGCACCCAGGCTCTGCAGACCGCGATCGAGCAGGCGAGCCCGGCCATCGCCGGCCTGATGGAGGCCCGCGAGCACCAACTCGCCGACGTGTTCGAGGCGCGCAGCGGGCAGCTCGAAGCGCTGTTTGACCGGGCCCAGGCCGATATCGACCGCATGGTCGATGGTCGCAGCCGCGAGATCGCCGGGGCGATCGAGCAGCGGACGCAGGCTCTGCAGACCGCGATCGAGCAGGCGAGCCCAGCCATCGCCGGCCTGCTCGAAGCCCGCGAGCACCAGCTCGCCGAGGCGTTCGACGCCCGGAGCGGCCAGCTTGAGGCCCTGTTTGCGCGGGCACAAGCCGAGATCGACCGCACGGTCGATGGTCGCAGCCGCGAGATCGCGGGGACGATCGAGCACCGCACGCAGGCCCTGCAGGCTGTGATCGAGCAGGCAAGCCCGGCGATCGCCGGGCTGCTGCAGGCTGGCGAGAACCAGCTGGTCCAGGCCTTCGGGGACAGGAACGGGGAGCTGCAGGCGCTGTTCGCGCAGGCCCAGTCGGAGATCGACCACGTGGTCGAGGGCCGCAGCCGAGAGATCGCCGCGACGATCGAGCATCGTACCCAGGCCCTGCAGGCTGCCATCGAGCAGGCGAGCCCGGCGATCGCGGGCCTGCTCGAGGCCCGCGAGCACCAGTTCGCCGAAACCTTCGAGGCCCGGAGCGGGCAGCTTCGGACCCTGTTCGAGCGCGCGCAAGCCAACCTCGAAACCTCCGTGGAGAACCGCGGCCGGGAGATCGCCATGGCGGTCCAGGCGCGCACGCAGGACCTGCGCAACCTCCTCGATGCGGCGCCCACGGGCGTCGCCGCCCTCCTGGACGCCCGGATCGAGACCCTGCGCACGACCTTCGACGAGGCGCGCGCAGCGATCGAGGCGCTCGTCGACGAGCGCAGCCAGTCGCTGCTCGATGCCGCCCAGGGTCGCACCGGCTCGCTGGTCGAGGCCTTCGACGCGCGGATCCGTGACCTGGACGGCGTGGTCGAAGGGCGCACCGCCGCCCTGGTGCACTCCGTCGAGACGCAGACCGAGGCCCTGGCCCGGGGTGTCGACGCCCGCGCCGACGCCTTCACCCAGCGCATCGACAGCCGCATGCGGTTGTTCGCCACCCTGGTCGCCCAGCGTGCCGAGACGCTGGCCAACGCCTTCGACGACCGTCACGACGCCTTCGCGGGCCTCATGGACGAGCGCACCGCCAGCTTGGTGGCCGCCCTCGATGAGCGGGCGCGGGCCCATGCCGAGCAGGTCGATGCGCACAACGCCGCCCTGGCCGAGACGCTCACCCGGCGCGAGGCCGCGCTGGCGGGCTTGATCGATGCCCGCACCGAGGCTCTGGGGGCCGGCTTCGAGCGCCGCGCCACCGCGTTGGGTGCGCTGGTCGATGCCCGCGGCGAGGCCCTGTCCCGCCGTCTCGCGGAGAGCGCCGAGGCGCTGGTCCGCGCCATCGAGGAGAAGGGCGGGGCGCTGATCGCCAGCGTCGACGGCAGCGGCCGTGCGGTCGGCGACAGCCTGGAAGGGCATGTCGCGCGCCTGCGCGCCGCCATCGACGGGCCGATGCTCGACCTGTCGCGGGCCCTGGCCGACCGCGCCGACTCGATCGAGCGGGTGCTGATCGAGACCGGCGTGCCGCTGGCCGAGACCCTGCGGCTGCAGACCGAGGAACTCGCCGCGCAGTCGCGGGCTTCGGCCGAGCTGCTGCGCGCCGCCATCGACGACGGTGCGGGCCGTGCCCTCACCGAGCTGTTCGAGACCAACGACCGGCTGAGCCGGGAGCTGGGCGCCGTCCTCCAGCGGATCGAGGGCGCCAACGCGGCGCTGGGCGAGCTGGTGTCCGGAGCCGGCACCAATCTCGGTGCGATCGAGCAGGGCCTGGCGGGCCGGGTCGAGCAGGTCCAGACGGCGCTGCAGCGCATCGCTTCCGAGACCGGCCGCGCCACCGCGGGCGTCGCGGCCCAGGTCGAGGCCTTGCGCGAGGTCGCCAATACGGCGCTCCGCGAGGCGTCCGGCCTCGCCGAGACCCTCGACGGCCGCGGCCGTGCCCTCGGCGAGCAGACGTCCGTGCACGTGTCGGCCCTCGACCGGGCGGCGTCCTCGCTCGCTGCCATCGAGGAGCGACTGGGTGCGACCCTGTCGGGCCGCGAGGCGGCTCTGGCCGAGGCGCTGGCCGGCTTCGAGGCGCGCGCCAGCGCCCTGGAGCAGCAGGGCGGCGCCCTGGCCGAGACGATCGAGCGCACGCTGCGCACCGCCGAGGAGCGCGCCCGCACCGTCGGCGAGTCGCTGACGCGCTCGGCCGAGGGCGCAGGGGCTTCGGTCACCAGCGCCTTCGACGGCCTCAAGGACAGTGCCGGGGCCGAGAGCGAGAAGGCGGCCCAGGGCGTGCGCCAGGCCATCGAGGAGGCGGCGCGGGAGATGCGCAGCGGCCTTGACGAGGCGCAGACCAAGTTCGGCGCCTCCGTGTCGTCCCTGCGGGAGATGGCGGGCTCGATCCGCGGCGAACTCGACGCGACCCGCGCCGAACTCGCCCGCGGCGTCCTCGACCTGCCCCGCGAGACGCAGGACGCCACCGGCGAGATGCGCCGGGTGGTGGCCGACCAGATCAAGGCGCTTAACGAGCTCTCGGCCCTGGTCTCCCGCACCACCCGCTCGGTGGATGTTGCCCAGCCTCAGGCCCAGCGGCGGGTGGCGGAGGGTGGCTCCCGCGCGGTTGCGGCGCCGCAGGCCAGCAGCGCTCCGGCTCCGTCCGCGACGCAGACGCAGGCTGTGTCGGCTCCGGCTCTGCCGGCGCCCTCGGCCCCGGCACGGTCCACCCCGGCCCCGGCCCGGATCGAGGCGCCTCGGCCCTCCGCGACCGCCCGCCCCGTCGCCATGACGGCTGGCGGTGCCAAGCGCGGCTGGCTGTCCGACCTGCTGACCCGCGCCTCCCTGGATGAGGACGACGATGCCGAGGCGGAGGCGACCAACGCCGCTGCGCCGGCCTCGCCGGGCCGTCCGTCGCAAGCTCTGTCTCAGGCTCCGGCCGAGACCGGGCGGATCGCCCTCGACACGATCTCCACCGACATCGCCCGGATGATCGAGCACCGGACCGCGGTCGACCTGTGGGAGCGCTACCGCCGGGGCGAGCCGAACCTGTTCGACCCGCGCATCTACACTGCGCAGGGCCGGACCACCTTCGCGGAGATCCAGCGCCGCTACCGGTCGGATGCGGAGTTCCGCCGCAGCGTCGATCGCTACGTGGGTGAGTTCGAGCGGCTGCTCGGCGACGTGGTCAAGAACGACAGCGACGCCAAGCGGACCGACGCCTACCTCACGTCCGAGACCGGCAAGGTCTACACGATGCTGGCCCATGCCAGCGGTCGCTTCGACGGGGCCTAGCAGGACAGCCAGCGCGGGCGCTCACAGAGCCCGCGCTGGCGGACGCGTCTTACAGGAGGCCCAGCCCAACCAGCTCGCGGCGCAGGGCTTCGGGCATCTCGGCGAGGTCGCCCGATTGCCCGGCGCCCAGGTCGGCCGGCGCGTCGCGAGCGGTGAGGTAGCGCCAGCCCTGGAACGGGCGGCAGGGCCGGGGCGATACGGGAACCAGGCGCGGGTCGAAGACCAGCCGGCAGCGCGGGATGCCGTCCGCGTCCGTCAGTTTCTCGATCGCGGTGATCGCCTGCCGGCAGGACAGGGTCCCGCGGATCACCCAGTAGATTGAGCCCTTTCCGGCGATCTCCCGATGGCGCTTGGGCAAGGTGCGGGTGACGTGGAACGGGTCGGCCGGCCGGCCCTCGCGCAGGGCCTCGGCCCGGTACCGCTCCTGACGGGCTTCGAGGTCGGCGATGGAGGCGGGTCCGACGCAGAGCTTGATCAGGTTCAGGGCCACGGGGGTTTTCGTCTCACGACCTTCGGCGGGCGGGTGCCCCTGATAGCAGGGCCGCTCGGCGCCGTCAGGCGAACAGGGCGAGACGCTGCTCCGGCGGCAGCGCGTCGATCGCTGCGAAGCTCAGGATCGGCGCCCCCGGCTCGGCGGCGGGCTCCGGGGCGACGGGGTCATGGTCGGCCCAATCCGCGTCGGGCTCTGGATCCCCAGAGTCGTCCTGATCGACCGCGTCGTCGCCGAGGGCGACCGGGGCGGGCGCTTCTTCTGTCTCGAACGCCTCGGCTTCCTCAGCCGCCTCTGCCCCCTCCCCGTCCGAGACCGGCAGGAACACGATATCCTCGTGGAGCGGCGGGCTTCCGGGGCGGGCGATCAGCGCCGCCGCGGTGACGGCCGGCACCTCCATGGCGATGTAGCGGTCGATATCGCTCTGGCAGAGGTCCGACGGCGGGGTCTCCGGCAGGGGCCCGGCCGCTGGGTCGCCGGGCATCGGCGGGATCGGCTCGGCGGCGCTGCCCCAGATCGCGATCATCGACGCGAGCCGGTCCTCGAGGTAGCGCAGGGTGTAGACGATCCGGGCGGTGCGCTGGGCGGTGAGATCCTGAAACGAGCAGGCGGTGTAGATCGCCGTCGCGTGCCGATCGAGGGCGTCGCAGGTTGGCGCATCGGCGCCGCGCTCACGCAGAACCCAGGCCGCCTCCTGGATCGCCTCAGCCGAGCCGAGGATGTCGGAGGTCGCCCGCTCGGTCTCCCGCACGATCGCGTCGAGGGCCAGGGAAGCCTGTGTGAGGCGGGTCTGCTCGCTGTCACGGGCGCTGATCGCGGCGATCTCGGCCTTGGTCTGGCTGATCGCCGCGGCCATCTCGACGAGATTGCCGTGCAGCTGCCCGACGGTCTGCTGATCCCGGTCGGTGGTCACCGCGTGTTCGAGGCGGCGCATGGCCCCGAGCAGCATCTCGGTCTCGGCGGCCCGGTTGCGGCGAGCATATTCGGACAGGAACCAGCGCCCGCGCTCACTGAGGCAGATGGTCGCCTCGATCGCCTCGTATTCGGCGAGGGCGCCTGCAGGGGCTGAACCGGACATGGGATCCCTCCGAACCCGAAAGGCCGGTGCGGCGACGGCCGGCACGCGGCGCGACCCGGAGGCGGGCAAATTGACAGGGAGGGTTTAACGGGCGCTTACGGCGGCCGGCCCCCGGATGTGGGGCATCCTTCGACGCCCGCCCGGGAACCCCCATCCTTGCATCGCCCGTCCGGCCCGGCGCGCCTGTCGCTGCTCTACGCCGTCGTCTTCACCGAGATCGGCATCGCGATGCCGTTCATGCCGCTCTGGCTCGACGGCCTCGGCCTCGATGCCCGGGTGATCGGTCTGCTCCTGGCCCTGCCGATCGCCACCCGGATCGTCGCGACGGCGCCGCTGATGAGCCTGCTCGACCGAGGCCTGGGCCCGCGCCGGCTGATCCTGCTCGGCAGCCTCGCCCTCAGCCTGACCTACGCGCTGATGCCCGGCGCCGCCGGGATCGGCTGGCCCCTGCTCGCCGGGCTGATCGTCCTCAACGCCGTGGCCGGCGCGCCGCTGGTGCCGTGCATCGACTACCTGACCCTGGCGGCCGTGCGCCGTGACGCCCGCCTGGTCTATGCCCGGATCCGGATGGCGGGCTCCATCGCGTTCCTGCTGGCCAACCTGGCGGGCGGATTCCTGCTCTCGGCGCTGGGCGGCCAGCTCGCGGTGCCGCTGCTGCTCACCGGCCTCGCCCTGGCGGCGGGGCTCGTGGCCTGGCGCAGCCGCTCGGTCGTGGCCCTGCCGCAGGTCCCGGCCGGCGCCGTCCGGCCGCGCCTGCCGTTGACGCTCTGGCTCTGCATCGGCGCCGCGGCGGCGATCCAGGCGAGCCACGGGGCGATCTACGGGTTCGGCAGCATCTACTGGACGAGCCAGGGCATATCGCCGGTCTGGGTCGGCGTGCTGTGGGCGACCGGGGTGCTGGCCGAGATCGCGCTGTTTGCCGGCGTTACAGCCCTGCCCGCGTCCTGGCGGAGCCCGGTGCGGCTCCTGACCCTCGGCGCCGGTGCGTCGATCCTGCGCGCCGTCGGCATGTATCTTCTGGGCGATCACCTGGCCGCGCTGGTGCCGCTCCAGTGCCTGCACGGCCTGACCTTCGGGGCGACGCAGCTCGGGGCGATGGCGGCGGTGTCGGCCTTCGCCCCAGAGGGCGCGCGCGGGCGGGCGCAGGGCACGCTGAGTGCCGTCAACGCGAGCATCTCCGTGGGCGCGACCCTGGTGAGCGGCCTCGCCTACCGGTTCGGCGGTCCCCTCGCCTTTCTCGTGATGGCGCCGCTCGCCGCCTGCGGCCTGGGCCTGGCTCTCGCCGCCGGCCGCGCCAAGGGGGGTGACGTTGGAGACGGATCGTCAACCGTAATGTCGACATAACCCCAGTTCAGGGTGGTGCCTCCAATCGAGGAGTGAGGGCTTGCTGAGCGAGGGCATGGTTCCCGGCGCATCGCTGCGGGACCGGCCGGCCGACGGCCGGTTGGCGCTCGATGGGCGCTGGACCGCCGATCAGGCGCCGACCGTCGAGGCGAATGCGGCGCGCATCCTGGCGGCCGGCCGGGCCG
>Ga0182230_1000057_pt1 | contig 14916 bp, 14 predicted proteins | sample G6R1MG_28_FD_128384 | JGI IMG/M metagenome (GOLD analysis project Ga0182230, IMG submission 128384) | Miscanthus phyllosphere microbial communities from Michigan, USA - G6R1_NF_07NOV2016_LD1 MG | ecosystem: Host-associated > Plants > Phyllosphere > Phylloplane/Leaf | place: USA: Michigan...
CCGGCGGGTGATCAGCGGCATCCTGCACGTCCTGAAGGTCGGCTGCCGCTGGCAGGATACGCCCTCCGCCTACGGGCCCCACACGACGATCTACAACCGCTACAACAGGTGGTCGCAGCGCGGTGTCTGGCAGCGCTTGTTTGCCAAGATCGCTGCCGCAGGCCCTGTCCCCGACGAGTTGATGCTCGATGCCACGCACGTGAAGGCACACCGCTCGGCATCGGGCGGAAAAGGGGGGCCTGGAGCCAGGCCATCGGGCGCTCGCGCGGCGGCTTCACGAGCAAAATCCATTGCTTGGCCGATGGTCGTGGCCGACCGGTTGCGTTCGCCCTGACGCCCGGCAACGTGGCCGACATCAGCATGGCCCTGCCTCTGGTGCAGGCCGTGGTGCCGCCCAAGCGCCTGATCGCCGACAAGGCCTACGATGCGCAGAGCCTGAGGGATTGGCTCAAGAGCCACCGGGTGATCGCCACCATCCCGTCCACGGCCACCCGGACGGTGCCCTACAAGCACAGCCGGATCGCCTACCGGCGGCGCAATCGCATCGAGCGCCTGTTCGGCCATCTCAAGAACTGGCGGCGCGTGGCGACCCGCTACGACCGCTTGGCCTGCAACTACCTCGCCGCCGTCGCGCTCGTTTCCTGTGTCATCGCATGGACCTGAATGAGTCTTCTACCTAGCCTGCCCACCGTGGACTCAATGGCCGATGTGGCCGTCTATCCATAAGTGCCAATGCAGGGTGAGTGAGTTCTCCCAGACGATCTTGAGGGGATGCCGACATACGGCGGCCGGTATTCCATCACCTGACGCGCGAGCCATCGGGAGACGCGTTCATGGCACCAGACCCTGATGGGGCTGACACCGCGATGACGGAGAGGCTTGCGTGTATCTCAGCAGCCCTCGGCGTATCGGTGTCGGTCGTCTTCGATCCTGGTTCCGGTTCGCGATCGACCCATGGTTCTGAGGTCGAGGCGGAGTCCTATCTTCTCAATCTCGTCGAAGCCCATTTGCGGCAGGCGCGCCCCGAAGCGCGCGGCAGCGTCCTGGCGTCGGTCGAAGCATTGCTGCACAGCCAATCGCGATAGCGAGCCCCGGATCGGTCCGCCTCAATTGCCATTGCGGGCCATGCGGGTGCGCATGGGGGACCCGGCAAGGCTCGGCAGCGGATCTTGTGTGCCGGCCACGGCCACGACGCGCTGGACTTCGCCGCGCAGGAACGCTTGCAAGAACCGATCGTAGTCGCGGAACGAGACGCAACCGTTCGAATCGCCGCGCGGGCCGAGCATGAAGGTATGCGCCAGCAGGCCGTCGCGACCGTAGACAGCCTCAGGACCACCGACCGGTGTGAGGCGGATCGCTCGTACACCGTGGAACAGCTGCTCCCGCTCCTTGAGGTCGTAGGTGCCGGGCGGCGTCGGGCCGCGCATCCGCACGTTGACGAGGCGCGGCTCGTCGAAACCCTCGCCGAGGCCGGAATGCGCTTCCAGACGCTCACCGCTGGGCAGCGTCACCACGCGGGCCGCGATGTTGTAGACCGCCGTCCCGGCCGTCGGACGCGCATCCGTGGGGGCAAGCGGCGGCGAGATGCGGCGCTGCGGCACGAGATCCGCCGGTCGGGTCTCGAGGGCGGCATAGGCGAGCGCGGGGGCGCGCTCGACACCGAACAGCTTCTCCAGGAACGAACGGTCGTCCTCCCGGGGCGGGATCGCGACGGGCGGAAGCTCGCGACGGGCGATCCGCCGGTCGGCCCTGCGCGCCGGGTCAGGACCGCGCGTGGATCGAAATTCGGGAGGGCGTGGAATTGGGAGGGGCACGGTCATCGCCGCGCGTGGCGGCTCGGCATTCTGAACCTCAGGGGTCGGCGTTGCGTCCGCGATCGATGGCAGCGACGGCAGCTCGACCTGCGTCCAGGCCCAGCGAGACAAGGGACCGCCGGTGGCATCGCGCCAGGCTTCGGTCGCCGAAGGCTCAGGGTTCGCCGCCAGGGGGGCGGCCTCGGACCGTGATTCGGCACTCGCGACGTCACGATCCTGAATAATTAGGGCGAAGGCCGGCGGGCGTCCCGAATGCGGCCAGCCGCTCCCGGATGCGGCCAGAGCCACGGCGGCGGTCAGGACGGCCAACGGGGCTGCGCAGGAACGGCGGCCGATCCGGGTGGTGGAGCCGTCCAGGGGCAAGGTGTCGATAGCCATGCGGGCGCCCATGCTCTCGTCGCGGAGCGGACGCCTGCCGGATCATCGTCGCCGTGGCTCGGACAAGCCGACAGCGCCTCTCGATGGGCCGGCCGGCCCCGCTGAGCTGAAACAGCGGGGTCGGGCCGGCTTTTCTGGGGCATCGGCGTGGTCGATCACGGACCGATCAAGACCATTTTGGGGCGGATAAAGATTTCGCGCTCCAATTCTGAAGGGCGCCCGCCCGCGAATAGACTTCAATCGTTGTCGATCTGCTTGCCCAGCAGGGCAATCGCCTTCTCGTAGACCGGTGCGGCGTTCCAACCCTGGATCGCGACGAAGTTCGGCTCGCCGGGCTGGTAGCCGGCTCCGGGGCGCCAGCCATGCGCCTTCAGAAAGTTCGCGGTCGACGACAGGGCGGCGCCGACATTGTTCAAGTCGCCGGTGCCGTAGGCGAGCACGTTCTTCGGCAGGAACTGCGTGTGGCCGACTTCCCCGTGGGCTGCGCCGCGGGTGCTCGGCGAGAGCAGGCCGCGATCGACCAGGGTGAGGGCCGCATAGAGCTGATCCGTAAAGTATTCGGAGCGGCGGCAATCATACGCCAGGGTCGCCACCGCCGAGAGGGTGTTGACGTTGCCACGGACCGCACCGAAGCCTGTCTCCATGCCCCAGATCGCCAGCAGCGGGCCCGGGGGGACGCCGTAGCGCTGCTCGATCGACTCGAACAGGGCGGCGTTGGTGCGCTTGAGCTGACGCCCCTTCGCCACGATGGTCGGGCCGCCCCGCTTGGCCAGGAACTGATCCAGCGACAGCTTGAAGCTGCGCTGGCCGCGATCGGCCGAGATCGTGGCGGTGGAGTAACTCGTGCCTTCAAGGGCGGCCAAGCTCGATGCGCTGGCTTTGCCGCGCGCCTCCTGCGCGAACTCCCGCTTCCAGGCTTCGAACCCAGCCGCCGTGTTGCCGCATTGCGCGGCTTCCGCCTGCCCGGCCATTCCGGCGAGCCCGGCGATTGCCGCCACAGCCAGGGTCATACGCCGCATTTGTTCGATCACGCGAAACACTCCTTCGGCGCAAGGCCGCGCCATGGTCTTCAACCGAGTACCGGGGAACATCTCGTCGACAACGGGGCGAGATGATGTCGGACAAACCGTCCGCCGGCATTGTGGTATTCGGATCATAACGCAAGCCCGCAGGACCGCTGAGACGTCCGGGCCTGTGGTTTCTCATCATCGTGAACAAGATGGCTGCTCGCCGGCGATCGGCACCTCCCGAACTGTGGCGGTGCCGATGGCGCCGTTTCCGGATCGCTGAATCCGCCCGCTGGAACGCTGGCCGCTGAGGTGGATACCGGATCGGCGTCAACGCGCCCGTCCCATCAAGGCGCTGAATGCGAGCTCGATGGCAGCGCGATCCGGAACCGCCCTCGGCGAGCGTCCGAAGACCTTCGAGCACTCAAGACCGTGTTCGCCCGCCATCAAAGCTTTGCCAGCGAAGCGCATGTCGGTAAAAGACCTTTTTGTGATGTCACAACACCGTCAAAAGACAATCATAGTTTTGCCGGCGGAAAGATCGACGCGGTGAAACGGTGTGGTGCCGATGACGTTCCGCTTAGTTTTGCGCCATTACGGCCGCCGTATCATCTGATCACGGCCTGACGATGTGTTTGAATGCCTTGGCGGATCGTCCGCATCGCGCCCCTGAAAGCGGCCGCAGCAACCCATTCGCCGTCGCCGGATCCGCGGCGCTGCGACCGGGCTCCAATCCGGCGTGATCCGAATCCGGGCCTGAGCCCGGCCTTTCCCTCAAATCCCGGATCCTTCGGCCCGCGACAAGGCCGGCGGCCGGGTGCCTCAGCCTGACAGCCAGCGAGAGACAGGACCCTATGGCCCTCGGAACGCACAGCACCGGTTCGCCGCGAGCGGCGACACTCGGCCCCGACCTCGATCGCGACGGCGTCGCCAAGGCCTATGGCCGGTGGGCGCCCGTCTACGATGTCGTGTTCGGCCCGGTCTTCGCTCAAGGTAGGACACTGGCGGCGGCCGCGGCCGAGCGGATCGGGGGCCGCGTCCTCGAGGTCGGTGTCGGCACCGGCCTGTCGCTCCCGGCATACCGCCGGGCGGCCGCCATCGTCGGCATCGATATCTCGGCACCGATGCTTGAGAAGGCGCGGACCCGCGTCGCCCGGTTGGCCCTGCGCAATGTCGAGCGACTCGCCGTGATGGATGCCGAGCATCTCGACTTCGCGGATGCCTCCTTCGACGTCGTCGTCGCCCAGTACGTCGTGACCGCGGTGCCGAACCCAGAGGCGGCTCTCGACGAGTTCGCCCGGGTGCTTCGCCCCGGCGGCGAGATCGTCATCACCACCCGGATCGGGGCCGAGGGCGGCCTGCGCCGCCTGATCGAGCACACGCTGATGCCGATCACCAGCCGCCTTGGCTGGCGGACCGAGTTTTCCTGGGCGCGCTACGCTGCCTGGGCAGCGACTGCGCCGGTGGAAGTCGTCGAGCGCCGCCCGCTGCCGCCACTCGGCCACTTCTCACTCATTCGTCTGCGCAAGCGCGACGCCTGATCGCGAAACTCTTCCTACCAGCCCACCCACGATCGATTGGAGAAGCACGGCATGGCCAGCTTTCTTGAGACGTTGCGCGTCCAGCGCTGGGACGACCACCGCTATTATCACCACAACCGGATCAACCAGAGCCTGCACTTCGTCAGTGCGGTGAGCTTCCTGGTCGCCTACGCGATGGCCTTCAAGGATCCCGCGACGGCCGCGCTGATCGGCTGGCTCCTCGCGATGACGAGCCGGCAATCCGGCCATTTGTTCTTCGAGCCGAAGGGCTACGACCACGTCAACAACGCGACGCACGAGCACAAGGAAGAGATCAAGGTCGGCTACAATCTTCAGCGCAAGATCGTCCTCTTGGCGATCTGGGCGATCTCGCCGCTGCCGCTCTATTTCGATCCGACCCTGTTCGGCCTGCTCTCACCGCACCAGACGACCGCCGACCTGATCCGCAACGTCGGCTGGATCTGGCTGTGGCTGGCCGGGGCGGGCCTGCTGTTCCGCACCGTGCAGCTGTTCTTCGTGCGCGACGTGCAGACCGGTCTGGTCTGGGCCACCAAGATCCTCACGGACCCGTTCCACGACATCAAGCTCTACCACAAGGCGCCGCTCGCGCTGTTGCAAGGCGAGTTGGTCGAGGAGCACGAACCCCACGAGCGCGGCGCCTGAGCCTGGCGCTCAACCCGGCATCGCACAGCGATGCCGGGGAATCCAAGTTTGAACGGATCGCCGAATATTTGCAGATACAGGTAAGAGTCCCGCAAATTTGACGCCGATCCTCTGACCCTGCCAACTAAAAACTTGGTTTTGCTTGATCACGGGCCGGTGGGGCAGGACCCGTGGTCACGGAGCCGGGCGCTGGATCAGGCTTGGTCCGGCGCTCGGAGGCCCAGGCGAGCGCCCAGCTTGCCGAGCCGGATGGCTGCCACCTCGCGCAGGATCGTCCGCCGGATCGCTTTGTCGGTCGGCGCGCCGCACTCCCACCAGCCATCCGCCCGCATGGCATTCGCCGCCGCCACGAACCGCGTGGCGACGGCCTCGAAGGCCACGTCATCATAGGCGAGGCTGAAGATCATCCGACCGGTCCCGACCCAGGACAAGGCAAGCCCTTCGGCGCGCAGGTAGAATTGCAGCATCCAATTGTAGCGCGACGGCCGCGTGTAGAGCACCGTCCAGACCGTGGACATGTTGGCCACCCGCACCGGCAGTTCGGCCTCCGCCAACAGTGCGTTCAGCCGCGCGGCCCGGGCATCCCAGATCGTATCGAGGTCGCGGTATTGGGCGGCCACCTCCGGCGTCTCCAGCCGGTCGAGGAACGCGCTCATGGCGCCCATCACGTAAGGATGTGCGTTGAAGGTCCCTCGGGCGAAGCAGATATCCACCGGTCGGTCGTCACGGAACCGCCGCATCAGGTCGGCGCGCCCGCAGATCACGCCTACCGGCAAGCCGCCTCCCAGCGTCTTGCCGTAAGTCACCATGTCGGCGCGCACGCCAAAATAGTCCTGCGCGCCGCCTCGGGCCAAGCGGAAGCCGAGGAAGACCTCGTCGAAAATCAGCACGATGCCGTTGACCGTGCAGATTGCGCGCAGGTCCTTGAGCCACTTGGTATAGGCGGTGCGATTGAAACCGGCCTTGCGTGCACTGTCGACCAGGGCGGAATCGGACGGCGCGCCGGCATTCGGGTGCATGGCCTGGAGCGGATTGACCAACACACAGGCCACGTCCCGGCGGCTGGCCAGCACGCGCAGCGTCCGCTCGGACATGTCGGCCAGGGTGAGGGTGTCGCGGGTCGGGACCGGATTGCCGATGCCCGGCTGCACCTCGCCCCACCAGCCATGATAGGCGCCGCAGAATCGCACGATCCGGCGCCGTCCGGTGTGGTAGCGGGCAAGGCGCACCGCCTGCATCACCGCCTCGGTCCCGGACATGTGGAACGAGACCTCGTCGAGGCCCGACAGCGCCTTGAGCCGTGCAACATTGCCCGTGACCACCGGGTGCAGCGACCCCAATACCGGCCCGAGGGCGGCGACCTTCGCGGCCCCCTCGTCCAGGCAGGCGCGGTAAAAATCGACGCCGAACAGATTGACCCCGTAGGACCCGGCCAGGTCGTAAAAGACGTTGCCGTCGAGATCGGTGAGGGTCACGCCCGCGGCGGCGGAAGCGAAAGCGCCGGAGCCGAGATGCGTCCGCACGTGTCGGGCATACTGGAACGGCACCCGATACAAACCGGTGAATTGCAGGTCCGAGAGTCCGTCTCGGATCGCGGCGGTCTCAGCCCGGGTCCGGGGGAATCGCGTCCGGTACAGTTCGCTCAGCCGGGCGAAGCCGTTCTCCCGCCGCAGCGCGACCGTCTCGTCCGGATCGTCGGAGCGGAAGAAGGCGCGCTCGGAATAGGCGTAATGCGGGATGAGCCCGGCGACGCGCCGAGCCATCCGGGCGTGGCCGGTCAAGGACGGATGCTTGGCCCGAGACAATTGAAGGCGCTGTGCAGCCTTCGGCAGGGCAACCAAAACGGCTGCGGCGGTGGCGGACAGGGTGGCGAGGAGTGCGGACATCGCCCCACGCCGTATCGAAGGTGGTTCACGGCATGATGACGGTTTCGGCGAGATCGCGGCTCCGGCGCGCCCTGGCGCAGGTGGGGGCCCAGGAGGATCTCAATTTCCTGCTTACCAACCGGCTGCCGCGTCGGCTCGCCACCCGGTTCATGGGCTGGTTCAGCCGCATCGAGCAGCCGCTGGTGCGGGACGTTTCGATCGCGACGTGGCGCCTGTTCTGCGATGTCGATCTCAGCGACGCAGCCGAGTCCCGATTCCCGAGCCTCCACGCCGCCTTCGTGCGGGCGCTGCGTCCCGGCGCCCGCCCGGTCGCCCTGGACCCGGCGATCCTGGTGAGCCCGAGCGATGCGATCCTAGGCGCGCATGGCCGGATCGAAGCCGGCCGGCTCCTCCAGATCAAGGGGCTGTCCTACAGCCTCGAAGATCTGCTCGGGGGCGACGCGGAGCTGGCCCGCGCCCACGAAGGGGGCGTCTATGCGACCCTGCGGTTGACGGCCGGGATGTACCACCGCTTCCACGCGCCCCACGACCTCCTGGTTGAGTCGGTCCGTCACATCTGGGGCGATACCTGGAACGTGAACCCGATCGCATTGCGGCGTATCGAGGCCCTGTTCTGCCGCAACGAGCGCGCGGTGCTGCGCCTGCGAATCACCGACTATGTCGTGACCCTGGTGCCGGTGGCGGCGATCCTGGTAGCGGGTTTGCGTCTCGGCTTCCTGCCGGAGGGCGTCGACCTGCGACGAACCGGCGGCCGCCTCCTGCCCTGTAACACCCGCCGGGAAAAGGGCGCGGAATTAGGCTGGTTCGAGCACGGTTCCACCATCGTGGTCCTTGCCCAGCCGGGGTTCACGCTGTGGCCGACCTTGCAGGAGGGCGCACGCCTGCGCGTGGGCGAACCGCTGATGCGGCTGCCGCAGCGGGACCTGCCGTAGCACTTCGGCCCAGGCAACCTGAATGTGGGTCACGTCGTTTGCCATGCCTTCGGACAGATATTCCAGCTGGCGGAACAATTCCTTCGCGGCGAAATGGCTCTGATACGCAGGGGTGCCGGTCTTACCAGCGGCGACTGTTATTGCAGCGAGAATGGTCGTCACCGCTTGCGTCCCGAGAGCGACCTTGGTGACGCTCCGGACGATCTTTTCGGTGACGGAACCCTAATCTTCCCTTCGCGCGATGACGAACACCGTGATGGAACGGAGCTCTACGATGTTTGCTGCGATTGCCTGGATGGCTTCCACGGCGCGTAGTGTTTCATCCGAGATGGATAGGATCTGCTGGGGAGTTGATCGTCCCCCTTGGGAGTGGTCCGCTTTGAAGTATGGCTCTTGAGCCGACTGGAGGCTGAGTTCCTTGCTCTCGCATCGACCCTGCATCTGATGTTGGTCGAGTTCGACCGACTCTCGACTGAGTCGTGTCGGTTCTACGAAATCGCGCGCCAAGCACATCGGTGCCGCGATCCACAGATCTTCGACTTGGACGCGCATGTGGAGGCCAACAAGCGCATCAAGACGGCATCAGAATGGCAGGCTTATAACGCGGCGAGGGAGCCTACCGACGAACTGGATGACCGGTTGAATGCCCTCGTGTCCTCCTTCATGGATACGCCGATGGTGACCCTTCCGGCACTCCTGCTGAAGTTTCGGATCGGGAAGTCGCTTCGCCAGCATGATAACGGTGCGTTGGGCGACCTCAGCCGACTCGCTGCGGAGGCTCTATGCACCTGATCAGCTCGTTCATTGTCGCGGTCACGTGGTGGCAGATGCGGCGAGTCCGCCGTGCCGGTGACGGCATGCGCCGGGCCAGGAAAGGCCTCCGCCAAGCGGATGACCTCGCCACCCGGGCTCTGCGGACCCTGGTGGCCGTCGGTCAGGGCTCGATCCCGCGCACGCTCGGCAGCGTGCCGGCGATCCCGCCAATGCCAGTGCTGATCGGAGTCGAGGTGTCGCTTATCCGACGAATATCCGGACGACGTCCGCGCAGGCGATGGCCAACAGCAGCCCCACCCCCCAGCTCAAGGCGCGGATCTGGCGCTGCGCCTCGGAGGCCTTCGTTTCCAGCGCGACGACGCGCAACCGGATCCACTGGACCTCGTCTTCGAGGTTCATTTTTAGGCTCCATCGCTGGGATCGCAGCTTCCGATGGTAGGCGGCGTGGGCCCGCTGTCCATCTCGGCGGTGCGAGCCGATCGCTCATAGCGGTCTGGTTGTGGGGTTGAATCCCACCCATTCTGTCGGCTCATGCAGAGGCCAGCTTGGCGCCTGCATAGCCAATCATGTCGAACGCAGATCCGCGTCGGTTCAAGTCGCAAACTTGGCGACTTGGTCAACCGAAGGCATTGCCCCCAAATGCCCACGCCCGCGGACCTATCGCTATCGGGGGAGGAAAACGATCACCGCGGACGTGGGTTGCCGAGGTTAAAAGCTCGACAACCCAGGGTAGCTGCTGCCGGTTGTGGTCATCAATCGTTGGAAACGTACCCAACCCGCCAAGAGGCCGGTTCACACGAACGCCGCTCGCGCATACCGTGCGGGCGGATCTAGAATCCACCGTTCTACATGGAGGTATATGGGACATTTGTTAGACACTCGCCCCGCAGTCATCAGCTAAGAGCTTGATGCTGCTGGCGCTCCCAAGGGGAATCGAACCCCTGTTTTCGCCGTGAGAGGGCGACGTCCTAGACCGCTAGACGATGGGAGCTTTCCGGCGGCGCGCAGGTGCTATAGCCACGACCCGCCGGGGGAGCAAGGGCCTTCTCGATAGATTCCGCATCGATCTGTGCGGACGGGGCGCGGAGAGGGATCGCGGTGGACGTAATCGACGGGGCGCGGGTTGGGATCGTTGCGGATGGCGGCGTCCGGCTCGATCGGGCACTGGTCGCTCTCTTCCCGGATCTGTCCCGGGCACGGCTTCAGGATTTGGTGCGCGATGGGCGGGTCCGCCGGGATGGGATCCCTCTGCGCGACCCGGCGGTGAAGATCGCCGCCGGTGCTCAGCTCGTCTTGGAGGTGCCACCACCGGTCGATGCAGAACCGGCCGCCGAGGCCGTGGATCTGTCGATCACCTACGAGGACGACGATCTTATCGTCATCGACAAGCCGGCTGGTCTGGTGGTCCATCCGGCCCCGGGCCACGAAAGCGGAACGCTGGTCAATGCGCTGATCGCCCATTGCGGCGTCAGCCTCTCGGGGATCGGGGGCGTGCGCCGCCCCGGTATCGTCCACCGGCTCGACAAGGACACGAGTGGCCTGATCGTCGTTGCCAAGAACGATGCGGCCCACCAGGGATTGACGGCGCAATTCGCCGATCACGGCCGGACCGGTCCGCTGGAGCGTGCCTACGCGGCTCTGGTCTGGGGCGTACCGCAACCGCGTGCCGGCACGATCCGGGCGAGCCTCGCACGCTCAAGGCACAACCGGGAGAAGATCGCCGTCGTCTCGGATGAGTCCGGGCGGCACGCGGTGACGCATTACGCGGTCGCGGAGGCATATCCAGAGGCCGCCCTCGTGCGCTGCCGCCTGGAGACCGGCCGGACGCATCAGATCCGGGTGCACCTCGCCCATCGCGGCCATCCGCTTCTGGGCGATCCGGTCTATGGGGGGGCCTTCCGCACGAAGGCGGTACGACTGTCTTCGCCAGCGCGCGACGCGCTCACGGCCCTCGGCCGCCAAGCTCTCCACGCGGAATTGCTCGGATTCAGCCACCCGCGCACCGGCGCAACGCTCCGGTTCGAGAGCGCAATCCCACCGGATATCTCCGCGCTTGTAGAGGCCCTCGCGAAAGCTTGAGCCAAGCAAATGTGGTAAGGCTTCGAGCCTGTGTCGCGTGCGAAAGATCACGCCGAACCGCGTCACATCGTGACATGCTACGACCATTCGACTGGTCGCGCGTTGATGGCGACGTGGGTGTTAGCAACCGCTACCGGTCCATCTGGCTTACCCGTATGAGATTGGTGGCCCGGAGGGTCGGCTCAAGAGCGGCCCGAGTAGACGGCACTGTTGCCCGTCGCGTCCGCCCGTCAGGGGGACAAGAGTCCAGGAGAATGCCATGGCCGGTACGCTGCCCGTGCTCGCCAATGAAGGTGGCCTGTCGCGCTACCTCGACGAGATCCGCAAGTTCCCGATGCTGGAGCCGACGGAGGAGTTCACGCTGGCGAAAAGCTGGCGGGATGCTGGCGACCGTGAGGCCGCGCATCGGCTCGTGACCTCTCACCTGCGCCTCGTGGCCAAGATCGCCATGGGCTATCGCGGCTACGGCCTGCCCATCGGCGAGGTCGTGTCCGAGGGCAATGTCGGCCTGATGCAGGCGGTCAAGCGCTTCGATCCCGACAAGGGCTTCCGCCTTGCAACCTACGCCATGTGGTGGATCAAGGCGGCGATTCAGGAATACATCCTGCGCTCGTGGTCGCTCGTGAAGATGGGCACCACCGCGAACCAGAAGAAGCTGTTCTTCAACCTGCGCAAGGCCAAGGGCAAAATCTCGGCGCTCGACGAGGGCGATCTGCGCCCCGATCAGGTCAAGCAGATTGCCACTCGGCTCGGTGTCCCCGAGCAGGACGTGATCGACATGAATCGTCGGCTGTCCGGCGACACGTCGCTCAATGCGCCCCTTCGCGAGGAGGGCGAGGGTGAGTGGCAGGATTGGCTCGTCGACAACGCCCCGAGCCAGGAAACCGTGCTGGCCCGCGAGCAAGAGGGCCAGAACCGGCTCTCGGCCCTGCGCGACGCTCTCGGTGTGCTGAACCCGCGGGAACGACGCATTTTCGAGGCTCGCCGGCTTGCCGAGGATCCGATCACGCTTGAGGATCTATCGGGCGAGTTTGGCGTCTCCCGCGAGCGTGTCCGGCAGATCGAAGTCCGTGCCTTCGAGAAGGTTCAGGAAGCGGTCAAGCGCAATATTGCCAACCGCGAACTACCCCGTACCGGTATCGAGGCGCACTGACCAACCGATCCGGCGCGCCACCGAGGCGCGCTGGATCGTTCTCACCTATTGCCACGCGTCGAAGGCGCTCTGCATCACCTGGGCGCCAGCACTGCCCTTCTCGAACGTCAGCACCGCTCGCTTGCCCGAGGTGTAGCGCACAGCGATGTCGAACCAGTTGCGGTGGAGCAAAAGGTCGGTGTTGCGGTCGACGTCGTTCTGAAGTGATGACAAGCCGATCAGGAACAGATTGTCCCGGACCCGGACCGGTAGGCCAGATACCGGAGAGCCACGTCCGTTCTCATCATCCTTGGCCTGAAGCAGGCCGACATCCTGCACCGTTCGCGTGGCATCGCCACCGGTCTGACTGAATGCAAGGCTCACCGTGTGTGAAGCCGGCAAGGTGGCGTCGAGGTTTCGCTGAATGGTCATGACCAGCGTCAGCCCGGCATCCGGAATCGTCACGGTCGCGACGACGGCATTCTGAAGCGGCTGGCCCTGCTCGCCATTGACGGTATCGAGCCGCCACGTCACCCGGCCGTTGGTCTTCATGGGCTGGGCGTTGTCGGCGCCCGTCCCCTCTTCGATCAACTCGGCCCTCTGGGCCACGGACAGGTTTTGCTGAGCCGGCGAGGAGGCGACTCGCGGAAGGGTGCTGCTCTCCTGACGCACCGCCGCTCGTGGCGCCGGCGCCGACTCGCCTCCCACCCGGTCGCCGAACTTTGTCTCGGCCTCAGGCTGCTGTGCATCGGCCGTCTCGGTGCCATTCGACGGCAGGCTCTGAGGCCGATCGCGGAGCATGAAGGCAGCGACAGCGATCAAACCGATCACCACCGCGAGTACACTACCCACGAAGGCGTTGCGCAGGATATGCGAGCGCCCGGACCGAGGTGGCACGACCTCGATACGCGGACGCTGACGCCCGTTTCCGGCATCGCCCGAGGATGTAGCGCCGTCCGGATCCTCGACGTCCGTCGTTGATGCGGCGGCGAACTGTGTCTCTTCGGGAGCGGGCGACGGGGCTGCCCCGGATCGCGGCGACGAGATCGCGATCGGCGCCTCGCGCGGCTCGGGCTCCAGCGTGGGAATAACCCGCGCGAAGGGGGGCACGGCAGCCGGGAGGATCGGCTCGGGCGCTTGCGCGGGCACCGGCACCGGTGCGGGCGACGCGGGCGGCGACGGCTCCGGGATTTCCGGAGCTGAGGCCGGGGATGGGTTCCGATCTGCCACCACGACGGCGTCGTTGGCCGGTGCCGGCAAACCACCGTGATCCACTTCCAGCCGCTCGATCGCCGTGTCGAGCGCCCGGCGCTCAAGATCGATATCGGCCTCCGACAGGGGCGGATCCAGCGAGCGGAGCTGGCTGATCAAGGCATTTCGCGCGCGGTCGTAGACCGCCTTGCGCAGGGCGGGCGATCGGTCGGGCAGCGCATCAAGAGCGCGTGCCAGAAGCGGGTAGTAATCGGCCATGCTGCCTTGGTCCGCCCCTTCGGCCGCCGTCCGGCGCGGCCGGTCGAAGGCCGAGGACCGATGGCCGCTCCCGCCCCCGATGGTCGGTCACGGCCATCGGCCGGTGATGTTCTGTGCCCGGAACGCAGATCGGCATCCGCGAGCCGGTTTCTCCGATAGGATGCAGGGCAGTCGATCACCAGGACCGCCGCCCCGCCATACGCTGGTTCTAGATCACGCGGATGCGGGCTGGATACAGGCCGAAGAGGGGAAAAGCTGCGTCATCAACGGGATAGGACGCGGGGCCTCAATCCTCGAAGGGATTGTGCATCAAAATGGTATCGTCGCGCTCTGGAGAGGTCGACAGCAACGCCACCGGCGCCCCGATCAATTCCTCGATCCGACGGACATACTTGATCGCTTGCGCCGGCAGGTCCGCCCACGAACGGGCTCCGGCGGTCGTCTCGGACCAGCCCGGAATGGTCTCGTAGATCGGCTCGACCCGGGCCTGCGCCGCCTGGCTCGCCGGCAGATGATCGATCGTCTGCCCGTCCAGCTTGTAGCCTGTGCAGACGCGGATTTCCTCGAACCCGTCCAGGATGTCGAGCTTGGTCAGCGCGATGCCGTGGATGCCGGAGGTCCGCACCGTCTGGCGTACTAGAACCGCGTCGAACCACCCGCAGCGGCGCTTGCGTCCGGTGTTGACGCCGAACTCGCGCCCGCGGGCGCCGATGGTCTCGCCGATCTCGTCGTGCAGCTCGGTGGGGAACGGCCCCTCACCGACCCGGGTGGTGTAGGCCTTGGCGATGCCGAGCACGTAGCCGATCGCCCCCGGGCCGAGGCCGGAACCCGTCGCGGCTTGAGCGGCTACGATGTTCGAGGAGGTGACGAACGGGTAGGTGCCGTGATCAACGTCGAGCAGCGCCCCCTGCGCGCCCTCGAACAGGATCCGCTTGCCGGCCCGACGCTGATCGTCGAGGAGCGACCAGACCGTGTCGGCGAAGGGCAGGATCTTCGGAGCGATCGCGGTGAGCTCGGCGAGCAGCGTCTCGGCATTCACCTCGTCGATGCCGAGGCCGCGGCGGAGCGCGTTGTGGTGGGTGAGCACTCGCTCGATCTTGGCGGGTAGCGCGTCGATATCGGCGAGGTCGACCACGCGTATGGCGCGACGGCCGACCTTGTCCTCGTAGGCCGGCCCGATACCCCGCTTGGTGGTGCCGATCTTGAGGCCCGCATTGGCGGTCTCGCGGAAATGATCCAA
>Ga0182230_1000058_pt1 | contig 14881 bp, 13 predicted proteins | sample G6R1MG_28_FD_128384 | JGI IMG/M metagenome (GOLD analysis project Ga0182230, IMG submission 128384) | Miscanthus phyllosphere microbial communities from Michigan, USA - G6R1_NF_07NOV2016_LD1 MG | ecosystem: Host-associated > Plants > Phyllosphere > Phylloplane/Leaf | place: USA: Michigan...
ATAGGCCCTCTAAGTGACAGTCTACAGCGCCGAGACCCTGGACCTCTCGCGTCTCGCAGCGCCTAGCCTCGTCGACACCAACTTCGAGACTGTCCGCGCGTCTCAGATCGCTGAGTTCCTGCGTGTCTGGACACTGGCGCGTCAGCTGGACTCGTCTCTGCCGGTGTACGACGTCCAGATGCTGGAGACCGACCTACCCGTCGTGGAGGCCGAGTCTTTCTCTTACGGCATCATGAAGTTCTGCCAGCAGGTCAACGACGCGGCCGACGCGCTTAGACTCGCTAAGGCCGTGGGCGCAGACCTAGAGCACCTCACGGCGACGTACCACCACACTGAGCGTCAGACCACGATACCTGCCAACCCCAACACCGGGTCGGCCGCGGTTCTTGAGACCGACGACGAGCTCAGGTCGCGCTCCCAGCTGGCGCCCGAGGCACTGGCCGACATGGGCCTGACGCCCGGGGGCTACATGTACCTCGTCAGGACGGCGTTCGCGTCGGCAGTCAAGGACGTCCGCCCGATCAGACGTGGCGGCGGTATGATCGAGCTGCGCCTTCTGGGTCGTCTAGAGCCCGGGCCTCTGGTAGCGACCAGGAACCCGGACGGCAGCACGACGTATGTGGTCGACGGGCGCGTCAGCGACGGGTCAGTGCCGGAGACCGTGGTCGGCGACGTCATCGGGGCTTTCAACCCCGAGAACGCGTCTCAGTCGACCGACATCTTGAGCGTCTTCAGTGCGAACGTCACGCCCTACGACGTCGACCTGACGCTGGTGATGCCGTCGGGCCCGGACCCGGAGGCTGTCAAGACTGCAGCCGCCCCGTACATCCAGGCGCTGGGTGACAGTCTTCACCGCATCAAGTCCGACGTCTTCAGGGAGGCCCTGTCGTCCGCGGCACACGTCGGGCCCGTCTCGACCGTGCGCGTCAACTCTCCGTCGTCGGACATACCCTCCGCGCCCGGCTCCGCGCCCTTCATGCGTAAGTTCACGCTACGCACCCAGGTGCTGACGTGAGACTGGGACCCGCACAGTACCCCAGGCTGCTGCCTAAGAACGCGACGCCACTAGAGCTGGCCGTCGAGTCTATGTTCCGGCTGCAGTTCGACGATCTGGGCGAGTACGCCGAGCGTCTCAGGACGCTGTGGGACCCGTTCACTTGCCCTGAGAGCGAGTTGCCTCTGCTGGCCTGGGCGTTCTCAGTCGACATCTGGAACGAGCGCTGGCCGGCGCCTCGTAAGCGGCAGGTCGTCGCCGAAGCTCGACGCTTCCACGAGCTGAAAACGACAGTCGCGGGCACTCGCATGGCCCTGGGCTACGTCGACGCGGAGCTAGTCAGGGCGCACCTGCCGCGTCACGGCTTCCTAGTGGCTAAGTCAACCACGGAGGTGGAGTATCAGGCTTGGCTTCAGTCCCTGCCTGAGATACGCATCTACCAGAACGTGCCTTCGACCAAGTCCTCGCCGCCAGGTTTTGTCGTCAACCGTCGCGGCATCGGCAGCGCCAAGGCGGCTGTCGTCAACAGACGCAGAGCTGTCCTGATCCGCAACGGTGTCGAGACCGACCTGGTCTTCTCAGGCGTCAGGATAGACGACAACGGTCGTTTGCTCCCAGATGCCGAGCGCCTCGTCATACCTGAGCCGTACAGAGCGGGGTTCAAGGCTGGTGGTAAAGTGTCTCAGCCAGTCAGGACCAACCAGAGCGCGGCTGTTCGCGTGATCTCCCTGTCGATCACGGACTCCAACGCTCTGGTCGTCAAGAACCAGATCTCACCGTCACTGTTCCCCGTCGTGGTGGACCCGGTGACCGTCTACGGGCCCGTCCCCGGTGGCGCCAGCCTGGCCGTCAACCGCTGTGCACTCAGGTCCCGGCCAATCAAGGCCAACAGGTCGGATGAGCAAGCCTACCTGTCTATCCGCCTGTCTGACGGCTCGGCTCCCGCGACGAGAGGTAACATCAGGGGGTCGGCGCTGGGTCGCGGGCGGCTACAGAGGAAGAGCTTCACCGCGTCTTACCTGGTCTTCGCCCCCATCACTGACTACAGTGCGGGGTTTCCCCGGAACTCTATGTTAGTAAGGCGTAGCCCAGAGGACCGGGTAGAGGAGGTCGCACACGCCGTCGACGTCGCGGCCTCAGCGCGTGACACCTGCTACATCGACGTCAACTCGGTCCGCCCCATCACCTTCTCCGATCTCGAGCGACTGCCCGACGGCACGACGTTCGGTGAGGCAGTCAGACTCTCCTAGAGGAGCCAAGAATGTTCGAGCGTGTTCTAGCCGTAGACGCCCAGTACGTCACAGACGTCGACCTGACCCGCATGGGGACGTTCCCCCAGGAGGGCGTCCAGACCCTGATCCGGTCTCTGCTGATCTCTGGCCGTCTCTACAAAGACTTCGGCGTCCTGCCCAACGGCCTCAACAAGATCGACATCGCCCCCGGTACAGTATTCGACAGCGGGGTCATGTACCACTCCGAGGGCGAGAATGCGAAGTCTGTCCAGGAGTTCGTGCCGTTCGAGTCGGGCAAGAAGATCATCGTCACGCTCATCGGTCAGGGTCGGTCTGCCCCTGGTTACCGAGAGAGCCGCACCATGGAGCGTGAGGTCGCGCAGTCTGGCGGCGGTACGACTACGCAGCTCGTCCCTGAGGTCGACTACCGCGTCCAGGTCAACGACGTCGTACTGTCGTTCATCTCGGGTGCGGTCTCCACGGTGCCGCAGCAGGCCCCGGTGCCACTCGGCACTGTCGCGATCGCCGACATCCTGATCGGCACCGGAGGCATCGAGACCATCTCTCGCCGCAGCGAGTCTGAGGCCCCCGAGCTGGACGACCTGGCGCGGTCGCTGACCGCCGTCAGTGCGACGCTGGCTCTGTTCCAGCAGGAGATCACTGGTCTCCGCAACGACCTCGCGGCCGCCTTCCGCCTGATCGACGGCCTCGGGTCGCGTGCCGTTATTACCGCACTGACAGCGGACGTCGCGACCATCAAGGACCGGCTCGACATGCCGGACACTGGGTCTCCTTACGGTGCTGACCGGTTCCTCGACTACAGCGAGACCGACGTGGCCAACGTCGACCTCAACTCGCGTGTCGACGAAGGTGTCCGCTTCCCCTATGCCAACTTCAACAAGACCGCGATCAACTTCGGCACCGGCATGGCCAACTCGGCCAATCTGATGCACGCGTCTCAGGGCATCATCTGCCCGAAGTACGTGCCGGTCGACGGCATCGCGATCGGTCCTCGTGCGGGCTCGCAGCCCCTAGGTGGTACGACCTACCAGACCATGGACCTCGGCGTGCTCACCATGAGCCGCGAAGTCACGCGCTACGGACCCTATTTCGAGGTCTGCACGAACTCGACCTGGTGGGCCTCCGGTCGTTACGACGCGGCCGCTGGCATCATGTCGATCGGCAACGACCAGTACTCTGTGGCGGATACCACGTGGACCGACGGTCCGTGGAGCCCCCACCGGACCTACCGTGTCCGTCAGATGTGGGTCGACACGGTCCAGGAGCCCTACGACTCGTATATCCCGACTACCCACACGATCCAGGGTGTCGTCAAGAGCCAGAGCTTCATTCAGTCGCAGGGTCGCTGGACCCCGGGCGTGCGCCTGGCGATCGAGAGCTGGTCGGCCGGTGCACAGATCACCGCAGTGCTGGTGGAGTGCGACGACAACGGGTTCCCTAACAAGAAGCGGGCGATCGCCACGTCGACCCTGACCTCGGCGGACTTCAAGGCTTACACGGCCTCCAACGACCTGCGCACCAGGTTCGCGTGGGACAAGCCCTACTGGATGAAGCAGGGCCTCTACGCGGTCATGTTCGCCACGACCGGCGACGTTCAGGTGTCGTACACCGAGGGCCAGAACTTCCTCGGTGGCACGCAGTTCGACAGCACCGACGGGTACTTCCAGCAGGGCGACCTGACCAAGGACCTGATGCTCACCGTCGAGTACTGCCAGTTCCAGGTCACGAGCCTGCCGGTACTTCTCGCAGGCCTTAACCTGGACGGTGGCATTCACGGTGTCGGCATCAAGGCCGCGTCGATCGTCCCCACCAACGCGGACTCCCGCTGGGCCCTGCAGGTGGGCGGCTCCTGGCAGCAGCTGCCCAAGCCGAGCAAGGACGGCGTCTTGGACGTCAACGACGTGCCCGACAACCTGTTCGGTGCTGGCGTGACGCCCTACTACGACTTCCGCGTGGAGCTCAATGGCAACGTCTGGGAGATGCCAATCATCGACCTCAACCAGTCCGAGGTCACGGTCTTCCGGTCGGGTACGGCATTCCGCCACATCTCCGTCGAGCGCATCTTCCAGGCCGCCGTAACGAGCGTCGTGATCACGGCTGTCGTGGGCGCGTACGACAAGACCCGCCACAACCTCGCGTGTGCCCTGCGTTACGGCGCCAACTACGCGACGTCCAAGGCGGCGGCTGGCGTCCAGGTCAAGCCCGTCGTCGGTCGGGACGACGCTGTTATGATGGTGTGGACGTTCACGTTCGCGTCGCCTGGTGTCGACCGTGTGAAGATCGACCTCTCGGGCACTACGAACAACGCGCGTATCACGCCGCACATTGAGTACGAAGTCTACGACGCATAGTGGAGACAGACATGGCGACGTCAAGGGCGAAGGCCGCGGCAACCGAGACCCGCGGCCCCGAGATCGAGGACGACAAGTACTACGACGTCAAGGTGACCGAGACCGTCGAGTTCCAGAAGGTCCGCTTCGGTATTGTGTCGGAGACCTTCGTCTCCGGCGAGTTCCTCAAGGCACTTCTGGCGGCGGACGAGGGCGACAAGGTCTCTTCTTACGAAGAGCACGTCTAGGAGAGCTCTGGTGGCAACTGGCAGCAACGACAAATACGCGATCACCTCAGCTCAGGGCGTGATCAAGCGCCTAGGTGAGATCCTGACTGACATCAACCTACGGTTGGTTCAGGCGGAGTCTCGCTACGACGCGACTGATCGAGCTGCACAAGAGGTTGCCGCCCAGGGCCTCAGGTACCTAGAGACCGTCATCGTGCCGGCTGCGACAAAGGTCGCGGACCTTCTCAGGTCCGTGACAGACATCTTCACGACCCGCTCGTCGTCACTCGTCACGCCCGGCACCGGCCCCAAGACCTTCGTCGTGACGGACTCGACTTTCGGGTCGTTAGGCAATGTCTCGGTGACTAAGGTCGGCGACTCGTCTGTCGGCATGGTAGGTTCCGTCGTTAGTTTCGACATCGACGCCAAGGTGCTGGTCGTGGACGTCGAGTACGCCTACGGTGACCCGTCACCCAACGCGTCGTGGCTCGTTACAGCGACTCTGCCCTACGACGCCCATGCCGGTCGTACGGACAACCCTCACGCTGTCACAGCCCATCAAGCTGGGGCCTATACACAGCTTGAGATCGACCAGAAGCTAGCAGCCCTGTCGACCACGCTTAGAGGCACGGCTACAGCCGCAGGTGACACTCTCGGTGAGCTGGAGCAGCGACTGATCGCCCTCATAGGGACGGCCGACTCTGCCGGCGACACACTCGGGGAGCTAGAAGCTCTCATAACCAGTAACGCTAGGCGAGCACAGAAGAAGGCCATCGTCTTCGCTGCCGCACTAGGCTAGGAGAGCGGGCATGGCGACCACGAGTAACTTCCGACGCAAGAATGCCCGGCTGGCCGGAACCGTTGCAGTGCAGGTTGGCGGCTATACGGTGGGTGTTAGCCTGTCAGCCGTCGTGAAGACGATACGGATCTGTGCCCGCTACAAGCTCGGCAACTTTACGGTCACGGGCTGGTATCAGGACACGGCAGGGAACAAGACCTACTTCTGTGACACCTACACGATGAAGCCCGGCCAGATCTATCTGCCGCTCGGTGGTGATGGTCTGGACGTAATGGAGGAAGGCGACAGCATTTGGATCCAATGCAGCGTGGATAGCGCTGTTGATGTCGTGGTGTCTCTCTTGGAGGATCAGGCCTGATATGAGTGATCAAGGCGTTCGCCCCTCCACTGTCCCGCTGACTTCGGCGCAGATCAAAGACGCTGCCGATCCGCAGTACGTCCGGATCGACGGCGCAAACCGGCCACCGCACGTTTTCAATAACGCGCTGATGAACCCGTCTTTCGACTGGTGGCAGCGTGGGAATGGGCCGTTTACTGTCAGCGGGAGCTTCGGTCCCGATAGGTGGCGGCAATTTTTTACGACCACGGGTAGTATCGCGAGAAGGGTGCTATCTATTGGCGACGCGCCAACTCAAAGCCGTTTGTCCGCAACATTCACATGTTCCGGGCAAGCTGCGGCAGGCGATTTCTACCTTGCTCAACAAACTATCGAGGACTGTCTGACTTTCGCAGGGAAACGGGTTCTTGTCAGGGGTCTGGTCGCACTGCTTAGCGGCCCTGTAGGTAGCAAAATCGGGATCGAACTTGAACGGAATTACGGGTCCGGCGGATCTGCCATTGAGCAGTTTTATGCTGGTCAGGTGGTTCTGACCGGCGTATTAACACCATTCGCGGTTTGGGTGGATCTCCCATCTGTGGCTGGGAAGGTATTAGGGCCGTCTGATAACGGCAACCTCAATCTCAATATCTTTCTATCCGCCGGCTCGAATTACAATGCCCGCACTAATAATCTTGGGCTTCAAAACATTGCCATTCAGCTTGTGGACGTAGAGGTAAAGGAAATTAAGCCAGGGTACGGGGATCAGTTCCCTGGCTTCGAGCGGCTTCCCAAGTTCCTAGACCTGATTAACTGTCTCAGGTACTACCAGACGGGGGCTTTCAAGTCCGGGATCGGCGGCAACAATGGTTCGGGCGCATACAACGCCGCGTACATCGGGGGTACGTGTCCTCTGCCCGTTCTTATGCGAATATCACCCTCCGTGGTGTTCTTCGATGTCGTAGGAAACCTTGGTGTTGTGACAACAGGCACGGGTAATAACGTCGGCCTGACCGCAGGCGGCGTATCGATGTTGCACCCCGGTGCAATAAACGTCGATGCGCTGCTGAGCACAGGCAACGCCAATAACTGGTTCTATTTCGGCTTCAGACTGACCGCGGAGCTTTAACCGATGACGATGCAGGGTAGCCAGGATGGCGTCGCCGCCTTCATGGAGTACGCGTTCGTCGCGGCTCCGGGAGGCCAAAGCCGCTTCGTCGGGGCGGACAGCAAGGGGTTCGTGCTCAACTACGCTTCGGGCTTCCTGTGGGCCGTCGTGGACGGCTTTTGGGTCGCCCCTGACGACTTCTCCGCGACTGACGGAAGCTCGATCACCTTCACGACGGCGGTGGATCAGGGCACCCATGTGCGCTTAATCGCGCTCAGCCCGTTCAACGTCGCCAATGTCTATTCGCAGCTTCAGTCTGATACGCTGTACGCAAAGCGTCGGAACCGGATCATTGATCCCGGCATGAGGGTCAGCCAGGAGAACGGGAATAACGCGACGACCGCGAACGCTGTCGGCTACTATGTCTCGGATAGCTGCTTCTCGGCGCGTAATACCGCCGCCGGTGGCGCTACGGTTCAGCGTATTGCGCTCCAGACGCCCGGCGGTTCCCCGTATCGCACTCGAGTTACGATCACGACTGCCAATCCCACGCCTGCGGCCGGAGATGAGTTTATCCTCGGCACGAACATCGAGGGTATCGACATCGCTGACCTCAACTTGGGTCTAGCGACGGCGAAGCAGCTTACACGCCGGTATGGGTTCCGGTCGTCTGTCTCGGGAACCTTCACGCTGTACGCTCGGAATGGGGCGAGCAACCGTTCGTGGCTCGGCTCAGTGACCATCGCCCCAGGCGAGGTCAACCAAGATGTCGTGAAGACCGTAACCTTTGTTGGAGACACAACCGGGACTTGGGCAACAGACAACACCAAGGGGATTGAGATCGGCGTCAATCTTTGCGCAGGGTCCTCTAGGCAGGGTGTCGCGGGGTGGCAGGCCGGATCGTTTACTGGTCTGGCATCCGGCGTCAACCTTATGGCGACCAACGGCGCCACCTTCGACCTATTCGACGTGGGCCTCTACGATGTCACCGGGTTGCAGAATGGTGTTATTCCGCCGTTTGAGTTGGCAGAGTACCTAACTGATGTTCTTAGGTGCCAGAGGTACTTCTATGCCTCTGGCTTCACTAGCAACGCTGGTTACAATGTATCAAATGCCAATGTTTACCTTGTCCATCGCCTGCCGGTACAGATGAGGGTGACGCCATCTATGGGTTTTACTAGTGGCGGTCCTACTTATGGTAACGGTTATGGAGGAACTTTAGTCAATCCATCAACAGACCAGTTCCAGTCCCAGTGGCTTATCACCAACACTGGGTACGGATTCATGAACTTCACCTACGCCGCCAACGCGAGGCTCTGAACCATGTCCCGTGCATTTGATAGAGCCTTGATCCAGGCCGCGCTAATCGCTCGTCTTGCTGACAGCAACCTACTCGTGAACGGGTTCCACACTGTCTCACAAGAGAACGGATCCACTGCGGCCAGCATAGGTAAGTACCCGGTAGACCAATTCTCCACCTCTGGTCCGAACAACCTGATTAGCGCTCAGCAGGTAGCGAACCCGTTTCCTTCGCAGCCCGATATTCCTTTCGGGACAAAGGTGACCGTGTCTACCGCGCAAGCGACGATGGCGGCGGCGGACCAGTACCAGATATACCAAAGCATCGAGGGTACTAACCTCGCTCGCCTCCAGTACGGCGCGGCCAATGCGCGCCCTGTTACGCTGGCGTTCATGCTGCGTCCGAACTTCAGTGGCGTCGCCTACTTTTCTCTTATCAGTCTTGCGAACACATCGAACTATCGGTCTGTCGTTCACAAGCTAGCGCTGGTGGCAAACCAAGACAACTTTTTCTGCTTTACGGTCTCGGGGGATCAGGCTGCCGCCCTACTTACGTCGACTGCTGCTTCCTTGCAGGTTCGTTGGTGCTTTGCCGCAGGGACGCAGTTCCAGACCCCGAACGTGGACGTGTGGCAGACCGGTAATTTTCAAGCCGGTGCTGACATCACAAACATGGTCGCGACTGTGGGCAACAGCGTGATCATCTCCGGCTGTGTCATGGTCCCTGGCCGTTTCAACATCACTCAAGACGTGCTTCCGATGCTTCAGCGTCGGTATGACGACGAGCTTCGTCTTTGTCAGCGCTACTACTTTTTGGACTACGGCCGATGGGACGGTCAGGCTACACAGGGCGCTGGCGTGACCACTGTCAGCAAGTTTGCAGTGGCAATGAGGACAAATCCGTCCATTACTTACGCGACCGCGGGTGTTGCTAACTTTAACCCGACCCCTGGCGTATACTCCGTCACCCAACACGCTTTATGGTCAGGGCAAGGCCCCACTGCGTCGGGCGGTGCCTACTTTACGTTCTACTACTACGCCAACGCGAGGATGTAAGCGCTATGAAGTTCCAGTTCACGAATGCCGAGAAAACCCAAATCCAGGGCACCTTGGACGAAGGTGAGAGCTTCGGCTACCACACCGGACCCGTCACTTTCGGGATGGGTATGTCTCCCGGCAACCGGGATTTCGACGCCCTGTTCCCGGACGCTAAGGTCGAGGTCGACCCGTCTACGAACACGGCCGTATCCTCGGATTGGGGTGATCCCGCTCACCCGGTCGAGGACTTCATGCCTCCGCCCGCGGGTCCAGTGGTCATCAACAAGGTCGACTTCTTCGAGCGTATGACTGAGGAAGAGGCCGAGAGCGTCGAGGGTGCGATCAGCGCCCAGTCAGCTCGAAACCGTAGGATCTTCGAGAGTGCCCAGACTTTCCGCAGCGACCACGAGTTGTGGGGACTTCTGAACCAGCTCGCAGACCAGCTCTTCACGCCCGAGCGTAAGGCTGTGATCTTAGCCCCGTCCTGAGCTGCCTGCCAGGACTAGGTTTACATCCTCAACACGACCGTGTTATTCTAGCCAGGACCAGGAGACCAGCAGATGGACATCTTCCTTCACGGGTTCGAGACCCAGGAGAGCGACGCTGGGAGCCCCCAGTTCACCGCGACGATCGACACGGGCATAATCTACCTGACCGGTACCGCCCCGGCGCGGATCAAGACCCTGTGGCCGGCCGACCAGGTCTTCGTGGTCAACGGTTACGACGACTTCCCCAAGGGCCTAGGCTCGAGCGGCACGCTGGTCGACGGCCTCAACAACGTCTTCGCCCAGGCGGGCAAGATGTCCCAGACCGTCGTGTGCAACATCGTCGAGGAGGGCGCCAACTTCGCGGCGACCCTGAAGAACATCATCGGCTCGCAGGCCCTGAAGACCGGCCTCTACGCCGTCGGGCGCTCCAAGCCACTGCTGAACCTGGCCCCGAAGCTCCCCATGGCGCCGGGCTTCACGTCGTTCCGACCGAGCGACGGTGTCATCACGCCGACCGTGACCGAGGGCGGCGAGGGCTACACTACCGCGCCAGACGTCGTGGTGACCAACAAGTCCGGCGACACGACCGGCTACGGCGCGACGGCAGCCTGCACGATCAACGAGGTTGGCGAGGTCGACGAGGTCGTCATGCTGACTCCGGGCCTCGGCTACACTGCTCCACCGGACATCACGTTCGTCGGTGGCGGAGGCACCGGCGCCGCGGCGACCGCGACCATCGGCACTGTCGCGAGCCCGGTAGCCTCAGTCCTCAACCAGCTGTGCAAGCGATACCGCATGTGCACGGCGGTCTCCGGCCCGAACACCACCAACGAGGCGGCCGTCCAGTACCGCCTGGACTTCGACAGCGACCGGCTCTACGTCCTCGACCCCTTCGCCAAGTTCCAGAAGGGCGGCGTCCCGGTGTCGATGCCCGCCGAGTCTGCGATGCTGGGCCTCCAGGCGCGCATCGACTACGAGGAGGGTTTCTGGGTCTCCCCGTCCAACCACGTCCTCGAGGGCGTGCTGGGCACCTCGCGACCGATCGAGCACAGCTACGACCGCTCGGCCGAGAGCCAGTACCTCAACCGCAACAACGTCGGGACCATCGTCCGCTCGGCTCAGGGCGGCTGGAAGCTGTTCGGTAACCGTGTCGCGGCGTCCGGGTCGCTCCACCAGTTCTGGTCTGTGCGCCGCGCGCACGACACGATCATCGAGTCGGTCGAGCTCGCCAGCGAGCCCTACCTGGACAAGCCGTTCTCGATCCAGAACCTGGTCGACATCGGCGAGACCGTGAACCGGGCGCTCCGTCGGTGGACGGCTCTCGGCGCGACGCTCGGCGGTCGCGTGTGGCTCGACGCCAAGCTTAACACGGCCGAGAGCCTCGCGAGCGGCATCACCTACATCAGCTACGACGGTGAGGCCCCCGCCCCGATGGAGCACATCGTCTTCATCTTCAACCGCAACACGGGCTACTACGACACGGTCTTCGAGAGCGCCGCTCTCGAGATCGCGCGCAGCACGTCGGCCTCGATCGCCGCCTGAACAGACGCCGCGCCCTCGGGCGCGGCTCACCGCAACCTGACGGGACGACTACGAGGACGACATGCGACAGATCCTTCGCGGCTACACCATGTACGTGGGAGGCGTGGACTACGGGTACGAGGTCGAGGAGATCATGTGCCCCATGCCCGACCAGACGTTCGTCGAGCACAGCTACGGCGGTGCCGTCATGAGCGCCGAGGTTCCGATGTTCAAGATCGGGCTGCTCAACCCGACGCTCAAGTTCGCCACGCACAATCCCGACGTCATCGGTCTTCTGATGCGTCCGCCCGGCGTGCGCGACACGTTCACCTTCCGTGCGGCGCTGGTCAGCGAGCTCGACGGCGCTGTGAAGCCGAACCTCATGATCTACGAGGGCCAGCTCGCCGCTCCGAACCCCGACCAGTGGTCGCGCGACGACAAGTCGGGCATCGAGTACACCATCAAGAACGTCGTGTACTACCGCCAGGAGATCGCCGACGCCCCGATCCACGAGATCGGCCTGAACCCGGCCAAGATGACCGTGAACCGCGTCGACCTTCTGCGCTCGACCGGCTACAACGCCGCGCTCGGTCGCTCCTGACCTAAAGACCCGGGCTCTGGCCTGGGTCTGTCCTAGTACAAGAACCCGGCAGCACAAGACAGAGGACGACCAGTGTCAGACGACAAGCCAGAGTTCGTGGGCAACAGGCCGAGGACCAAGCGCGTGGAGCTCGAGGACCACGTCAAGTACAAGGGCAAGGTCTACACCGCCCTGACTGTCCGGCGCCTCAGCACTAGCGAGGTGGCGGCCTGGTCCGACGCCGTCAGTTCCGGGGACCCCGACGCGAACCTGGGCAACGTGGTCGACGACGACGGCGAGGTCGTGCCGCGTGAGGTCCTCGAGTTCATGGACGACGACGACGATGAGAAGGTCTCGGAGGCCATCGCAAGTTTTTTGCCACGAAGGCTCTCAACCGCCTTGGCCTCGGACTCAGAGACGCAGACCTAGTCCTGGTAGAGCTGGCGAACTACACCAGCACGCCCCTGACGTCACTCCTCCAGATGGACTGGTCTCAGGTCGTGTGGATGTTCGCGGCGGCCAGGCTCTCTAAACTGGCTACAGGACGGTGACATGGCAGGCAGACTCTCAGCGTCGATCCTGGTCAGACTGGTCGACCAGGCCTCCGGGCCGGCCGGCAAGATCGCCAGGGCGCTGAAGGGTGTCGGGTCCCTAGCCAAGAGCCTGGGCGGCAGTAAGGCCGGCCTGAAGGTCGACGGCAACTCGGCGAACAACCTCAAGAAGATCGCGACAGAGGCCAGGCGCGCCGGCGCTAGCCTCAAGGCGCTGGAGAAGTCTAACGTCCGCATCTCGTCCTCGGACCTGCGCAGCTTCCGGGCGGCGTCTGGTGCTGCACGACGCCTGACGGGTGACCTCAAGGACGCCGCTACAGCCGCCAAGAGCATCCGTGTCAACCTCAGCGGCAGCGGTCTGCGAGGCTCACCGTTCGCGGCGATGCGTCGTGACATCCAGGGCGCGCTCAAGGACATGCAGCGGCTCCAGGCCGCGTCAGCCAAGGTCGGTCGTGGCCGAGGTGGCGGCAGCCTGGGAGGTGGAGGCGGTGGGGGCGTCGCCGGGCCCGGCGTCAACTACCATGGGAGAGGCCGTCGAGGACACGGCGCTGGCGCCCTAGAGGGCTACGTCGCAGTCAGGGCCGCTGAGGGCACAGTCAGGGCCTCTGGCCGTGCTACGAGGTTTGTCGCCAAATCTGGCGCCAACGCTATGCGAGAGGACGCGCGCGACTACCTAGCTGGTCTGAAGCCCGAGGACACTGAGCGCCTGCACAAGGAGTCTGTCTCTAAGTCAGCTCAGTACAAGTCCGTCGACGCGACGACCCTGCACGAGATGCTCCGCGACACGTCTATGTCCATGGGCTCAGTCGACAAGGGCGTCGAGAACTCCGACAACCTGGCCCGTATGGCTGTCGTCATGCAGTCGTCTAAGGGGCCTGAGAAGGCTATCGAGAACATCCGCAAGTTCTACTCAGCACTAGACGTGTTGGGTAAGAACGTCGACCCCGCGGTCGTTAAGCGCCTGTCTAACGCATACACCAAGGCCCAGGGCGTCGAAGGTGACGAGCTCGACATGTCTAAGGTCTTGCAGTTCGCGAGACAGGCCAGGACTGCGGGCGGCGCTCTAGACGAGGACTTTCTGTCTTACGCGGCACCTGCCCTCATGATGGACCTCGGAGGCCCGCAGTCAGGTACTGCTCTGGCCTCAGGTCTCAGCCAGGTGGTCGGCGGTCGTGCTACTAAGGAGTCCAAGGCAGCTCAGACAGCTATCGGCCTGCGCAAGGCCAATGGCGAGATGACCAAGGAAGACAAGGACCTGTTCCAGGCGAACTTACAGAAGTACGTCCAGGACCGCTTGATGCCCGCTATGGCCAAGGGCGGCAAGATCATGGTCGGCAAAGGTAAGAAGCGTCACGAGGTAGAAGTCGACAAGGTCAATCTCGACGACGAGAAGGAGGTCAACGCCGTCGCGGCTGAGCTGTACTCGAACAGGACTATCGCCGACGCCGTCACTAAGCTGATCAACCAGCGAGAGCAGTACGCGCGTAAGCGTCAGCAGTACGATGCGGCTCCAGGTACTGACGCTGCCGACAAGCTGAGCAGGAAGGATCCTTACGTAGCAGCCAAAGGTGTAGGGTCCCAGGCCACGAACATTGCCGCTGAGGCTGTACGGCCTTACATGCAGCCTGCAACTGACGCTATGGACAGGGCGGCAGAAGCGCTAGGCGCGGTCGCCAAGTCCATGGCCGAGAACCCGGCCGAGAGCAAGGTCGCGACCCCGATGGTCGCCGGGGTCGTGGGCGCCGTGTCTGCGTGGCTCGCCGGCCAGACCCTGCTCGGTCTCGCGGGCAACGGCACAGGCATCGCTGCCAACGCAGCCCGTATGGCTGGCACGGGACTCGTCGGTACGGCGGGCGCTGCGGCAGCGACGCCTCTGGTCGCGGGTGCTGTCGGCGGCGCCGTGCTCGACGAGGGCATCAGCAGCATCGGAGGTAAGGACACGCTCGAGTCGTGGAACCGGTCGCTCGAGCACAAGAAGAGCGCCGAGATGGCGGACGCCATCCTGACCAAGGCCCCAGGTCTGGGCGCCTTCGACCGCAACAAGAAGATGGGCGTCGTCGGGTCTGCGGCCGAGGGCTACACCTCGGACTACACGACGTCGGGTGGCGCGGTCAGCGACTTCTTGTTCGGCAAGAAGAAGGGCTCGATGTCCCTTCCGGGCTTCGGGTTCCAGACGCCGACGGCGCCTGCTCCAGCTCAGGCTCTGCCAGGAGAGCAGACACCGTTCATCCCACCTCGGCGCCCCACGGAGCTGGGCGGCGCTCCCGCGCCTGCTCCCGCGCCGTCGTCAGCGCCGACAGGGCTGCCTGCAGCTACGGTCCAGACGGACAAGATCTCTGCAGCCACCGTCGAGGTCTCTAAGTTCGAGGCAGAGCTC
>Ga0182230_1000059_pt1 | contig 14753 bp, 8 predicted proteins | sample G6R1MG_28_FD_128384 | JGI IMG/M metagenome (GOLD analysis project Ga0182230, IMG submission 128384) | Miscanthus phyllosphere microbial communities from Michigan, USA - G6R1_NF_07NOV2016_LD1 MG | ecosystem: Host-associated > Plants > Phyllosphere > Phylloplane/Leaf | place: USA: Michigan...
CACGCCAAGCTGCAATGGAAGCCCGACTGGGCGATGCGCTGGGTGGCGCTCGGCGTCGATTACGAGATGGCTGGCAAGGACCTGATCGACTCGGTCAAGCTCTCCGGCAAGATCGCCAAGGCCCTCGGCGGCGAGCCGCCGGAGGGCTTCAACTACGAACTGTTCCTCGACGAGAAGGGCCAGAAGATCTCGAAGTCGAAGGGCAATGGCCTGACCATCGACGAGTGGCTGAAGTACGGCACGCCGGATTCGCTGGCGCTGTTCATGTACGCCAAGCCGCGCGAGGCCAAGCGCCTGTTCTTCGACGTGATCCCGCGCCACGTGGACGAGTATATCGGCTTCCTCGACCGCTATGCCGGACAGGACCCGAAGAACCGCCTCGGCAACCCGGTCTGGCACCTCCATGCCGGCGATCCGCCGGAGCCGGAGAAGGTCGAGGGCGCGAGCCTGACCTTCGCGATGCTCCTCAACCTCGCGGCGGTGGCCAACACCGAGGATCCGGCGGTGCTGTGGGGCTTCATCCGCCGCTACGCGCCGGGTGTCGGGCCGCAGACCCATCCGGGCCTCGACCGGCTGGTCGGCCACGCCCTCAAGTACTTTTCGGATTTCGTCCGCCCGGCCAAGACCTACCGGGAGCCGACGCCGGAGGAGCGGGCGGCCTTGGAGGACCTGCACGCCGTGCTCGCCGAGCACGCCGGCTCCACCGATCCGGAGGCCCTTCAGGCGGCTGTCTACGAGGTCGGGCGGCGGCACTTCCCCGACCTGTCGGGCAAGGCCAAGAGCCCGGACGGACGCCCCGGCGTGTCGCAGGCGTGGTTCACGACCCTGTACAACGTGCTGTTCGGCGAGGCGCGCGGCCCGCGCTTCGGCTCCTTCGTCGCCCTCTACGGCGTCGAGGAGACCCGTGCCCTGATCGCCAAGGCGTTGTCGGGGGAGTTGATCGCGGAGCACCAAGTCTTCCTGGGTGGTTCACGCACGACAACTTGATCAACCGGCCGCGGACTTCCCGCCGGGCTCGCCTGTTGTCACGACGCTGCGCCTAAAGGCCAGTATCACGACGGGAGGAACGGAATGCGCGGCATCGGCTGCATCGGCCTCGTGTGCCTGCTGGCGGGCGCCCTGCCCGCCCTCGCGGCGACCCCGGCGGACCCGTCCGGCGGGGCGGATCTCAAGAGCCTCGGCTCGACCCAGCCGGCCAAGGTCCAGGACGGGCAATACACCGACAAGAACGGCGACCCAACCTACCACGTCACCGACGGCGGCAAGAAGGTCGATTGGTACACGATGTCGGGCTACCTCCGGTACAACGCCAACTGCATCGTCTGCCACGGCCCGGACGGCATGGGCTCGACCTACGCGCCCTCCCTGGTCGATGCCCTGAAGGGCATGGACTACGCGCATTTCGCCGGCATCATCGTTGGCGGCAAGAAGGACGTGAACGCCTCCCAGGAGCTGGTCATGCCGGCCTTCGGCGATAACCGGAACGTCATGTGCTACATGCCCGGCATCTACACCTACCTTCGCGCCAGGGCCGAGGGCGCGGTCGGCCGCAACCGGCCCCCCGAGCACGAGCCCAAGCCCGCCGCCTTCACCAAGGCGGAGGACGAGTGCATGAAGTGACGTCGGCGATTGAGCCGTTACGGGGCCTTCGGAGGACTCATCCTGAGCGATCCCTGGAAGTCTCCTTCGAGGCTGCTTCGCAGCACCTCAGGATGAGGTGGAGGGTGGGCTCGGGACCGAGATCCGAAATCCGCGTAAGGGGGTGACGAACGACGTCACCCCACCAGGGCCAGATCCTGCATCTCGGTCTCGGGGATGACGTCTACCTCGACCTTGAGGCGCTGGCGGCCGGAGCTGCTGACGATGCCGTCGATGGGGGCGACGTCGTTGTAGTCGCGGCCCCGCGCCACCACGATGTGGTCGTCCTGCACGGCGCAGGCATTGGTCGGATCGAGGCCGTGCCACATCTGCCCGCACCACACCGCCACCCAGGCATGGCTCGCGTCGGCGCCGCGCAGGCGCGGGCGGCCGGGCGGGGGCACCGTGCGCAGGTAGCCGCTGACATAGGCCGCCGGCAGGCCCATGCCGCGCAGGGCCGCGATCATCACGTGGGCGAAGTCCTGGCAGACGCCGGCCCGGCCGGCGAAGGCCTCGGCGATCGGCGTGTGGACGTTGGTCGCCTTCGCGTCGAAGCGGAAGTCGGCGCGGATGCGCAGCATCAGGTCGTGGGCCGCGCCGTAGGCGCTGCGGCCGGGGGTGAAGCTCGGCCGGGCGTAGTCCGTGATCGCCGCGAGGATCGGCGCCCGGTCGCTCGGGTACAGGAAGTGGATCGGCGCCCGCCCCCCGATGTCGCGGGCGGCCACCGCCCCGTCGCGGACGCTCTCCCAGCCCAGGCCCTCCTCCGGCGCGGGCGGCGGCAGGCGCTCCACCCGCACCGTGGACAGGGCCTCGACGCTGAAGCTCGTATGCGGCGCCTCCAGGGTGATCGCCACCGATTCGATGCCGAAATAGTCCCGCCGGGTCACGGCGCGGGTCGGGCTCGGGTCGATGGTGACGGCGCTCGCCAGCACGCTCTGCCCCTCCCCGTCCGCCGGCTTGAGGCGCAGCGAGCAGCGGGCGAAGCTAACGGCCCGGCCGTAGCGGTAGGTGGTGCGGTGGCGCAGGGTGTAGATCATGCCACGCCCGCGAATCCGGTGAGAGGGGCGGCCATCAGGCGAGGCCCGTCAGCTTTTCCTGACGGGGCGCGTGCGGCCAGGTCGGGAAATAGCGGGTGGCGATGCCGTCGGCGAGGCGTTCCAGGTCGGTGCCGAGGGCGGCCAGGCGCACCGCGTCGAAATCCGCCGCCTCCCCCGCCCGCAGGTCGCCGAGGATCCGCCCCGCCAGCCGGCAATGGGGCTCGGGGATGCCGTCCGCCGAGAGGGCGGGCAGTTCCGAGAGGTGGCGGACGATGGCCTCCATCTGGAAGGCGATCGAGCGTGGGTTGTAGGGGTCGAGGAGCACCATGTCCCGCACGGGGTCCAGGGCGGCGCCCTGCATGTAGCGGCGGCCGTAGCTGATCTGCGAATCCGCCAGCGCCAGCATCGTCCCGAGGCAGCCCGGCGTCGCCTCGTCGTTGGCGAAGGCCAGCGCGAAGGTGCAGGTGTTGATCGCCCGCTCGATCCGCCGGCCGAGTTCGGCGAAGTGCCAGCCCTCGGCCCGGCTGGTGTTCTCGTGCGCGAGCCCCGCCAGCGCCGCGAGGTGGCTGAGCGTCCGCTCGGCCCGCGTGGCGAGCTGCGATTCCGTGAAGGCGCGCTCCATGTCGAGGGAGAGCAGCTCCGACAGGTCGGCCAGCACCCGCCAGAGCTCGCCGGACAGGCGCGCCCGCAGGGCGGCGGCGTTGCGGCGGGCGGAGGTGACGTGCGCCCGCGCCGAGCCCGGCTGGTCGCGCCCGCACAGGGCCTCCTGCGCCAGGGCGGCGGTGGGCAGGTCGGCGGCGCCGACGCAGGCCCATTCGACGAGGAGGGCGCGGATCGCCAGGGCGGCGGGGGCGTCCGGCGAGCCGGAGATGTCGGCCCCCACCGCGTCGCCGAAGCTGCGCAGATGCGCCAGGGTCAGGCGGGTGATGGCCTCCGCGCGCTCGGCGTAGCGCCCGAACCAGAACAGCTCGTCCGCCGCCCGCGCCGGGAGATGGCCCCCGATGCGCCGCACCCGGGGCGCCGCGTGCGAGCCGATGACCGGCGTGGCGATGGGCTCGTCGGACAGGACCCACACATCCGCCGAGCGGATGCCGAGGCGCAGTTCCAGGGGATCGATGTTGTCCCGCTCGGCCATCCGGCAGAACCCGCCGGGCATCACCGTCCAGCCGGCGGCGGTGCGCGCCGCGAAGACGCGCATCACGAAGGGGCGCGGCACGAGGTAGAGCCCGTCCGGGCCCCGCTCCCAGCCCGGCATGGTCGAGAACGGCGCGGGCTCCTGGGCGACGGTGTCGAAGGGGCGGTCGCGCAGGGCGTCCACCACCGCCGCCCGGCCGGCGGCCAGCGCCGAGGGGGCCAGCAGCGCGTCGCGCCCGGCCCCGCGCTGGGGCGTCGCGGCGGGGCGCAGGATCAGGTTGTCGAGGTTGGCCTGGACATGGGCGAGCCCTTCGAGGTCGCCGCACCACCACGCCCTGGGATGGGACAGGCGCAGGGGCTCGCCGAGCAGCCGCTGGCACAGGCCCTCGAGATAGGGCGTCAGCGCCGCCGACTCCACGAGGCCCGAGCCCGGCATGTTGGCCATCACCAGGGAGCCGTTGCGCAGGGCGTCGAGCACCCCCGGCACCCCGAGGCGCGAGGTGGCGCTGAGTTCCAGCGGATCGAGATAGTCCGCGTCGATCCGGCGCCACAGGGCGTCGGCGCGCTTGAGGCCGGAGACGGTGCGGACATGCAGCCGCCCGTCCTGCATCACGAGGTCGTCGCCCTCCACCAGCATCAGGCCGAGATAGCGGGCGAGCGCCGCCTGCTCGACATAGGTCGAGCTGTAGGGGCCCGAGGTCAGCAGGCAGATGCGCGGGTCGGCCCGCTCGGCGCCGAGCGCCAGCCCCTCCCGGAACGCCTGGAAGAAGCCGGGCAGGCGCTCGACATGCAGGTCTTGGAAGAAGTCCGGGAAGGTCCGGGCGAGGACCATGCGGTTCTCCAGCGCCCAGCCGAGGCCCGAGGGGGCCTGCGTCCGGTCGGCCAGCACCTGCCAGCGCCCGTCCGGACCGCGCCCGAGATCGGCCGCGTAGAGCCGCAGGTGGTGGCCGCCGGGCGGCGACACGCCGTGGAGCGGATGCAGGAAGTCCGGGCTGCCGGCCACGATGGCGGCGGGCAGGTGCCCGGTGGCGACGAGGTCCCCCGGCCCGTAGACGTCGGTGAGGATCGCCTCCATCAGCTCGGCGCGCTGGATGAGGCCGGCGCGGAGGTCGCGCCACTCGCCCGCCTCGATCACCAGGGGCATGGAGCCGAGCGGCCAGGGATGCTCCCGCTGGTCCCCCGCGATGCGGAAGGAGATGCCCGCGTCGCGGATATGGCGCTCCGCCGAGACGAAGCGGGCCATGATCTCGGCCTCGGGCAAGCCCCCGAGGCGTTCGAGCAGCCGCCTCCAGACCGCCCGGTGCTGCCCGTCCGGCCCGATGAACTCGTCGGGCAGGCCGGGCTGCGGGCGATAGGAGGCGGTCCAGCGCGCGACCCGCTGCGCCGGACTCTCGCCCGGCTCGATGCCGATCGCGAGCGCCGCGCTCATCGGGGCGCGGGTGTCCGTAGGTCGAGGGTCAGGGGGAACTCGGCGTTCCCCTCCTCGGCCGGCATGGCGACGCGGCCCGGCGTGTGGCCGTTCGGCTGGAACCGGGCGAGGCGGCGCCCCTCGGCCTCGTAGGCGTTGACGGGATGGGTCTCGTAGTTGCGCCCGCCCGGATGGGCGACATGGTAGCGGCAGCCGCCCAGCGAGCGCCCGCTCCAGGTGTCCAGGATGTCGAAGGTGAGCGGCGAGTGGGCGGGGATCGCGGGGTGCAGCGACGAGGCCGGCTGCCACGCCTTGAAGCGCAGGCCCGCCACCGCCTCCCCGGCCCGGCCGGTGCTCGTCATGGGCAGGCGGCGGCCGTTGCACGCGACGACGTGCCGGCCGGGGACGAAGCCCTCGACCTTGACCTGCAGCCGCTCGACCGAACTGTCGACGAAGCGCACGGTGCCCCCGCTCGTCCCTTCCTCGCCCATCACGTGCCACGGCTCCAGGGCCTGGCGCAGTTCGAGGCGCACCCCGCCCTGCTCCACGGCGCCGAAGACCGGGAAGCGGAACAGGGCCTGCGCCTCGAACGCCGTGGGATCGAAATCGTAGCCCGCCCCGCGCAGGTCTGCCAGCACGTCGAGGAAGTCCGCCCAGAGGAAATGCGGGAGCATGAAGCGATCGTGCAGGCTCGTGCCCCAGCGGACACAGCCCCCCTGCTGCGGCTCCCGCCACAGCCACGCGACCAGCGCGCGTAACAACAATTGCTGCGCGAGGGACATGCGCGCATCCGGCGGCATCTCGAAGGCGCGGAACTCCAGGAGGCCGAGGCGGCCGGTGGGGCCGTCCGGCGAGTAGAGCTTGTCGATGCAGATCTCGGCCCGGTGGGTGTTGCCGGTGACGTCGATCAGGATGTTGCGGAACAGCCGGTCGACCAGCCAGCGGGGGATGTTGGGCGTGTCGGGCGCCGGCACCTGCGCCAGGGCGATCTCCAACTCGTAGAGGCCGTCGTGGCGGCCCTCGTCGATGCGCGGCGCCTGGCTCGTCGGGCCGATGTAGAGGCCGGAGAACAGGTAGGACAAAGCCGGATGGCGCTGCCAGTAGAGCACGATGCTCTTGAGCAGGTCCGGCCGCCGCAGGAACGGCGAATCGTCCGGCGTGACGCCCCCGAGGACCACGTGGTTGCCGCCGCCCGTGCCGGTGTGGCGGCCGTCCGTCATGAACTTCTCGGCGCCCAGCCGGGTCTGGCGGGCTTCCTCGTAGAGGTGGGTGGTGATGTCCACCGCCTCCCGCCAGGAGGCGGCGGGGTGGACGTTGATCTCGATGACGCCGGGATCGGGCGTGACCTTGATGAGCGACAGGCGCGGATCGAAGGGCGGCTCGTAGCCCTCCACATGGATCGGCTGCTTCAGGTCGGCCGCCACGGCTTCGAGATGCGCCACGAGTTCGAGGTATTCGTCCGCCCGCTGGGTCGGGGGCATGAACACCCGGATCACCCCGTCGCGGGGCTCGACGGCGAGCGCCGTGCGCACGGCGACGCCGCTGATGCCCCCGCCGTTGGCATGCGTCGCGGGCTTGCCCTCCGGCAGGGCGCCGCGGTCCTCCAGCGGGTCCTGCGGCTGGTAATAGGGGTAGTGCTCCGGCGGCACGTAGGGCAGCGAGGAGAGCGGCAGCCGGTAGCCCACGGGGGAATCGCCGGGCACGAGATGGGCGTGGCCGCGCCCGAACTCCCAGGCCTCCGAGATCCAGACGCGGTCGGCATCGCCGTCCTTGCCGGTGGGCAGGCTCGCCAGCGGCAGCACGTAGCCCGCCGCCTCCCCGAGGCCGCGCTCGTAGACCCGCTTGATCCGGGCGTCGAACTCGACGGAGCCCGAGGTCGCCGCCGCGACCGTGACGTTCACGGGCAGTTCGGCGCGCTTCTTCTCCCAGATCTCCCCGTCCTCGAAGGCCGGGAAGACGAAGCGTTCGAGGCCGAGCCGGGCGGCGAGCGCCTCCGCGAAGGCCTTGGCCTGGGTGATCGTCGCCGTGCCGGTCCCGCCCTCGGGGGCGATCAGGGCGGCGTCGCGCCAGACCGGCTGGCCGTCCTTGCGCCAGTAGAGGGCGAAGGCCCAGCGCGGCAGGCTCTCGCCGGGATACCACTTGCCCTGGCCGTAATGGAGCAGGCCCCCCGGCCCGAAGCGGTCGCGAAGCCGCCGGATCAGCTGGTCGGCCAAGCCGCGCTTGGTCGGGCCGACGGCGGAGATGTTCCACTCGGGCGCCTCGAAATCGTCGATCGAGACGAAGGTGGGCTCGCCGCCCATGGTCAGGCGGACGTCCTGCTTGGCGAGGTCGGCATCGACCGCTTCGCCGAGCCGGTCCATCGCCGTCCAGACATCCTCGGAATAGGGCTTCGTCACCCGCGGCGCCTCGGCCACGCGGCTGAGGCTCATCGCGAAGTCGAAGGTCGTCTCGGCGGGCTCCGCGAGGCCGGAGATCGGCGCGGCCGAGCGGTAATGCGGCGTGGCGGCCAGCGGGATGTGCCCCTCCCCCGTGAGCAGGCCGGAGGTGGCGTCCATGCCGACCCAGCCGGCGCCGGGGATGTAGACCTCCGCCCAGGCATGGAGGTCGGTGAAGTCCTTGGAGGCGCCGGTCGGGCCGTCGACGGCGGTGGTGTCGGGCACGAGCTGGATCAGGTAGCCGGAGACGAACCGGGCCGCGAGGCCGATCCGGCGCAGCACCTGCACCAGCAGCCACGCCGAATCGCGGCAGGAGCCGCTCTTCAGGGTCAGGGTCTCGGCGGGGGTCTGCACCCCCGGCTCCATCCGCACGCCGTAGGCGATCTCGCCCGCGATGAGCGCGTTGAGGGCCACGAGGAACAGGACGGTGTTGGTCTCCGCCGGCAGGCGGGCGAGCAGCGCCTCGATCTCCGGCCCGTCCGCATCGACGGGGACGAGATAGGGGGCGAGTTCCTCGCGCAGGTCCGGGTCGTAGGCGAAGCCGCGCGTCTGGGCGTAATCCTCGACGAAGAAGTCGAACGGGTTGATCACCGCCATCTCGGCGGTGAGATCGACCTCGATCCGCAGCTCGTCGGTCTTCTCGGGGAAGACGAGGCGGGCGAGCCAGTTGCCGCTCGGATCCTGCTGCCAGTTGATGAAGTGGTTCTGCGGCGTGACCTTCAGGGCGTAGGCGGGCACCTGTGTGCGCGCATGCGGCGCCGGTCGCAGGCGGATCACCTGGGGGCCGAGCCCGATCGGCCGGTCGTAGCGGTAATGCGTGACATGGTGCAGGGCGACTTTGATCGACACGGGGGCTCCGTCACACAGGATGTCGCACACAGGATCTCGGACGGGCGGCGCGGACCGGACCCGGCACGCCTCCGGTTATGGGGCAAGCCCACGTTGCAAAGCAATTTCCGTGCGGGGATGGTGGGCCCGTTCTCCGGCAGGAACTTTGCCTTGCTCCTCCGCTTGATCGCGCGGGGCCGGCGTGCCGGCCCCTGGGACCCCGGACCATGAAGATCTTCCAGTGTCAGGCCTGCGACCAGCCGGTCACCTTCGAGGCGACCGGCTGCGAGAGCTGCGAGCGGCGCCTCGGCTATGTCTGCGCCCGGCACGAGGTCTCGGCCCTCGAGCCCGCCGGCTTCTCGACGCATCCGCGGATGGGCGGCGCGCAGATCTTCCACGCCTATGCCGATTCCGGGCCGCGCTACCGCTATTGCCAGAACGCCGTCGGGAACGCCTGCAACTGGCTGGTGCCGGAGGGCAGCCCGGACATCTTCTGCACCTGCTGCCGCCACAACCGCGTGGTGCCCGACCTCACCCTACCGTGGAACCTCGTCCGCTGGCGCCAGATCGAGGCGGCCAAGCACCGGCTGTTCTACTCGCTGCTGCGCCTCGAACTGCCGCTGGCCACCCGCGAGCAATACACGGACGGGCTCGCCTTCGACTTCCTGGCCGATCCCTCCGAGGTGAACGCCGCCGGGGCGCCCGTGCTGACGGGGCACATCAACGGCCTCATCACCATGAACATCGCGGAGGCCGACGACGTCGAGCGCGAGCGGCGCCGGATCCTGTTCGGCGAGCATTACCGCACTCTACTCGGGCATTTCCGCCACGAAATAGGGCATTATTTCTGGTACCTGCTGGTGATGAACAGCTCTGTCGAGGGGGCTTTCCGCTCGCTGTTCGGGGACGAGCGGCGCAACTACGTCCAGGCCCTGCACGATCATTACGCCGGGGGCGCCCCGCCCGACTGGGAGGGCAGCTACGTCTCGGCCTACGCCACCGCCCACCCGTGGGAGGATTTCGCCGAGACCTTCGCCCATTACCTGCACATCGTCGACACGATCGAGACCGCCTCGACCTTCGAGCTGCATGTGCGGCCGCGCCTGCGCCACGGCCCCCAGGCGCCGACGGTGATCGATTTCGACCCCTACGACACGGCCGACCTCGACCGGCTGATCGAGGCGTGGCTGCCGCTGACCTACGCGGTGAATTCCCTGTCGAGCAGCATGGGCCAGCCGGCGCTCTACCCGTTCAAGCTGACGCCGGCGGTGATCGCCAAGCTCGCCTTCGTCCACGAGCGCATCTATTCCGCCCGGGTCGGCGTGATGCCCACCCCCGACGAGGCCGAGGCGGACATCCTCCGCGCGGTCATCACCGGCCTCCGGCAGAAGGTCGCCGCGCCGACCGTGTGAGAGGCTAGCCCCGCCGCGCCTCGGCAAACGCCCGGAACGCCTCCAGCGTCTCGGCGCTGACATGGTGTTCGATGCCCTCGGCGTCCCGGCGGGCGGTCTCGGGGCTGACGCCGAGCGCGCAGAGGAAGCGCTCCACGATGCGGTGGCGCTCCCGCGCCGCGCCCGCGAGCCGCTTGCCCGCCTCGGTCAGGAACACCCCGCGATAGGGCCGCTGCTGCACCAGACCCTCGTCGCACAGGCGCTTCAGCATCTTGGCCACGGTCGGCTGCGCCACCCCGAGGCGCGCCGCGATGTCCACCTGCCGGGCCTCGCCGCCGTCGCCGATCAGGTCGTCGATCAGCTCGACGTAATCCTCGACCAGTTCCAGCCGCCGCGCCTCGCGCGCCTGCCGGAAGCTCTCGACGTGGCGCTCGGGATCGACGAGCGCGGTCTCGCTCCGGCCGGAGGAGTCCGATTCCTGCATCCGATCGCCTCCTTCCGAGCCCCACCCCGTCCTTAGAGCGAGCGCCAAGCCCGTTGCAATCCGCCGGACCGGTGAAAGCCCTTGCCGCGAGCCTCGGCTTTTCTATATAGCCGATGCTATACGAAGAGGATCGAACGGGCATGGCGGCAGGCGATCTCGCCGTGGCGGAGCGGCGGGCGGAGGGACACCTCAGCCGTGCGACGGAGGACGGCATCCGCGCCGTGCTCGACGGGCGGCCGGGCGGGCGCGCCCGGTTCCTGCTCTTCGCGGGGCCGGCGGTGACGGCCTCCATCGCCTACATGGACCCCGGCAACTTCGCGACGAACATCCAGGCCGGCGCCCGCTACGGCTACAGCCTGCTCTGGGTGGTGCTGGCGGCGAACCTCACCGCGATGCTGTTCCAGGCCCTCTCGGCCCGGCTCGGGATCGTCACCGGCAAGCATCTGGCCGAGCATTGCCGCGAGGCCATGCCCCGCCCCTGGCGGCTGGCCGCCTGGGTCGTCAGCGAGATCGCGGCGATGGCGACCGACCTCGCGGAGTTCCTGGGCGGGGCCATCGGCCTGTCGCTCCTCGCCGGCATCCCGCTGATGGCGGGGATGGCGATCACGGCGGTCGTCACCTACGCGATCCTGATGCTGGAGAACCGGGGGTTCCGGCCGCTGGAGATCGCCATCGGCGTGATGGTCGGCACGATCGGCCTCTGCTACGCGGCGGAATTGCTGATCGCCCCCGTCGCCTGGGGCGAGGCGGCCAAGGGGCTCGTCACCCCGAGGATCCCCGACGCCGAGGCCCTGACCATCGCGGTCGGGATCATCGGCGCTACGGTGATGCCCCACGCCCTGTTCCTGCATTCCGGCCTGACCCAGGGGCGCGGCGCCCCGCGCAACGAGGCCGACCGCCGTCTCCTCGTGCGCTTCTCCGACCGGGAGGTGCTGATCGCCCTGGCGCTGGCGGGCCTCGTCAACATGGCGATGGTGATCATGGCGGCCTCGGCCTTCCATGCCGGCCACAGCGAGGTGGCCGAGATCCAGGAGGCGTACAAGACGCTGACGCCGCTGCTCGGCCCGGCGGCGGCGGGGGCCTTCCTCGTCTCGCTCATCGCCTCGGGCGTGTCGTCCTCGGTGGTGGGCACGATGGCCGGGCAGATGGTGATGCAGGGCTTCACCGGCTGGCGGATTCCGCTCCTCGTCCGCCGCCTCGTCACCATGGCTCCGGCCTTCGCCGTGGTCGCGGCGGGGGTCGATCCGACGCGGGCGCTGGTGCTGAGCCAGGTGGTGCTGTCGCTGGCCCTGCCGGTGCCGATGATCGCCCTCGTGGTGTTCACGAGCCGGGCCAGCGTGATGGGCACCTTCGCCAACGGACCCTGGACCAGGGCCGCCGCCACCGCCGGGGCGGCGGTGGTGCTGGCGCTGAACGTCGTGCTGCTGGCCCAGGCGTTCGGGGTGCCGGTGCCGGGGTTGGGGGATTAGGCCGCCGAGGCGATGGCGGGGGAGATCCGCTTGCGGGCCTTCCGGTCCTCCGTGCTGCTGACGAAGGCCTGCGCCTCCTCCTTCCGCTCGAAGACGTGCGGCGCCACCCCGCGCTTCGTCAGGGCCTCCTCCATCTTCAGGCGCAGGAAGGCGCTCGTCGCGTAGCGCGTGGTGGTCGCGTAGTAGTTCGCCTGGAGATACTGGATCATCCCGGCGTAATCGTCGACGAGGTTGTCGTTCAGGCGGAACCCGTCGTGGTTGATCACCGCGTTCACCCGCTGGCCCGCCTTCCGGCACGCCTCCACGATGGTGAGGCGCAACTCGTCCATGTCGCCCTTCACCCGGCAGTACCAGCCTTCCAGGTTGACGAAGAGGATGTTGCGCTCGCCGTCGTAGCTCACCCGCGACTTGAGATCGAGGTTGAGCAGGTCGGAGATCAGCTCCATCGGCTCCTCGCGGAAGATGCGCGGGTCCATCGGCACGGGGCTGCGCACCACGGGGGCGAAATCCATGTGGGCGAGGATGTCGCGCGCGATGTCGATGCCCGGCGCCACCTCGATCAGTTCCAGGCCCTCCGACGTCAGTTGGAAGACGCAGCGCTCCGTCACGTAGAGCACCGGTTGCGAGCGCTGCACGGCGTAGGGGCCGGAGAAGGTGTTCTGCTGCACCGCCGTCACGAACTTGCGCGCCCGGCCCTCGGTGACGATGCGCAAGTGCCCGTCCTCGACGGCGATCTCCAGCCCGCCGGCGGTGAAGGTGCCCGCGAAGACCACGGTGCGGGCGTTCTGCGAGATGTTGATGAAGCCGCCGCAGCCGTTCAGCTTGCCGCCGAACTTCGACGTGTTGACGTTGCCGGCTTCATCGCACTCGGCCATGCCGAGGCAGGTCATGTCGAGGCCGCCGCCGTCGTAGAAGTCGAACATCTGGTTCTGGTCGATGATGCAGTCGGCGTTCGTGGCCGCGCCGAAGCTCGACCCCGAGGCGAGGACGCCGCCCACCGCCCCCGCCTCGGTGGTGAGGGTGATGTAGGGGGTGACCTTCTCCTCGTTCGCCACCGAGGAGATGCCCTCCGGCGCGCCGACGCCGAGGTTCACGACGCCGTTCGGCGGCAGTTCGAAGGCGGCCCGGCGGGCGATGATCTTGCGCTCGTTCAGCGGCATGCGCTTGATGCCTGTGACCGGCACGCGGATCTCCCCGGCCAGCGCGGCGTCGTGCATGACGCCGTAGTTCATCCGGTGCATCTCGGGCTCGGCGACCACGACGCAATCCACGAGGATGCCCGGCACCCGCACGTCCTTCGGCAGCAGGTAGCCGTCATCGACGATGCGCTCGACCTGCGCGATGACGATGCCGCCGTTGTTGCGCGCCGCCATAGCCTGGGCGAGGCAATCCAGCGTCAGCGCCTCCTTCTCGTAGGAGAGGTTGCCCGACGGGTCCGCCGAGGTGGCGCGGATGAAGGCCACGTCGATCTTGGTGGCCGTGTAGAACAGCCATTCCTCGCCATCGACCTCCACGAGCTTGACGATGTCCTCCGTCGTCAGGTCGTTGACCTTCGCGCCGCCGTGGCGGGGATCGACGTAGGTCTGCAGCCCCACCTTCGAGAACAGGCCCGGCTGGCCGGCGGCGCAGGCGCGGTAGAGCTGCGAGATCACCCCCTGGGGCAGGTTGTAGCCGCGGATCAGGTTGTCCTGCGCGGCCTTGGCCACCTTCGGCATCCGCCCGAAATTGGCGGCGATCACCCGCGAGAGCAGCCCCGGATGGTGCAGCCGCCCGGTGCCCAAGCCTTTGCTGTCGCCCGCGCCGGCCGTCATGATCAGGGTCAGGCCCCGGGGCGAGCCGGTCTCGACGAAGCGCTTCTCCAGGGCGGCATGCAGCGCCTCCGGGATGCAGCTCTGCACGAAGCCCGTGGTGGTCACGACATCGTTCACGCGGACCAAGGCAATGGCCTCGTCCGCGGAGATGACCTTGTTCTTCCTCATGGGCCTGCCGATCCTCCCTGACATCCGGTCGGTCGGCGGGGTGGTCCCCGTCCGCCGGACGTGTCGTCGTGAGGCCGCGCGGCGCCTTGTAAGAATCCGCCGCGCGAATGACTGCATTCCGAATGCAATCGTCGTTGCAGCGCACCGTTGTTTTTCGCGTTGCACGAAACCGGGGCCTATTGCCCCGACAATACACCTATTCCGACCCGATGCGCCGCTGAAAAACTCTTCGACGCGCCATCATAAAAATTGCGGAGCCGGGGCGCGAACCGTCACCCCGCCCGCACCACGACCTCCACGAGGTTCGCTCGGCCCGAGGCGATGCCGGCCTCGATGGCGGGCGCGATGTCGGCGGCGCGGGTGACGCGCCGCGCCGGCACGCCCATGGAGGCGGCAAGCGCCGGGAAGTCGATGCGCGGGTCGGTGAGGTCCATGGCGATGAAGCGGTTCGCCCGCGCCGAGGCGTAGTGCGACTGGCCCTTCATGAAGTTCTTGAGGATGTTGTACTCGGCGTTGTTGATCACGACGAAAGTGACGGGCAGCTTCTCGTGCGCGGCGGTCCAGAGGGCCTGGGGCGAATACATCGCCGCCCCGTCGCCCACCACGCAGACCACCGGCGCCCGGTCGATCCCGAGGGAGAAGCCCACCGCCGCCGGCATCCCCCAGCCCAGCACGCCCCCGCGCATCGCCGCGTATTGGTGCACGGAGGGGCTGTCGAGGAAGGTGCGCAGGTGGGTGAGCGTCGCGGGCGCCTCGTCGATGATCGGGGTCTGCGCGCCGACCGCCCGGGCGACCTCGCGGGCTGCCGCCAGGGGATCGATCACCGGATCCTCGAAGGCGGCGTCGGCGGCCGCGTGGAGCCTCCGGCGGCGCTCGGCCTGCGCGGCCACCGCCTGCTCGCGCAGCGTGGCGAACGCCTCCGCCCGGTCGGCGAGGCGGGGGGCGAGGAG
>Ga0182230_1000060_pt1 | contig 14670 bp, 13 predicted proteins | sample G6R1MG_28_FD_128384 | JGI IMG/M metagenome (GOLD analysis project Ga0182230, IMG submission 128384) | Miscanthus phyllosphere microbial communities from Michigan, USA - G6R1_NF_07NOV2016_LD1 MG | ecosystem: Host-associated > Plants > Phyllosphere > Phylloplane/Leaf | place: USA: Michigan...
GAGCGCGATTTCACCACCTACGGCGAGGAGGTGAAGTTCGGTGGCGGCAAGGTCATCCGCGACGGGATGGGCCAGAGCCAGGTCACGAACGCGGCGGGCGCCGTCGATACGGTGATAACCAACGCGGTGGTGCTCGACCATTGGGGCATCGTGAAATGCGATGTCGGCATCGTGCGCGGACGGATCTTCAGGCTCGGCAAAGCCGGCAATCCCGACGTGCAGCCCGGGATCGACATCATCGTGGGTCCCGGCACCGAGGTGATCGCCGGTGAGGGCAAGATCCTCACAGCCGGCGGCTTCGACAGCCACATCCACTTCATCTGCCCGCAGCAGATCGAGGAGGCTTTGTGCTCCGGCATCACCACCATGCTGGGCGGCGGCACCGGGCCGGCGCATGGCACCTTCGCGACCACCTGCACCCCCGGCCCCTGGCACATCGCCCGGATGATCGAGGCCGCCGACAGTTTTCCGATGAACCTCGCCTTTGCCGGCAAGGGCAACGCCTCCCGCCCCGAAAGCCTCGTCGAGATGGTGCGGGCCGGGGCCTGTGCGCTGAAGCTCCACGAGGATTGGGGCACGACGCCCGCGGCGATCGACACCTGCCTGTCGGTGGCGGACGCCCACGACATCCAGGTCATGATCCACACCGACACATTGAACGAGTCGGGCTTCGTCGAGGACACGATCGCGGCCTTCAAAGGGCGCACCATCCATGCCTTCCATACGGAGGGCGCGGGCGGCGGTCACGCGCCGGACATCATCAAGGTCGCCGGGCTGCCGAACGTCCTCCCGTCGTCGACCAACCCGACCCGGCCCTACACGAAGAACACGATCGACGAGCATCTCGACATGCTCATGGTCTGCCACCACCTCGATCCGTCGATTCCCGAGGACCTCGCCTTCGCGGAGAGCCGGATCCGCCGCGAGACGATCGCGGCCGAGGACATCCTGCACGATATCGGTGCGCTCTCCATGATGTCGTCGGACAGCCAGGCCATGGGCCGGGTCGGCGAGGTGGTGATCCGCACGTGGCAGACCGCCGACAAGATGAAGCGCCAGCGTGGCGCGCTTGCGGGCGACGCCTCCGGCACCGACAACCTGCGCGCCCGGCGCTACGTCGCCAAGTACACGATCAACCCGGCCATCGCGCACGGCGTGTCGAAGCATATCGGCTCGGTGGAGCCGGGCAAGCTCGCCGATCTGGTGCTCTGGACTCCGGCCTTCTTCGGTGTGAAGCCGGATCTGGTGCTGAAGGGCGGCTGCATTGCGGCCGCGCCGATGGGCGATCCGAACGCCTCGATCCCGACGCCGCAGCCGGTCCATTACCGTCCGATGTTCGGCGCCTACGGCCGCGTGCTCTACGCGACGGCCCTCACCTTCGTCTCCCGGGCGGCGGTGGAGGACGGGTTGCGGGAGCGGCTCGGGGTGCAGAAGCAGCTCGTTGCGGTGGAGAACGTCCGCGGCGGTATCTCCAAGAAGGACATGGTGCTGAACGACGCGACGCCGGTGATCGAGGTCGATCCCGAAACCTACGACGTGCGGGCCGACGGCGAACTCCTGGTCTGCGAGCCCGCCGAGGTGCTGCCGATGGCGCAGCGCTATTTTTTGTTTTGAACGATCACCGGGCAGTCTGACGTGAACGTCCCCAATCACGGGCGGCTCATGATTGAGCCGGCGCTGGACGAAGGATTTCCGCCGAGGGGGTCCACCCGGATGGATCGGCGGTGAGATCATGATCCGCGCCACTCGCATCCTCCGCCGTGAGCATCTGTCCGGCGGCGAGATCGTCGACCGGGTCGTGCTCGATTCTGGCGCGCGCCATCGCCGCCGCGTCGCCATGCGCGGCGCCGGGGGATTGGCGTTTCTGCTCGATCTGCCGGGGGCGGCCGTGCTGGAGGACGGCGACGCGCTTGTGCTGGAGGATGGCCGCCTCGTCTGGGTCGAGGCGGCACCGGAGCGGCTCCTGGAGATACGCGCCGCGAGCGATCAGGCCTTGAAACGGCTGATCTGGCATATCGGCAACCGGCATATTCCAGCCGAGATCGGTATGGAGGCTGTCTGGATTGCCTACGACCATGTCCTGGCCGACATGGTCCGGGGCCTGGGCGGCACCGCCGAACCGGTGGACCGCCCGTTCCGGCCGGAGGGCGGCGCCTATTCCGGTGGTCATGCCCACGGCCATGATCACCCGCATGGTGGGCATCATCACCACCACGCCGATGGCTGAGGGCCTGGACGCATTGCGCCTGATGGCGTGGTTGTCACCGGGCTATCCGGTGGGCGCCTATGCCTATTCGCACGGGCTGGAATGGGCGGCCGAGACCGGTGACGTGCGTGATGAGGCAAGCCTTACCGACTGGCTGGCCGATGTCTGCGAGCACGGCACCCTGCACAACGACCTGATCCTGGCAGCCCATGCCCATCGTGCGGCATCCTCGGCCGAACCGGAGAGGATCGTCGCGATCAACGATCTTGCTTTGGCCCTTGCGCCGTCGCGCGAGCTGCATCTGGAAACCAGCCAGCAGGGCCGCAGCTTCCTCGACGCCACCCTGGGCGCCTGGCCCTGCGAAGCCCTGGCGGCTCTGGCTGTGCATCTCCCGGGGGCGGTGGCCTATCCGGTGGCGGTCGGTGCGGCGGCGGGCGCCCATGGGATGGCGCTGCCGTCCCTGCTGGCTGCTTACGGCCTGGCCTTCATCCAGAATCTCGTTTCCGCGGCGCTGCGGGCGGCCCCGGTCGGGCAGGCCGCGGGCACGCGGGTGATCGCGGCCCTGACACCGCGCATCGTCCGACTCGCCGAGGCGGCCCGAACGGCGGATCTCGACGCGATCGGATCCGCCACGTTCCGCCTCGATCTCGGCTCGTTCCGGCACGAGACGCAATATTCCCGCATCTTCCGATCCTGAGGACGCAGCATGACATCCGCGAACGGCCCTCTCCGCGTCGGTATCGGCGGCCCGGTGGGCTCCGGCAAGACGGCGTTGATGGAGCAGCTCTGCAAGCGTTTCCGCGACCGCTACGAGATCTGCGCGATCACCAACGACATCTACACCAAGGAGGATGCCCGGATCCTGACCGTGGCCGGGGCCCTGCCGGAGGACCGTATTCTCGGCGTCGAGACCGGCGGCTGTCCGCATACGGCGATCCGCGAGGATGCCTCGATCAACCTCGCCGCAGTGGCCGAGATGAGCCGGCGCTTTCCGAAGCTCGATCTGGTGCTGATCGAATCGGGCGGTGACAACCTGGCGGCAACGTTCTCGCCGGAACTCGCCGATATCACACTCTACGTCATCGACGTGGCCGGCGGCGAGAAGATCCCGCGCAAGGGTGGCCCGGGCATCACCCGGTCCGATCTCCTGATCGTCAACAAGACCGATCTGGCGCCGCTCGTGGGGGCCGACCTCTCGGTGATGGAGGCCGACACCAAGCGCATGCGCGGCACGCGGCCCTACGTCTTCGCGTCCTTGCGAGGCGGCGACGGGGCCGATGATGTCGCCCGCTTCGTCGAGGAGGCCGGCGGCCTCAGCCGCTGATCGCCCCTCAAGGCGTCGAGTTCAGCGACCGGCCTCCGCCGAGCGTGATCTTGCCGACGCCTTCGGCGTCAGGCCCATCAACGCATCGAGCCGGCTCATCCGGGCATCGAAATCCTTCACCACCGTATCCCGGGCCTTGACGGCGGGATCGGGCAGCGGCTTCGCGTGGACGCGGGCCGAGCGGGCGTCGGCTGCTGAAACGAGGAGGAGCGAAGCAAGGGGTAGCAATGTCAGAGCGCGAATCATGACGAGGTCCCTCATGGATTCGCTGCTTGGCGCAGCGGGCTCACCGCGAGAGTATGGTCGCTGAAAGCTTGGCTGCGTGCGCGAGCGCACCTCTCGCGCGACGCCTTCGGCGCGCGGCCGGACGACGATCGCGTTAGGCCCGCGAGCGCCGGACGGTGAGCCACGAGGCCAGGAGCACGAACGCGCTGACCAGCACGACGAGCAGCGTCGAGGCGGCGTTGATCTCCGGATTCACCCCGAGCCGGACCTGGCCGTAAAGCCGCATCGGCAGGGTGGTCGAGCCTGGGCCCGAGACGAAGCTCGCAATCACGAGGTCGTCGAGCGAGAGCGTGAAGGCGAGGAGCGCCCCGGCGAGAACCGCGGGGGCGAGCAACGGCAGCGTGATGGTGAGGAACACCCGCAACGGCCCGGCGCCGAGATCGGCGGCCGCCTCCTCGAGACCCTGATCCAGCCCGCGCAGGCGCGCCGCCACCACGACGGCCACGAAGCCGGTGCAGAAGGTTGCATGCGCGATCACCAGGGTCGCGATTCCCCGGTCGACGCCGATGCCGATGAACATCAGCAACAGCGACAGGCCGATCATGACCTCCGGCATCACCATCGGCCCGAAGATCAAACCGGTGAACAGCGCCCGTCCGCGGAAGCGGCCGTGGCGCTCCAGGGCGAGGGCTGCGAGGGTTCCGAGAATCGTGGCGATCAGGCTTGCGAGCAGCGCCACCTGCAGCGAGACCCAGGCCGCCGCCATCAAGGGGGCGTCGGCCAGAAGCGCACTGTACCACTTCGTGGAGAAGCCGCCCCAGACGGTCACCAGGGATGAGGCGTTGAACGAGTAGGCGATCAGCACCAAGATCGGCGCGTAGAGAAAGGCGAGCCCGAACACGAGGGCGGTGCGGGTCACCCAGGTCACGGGCGGCCCTCCTCGCCGGAGCGCAAGCTGTCGCGGAACAGCACCACCGGGCCGATGATGATCGCGAGGATCAGCACCGCCACCGCCGAGGCGAGCGGCCAGTCGCGGTTCGAGAAGAACTCGCTCCACAGCACCCGGCCGAGCATCAGGGTCTCTGACCCGCCGAGCAGGTCCGGGATGACGAACTCGCCCACCATCGGGATGAAGCAGAGACCGGCGCCGGCCGCGATCCCGGGCAGGCTCAGCGGCAGGGTCACCGTCCAAAAGACGCGGGTCGGCGAAGCGCCGAGATCCGCCGCAGCCTCGCGCAGGGCTGGGTCAAGGCGGTTCATCACCGCGTAAAGCGGGAGGACCATGAACGGCAGGTAGGCGTAGACCAGCCCGACGATCACCGCGGCGTCGGTGTTCAGGATGATCAGCGGCTGCGAGACCAGGCCGAGCCGCAGCAGGATCAGATTCAGCAGGCCCTCGGGCTTGAGGATCGCGATCCAGGCGTAGATCCGGATCAGGAAACTCGTCCAGAACGGCACCACCACCAAAGCGACGAGGAGGGGCTGCTGATGCGACGGAGCCCGGGCCAGCGCGTAGGCGAGCGGCGTACCGACCGCGACGAGGATCAGGCTCGCGACTGCCGCGTAGGCCAGCGAGCCGAGGGCGGCGTCGCGATAGAGCGCGTCCGCGGCGAGCGTCACGTAGTTGTCGAAGTTCAGGGCTTCGAGAAAGGCCGACCAGCCGTCGAAGCCGCCCTGCCAATCGAGAACCGGTAGGTAGGGCGGGATCGCCGTGGCCGGCTCGGACAGGCTGATCTTCAGGGTGATCGCGAAGGGCAGCAGGAAGAAGGCCGCCAGCCAGAGAAGCGGCGGCAGGCGGACCAGCCGGTCGAACAGGCGCCATGGGATTCCGGCTCTCATGGCCGCCATCCGCGGAGGCTGACTGTCCCGGCAAGCATGATCCGAAGCCGGGTCATGCCGGCAGGATCACGGCATCGGCGCTGGCGAAACAGGCGCGGGTTTCCGTGCCTATCGGATCGCCAGCGTCGTCCGGCCGGCCGCTCGATCGCAGCAACGTTCCATCGGGAAGGCGCAGCGTCCGGCGCAGGCGGTCGCCCAAATAGGTCGCGTCGGCGATCGTCACCGGCAGACCTTCGGTGCCGACGATCAGGTTTTCGGGGCGCACCGCGACGACCACTGAAGCGCCCTCCGACAGCGCGGTCGCAGATGCACGGACAGGCCCGTGCGGGGTCTGCACCGCGCGGCTGTCGCCCGCCGCTGCAGGGCCGAGCCGGCCGGGGATGAGGTTCACATCACCGAGCAGGCCAGCCACGAACCGGTTGACCGGGCGGCGATACAGCTCGGAGGCCGGTCCGACCTGAGCGAGCCGACCGCCTTCCATGACGCCGATCCGGTCGGCCAGCATCATCGCTTCCTCCGGATCGTGGGTCACCACCACGAAGGCGGTTCCGAGGCGGCGCTGCACGGCCCGCAACTCGGCCTGGGTCTCCTCGCGCAGGCCGCGATCGAGGGCGCCGAGGGGTTCGTCCAGCAGGAGCAGCTTCGGCTCGCGGGCGAGCGCGCGGGCCAGAGCGACCCGCTGCCGCTGGCCACCGGAAAGGGACTCCGGCCGGCGATCGGCGAAGCCGTCAAGCTGGACGAGACGCAGCAACTCCGACACCCGGGCGGTGGCGACGGTCCGGCCCAGTCCCGCGAGGCCGTAACCGACATTCCTGGCCACGCTCATATGCGGGAACAGGGCGTAGGACTGGAACATCATGTTCACCGGCCGCCGATGGGGCGGCAGGGCGGTCAGGTCCTGGTCACCGAGGCGGACACGGCCCGAACTCGGGGTCTCGAAGCCCGCGATCATGCGCAGCAGCGTGCTTTTCCCGCAGCCGGACGGCCCGAGCAGGCAGAAGAACTCCCCGGGGTCCAAGTCGAGGTTGACCGCATCGACGGCGACGTGTGTGCCGAAGCGTTTGGTCAGATCCTCCAGCCGCAGGCGCAGCGCGGGTGCATCCGCCAAGGCGTCAGGAATCCTCGCGCAATGCCTCGGCCACGCGCGCCTCGAGCAGGTCCGGCCGGCGCAGGACCAGGGCGCCGCGGGTGCGGTCGACCAGCCCCTCGGCGGCCATGGCGGTGAACTCGCGGGTGACCTGTTCGCGGCGGCAGCCGATCCGGGCGGCCAGCACATGATGGTAGGGTGGCGGCGACACGACCCGCTCCCCCGACGTGCCCGACCGGGGAACCGAGAGGCGCAGCAACTCGGCATAGAGCCGGTGCTTCAGGTCGAGGAGCGCGTGCTCCATAAGCCGGGTGTTGAGTTCGCGCACGCGCTTGGCCAGCAGACGGAACAGCCGGTCGGCGATGGCTTCGGAGGCGAACACCATCTGCCGGAACACGGCGGCCGGCACCACGCAGACCTCGCCGCGGGTCAGCGCCGTGACGTTGGCCGAGCGGCCGATACCGTCGATGGCGGCGAGCTCGCCGAAGAAGGCGCCGCCACGCATCTCACCGAGGATCACCTCCTTGCCGGACTGGGTCCGGTTCAGGATGCGGACCTCGCCCGTGGCGATGAAGTAGACGTCCGTGGAGATGTCGTCGAAATCGACCAGCACCTCGTTCTCGTCGAAGCGGCGCCAATGGCAACGGGTCTCGAACGGACCGAGCTCGATGCCCGGATCCTTGAAGAAGGGTATGGTCCCCAACCGCGCCATCGATCCTGTTCCTTCGGCCCCGGCCTCCGTCCCTGCCCTGACGGGGCCGACCAGCAACTCTGGGCCAGCAACACTTGGGACGGGAGCTGCCCGCATCTCGGAGCCGCGCGCCGACATGGCCGCGCTCGATCGATGAGGCAAATGTGATCGTGACGGCCGCGCGCTGGCCGGTCAAGCCGCGCTTGGTTGAACAGGAGTTTATTAGCGGGAATCGGTGAGGAGGGATAATTTCCCGCGCCATGGCGCCCGACGAATCCCGATGCACCAAGAGTTCGACCTTGCAGATTTCACGTCCGGCCCGGTCATGCCGATCGGCCGGTGTCAGGCGACATTGGCCGATGCGTTCGAGCGGTCCGGCCACAGCTTGCATTCGGGCCGCTATGCCACCGTCCGAGTCTACCCAGCGCCCGCAGGGCACGGGATCGTCTTTCGGCGACGCCTGAAGACTGGTCGCACGATCGACGTGCCCGCCTTGTGGCAGTATCGGGAATCGCAGCCTCTCTCGGCGGCAATCCGGCGCGACGGTGCGCTGGTGCGCACTATCGAGCATCTGATGGCATCCCTGCACGCGCTGCGCATCGACAACGTGCTGGCTGAGATCGACGCGGACGAATTACCGATCTTCGACGGCAGCGCGCTGCCCTGGTGCGAGGCCATCCGGGGCGTCGGCCGGGCCGAGCAGCCCTTCCCCTGCCGGGTCATCCGGATGCGCCGGACGGTGGCGGTCGAGGATGGGCGCCGCCGCATCCAGATCGAGCCAGGCGCGGGCCTTTACGTCACGGGCCATATCGCGCTGGCGCATTTCGGCTCGATGGACTGGTCCGGCCCGATCACGCCGGACAGCTTCGTGCGCGAGATCGCGCCGTCGCGCAGCTTCGGCCGATACTTTCGGGCCATGGCCGGCCGCGCCTATGGCTATGCAACGGGACGGGACTTCCTGCAGGGCGTTTCACCGCGCACGGCGGCGCTCCTGATGCGCGGTCGCGTCGTCGGCGGGATGCACGTCCCGGCCGAGCCGGTCCGTCACCGCGTCCTCGACCTCATTGGCGACTTGATGCTGGCTGGCCATCCCGTGGAGGGCCGGGTCGCGGCCTTTCATACCGGGCACGAGTTGAACCACGCCTTGGTCGGGTCGCTGCTGCGCCAGACCACCGCCTGGGAGCTGGTCTGAACGGACATTGGCTCAGGCCGTCATCCTCTGGGCCGGCTGTTCGCTGGCCACGGCGACTTGGCGGAAGGCCCGGACGAGATCGCCATCGAGCTTCGGGCCCATCGCCGTCAGGATCGCGTAGGCTTCCCGGATCGACTTCGGAGCCTTGTAAGGGCGGGTTTCGATGAGCGCCGCGAAAATATCGCAGATCGTGATCAGGCGGACGAGATCCGGAATCTCGGAAGCCCGCAGCCCGTCAGGATAGCCCGACCCGTCGAGATATTCGTGATGCGAGCGGACGGCTGCGAGCGTCCCGGCATCGTAGCTCCCGTCGATCAGCATGGCATGGCCAATTGCCGGATGCCGATCCATCTCGATCCGCTCATCCCGGGTCAGCGGTGCCGGCTTGTTCAGGATAGCCAAGGGGATCCGCGCCTTGCCGATGTCGTGCAGCAACGCGCCCTTGGTCAGGTGATGAGCGTCGGCCTCGTTCAGGCCCAGGCTCTGGGCGAAGGCTGCGGCCAAGCCGGCGACCGTCAGGCAATGCCGGTGCGTCACATCGTCGAAGCCGGCGACGATGTTCAACCAGTCGCGGACCTTCGTTTCCCGGATTGCCCGGTTGACGATGGTGGTGCCGGCATCGACAAGCGCGGCAGGCGGCGCCGTGTCGCCGCGGAAGATCGCCGCGAAGGCGGACCGCGCCTCCTCGGCGCAGCGCCGCAGGTCACCACCGTCCCCGAGCTCTGATCCGGCCTTGCTGAGGGCGGAGATCGTGTTGGCGAGCAGCGTGTTTGCCGCCGAGGCGGGAAGGCTCCGGGTGGCCCCAAGGGCGGTCGCCTGGATCTCGCCGCGCCCGAGATTGCCATGAATCAGCGCGAGGAACGGCGTGGCCCTGTCGCGCGCGACGGCGAGCGCCCGGCGCAGCCGGAGGACGGCATCCGATGTCAGCGCGCTCACGTCGCTGATAACCAGCGTGGCGCCCGTCGGCGGATCTGCGCCGCCGTAGAGATCGTGGACGACGAGGCCCGGACCCCCGCCGAGATTGCGCACCAGGCGCTCTCCACGGCCGAGATCATCGGTCAGGATCACGGTGCGACCCAAAACGCCTCTCCCACCACACGCCTTCCGACGGGCGTACCAATCAGCGGACCGGCCTTCACCGCCCCGCACCGCAACCGGGAAAGCCAGGCTTCCGGTCAACCGCCGCTGATCGAGCGGCTCAAGGTCTACGGCTTGAGCACCGATGAATGTCCCATATTCGTCCGAGAGTGATGCGATTCCGTTAAAGGGACCTCCGACGTTTTCGGATTTCAGCACCACAATAAAGTTTCCGCGAATGCGACTGCTTGCTCAGCCCGGCGGCAGACGACAGCGCTGATAGGGCGCTTGCCTCCCCGGGCTCGGACGGCCAGAACGCCGCCATGCTGCGCGTCCATGACCTTACCTATCGCATCGGCGACCGCCTGATCCTCGATGCTGCGAATTTCTCGATTCCGGAAGGGGCGCGGGTGGGGCTTGTCGGGCGCAACGGCGCCGGCAAGACGACGCTGTTCAAGGCGATCCTCGGCGATCTGTCGGTGGACGCGAAATCGGTGTCGCTGCCCAAGGGCATGCGGATCGGCGCGGTCGCCCAGGAAGCCCCGGCCGGCCCGGAGACTCTGCATGCGGTGGTGCTCGCCGCCGACACCGAGCGATCCCGGCTGATGGCGGAAGCCGAGCATGCCGACGGTCTGCGTCGGGCCGAGATCGAGACCCGGCTGGTCGATATCGGCGCGCATTCGGCGCCCGCGCGCGCCGCCGCGATCCTGCACGGGCTGGGCTTCGACGCGGCCGCGCAGGCACGCCCCTGCTCGGACTTCTCCGGTGGCTGGCGGATGCGCGTGGCCCTCGCCGCCGTGCTGTTCTCCGAGCCCGACCTGCTGCTCCTGGACGAGCCGACAAACTACCTCGATATCGAGGGCACGCTCTGGCTCTACGATTATCTCGAGCGCTACCCACGCACTGCGATCATCATCAGCCACGACCGCGACCTGCTGGACACCAGCGTCGATCACATCCTGCACCTCGACCGCGGCAAGCTGACGATCTACCGCGGCGGCTATACGAGCTTTGCCAAGCAACTCTCCGAAAAGCGCATGCTGCTCGCCAAGGCGAAAGTGAAGCAGGATGCCGAGCGAGCGCATCTTCAGAGCTTCATCGACCGGTTCAAGGCGAAGGCGACCAAGGCCCGCCAAGCCCAGTCCCGGGTGAAACGGCTCGCCAAGATGGAGCCGATCGCGGCCCTGATCGAGGACGACGTGCCGGTCATCCATCTGCCGAGCCCGGAAAAGCCGCTGTCGCCGCCGATCGTCGCGATGGAACGGGTCAAGGCCGGTTACGGCGACCGTGTCGTACTCAGCGGGCTCGACCTCAACCTCGCGCCCGACGACCGCGTCGCTCTGCTCGGCGCCAACGGCAATGGCAAGTCGACCTTCTGCAAGCTGATCGGCGGCCGGATGGGGCCGATCGCCGGGGAAATGCGGCGCTCGTCCAAGATGGAGGTGGCGTATTTCGCCCAGCACCAGCTCGACGAGCTGCGCCCGGCCGAGAGCGCCTACGCGCATGTGCGCACACTCATGCCGGACGTGCCGGAGGCGAAGGTGCGCTCGGCCACCGCCCGGCTCGGCTTCGGCGCCAACAAGGCCGACACGCCGGTGGAAAAGCTCTCCGGCGGCGAGAAGGCGCGGTTGCTCATGGGGCTCGCAGCCTTCCACGGCCCGCACCTGCTGATCCTCGACGAGCCCACCAACCATCTCGACATCGAGAGCCGCCAGGCCCTGGTCAAGGCGATCAACGACTACGAGGGCGCCGTCATCTTGGTGAGCCACGACCGCTTTCTCGTCGAGGCCTGCGCCGATCGGCTATGGCTGGTGGCCGACGGCACGGTGAAGACCTTCGACGGCGATATGGACGATTACCGCCGCTTCGTCCTGTCCGGACCGGAGCGCGAGGAGACGCGCGACGCGGAGCCGGCGGGCGGCCAGAAGGCCGAGGCCCGCCGGGCCGGCGTCGAGCGCCGAGCCGCCCTCGCCCCGTTGCGGAAGAAGCTCGACGGAATCGAGGCCCGCATGGCCAAGCTCACCGCGGCGATCCAGAAGATCGACGCGGCGCTGGAGGATGGTTCGGCCTTCCAGGAGAATGCCGCGAAGGCTGGCGAGATCGCCAAGATGCGCGCGGACGCGGCGAGCGCGCTGGCCGCCGCCGAGGAGGAATGGCTGATGGTCAGCGAAGAGATCGAGGCGGCCTGAGGCATTGTTTCCAGGACTGATCACGACCGCCCCGGTTTCAAATGGTCACCGACCTTTTGCGAGTCCAGGGCAGAGCCCTGGTCTCTCGTGTGCCAAGCCCTGAAGTCTTGCCCCGAACACCGCCAAAGGACTTGCCCTCTGGTATCCCGGTCTTGGGCGCATCACACCGAGGCTTCGAGGGCACGCTCAAGGATGTCGACGCCCTGATCGATTTCCGCATCCGACACGGTCAGCGGCGGGGCGATGCGGAACACGCCGCCCATGCCGGGCAGCTGAACGATGTTCATGCTGAGGCCGCACTCCATGCAGCGCCGGGTGATCGCATCCCCGAGTTCCGGCGCCGGGACCTTGGTCCCACGATCCGCCACGATTTCCATTCCTTGCAGCAGCCCGCGCCCGCGCAGGTCGCCGATGCAGGCGAAGCGCTGCTGCAACGCTCGCAGGCGCGCCGATAGCCTGTCGCCGGCTTCCGCGGCCCGAGCAGCGAGACCGTCCCGCTGGACGATCTCCAGCACCTTCAGGCCCACCGCCGCCGGAAGCGGGTCGGAGACGTGGGTGGTGTAGAACAGGAAGCCGCGCTCGTGGCAGCGTTCCTCGATCTCGGCCGTGGTGACGAGTGCCGCGAGCGGCAGGCCGGCCCCCAGGGTCTTCGACAGGGTGAGGATGTCCGGCACCACGCCGTCGCGCTCACAGGCGAACATCAGGCCGGTGCGGCCGATGCCGGTCTGGGCCTCGTCGAGGATGAGAAGCATGCCCCGCTCGACGCATTTGCGCTTGAGGGCCGCCAGATAGCCGAGAGGCAAGTCGATGATGCCGCCTGAGCTGAGGATCGGTTCGGCCAGGAAGGCTGCGAGATTGCCGGTGGATTGCTGGTCGATCAGAGCGAAGGCGTAGTCCAGCTCGGCCTGCCAATCCACGGCGCCGTCCTTCTCAAAGGTCGGGCGGTAGGCATTCGGAGCCGGGATCGCGAAGGATCCGACCGCGGCCGGGCCGTAGCCCTTGCGTCCGGCGCTGTAGGTCGCCGCGGCGGCGCCCGCGGTCATGCCGTGCCAGGACTGGGCGAAGCTCACCACCTCCCAGCCACCGGTGGCCAGCTTGGCCATGCGCAAAGCCGCCTCGTTGGCCTCGCCGCCGGTGGTGAGCAGCATCGCGCGCTCCAGGCTGCCGGGCGCGAGGCGGGCGAGTTCCGTGGCAAGATCGACCACCGGGCGGGTGAGCATGCCGCTGAACAGATGGTCGAGATGCGCTGCGTGATCGGCCACCACGGCGGCGATCTCAGGATGGCCGTGGCCCAGAATGGCGCTCATCTGGCCAGAGGTGAAGTCGAGGATGGCGCGACCGTCGGCATCGTAGACGAAGCTGCCCTGCGCGCGCTCGATGATCAGTGGCGCGAAGGTCCCCCCGTAACGCACGAGATGCCGGCGCGCCCGGGTCCAGAAATCGGGGTCTGCGTTTCGGGACATGGCTTGCTCCGATCCATTGAAAGCCAAGCCATGCTAAGGACGGGAACTCCATCATGGTAGCTTATAGATCTGAACCGAGGCTTCAGAAATCCTGATGGCTGCAAGCCTGGACATCGACCTCTTGCGCAGCTTCGCCCACGTCGCCGAGAGCGGCGCTTTGAGTCGGGCCGCGGAACGGGTCGGACGCAGCCAAGCCGCGCTCAGCATGCAAATGAAGCGCCTGGAGGACATCGTGGGCCATCCGCTCCTGAGCCGGACCGGTCGCGGTGTGGTCCTGACGGTCCATGGCGAGCGCCTTCTGGTCCATGCGCATCGGATTTTGGCCTCGCACGACGACGCCCTGGCAGAACTCACCGGTGGTCGCCTGGACGGGACGCTGCGCTTCGGCTGCCCGGACGATTACGCTGACGCCTTCTTGCCGGCGTTGCTGCGCAGCTTCGCCCAGCTCCATCCGGCCGTGGTGATCGAAGTCGTCTGCGCCGCGACGCCCCGGCTCGTGAGCCAGTACGAGCGGGGCGGCCTCGATCTGGCGCTGATCTCGGTCCCCCTCGATGCCGAGCGGGCGATCCTGCGCCGCGAGGCGCTCGTCTGGGTCGGTGCCAAGGATGGCGCGACCGACCGGCCGGACCCGCTCCACCTCGCGCTCGGCGACCCGGATACGCTCGACCATCGCGCGGCGCTCGCGGCCTTGTCTCAGGCCGGGCGCAGCTACCGGATCGCCTATGCGAGCGGCAGCCTCTCGGGCCTTCTCGCTGTGGTGCGGTCCGGGCAGGCAATCGCGGTGCTCACCCGGGCCGCCGTACCCGGCGATTTGCGCGTCCTTTCGCGAACCGCCGGCTTACCGCCCCTGCCGAAGATCGGTCTCGTGGTCCGGCTCGAGGAGCGACACGCCTCGCCGCTCACCCGCGCCTTCGCGGCTCATATCCGGACCCTGCTGCCAGTTCTGTGAAGCGTCAGAACTGGTCTGAATCGCCGCCCGCCCGCCGCTCAGCCGAGCGCAGATGGACTGAACGTGCAGGCCGATATCTCTGCCCCGGATCACCGCGGCGGGAACCACTGGTCCGTGATTTTGGGCCAAACCGAAACGATCTTCTTGTTATCGACATTGATCCAGTGGATATCCAAGCCCGGATGCTCGGTTTTGAAGTCCTTATAGTGCGAATCGTTGCACAACAGGTAGAAGGTGATTGCGCTCACGAGGTTCATGTCCACTTGGGTGATGCCATCGAGATGGGCATCCCATCGCGCGGCTTCTTCCGCTTGGCGAACCGCCTTGCGCTCGACTGCGTTCGGGTCCGCCGAGGCCGGCGTATCGCTACCGCCAACCGGATGCGCTGGGTTCGCAGACGCACTGCCGGCTTCGATATCGGAACGAGC
>Ga0182230_1000061_pt1 | contig 14654 bp, 13 predicted proteins | sample G6R1MG_28_FD_128384 | JGI IMG/M metagenome (GOLD analysis project Ga0182230, IMG submission 128384) | Miscanthus phyllosphere microbial communities from Michigan, USA - G6R1_NF_07NOV2016_LD1 MG | ecosystem: Host-associated > Plants > Phyllosphere > Phylloplane/Leaf | place: USA: Michigan...
CTCCGCTCGGCGATCAGCGCCTCGACGGCGGCGACGTCGATCCCGGCTGCGGCGACCTGGTCCTGCTCGCGGTCGCTGCGGGTGCGCCCGAGCAGGCCGAACAGGTTCGCGCCGACCCGCAGGGCGGACGCTGCGTCGGCGAGACCATGCAGCGCGTTGATCGCCGCTGGCGTATTGAGGTCGTCGCAGAGCGCGTCGATCACCGAATCGGGCGCCGCCCCATCGGCCGGCGCATCCCCGGCGGCGTTGTACCAGCGGTCAAGCACGCGGCTCGATTCCTCGAGCCCGCGCAGGGTCCAGTCGATCGGCTGCCGGTAGTGCGTCTTCAGCATGGTCAGGCGCACGACCTCGCCGGGCCAGTCCTTCAGCACGTCGCGGATGGTGATGAAGTTGCCGAGCGATTTCGACATCTTCTCCCCCTCCACCTGAAGGAAGCCATTGTGCAGCCAGACATTGGCCATCACCGGCGTCCCGAAGCAGCAGCGCGATTGCGCCACCTCGTTCTCGTGGTGGGGGAAGATCAGGTCGATGCCGCCGGCATGGATGTCGAAGGTTTTTCCGAGGTGCTTGGCCGACATCGCGGAGCACTCGATATGCCAGCCCGGTCGCCCCGGCTCGGCGATGCCAGCGGGGGACGGCCAGGACGGCTCCCCGGGTTTGGTGGGCTTCCACAGCACGAAGTCGAGGGGCGAGCGCTTGTAGGGGGCGACCTCCACCCGGGCGCCGGCCTCCATCTCGTCGAGGGGACGCTTCGAGAGGCGGCCGTAATCGGGCATGGCCGGCACGTCGAACAGGACGTGCCCCTCGGCCACGTAGGCATGCCCGCCGGCGACCAGCGCGTCGATCATCGCACGCATCTCGGCGATGTGATCGGTGGCCCGGGGCTCGATGAAGCGGGGCGGCGCGCCTGGCACATTCACGTCTTCGGGGCTCAGGACGCCCAGATCGCGCAGGTCTCGGTGGAACTGCTCCAGCGTACCGTCGGTGAGTTCGCGGATGGTGATGCCGCGCTCGGCCGCCCGGGCGTTGATCTTGTCATCGACGTCGGTGACGTTGCGAGCGTAGGTGACGTGCGCCGGCCCATAGAGGTGGCGCAGAAGCCGAAATAGCAGGTCGAAAACGATGATCGGGCGCGCGTTGCCGATATGCGCCGCGTCGTAGACGGTCGGGCCGCAGGCATACATCCGCACCTGGGCGGGATCGATCGGCGCGAACGCCTCCTTGGCGCCGCTGAGCGTGTTGTAGAGCCGCAACATCGGCGCCATGAAACCCATCCCCTTCCGGCACCGCAGCCGCATCTCGGCGCCGCGCCGTCGCCGGAAAACCGGCCCTGCCTTCAACGACCTGCGGGCTCTGCGTAGCGAAGAGCGGCCGAACCGTGGCGTCTCACGCCGTGCCGCGGCGGCCCGCTGTTGCACTGCGGCGACGGTGCCGCCCGCCCGATGGGGCTAACGCAAAAGCGTGAGGAATTCGAGATGGTCCTCGCACGTGCGGGGTAAGCCTTCCTTAACCGCGCCGTCGGACCGTCCGGCCCAAGCTCATCACACGCAAGATACTGTGCCCAAGGATAGTCCATGCGACGCAAGGCTGCCGGTTACTTCGTCATCGCCGCTTCCCTGACCACGGCCTGCCTGGCGCAGGTCGCGTTCGCCGGCAGCGACGGCGAGACGCCCGCGAAGGCCCCGAGCCATGTCGAGAAGACGTTCCTGATCCCGTCGAGCGACGGCTACGGCGTCGGCGATTGCCTGACGACCCCCGGCAGCGAGTGCGGCCAGGTGGTCGCCAATGCCTGGTGCGAGGCTCAGGGCTACGCCACCGCCAACACCTTCGGGATCGCAGCCGCCGACGAGTATACCGGCGCCATCGCGCAGCCGATCGCGACCCCGACCGAGCGCCCGATCCGCATCACCTGCCGGGACTGACGCAGAGCGCGTCAGCCCTTGACGAAATCCGAGCATTTCGGTGCCGGCTCGGTGCCCCAGGGCGCCAGCGGCACCGCCGAGGTCGAGTTCTTCGGCGATCCTTGGATGACCTTGTCCGAGTAGACCATGTAGATCAGTGTATTGCGCTGGGCATCACAGCCACGCACGATCTGCATCGACTTGAAGATCAAAGAACGCCGCTCGCTGAAGACAACCTCGCCCTGGCCCAGCTTGCCCTTGAAGGCGATCGGGCCGGTCTGGCGGCAGGCGAGCGAGATGTCGGAGACGTCTTCGGCCAAGCCGAGCGTCCCCTTGATGCCCCCCTTCTCAGGCTGTGTGTACCAGCAGGCGACCCCCGACACGGAAGGGTCGTCGATGCCGTAGACGACGAGCTTGTCGTTGGGGGTCAGCGGTCGCCAGACCGTCGATTTGGAAAAGATCCGGTCCGGCTCCTGGGCCGTTGCCGGGCCGGCTGCGGCCAGGCCAAGGGCAAACAGCCCGACACAAGTGAGACTCCGAAACCACATCACGGGTCAATTCCCTGCCCAAGCACGCGACCCCGATGTAGGAGGGCTGTCGCCGCCTTACGAGGGGGCGTACACTTAAGCTGCTTCGGTCCCACCGCACGGGCAGGACGCGCTCGACCAGCGGGATTAGAGTATTTCCGATCAACGCGATGCAGCAGATGCTTGACCGCCCGATCGTCCGTTCGCTCGGCCGCCTCTTCTTGAGTGCAGCGCTGGCGTGCGGTCTGTCCCTAAGCCTCGAAACTGCCTGGGCACAAGATGCTCCGGCCAGTCAGCCCGCTGCCGGCGAGGCGAGGCCCGGCGGCCCGCAGTTGCCGTCGGCCGCCTGCCGGCGCTATCGGGCCGAGCTCGCATCTGTCCAGAACGGCGCCAGCACCACCCGGGCGCTCAACGACGAGATCGGGCGGCTGGAGGCCTATTTCCGCGGGCTGAACTGCGAGGGCGGCAAGTTCCTGTTCTTCGACACCCGCCCGCCCCAGTGCGGCGCCGTCGAGCAGCGCATCCGGGCGCTGAAGGCCACCTATGGCGGTGCGGTGTTCGACGACAGCGGCGCCCGCAAGCGCGAACTGCAGGGGCTGGTCACGGCCAATTGCCCCACCCGGGAAACCTATGCGGCCACCGGCGAAAGCTACGCCAAGGGCGGCCCGCAGATGGTCTGTGTGCGGACCTGCGATGGCGGCTTCTTTCCGATGCGCAACCTGCCCGAGGGGCGCAGCGGCGCCGACGAGATGTGCCAGGCGCTCTGCCCCGGCACCGAGGCGCAGGCCTATGCGATGCCGTACGGCGACGAGGCGCTGAAGCACGCCGCCTCGGTCAAGGGCAGCCGCGCCTATGTGAGCCTGGCCAACGCATTCAAGTTCCGCAAGGAATTTGTGCCGAACTGTTCCTGCAAGCCTCAGAACCAGACCTGGGCGCAGTCCCTGGTGAAGGCCGAGAGCATGCTGGTGCGGCACAAGGGCGATATCTTCGTCACGCCGATGCAGGCCGAGGCGCTGTCGCGTCCGAAGGTGCGCCTGACCCTGGTCGGCCGGGCCGACCGCACCGCGGCCGAACTCGCCGCAGATGCCGCCGGACGTGCCGGGGTCGAGATGTCGACGGGCACGGCAGACAAGGCCGGTGAGACCACCGCGGCCGGCGCCAAACCCGACCATGTCGCAGTGCGGATCATCGCCCCGGACATGATCGCGGTGCCCCAGCGCCTGACACCCTGACGGAGTCTTGAGCGGCCGGGACGGAACCATAAGCTGCACACGGGGTTCGGGTCGGCTCGATCCGATACGAGGCCCCGATGCGGCTGCTGCGACTGATCCTTCTCACCGGCACGGTGCTCCCAGGCTTGGCCCTGGTGCAGCCCGCCGGCGCATCCTCGGACCGGATGGTCCTGGCCCAAGGCGGTCCCGACGAACGCGGTCCGCGCGGGGGCGGCGAGCCGCCCCATGGTGGCCCGCATCCGGAACGTCCGCCGCAGGAGCGCCCCGGACCGCCACCGGGTCCGCCGCCTACCGCGCGCGAGCGACCAGAGCCACGGCCGGAGCGCGCTCCGCCATCCCGTGAACGTCCCGAGCCGCCGGCCCAGCGGCAACCCCAGGCCGAACCGTCCCAGCGGGAACGCCCCCCCGAGCGCCGGCCGGAGCCGCCAGCGCCGCGCCCGCCTGCTCAAGAGCGTCGCCAGGATCGTCAGCCGGAGAGTCAGGAACGCGCGGCCCCCGAGCGTCCCGCGCCGGAGCAGCGACGCGCCCCCGATCGCCCCGGGACCGAGCGGGGCAATCCCGACCGGCAGCCTGCGCAGCGCGATCCGTCCCCCACCCAGAGGGCGGCGCCTGACAATCCCGCGCAGCCGCAGCGCGGCCCCGATCCCGACCGCCGCGCACCGGATCAGGAGCGGTCGGCGCCCGACTCCTCCACCCAGCCGCCGCGCGGGCCGGATCGGAATCGCCGCGGCCCGGAACAGGAACGCGCAGCCCCCGGCGGCCCACCGGCCTCACCGGGTCAACGCCGCGATGCACTTCCCGACCGCGAGCCGCCGACCCCGCGTCCAGGCGGGCCGGGTGCATCGCCGCCGCCCAACGCCGCGCCTGGCGCGCCGGGCTGGCCAGTTCAACGACCGGAGGCGCAGCCGGGCGCGGAGCCAAGCCGCCCCGTTCCACCCAACATGGCACCCGGGGTTCCCGGCCGGCCGGTCCAACGCTTGGACAGTCAACCGGGCGCCCAGCCGCAGCCCGGCGCGGAACCGGGTCGTCCGGTGCCACCCAACATGGCGCCGGGGGTGCCGGGACGTCCCGTTCAGCCGCCGGGGCCGCCGCCCGGCGCCGACGCTCCGCCCCCGCCGCCCGGCGCGCAGCCGGGTCAATCGCCCGCCGGGGGACCGGGCGGGCGCGGCGCGTTCAACACGCCGGGGCAGCCCGGATACGTCCCGGGCGGCTTCCGCGCAGACGACGACGTGCGCGACTACGATCAGGTCCGCCGCGACCGGCGCGAGTTTAGCGAGGGCGGCCGGACCTATTATCGAGAGCCCGGCCGGATCATCGTCCGCGACCGCGACGGCTACCTGATCCGCCACGACGAGAACGAGCGGTTCCGGGACCTCGACCCGCGCGGCTTCCGCTCGGAGCGGCGCGGGGCGGATTACTACAGCTTCATCGACCGGCCGGGCGGCGAGCAGATCGTCACCGTGACGGACGATGACGGCCGGATGCTGCGCCGCTACCGCCGCTTCCGCGACGGCCGCGAGGTGGTGATCATCGACAACAGCTACGCAGGTCCGCCGCGCCCGATCTACGATGACGTGGTCGTCCTGCCGCCGCCCGACATCCGCATCCCCCGCGACCGCTACGTGGTGGAGTACGATCAGGCGGACGAGGGCGCGGTCTACGAGGCACTGACGGCCCCGCCGGTGGTGGCCTTGGACCGTCGCTACACCCTGGATCAGGTCCGCTACAGCCCGGACCTGCGCGCCCGGATGCGCTCGGTGGACATCGACACGATCACCTTCGACACGGGCTCGTTCACGGTGACGCCGGACCAAGCCGCCCGGCTGTCGGTGATCGCGGGCGCGATCAACCGGGCGATCCGCGCCAACCCGCAGGAGGTCTTTCTGATCGAGGGCTACACCGACGCGGTCGGGTCCGACATCGACAACCTGTCCCTGTCGGACCGCCGGGCGCAGTCGGTGGCGACGGTGCTCACCCAGCAGTTCCAGGTCCCGCCGGAGAACCTCACCACCCAGGGCTATGGCGAGCAGTACCTGAAGGTGAACACGCAGAACGCCGCCCGGGAGAACCGCCGCGTCACGGTCCGGCGGATCACGCCGCTGCTGCAGCAGGGGACGGCGCAGGGCGCGCCGCCGCCGCGCTGAACGGGTCCGTCACGCCGTCAGGTCCCGCGCCCGGCGCGGGGCTAGGCTGAGCAGGCCCAGCCCCGCGAGGCCCGCACCGATCCAGAGCGGGGCCGCCAAGCCGTAACCCCGGTCGATCGCGAGGCCGCCGAGCCAGGTGCCGAAGGCGAGACCGGCCGTAATCGCCGAGGCGTGCAGGCTGTTCACCAGCGGGCCGGGATGGGCGACCCGCATCACCCGGGCGACCATGGCCGGGTTGAGCGACACACCGGTGAGGCCGATCACGAGGAACGCAGCGACGCTGACCACGGCGTCGGTCGGGAAGGCCGCGAAACTCGCCAGAGCGGCGCCGAGGACAACCAGGCCGATGGCCAGAACAGGGATCGTATGGCGATCGGCCAGCCGGCCGATGACGAGATTGCCGATCACCGTCGCGAGCCCGTAGACGGCGAGCACGATCGGGATCAGCCGCGGCGCCAGCCTGGTGACCTCGGTGAAGATGGCCGTGAGGTAGCTAAAGGCCGCGAAGGTCGCCCCGATGATCAGCCCGCTGGTCGCGTAGGCTGCCCAGAGGCGGCGGTTGTTGAGGCCGGCCAGGCCGGACGCCAGGTCGACCTGCGTGCTGCGGTTGGGCCTCGGGATCGTCGATCCGACGACGGCGAGGCACAGGGCCGTCAGCCCGACCACGAGCCAGAAGCTGGTGCGCCAGCCGAACAGGTCGTTGATCAGCACCGCGGCGGGCACACCGACGATCGGGGAGATCGTCAGCCCGGCTAGGACCAGGGAGGCGGCGCGGCCGCGAAGGTCGGCTCGGACCGATTCGGCGCAGAGTGTCAGTCCGATCCCGAAGCAGGCGGCGCTGGTGATGCCCTGGAGGGTGCGGGCGAGCGCCATCACCACGTAGCTCGGCGCCAGGGCGGCCAGGGTGCTTCCGATGAGGAACACGGCCAACAGCCACAGCAGCGCGTGCTTGTTGGGCACGCCGAGCCGCAGCAGCAGGGCGATCACCAGTGGACCGCCGAGGGTCATGCCGAGGGCGAACAGCGCGATCAGGTTGCCGATCTCGCCGACCGAGACCGCGAAGGCCGCTGCCAGCGACGGCATCAGCCCGGCGACCATGAACTCCGCCGTGGTGATCACGAAGATTGTCGCGCTCAGGAGATAGACCCAGGGCGGCACAGTGGCGGCGCCGGGCTCGACCGCGCCAGTCACGTCCCGTGGTTCGACCGTTGTCTTCGCTGCCCGCATCGTCGGCTCCCATTTCTGTAAACTCGACTACAGAATGGGTAGGCAAGCTTGCCCCGGACGGTCAAGCCATTCTATAAATTCCGCTACAGAAAGGTGCACGATGGCTTCCGCACGAGGACGGCCGCGCGGCTTCGACCGCGACCAGGCCCTGGAGCGCCTGATGCAGGTGTTCTGGGCCAGGGGCTACGAGGGCGCGCAACTCAACGACCTGACGGCCGCGATCGGCGTGAAGCCGCCGAGTTTCTACGCGGCCTTCGGCTCGAAGGAGGACGCGTTCCGCGAGGCGATCGACCTGTACATCGCCACGATCGGCTCGGCGCCGATGCGCGCGCTCGAAGAAGCAGCGACAGTCAGGGACGGCCTTCGCTCGATGCTGGAAGGCAGCGTCGCGGTCGCACTGTCTGCGAAGCCCGGGGGCTGCCTGCTGATCCTCGGCGTCGTCAATTGTCTGCCGGCAAACGAGGCGGTGCGCGCACATCTATTGAACGCCCGACGCAAGACCGTCGAACTGGTCGCGGCCCGGCTCCGGCGCGGCGTCGTAGACGGCGAGTTACCCGTGGACACCGACATTCCCCGTCTGGCCGCCTTCTTTCATGGGATCATGCAGGCGATCTCGTTCCAGGCGCGGGACGGGGCGACTCGGGCCGATCTGTACGCGCTGATCGAGCCGGCGTTGCACGCCCTCGATCCATGCTGATCCGTCGGCAGGGCACAGACGTTCAGCAGACGATTGACGTTCGTTACCGCGCGCCTCACCACCGAACGAGGCCTTCGTGGGCGCATCATCCCGAAAGCCGGCAACCACCTTTCGGGATGATGCTTTTGCAACGCGGGACGGTGATGGAGAGCGAAGGCAACGGGCGGCTGATCCGGTCGGGTACGCCGGTCTTCCGTCGGACGGCTCTGGCGCTGGCCGCCGCGGGGTTCTCGACCTTCGCGGTGCTCTACGCCGTGCAGCCGCTGCTGCCGATCTTTTCGGATGAATTCGGTGTCTCGCCGGCCGAGAGCAGCCTTGCGCTGTCCCTGCCCTGCGGGCTGCTGGCCGTGGCCCTGCTGGTGGTAAGCCCGCTCTCGGAGATCTGGGGGCGCAAGCCGGTGATGCTGGCTTCCCTGTTCGCCTCGGCTTTGCTCACCATCGTGGCCGCCCTGATGCCGAGCTGGCACGGCTTCCTGGTGCTACGGGCGCTGTCCGGGTTGACCGCGAGCGGTCTGCCCGCGGTGGCGATGGCCTATCTCGCGGAAGAGATGGACGGGCGGGCGATCGGGTTGTCGATGGGGCTCCTGGTCGGCGGCAACGCGCTGGGGGGCATGTCGGGCCGGTTGATCAGCGGCGTGATGGCCGACCATGTGAATTGGCGATTCGGTCTCGCCACGATCGGCGCGCTGGCGCTGGTTGCCGCCCTGGCGTTCTGGCGCGGGCTGCCACCCGCACGGAACTTCGTGCCACGCCGGATGGCCTGGCGGGACGTGCCGGGCAGCTTCGGCCACCACTTCCACGATGCTGGACTGCCCTGGCTCTTCGCCGAAGCATTCCTGCTGATGGGCGGCTTCGTCTGCATCTACAATTATATCGGCTTCCGCCTTCTCGATCCGCCGTTCTCGCTGAGCCAGACGGTGATCGGCCTGATCTTCTCCGTCTACATCGCCGGCATGGTGAGCAGCCCACTGGCTGGCGAGCTGGCGAGCCGCTTCGGGCGGCGACGGATGCTGTGGCTCGCCACGGGGCTCGGGCTCGCCGGGATCCTGATGACGGCGGCCGACAACATCCTGCTGATCGTCGGCGGCGTCGTGGTGGTGACGATCGGCTTCTTCGGGGCGCATTCGGTGGCGAGCAGCTGGGTGGGGCGGCGGGCGCTGCGCGACCGGGCGCAGGCCTCGTCGATCTATCTGTGCCTGTACTATCTCGGCTCGTCCGTGCTCGGCACCGCGGGCGGCTGGTTCTTCGCGCATTCCGGCTGGACCGGCGTGGTGCTGTTCGTGGGCGCCCTCTACGGTCTGGCACTCGCCATCGCGATTCGGCTGTCGCGGCTGGCGCCGCTGACGACCTGAGCGGAGGAAAGACTTATGAGCGCGCGCGACCATTCCGGCCATGTCGTCGACCAGTTCGGCGCGCAGACGGCAGCCTACGTGACGAGCGCGGTCCACGCCGCCGGTGCCGACCTCGACCGGATCGGGGCGCTGGTCCGCGGGCTGCCGGACGCGCGCGTGCTCGATCTCGGCTGCGGCGGCGGGCACGTCGCCTTCGCCGCAGCGGCCGCCGGCGCCGCGGTCACGGCCTACGACCTCTCGGACGAGATGCTGGCGGCGGTGACCGTCGAGGCCGGACGGCGCGGCCTCGACCGGATCGACACACGCCAGGGCGCCGCCGAGGCCCTGCCCTTCCCGGATGCGGCTTTCGACGCGGTGTTGACCCGCTACAGCGCTCACCATTGGCGCGACGTCCCGGCCGCCCTCGCGGAGGCGCGGCGGGTTCTGAAGCCGGGGGGCCTGCTGGTGGTTTGCGATATCGTCGCCCCCGAAGAACCGCTGCTCGACACGCATCTGCAGGCGGTGGAGCTGCTGCGCGACCCCTCCCACGTGCGTGACTACCGCGTCTCGGAATGGCGCCGCATGCTGGAGACGGCCGGTTTCGTCCCCGGCGACACTGCCGCGTACCGGCCGCGTATGGAGTTCGCGAGCTGGATCGCCCGGATGCGGACACCGGAGGTCAACACAGCGGCGATCCGCGCCCTCCAGGCCGCGGCGCCGGTCGAAGTGACCGCACATTTCATGATCGAGGCCGATGGCAGCTTTCTGCTTGATTCCGTGCTGATCGAGGCCCGCGCGCTGTGAAGCGCCGTGCCTGAAGCGTCGTCAGAGGTTTGGCCGTCGAATGGTCCAGGCCCGGGCCCCGAGCGACGTCGCGCGTGATCCGTCAGGAGACCGAGAGGGCGAACGCCGTCACCCGAGACGAGAGGTTGGAGACCGAGGGGACGCGAGATCGCCGCCTGGCCCTTCGAGGTGGTGGATCTCGACGGCCGCCGCGTCGACCAGCTGCCGGCGACGCGGCTCGACGAGGCGGAGTCGCCGCTACGCCGCCTCACCCGCGAGCCGCCGCGCCGCCCGGTCGCGGCCGATCAGCGGAAGCAGCCCGGCGAGGTCCGGCCCGTGCTCCAGACCGGTGAGCGCGAGGCGCATCGGCATGAACAGGCCCCTGCCCTTGGCGCCGGTGCGGGTGCGGATTTCCGTGGTCCAGGCCTTCCAGGTCTCGGGGCCGAACGGCTCCGGCGGCAGGCATTCTCGGGCCGCAGCGATCACGGACTCCTCGGTGATCACCGGTGTGATCGGACCGGCTACGACCTGCCACCAGTCCCGCGCCTCCGAGACCCGGCCGAGATTGGGCTGCACGGCACGCCAGAACGCTTCCGCATCCTCAGCGGGGATGCCGAGATCGGCCAGACGCGGGGCGACCTCCGGATACGGCATGGCATGGACGAGCCTTGCGTTGAGCCCGTCGAGCTCCGTGGGGTCGAACCGGGCCGGTGCGCGGGAGATCTCGCCGAGCTCCACGAGGCTCGCCAGGGTGTCGAGATCCGGCACCGCCCGCACCGATTCGGCAGAGCCCGTGAGCACTGCCAGCGAGCGCACGGCCGCCGGCTCGTAGCCGGCCTCGCGCAGGCCACGCAGCGACAGGTGGCCGAGCCGCTTCGACAGCCCTTCCCCGTCCGCGGTGGTGAGCAGGTTGTGATGGCCGAAGACCGGGACAGTGGCGCCCAGCGCCTCGAAGATCTGCACCTGCACGCCGGTATTGGTGACGTGGTCCTCGCCGCGGATCACGTGGGTGATGCCCAGATCGGCATCGTCCACCACCGAGGGCAACGTGTAGAGGTAGCTGCCGTCGGCACGGATCAGCACCGGGTCCGACAGCGACGCGCAATCGACATGAGCTGGCCCGCGCACGAGGTCGTCCCAGCTCACCGTGCGCGCGTCCAGCAGGAAGCGCCAATGCGGCCGGCGGCCTTCGGCTTCGAGGGCGGCGCGCTCCTCGGCGGTGAGCTGCAACGCCGCCCGGTCGTAGATCGGCGGCTGGCCGCGGCCGAGCTGGCGCTTGCGCCGTCGCTCCAGCTCCTCCTGGGTCTCATAGCAGGGATAAAGCCGCCCGGCCGCACGCAGGCGATCGGCCGCCGCGTCGTGCTGGGCCTTGCGGTCGCTCTGGCGGGCGAACAGGTCCGGCTCGATCCCGAGCCAGGCGAGATCCTCCCGGATCGCCTCGGCGAACGTCTCGGTCGAGCGCTCGGCGTCCGTATCATCCATGCGCAGCAGGAACTGGCCGCCGGTCCGGCGCGCGAACAGCGCGTTGAGCAAAGCCGGCCTGGCATTGCCGATATGCAGGTAGCCGGTGGGCGAGGGAGCGAAGCGGACGAGCGTCATGATCCGCTCTGTAACCGATCTGCGGCGGTTTTTGCGCGTCCCTTCGCGCATGAGTGGCGCGAACCACCGCAGCCCATGCGCCAGCGCGCTACCCAGGGCTTGGAAAACCCGTCAGAAGGCCACGCTTGGCGTGGGTCGGCGTGGGTCGGGGTGAGCGGGATGGACGAGAAAGCCGATATCGTGGTGATAGGCGGCGGAATGGTCGGGCTGGCCTGCGCCATCGCGCTCAAGGATCGCGGCCTCGACGTGGTCCTGTGCGATCCCGGCGAGGCCCGGGCCCGGACCTCCTACGGCAATGCGGGTGTGGTCAGCCGCGGCTCGATCCTTCCGATGTCGAGCCCCGCCCTGTGGGGCAAGCTTCCGGCCTACCTGCGCAACGCCGACAGTGGTTTGCGCCTGCGCTACACGCATCTGCCGCGGATCATCCCCTATACGGCACATTTCCTGGCGAGCGCCCGAGCCTCGCGCTGGCGCCGTGCCGCCGCCGCTCTGCTGCCCCTGACCAGCGCCGCCTACCCGGCCCATGAACGCCTCGCCACCCGGGCCGGCACCAGCGATCGGCTGCAGCGGACCGGCTGGCTCAAGGCCTACCGCACCGACGCCGCCTTCAAGGCCGCCGCCCTGGAGCGGGAGATTCTGTCCGGGCACGGCGTCGCGTTCGACCTTCTCGATACGGCGGGCATCCGCGATTTGGAGCCGGCGCTGGTGCGCCCCTACGCGCGGGCGATGCTGCTCACCGAGACCGGCTCGGTGCGCGAGCCCGGGCGCCTGATCGAAGCCTGCGAGGCCCTGTTCGCGGGCCTGGGCGGGCGGCGTCTGCGCGGCAGCGTCGAACGGCTGACGCCGGTGGCGGATGGCTGGCACGTCGTCCACGAGACGGGGTCGGTCCAGGCTAGGCAGGTGGTCCTGGCGGCGGGCGCCGCCTCGGGGGCGATCGCCGAGACCCTTGGCTACCGCTTCGCGGTGGCGGCCGAGCGCGGCTATCACCGGCACTATGCCCTGCACCCGGACAGCCCACCCCTGGCCCGGCCGGTGCTCGATACCGGCGCCGGCTCGATCCTGTCGCCGATGGGTGACCATCGGGTGCGGGTGCTGTCCGGCGTCGAGCTCAACGCCCGCCACGCCGAACCCGACCACACCCAGATCGAGGCGGCTTCCCGCGAGGCCGCCGAGACCCTGCGGCTGGGTGGGCCCCTCGACAACGAGCCCTGGCTCGGCTCGCGCCCATCCACCCCCGACGGCATGCCGGTGATCGGCTTGGCGCCCCGGCACAAGGGCCTGCTGTTCGCCTTCGGACACGGTCATATCGGCCTGTCGACGGGCCCCATCACCGGTGAGATCGTGGCCGACCTCGCCACCGGTCGAATTCCGGCGGTGCCGGTGGCGGCCTTCGCGCCCGAGCGCCTGCTGCGCTGGCCGCGATTGGTATGACGTTCAGCGCCAGTCGTAGGGGTTGAAGGGCTCTAACGCGGCCTCGATCCGCCGCAGGATCGCTGGCTGATGCTGGAGATCGGCTTCGCGGGCGAGCGCCCTGAGAAAGGCCCGGGGGCCGTGTTCGAGGTCTCGGGCCAGGCCGTCGTAGCGTTCGGCTGGCTCGACATGGGACGGATTGACGGTCACGAGGTAATCGAGGCCGCAGGTCGGCCGATCGATACCCAGTCGATAGCAGATCTGCACCCGGGCGAAGGGCTCGCCGGGGCGGCGCACGACCCGGTAGCCGCCGCGCGTGAAGGCGCCATCGGTGACGCGCTCGGCATAGGCGAGCGTGCCATCCACCGTGGCGAGGCTGTCCGTATGTCGGCTGCGCACGAGCTCGATCGCGGCCCGCTCGGTGGGCAGGAAGGGCTGTGCGTGCACCCCCGACGTGACCACGGCGGCAACAAGCGCGGGTGCGAGACGTCTCACGGCTTCCTCATGCAGACGGCGACCGGTTTCGCATCCTTGGCGGCCTTGGCGGTCATATCGAGGCAGCCGACCGTGGAGACGCCGTCGGTGACGGTCACGGACGGCACAACCGCCATGCCCTGGCAATAGGCACCGATCAGTTCCTCGTCGCGATGGCAGGCCACGTCGAGCCGAACCAGCGTGTTCATCGCCGGCCCCGTCGGTCCGGCCACGCCCGCCGGACCCCGATCCCCGGCGGGGCCCCGCTCCCCGGTCGCACCGTTGAGGCCCGGCGCCCCCTGCGGACCGGCCGGGCCCTGATCGCCCTTCGGCCCCGGAGGCCCCGCGGGTCCCGGTTTCGGCGCCTCGCAGCCGGCGAGCGCGAGGGCCATGATCAGTGCAGAGGCAAGCGCGGCGGTCCTCGAAATTCGCATACGGTTCTCCGGCCGGGATGCCACCGACGAAGTGGCGCCGGGGGGCCGGCCGTCAATGACGCCGCCCCGCCGAAACGAACGAGCACCGCCCCACGCATGCAATCTACAGTAGAATTAAACGATCGAGTCCGATCTTGCGGATCCGTTTAAGCTTTTCGAAAACGATTAGCCGCAAATCAGCATCGATGCTGGTCTTCAGACGGCAATTCGAGTCATGGCGCGACCAGTACAAATATTTTTAACCACCGCACCGAGCTCAAGTTGCCTCCTGGCCCGTTTGCGGCGGGATGCGGGTGGGGCGGCCGCGGTGGAATTCGCCCTGGTGGCGCTGCCGTTCCTGGCGCTCGTCGGCGCGGTGTTCCAGATCGCGTTTCAGATCTGGGCCACCCAGAATTTCGATCGCGCTCTTCAGAATGCCGTTCGAACGATCTTCACCGGGCAGTTCCAGCTCGCCAATGCCGGGCAGACCGATGCTGCGACCCTGCTCGCTTCGCTGAAGACGACGATGTGCGGTAGCGGCAATGCCGTCGTTCCCACAATCTTCAATTGCCAAAGCGTCAAGATCGACGTCGCAACCGCCGGGACGTTCGCCGGGGCGAGCGCCTCGACGCCCGTGAATGCCACCACGGGGACTTGGAACACCGATTTCGGAACGAACTACGCCTGCGCCAAGCCGGGCACGATCGTGGTGGTGACCGCTGCGGTCCAGTTCCCGACCCTGTTCAACCTGATGGGTCTGAGCACCAGGAAATTCACCACAGGCGCCGGGGCCGGCTCCAGCCTGCTCACCTCGACGGCGGTCTTCCGCACCGAGCCCTACCAGAGCGCCGGGGCGAGTCCGTGCTGAGGCGCATCCTCCGCAAAGCGGCGCGTCTGCGGCGGGATCGACGCGCCA
>Ga0182230_1000062_pt1 | contig 14539 bp, 12 predicted proteins | sample G6R1MG_28_FD_128384 | JGI IMG/M metagenome (GOLD analysis project Ga0182230, IMG submission 128384) | Miscanthus phyllosphere microbial communities from Michigan, USA - G6R1_NF_07NOV2016_LD1 MG | ecosystem: Host-associated > Plants > Phyllosphere > Phylloplane/Leaf | place: USA: Michigan...
AGGGCGGACCACTTCAATGGGGGCTGACCAATACCTCGACATGATTGTCGTCAAAGCATTCTATTTCGAGTCGCACCCCGTACAGCGTCGCATCGACCCTGATCGTGCCCGGCCGATCCCTCGCAAGCCGGAAGGAATTTTTGCATTCTCTAAAGTTTTTAGCACGTCGAAGATTGTATGATTTTCCATACGCCTCCCTCCTCTGTGAATCGATGCTGGCGTGTGGGCGACCCTGGAGGCTTTGGCGAACGCTTGGCTTACTGCTACTGTTCGGCCGCTGATCTCTCGGTCGCGCTCGTGTCTTTCTTGTTCGGATTGTGGCCGCATTCGACGCAACCAAAATGAGGGCCGTCACACGGCGCCGATCATTGTTGGTCCGATCCACTGGCGGCCGTAATGGGTATGACAGCCTTCTGAAATGGAAACGCCGTGGGCTGCCAGTGGCGGCCGAGCTTGAAACGGTCTGCTTCGGTGCGCTCGTTCTCCCAGAGAAGCTTCGCCAAAGTCATGTGATCGCCCGTCTGCAGGGCCTCCCCTACCGTAACCCAGCTCCGGAGGTAATCAGATATCGGCTCACCATCGATCGCTTTTTGCTTCTCGTATCGCTCCCTAAAGCTCGGGGTAATCAGATCCCAATGTTTTCTGGCAATCGCAAGCTCGCCGAGCGCTGCGTTTGTGAGGCACATCCAGATATGATCCTTGTTGAAGCTATAGCCTCGCATTTCTTGGGATAAAATAAAGTTTACAATTTTCTCGATTGAGTCTAAGGATCTGAGAAGCGGAAGGACTTCGGTCTCAACCTGAACGACGAAATCCCCAGCGATCATCGGGTCGTCCCAATCCCAGACGCCATCTCGGCCAGCTGGTTTGAACCTGCGCGACCGACCGATCATACCGATCGATCGGCCATAACCTCCGAACCCAAATTTGTCTCCACGAATATACAGCTCAGTCAATCTCCATTCGAGCGTAAAATAGCCTCGACTGGGGCGATTGTATATTCGGATCTGCCTAGCGATATGACCAACACTCTGAAGGCAGAGGAATTTGCCGCCTGTCAGAGTGATGTCTTGATTCCGGTCGATTAAAGGAATCGACAGTTCCCTGATTTGCTGTGTCGGTGTAACAGTCATTTGGGCCATTTCCTAGGTCTTACCTGTATCATAATGAAGCGCATTGCTTCCGGAAATTCGCGCTTTGCCGCCTTGACGGAGTCAACAGCTTGCTTAGGGGTCCAGCCCTGTCGACCAGTTTTCGGGTCATAGATACACACGGTGTCGATGCGAGGCCTCTCAAATACGTCGGCTCTCTTGCTACCAAAAAGAATGTAATCTCCATTCTCTCTTCGTTCGGCTAATATAAGTTCTGCAACAAAATTTGGATCTCTATTTTCGTTGATAATACGCGCGATCTCAATGTGAATCATTGTACCCAGCTGTGTAGCATTCGCATACACACCCTGCGCTGTCACACGTGCAGTCACTTCGTCCACAATAGCCTGCACTTCCCCGTTCCGTGGACAAGCGTCATCCAATTGAGCTTGACTGAGCCGGCCGATCCACATCGGCATACTCATCTGCGGATCGTCCCCAAACTTATATTCTTGCGCTGTAAGCCCCAAAACGGTGCCGTACCCATCCTCACGAGCGGAGAGGTACGTCAGGAGCTGCAACCCAAGCTCGAAGGTTGCGATGACGGGGGCGGCGATCAGAGGTAGGGCGGGGGCGAAGGCCTGTTGAACGATTGGCTCAGCGACGAGACCGGTTGGTGTGAAGGTGGTCCGCGATAGGACCTCGCCCGTTTTGCCGTCTCGAACCGTCTGCGTTTCCCCGGAGGTCTCGAAGATCCGGCGTCCTCCGCCCGGCGCCGTGACGGTGTGCTGTTCGTCGAAGGGCTGTCGCCCCGCATGTACGCGGATCGAGAGGATGCGCGTCCCATCCTCGAGCGTCGTGCTGTCCGTGAGCGCGGGTGGATCCTGTCGGGACGGTCCGCTGGGTCGATCCTCTTGGAATGAGGCCCACTGAGCACCGATGGGAGCCGGCACCCACTCGCCGCCGTTCGGCTGTCCCGCTGGCGCGCGCGGCTGGGTCTCCCAATTTTTAGCCTGGAGCTGCCGCTGCAGGCGCATCAGCTTCGTCTCAAGGGTCAGGCCAGCCAGAACGTGGCGCAGAATGATTGCTTCGCTGTGCGCTTGAGATTCGTCACGCATGGTGGCCCCACCACGCCATGACGCCCTGTTGCAGCCGCAAGAACAAAGCAGGAACATAGGAAAAATGTCAAGATCTAGGACTCGCGGACCGACCAGCTCGCTCGGGATCTTCCGCGTTGACGCGCGGCATCGCGCTAACTATAGAGGCCGCTTCGCCGAGGGGCCGCGCTTTCGCGCGCGCTGCGTCTCGGCCATCGCCTGACAACCTGATGCGACGACCGATTTCCGGCTGAGCCGGCCCGTCGGCATCGCCCGACGAAGAGAACGAGGACTCCATGGCCAACACCGCTTCGGCCAAGAAAATGACCCGCAAGATCGAGAAGCGCACGGCGGTCAACCGCTCGCGCCGCTCGCGCATGCGCACCTTCGTCCGCAAGGTCGAGGAGGCGATCGCCACCGGCAACCAGCAGGACGCCCTGGCTGCCTTGCGGGCCGCCGAGCCCGAGATGATGCGCGCTGCCCAGCACGGCATCGTTCACAAGAACAATGCCTCGCGGAAGGTCTCGCGCCTGGCTGCCCGGGTGAAGGCGCTGGCCGCCTAGTCCGCCACTGCACCACTGGACGAGACAAAGCCCGGCCTTCGCGCCGGGCTTTTTCGTGTCCGCTATCCGGGTGAGCAATCAGCCATTCTGGAAACAGATCACCGCCGTTCGGGATGACGCACGAGGCCCCGGGACGGCCCGGACGTCGCGAAGCGTTAACCCTAGACCAGAATTTGGCACATTGCAGAGTCTAGGGGCCGCGTGTAGCTTAACAGAAACTGACTGCGTTCAAGCAAAACCTGCCGATTTCGGGACATGAGCGAATCATTGCGATTTGCCAAGACTCTAACAAGCAGCTCCGCAGGGGCCGGCAACACTTGGGGTTGGGAATCTGAGCCGTCCCCACAAGTCCCACTGTTAAAGGAACTGTAGGTAATTGTTGATAGGCTCCTCCAATCGGCAAAAGTTCCTTGGTGGGGAGTTGACTCCACCCAAGGACTCTGTCCCGCCCGGTTATGCGGGACGCTGAGGGCGTAAATCGTGCGTACGCGCGGCCTGCGGGTTTCCGCCGGCGGCGTCGGGAGAGCCAGTGATGCGTGTCGACGGAACGGTGGCGAGCGACGACGAGAGTGGCCGCAGCGGCGGCAATACGGATTTCGGATCCGCCTGGGCGCGGGTGAAGCGTCGGCTGCGCGCCGAGCTGGGTGAGGACGTGTTCGCCAGCTGGTTCGCCCGTCTGGAGCTCGAAGGCGTCTCGGCCGGCACGGCGCGGCTGACGGTGCCGACGCGCTTCCTCAAGAGCTGGATCGAGTCGCACTACCTCGACCGCGTGCTCGGCACCTTCAAGGCCGAGGCCGAGGAGATCGCCCGGATCGAGGTCGGCGTGCGGGGTACCGGCGCCCCGGCCCGCCCGGCGGTCGTCGGCGTGCCGAAGGCCGGCCCGGCCAGCGGCCCGCTCGCCCGGCTCCACGCCACCAACACGCCGGCCCCAATGGCCCCAGCGGTGGCGACCGCCTCCGAGCAGCGCAACGCCGATGCCGGGGGGGACCTCAGCGGCACGCCGCTCGATGCGCGGCTGACCTTCTCCAGCTTCGTCATCGGCCGCTCGAACGCGCTGGCCCACGCCGCCGCCGAGCGGGTCGCCCGGCACCAGGGCGAGGGCGCGCTCTACAACCCGCTCTACCTCCATGCCGGGGTCGGCTTGGGCAAGACGCACCTGCTGCACGGAATCGGCCACGCGGCCCGCGAGGCTGGGCGTCGGGTGATCTACCTGACCGCCGACCGGTTCATGTACGGCTTTGTCAACGCCCTGAAGACGCAGTCGGCGCTCGCCTACAAGGAGCGTCTGCGCGGCATCGACCTGCTGATCCTCGACGACGTCCAGTTCATCCAGGGTAAGTCGATCCAGGCCGAGTTCGGCCACACCATCAACGCGCTGATCGATGCCGGCCGTCAGGTCGTCGTCGCCTCGGACCGGCCCCCGACCGAGCTGGAGGCGCTGGACGAGCGCGTCCGCTCGCGCCTGGGCGGCGGCCTCGTGGTCGAGATCACGGCCCTGGACGAGGCGCTGCGCGTCTCGATCCTGTCGGCGCGGCTCGCCGCGGTGCGAACTGCGCATCCGGGCTTCGACGTGTCGCCGCAGGTCGCGACCTACGTGGCCCGGGCGATCACCGCCAACGGTCGGGATCTGGAGGGCGCGGTCAACCGCCTGCTGGCGCACGCCACGCTCACCGGCACCGCCGTCACGATGGAGACCGCCGAGAGCGCCATCCGCGACCTCGTGAAGAACCGCGAGCCGAAGCGCATCAAGATCGAGGACATCCAGAAGCTGGTGGCCTCACGCTACAACGTCTCGCGCTCGGACATCCTGTCGGAGCGGCGCACCGCCGCCGTCGTCAAGCCGCGCCAGATCGCCATGTACCTGTCGAAGGTGCTAACCCTGCGCTCGCTGCCCGAGATCGGACGCCGGTTCGGCGGGCGCGACCACACCACCGTGCTGCATGCGGTCCGCAAGATCGAGAAGCAGATCGGCGAGGATGCGGTGCTCGGCGACGAGGTCGAGCTCCTGAAGCGCATGCTGCAGGATTAGGATCCCGACAGGATCCAGGCCACCTGACTTCGCGACCGCGCCCGATCGAACCCCGATCGGGCGCGGTTCCGTTTCAGGCGCCTGTCAGGCCGGCCGTTTCCCCGGGACCTGGGATGGTGCGACGCGTATGGGCCGTGGCAGACTGGCGTCCAGCGACTCGGCCCGTTATGGCCGCGTCGCCAACAGGCAAGAACATGCTGGGGAACGCCGATGCCCGAAGCCTTCATCTACGATCACGTCCGCACGCCCCGCGGTCGTGGAAAGGCGGATGGCGCGCTGCATGAGGTAACGGCCCTGCGCCTGGCCGAGACGGCCCTGCGGGCGCTCAAGGACCGCACCGGTCTCGACACGGCGCTGGTCGATGACGTCATCCTCGGCTGCGTCGACCCGGTGGGCGAGGCGGGGGGGGACATCGCCCGCGCCGCGGCCCTCGTCTCCGATTACGGCGACCATGTCCCGGGCGTGCAGATCAATCGCTTCTGCGCGTCGGGTCTTGACGCGGTGAATTTCGCCGCCGCGCAGGTGATGAGCGGTCAGCACGACATGGCTGTGGGCGGCGGCGTCGAATCGATGAGCCGCATCGGCATCGGCGCCTCGGGGGGCGCGTGGCCGGTCGATCCGGCAATCGCCATCAAGTCGTATTTCATGCCGCAGGGCGTCTCGGCCGACCTGATCGCCACCAAGTACGGCTTCTCGCGGGACGATTGCGACGCCTATGCGGTCCGCTCGCAGGCGCGGTCGGCCAAGTCCTGGGCGGACGGGCTGTTTGGCGGCTCGGTGGTGCCCGTGCGCGACGTGAACGGCATCACGCTCCTCGACCGCGACGAGCATATGCGGCCAGGCACCGACATGCAGTCGCTGGCTGCGTTGAAGGCCTCCTTCGTCCAGATGGGGCAGATGGGCGGGTTCGACGCTGTGGCGACGGATGCGCATCCGGACGTCGAGACGGTCAACCACGTCCACCATGCCGGCAACTCGTCGGGCATTGTCGACGGCGCCGCCGCCGTGCTCATCGGCTCGAAGGCGGCCGGCGATGCCGCCGGGCTGCGCCCGCGGGCGCGAATCCGGGCCTTCGCCAATATCGGTTCGGATCCGGCCCTGATGCTAACCGGTCCGGTCGATGTCACCCGCAAGATCCTGGCTCGGTCCGGGCTGAGTCTGTCGGATATCGACTTGTTTGAGGTGAACGAGGCCTTCGCGGCCGTGGTCCTGCGCTTCTGCCAGGCCTTCGATCTAGACCCTGAGGTCGTCAACGTCACCGGCGGCGCGATCGCCCTGGGCCATCCCCTCGGTGCGACCGGCGCGATGATCCTCGGGACGGTGCTGGACGAGCTGGAGCGCACCGGCAAGGAGCGTGCGCTGGTGACGCTCTGCATCGGTGCCGGCATGGGCACCGCCACGATCATCGAACGGGTCTGAGCGAGACTGCGGCGTGGGAGCCGACGGGGCCCGCTCCCCAAAGCCGAGGAACGCTGCTAGAGGCGCGGATGACGTACGGCACGAATCCGGGCCGAACGATAACAAATTGGGAGTCGAGCCCTTGAACCGCCTGATCGCGACGCTCTGCCTGGGCGTCTCCATGAGCCTGCCGCTTGCCGCGCGCGCCGACGAAGCGTCGGACCGCGTTGCTGAGGCGACCGCGCTTGTCAACAAGACCCTGATCAAGAACCTCCAGACCGGCTTCAACGTCGCCCTGGAAAAGACCGTGGCGCCGATGCCGGAAGCGCGCGCCGAGGCCGTGCGCAAGGAACTCACCGACGAGTTCGAGAAGCAGCGCGGCATCATGATCGAGGGCCTGTCGAAGGAATATGCCCAGAAGTTCACCCTCGCCGAGCTGAAGCATCTCGACGAGATCTACGCCGATCCGACCTACCTCAAGTTCCAGACGATGAACGCCGACCCCAACTCCGCAGTGACGGCGATCTCGCAGAACTCGGTGACCAAGCTCCTCAACATGCTGGCGGTGGCCGCCGCCGCCGACAACACGCCCAAGCCCGGCGCGCCGCCGGTCCCGCCGCCGGCGGCTCCGCCCGCTCCGGCGCCGAAGTAGCCCATGCCGTCCCCCGCGCGCGATCGGCTGGCCTCAAGCCGCGCGCGCGGCCGCTTGGGGGGCGAAGCCTTCGACCGCGGGCAGCGCCTCCAGCCTTGGTTTGGCGAAGTGATACCCCTGCATCAGCGTGATTCCGAGGCCGCGCAGGGCGTCCCGTTCCGCTGCTGTCTCGATGCCCTCCGCCAGTACGGTGACCCCGAGGGCCCGGGCGATGGCGATGATCCCCGTTACGATCGCGTGCCGGCCGGAATCGGTGTCGATGCCGCGCACCAGCTCCATGTCGATCTTGATGAGGTCGGGCCGGAAATTCGCCAGCAGGTTCAACCCGGCGAAGCCCGCACCGAAATCGTCGAGCGCCGTCAGGAAGCCCTGCCGGCGATAGGCGGCGACGATGCGTTTCACATGCTCAATGTCTTGGAATCGCTCCTGCTCGGTGAATTCGAACATGATGCGCCGGTGCGAGAACTCGACCCGCCGGGCCGCCTCCAGCGACGCGCGAATGCAGGCATTCGGCTCGTAGACCGCGTTCGGCATGAAGTTGATCGAGAGCCGCGTGTCGCTGTCCCGGGGGAACAGGCGTCCCGCCAGCTCGATCGCCTTCACGCGCGCAGCCTGATCGAACTGGTAGCGCGTCGCGTCGGTCACCCGTTCAATGATCGTGCCCGCCGGCTCGCCGTTGGGCCCGCGCACCAGAGCCTCGTAGGCCCAGACGTGTCCGGATCCGACATCGAGGATCGGCTGGAACGCCATCGTGAAGTCGAAATCGAGGGCGGCCCCGTCGCGGCATGCGCGGCAGCCAATATCCTTCGTCATGTGCCGAATCCGTCGGTACCCCCCGACCGGCGGATCATGCGCTCCAGCACTCAATGCAACCTTAACGTACAACCACCGGCTTTTAGACGGCGTGACTTTGGGAGGACGGCACCATGACGCTGGCGGATTTCCATTTTGAGATCGATTCAGACGGCGTTGCGATGGCGACCTGGGATATGCCCGGCCGGTCGATGAACGTGATCACCGAGGGGGTGATGGACCAGCTCGAGCAGATCATCGAGCAGGTCGCCAGCGATGCCGCCATCAAGGGCTGCGTGATCGCCACCGGCAAGGACAATTTCTCCGGGGGCGCCGACCTCACGATGCTGCAGGGGCTTGGCCGAGCTTATGAGCAACTGAAGGCCGAGCAGGGTGAGGAAGTGGCCATGCGCCATTTCTTCGAGGCGTCGCGCCGCCTGTCGCTGCTGTTCCGCCGGCTGGAGACCTGCGGGAAGCCCTTCGCCGCAGCAATCCAGGGTCTGTGTCTCGGCGGCGCCTTTGAGCTTGCCCTGTCCTGCCATCACCGGATTGCCTCGGACGATGCCAAGACCCGGGTCGGGTTGCCAGAGATCAAGGTCGGCCTGTTCCCAGGCGGCGGTGGCACCCAGCGCGTCGCCCGGCTGATGCAGACCGGCGACGCGCTCCAGATGCTGTTCAAGGGCGAGCAGATCCGCGCGCCGATGGCCAAGGGCATGGGCCTGATCCACGTGGTGGCGCCGCAGGCCGAGATCGTCGAGCGTGCCAAGGCGTGGATCCGCGATGGCGGCTCGGCGGTCGCCCCCTGGGACGTGCCGAAGTTCAAGGCGCCCTCCGGCAAGGTCTACTCGCCGGCCGGCATGATGATCTGGCCGCCGGCCAACGCGATTTACCGCCGGGAAACCCATGACAATTACCCGGCCGCCAAGGCCATCCTGGCCTCGGTCTACGAGGGCCTGCAGCTGCCTATGGACCTCGCCTTGCGCGTCGAAAGCCGGTACTTCGCGCATATCCTGCGCTCGAAGGAGGCGGCGGCGATGATCCGCACTCTGTTCATCTCCATGGGCGAGCTGAACAAGGGGGCCCGCCGACCCAAAGACGTCCCGGCCACCAGCCTGCGGCGGGTCGGCGTGATCGGGGCCGGCTTCATGGGTGCCGGCGTCGCCTACGTCACCGCCCAGGCCGGGCTCGAAGTGGTGCTGGTCGACCAGTCGATCGAGGCCGCCGAGAAGGGCAAGGCCTACGCCCACACGCTGATCACCGGCCAGATCAACAAGGGCCGCGCCAAGACCGCCGATCGCGACGCGCTGCTCGGCCGGATCACCACCACGGCGGATTATGCCACGCTCAGCGGGTGCGATCTCGTGATCGAGGCGGTGTTCGAAGATCCGAGGGTCAAAGCCGAGGTGATCCAGAAGGTCGAGGCGGTAATCGGCGCCGACACGATCTTCGCCTCCAATACCTCGACACTGCCGATCACCGGCCTGGCGAAGAGCTCGCAGCGGCCGGAGCAGTTCGTCGGCATCCACTTCTTCTCGCCCGTCGAGAAGATGATGCTGGTGGAGATCATCAAGGGCGAGGCCACCGGCGACGCGGCGCTCGCCACCGCCCTCGACTATGTGCGGCTGATCAAGAAGACCCCGATCGTCGTGAACGACGCCCGCGGCTTCTTCGCCAACCGCTGCGTCGGCGCCTACATCCTGGAAGGCCACAAGATGCTGGCCGAGGGCGTGCCGCCCGCGATGATCGAGAGCGCCGGGCGTCAGGCCGGCATGCCGGTCGGACCACTGTCGCTCAACGACGAAGTCGCTCTGGATCTCGTGCTCAAGATCGCCAAGGCCACCGAGGCGCAGGTGGGGGAAGGGGCAGTCGATCCCGCCCAGAAGTCGATCCTCACCGCCATGGTCGAGGGCCAGGGCCGGCTCGGCCGCAAGAACCGCAAGGGCTTCTACGATTATCCCGAAGGTGCGCCCAAGCGCCTCTGGCCGGGCCTGGCGGAGCTGCAACCGAACCGGCTCGACCCGGAGGCGGTCGATTTCAACGAGTTGAAGCAGCGGCTCCTGGTGGTGCAGGCGCTCGAAGCCGCCCGCACCGTCGGTGAGGGCGTGGTGACGGATCCCCGAGAGGCCGATGTCGGCTCGATCCTGGGCTTCGGCTTCGCCCCGTTCACCGGCGGCACCCTGTCCTATATCGACTTCATGGGCGCGGCGTCGTTCGTCGCGCTCGCCCGCGGGCTGGAGGTCAAGCACGGCCCCCGCTTCCGGGTGCCAGATACCCTGGCGTCCATGGCCGAGCAGGGCAGCACCTTCTACGGCGCGCAGAAACGCGCCGCCTGATCCGTCGCGTCCGAACGCGCGTCAGCCCAGGATACGCGTGCCGTTCCCGATCGCCTCGGGAACGGCCGGCAGGGCGTCGGGCAAATGGGCAAGTTCCTCGAGCAGGATCGCTCGCGCGCAGGCGCCGAATGCGCGCATTAGCCGGCTCCGCGTATGGTCGGGCGGGAACAGTAGTGCGAACCGCACCGGCAGGGCCGGCGTGAACGGCCGGATGAGGATCGGCGAGACCTTCGCTTCCTCGTAAGCCGCTAGCGGGTTGATCAGGCTGACGCCGAGGCCCGCCGAGACGAGGGTGCATATGGCGGCGCCGAGGCCGGCTTCCGCGGTGATGGTCATCTCCACACCCGCCGTCTGGAACACGGCGTCGACGCGGCTGCGCAGGGCACTCGCGAGCGGGGAGGCCACGAAGGGGATCCCGCGAAAATCCTCCGGGCCGAGGCTGGGGCGGGCGCCGAGCGGGTGGTCCCGTGGCAGAACTGCGACGCAATCCATCATGAGAACGTGTTCGAGCCGGGAATCCGGGGCGTCGCCGTAGAGCATTGTCAGGGCGGCGTCGCAGAAGCCGCTCGAGATCCAGCCATTGACGGTCTCGTCGTCGCCGGAATGAATCGCCACGGTTACGTCCGGGTGCTCGGCTTTGAAACGCGCCACCGCGCGGGCGAGCAAGCCTCCTGCGAGCCGCGGCATGGCGGCGACCCGCAGCCGCTCGGCGCCGAAGGCGCGGATGCGCGCGGCCGCCGCCTCCAGGCTGGTCAGGCCGATGAAGGCCCGATCGACTTCGGCGTGGAAGCGCGTGCCGTCGAGCGAGGGCGAAAGCCGGCTGCCGCTGCGATCGAACAGGGGCAGGCCGGTTATGGCCTCGAGCTGCGCGATCAGCCGGCTCACCTGCGGCTGCGAGGTATGAAGCTGTCGCGCCGCCGCGGTCATCGACCCCGCGGCCATCACGGCCCGGAATGCCTCGATATGCCGGAAGGTCATGCGCCGCTGGGCCATATCAAATCCGCATGGTCCGCAGGGAAATCGGAATTGGACGCCGGTTGATGAAGGCTGGATAAACATCCTCCGGCAAGCCGGCGAGTCCACGTTCGACTCCCGCACGGTGCCAGCCTCGTCGAAGCCAGGCTGGGTCGGTGCCCGAAACTGGAGTGTTGGGGTGTTGAACAGGATCGCGTTGTTGCTGGCCGCCTCGCTGATGGTCGGAGCAACGACCCCATCGTCTGCGGAAGGCACGGGACGTCTCGATAAGCTCCGGTCCCTTGGGCAGATCAGCCTCGGATTTCCGGATGCGTCCCCTCCGTTCGGCTTCCTCGACGGCGACGCGAAGCCGATGGGCTATTCGGTGGAGATATGCGAGCACGTTGCCGAGAAGCTGAAGATCGGCCTGGGCCTGCCGAAGCTTGAGATCCGCCACGTCCCGGTGATGTCGGCAACGCGGATTCCACTGATCAACAACGGCACGATCGATCTCGAATGCGGGACGGCGAGCAACCTAGCGGAGCGGCACAAGCTCGTCGCCTTCGCGCCGACGACCTTCGTGGCCCAGGTGGTGTTGACCGCCCGGAAAGACACACCGGTGGACGTCAACGATCTCGCATCCTTTCGCGGCAAGGCGATCTCCGCGCAGGCCGGCGGTGAGACCCAGCGCGTCGCCACTCGGATCAACGTGCGCGACAAGCTTGATCTCCGAATCATGCCCGCCAAGGATACCGGCGAGGTGTTTCTTCTCCTGGCTAGCGGCCGCGCCGCCGGGATGATCAACGATGACGCCCTGGCCCATGCGACCGTCGCCGGTGCCAAGGATCCGTCGGAGTACAAGATCGGCGACAAGGGCCTCGAATTTTCGCCCTACGGTATCCTCGAGCCGAAGGACGATCCGGATTTCAAGGCTGCGGTCGACAAGGCGGTGATCGAGCTGATTCAGAACGGGACCGTCGCCCGGCTCTACACGAAATACTTTCAGTCGCCGCTGCCGCCGAAGGGCATCAATCTCGACCTACCGATGAGCGATGTGTTGAAGCGCGCGCTCGCCAAACCGACCGATTCCGGCGACGAGGCCGACTACAAGTGAGTATTGCGGAGGTCCAGTCCGAGATCATGATGCCCGAGGAAATCGGCACGCGGCCGAATGTGGTCGACCTGCGCAGCGATACGGTCACGCGGCCCACCGAGGCCATGTACCAGCGGATGCGCGAGGCGCCGCTCGGCGATGACGGCCTGGAGGGCGACCCGACTGCGCGCGAGTTGGAGGTCACCACGGCGCGCATCCTCGGCAAGGAAGCCGGCCTCTTCGTGCCGAGCTGCACCATGGCGAATTTGCTGGCGATCCTGGCACAGGTCCAGCGCAGCGAGCAGATCCTGCTTGAGGCGCAGGCCCACATGCTCAACACCGAGCGGGGCGCCGCGACCTTCACCGGCACCTTCATGCTCGGGCTCCCAGGCGTGGACGGGGCCATGGACCTCGACCGGCTGGAAGATGCCCTTCGGCCCAGCGCCAGTCCGCTCCGGACCGCGATGGTCGCGCTGGAGACATCGCACAACGCGGCTGGCGGCACCGTGCTGCCGCTCCTCCACATGGTGGCGGTGGCCGGCATGGCCTGGACGCGGGGCATCCGGGTTCATCTCGACGGCGCCCGCCTGTTCAATGCCGCGGCGCATCTCGAGGTGACCCCGGCCGAGATCGCCGCCCAGGTCGATACGGTCTCCCTCTGCCTGTCGAAGGGCTTGAGTGCACCGGCCGGTGCGGTGCTGGCTGGTCCCGCTGCCGTGATCGGGGAGGCGCGGCGGCTCCGGAAGATGCTCGGCGGCACCCAGCGCCAGATCGGGATTGTGGCGGCGGCCGGCCTGGAAGCGGTCACCGCAATGGGCGCCCGGCTCGCCGAGGACCACACGACGGCCCGCCAGCTCAGTGAAGGGCTGAACGGCCTGGATCCGCGTCTCGCGGTGAGCATCCCGCAGACCAACATCGTCCAGGTCGATCTCACCGGGACCGGCCGCGACAGCGCCCGCTGGGTGAAGGATCTCGAAGCCGCCCGGATCCTGACCCGCCCGCTCGGCGAGCGGCGCCTGCGGCTGGTCACGCACCGGCATATCGGTTCGGACGATGTCGGGCGAGCGGTCGCGGCGTTCCGGACCTGCCTCGACGCGGCCTGATGGCCATCAGGCGACGCGGACCTTCGCACCGAGCATGCGGGCGAGGAGTTCCACGTCGTCGGCGTTGTCGGAGATCAGGTCGGTGATGTCCCCGACCTCCAGGGCCTTCACGTGCCGGCAGCGCATGCCGTAACGGCCAGCCGTACAGGTACAGCGCAGCTGCGGGCCGCCGGTCCGCTCCTCCAGCACGACATCGTAACGGTTGCCGGTCGAGCCCCGGATCGTGAAGCTCAGCGCCGAAGGGGCGGACGGGAAGGCGGCCAGCGCCCGATCGCTGATGGCCCCCGGAGCCCGGCGGGGGAGGGAGGGGCCGCCCGTCACCCGGGTGACCGGCACACCGATCGCCGCGGCGAGACCGTGCACGTCGGGGGTCTCTGTCTCCCGCATGGCCGCCAGGGCGATCGCCGCGCAGGCATAGGCATCCTCCCCGGCATCGTGATGCTCGAAGCGGATGCCGAGGCGCCGGGCGACCTTGCCGAGGCCGCACCCTTCCGGCGCCGGAAACACCCGCCGGGAAATCTGCACGGTGCAGAGATACGAAAGGGCTGGAACCGGCAGGCCGGCGCGGGCCAGGCCGGCGCGCAAAACGCCGATGTCGAAGCTGGCATTGTGCGCGAGGATCAGCCCGCGCGTCAGGTCGCCGAGATACGGCGCCATCACCCCTGCGAAATCCGGCTGATCGGCGACGTTGGCCGGCAGGATGCCGTGGACCCGGATGTTGCCCGGCGAGAAGCGCATGTCTGGCGGCCGGATCAGATGGCTTTCTCGCCGGACGATCCGCCCGTCCGCGATCCAGGCGAGCCCCACCGCGCAGGCGCTGTCGCGCCGCTCGTTGGCCGTCTCGAAGTCGAGGGCCAGGACCGTCATCGCGGGTGGACCATGCCGGGGAACGTTCTCGGGGTGTTCCAAACCGGTCTAAGCCTGCCGGAGTCGCGCTTCAACCCTCGGCCACCATCCCCAGCCAATCGTCTTCCGACACGACCCGAACGCCGTGCTTCTCGGCATCCTTCAGCTTGGAGCCGGCTCCGGGGCCCGCGACCACGAGGTCGGTCTTGGCCGAGACCGATCCCGAGACCTTCGCGCCCAACCGCTCGGCCACCGCCTTGGCCTCGTTGCGGGTCATCTTCTCCAAAGTGCCGGTGAAGACCACGGTTTTGCCGGCGAAGGCCGAGGCCGCTTCCGGTCGCTCCATCGACTCGACGGTCACCTCTTCGAGCAGAGCCGCGACGGCGTCGGCATTATGCGGCTCGGAGAAGAACAGGATGAGCGCATCGGTCGCCACCGGGCCGATCTCGCCGTCATCGGCAAACAGCCGATAGGCATCGCCGGGCCGCTGCCCGGCGGCGCGAGCGAGGGCGGCCCGAACGGCATCGGCATCGCCGTAATGCGACAGCAGATTCTCGCGCTGGGGTGCGCTGAGGCGCGCACGCGGCG
>Ga0182230_1000065_pt1 | contig 14386 bp, 12 predicted proteins | sample G6R1MG_28_FD_128384 | JGI IMG/M metagenome (GOLD analysis project Ga0182230, IMG submission 128384) | Miscanthus phyllosphere microbial communities from Michigan, USA - G6R1_NF_07NOV2016_LD1 MG | ecosystem: Host-associated > Plants > Phyllosphere > Phylloplane/Leaf | place: USA: Michigan...
CGCGCCGCTGAAACTGGCGATGGATGCCGCCGGATGCCGGAGCTACCAGGGCGGCATGCGTGTCCAGCGTTCAAGCGACAGCCGCGGTAAGGACAAGACCAAACCCGATATCGTTGTCCGCTGTGGTCCGCGGCAGAACCAGACTTACCTGACCGATCCGCTCGTGGTGGTCGAAGTGCTGTCGCCCTCGACGATGGACTATGACAGGGGCGGCAAGCTCAAATTCTACAAGTCCCTGCCGACGCTGCGCCACATCGCTCTGATCTACCAGGACCAGATGCGCGTCGAACATTATGAGCGGACGGACGAGGGGTGGCGCCTCGATGTTTTGACCGCACCAGAAGACGTCCTGAGGTTCGACGCTGTCGATTTCGAGATCGACCTCGACCGGACCTATTTCGATGTCCCCGTGCGGCGACCGATCCTGGACGCCGACGAAGCGCGCTGAGCCTCGTTCCGTCCGCCATCTTTGGACAGCCGGGGTCGAGGGATGATGGTGGGCCGATGTGGATGCGCGGAGACTTACCGTTATGCGGGCGGTCGTCCAGACGACACCGCGTCGTTCCGGCGACGATGCGGCGCCGACAGGTGCGCGACAACGAAGAAGCCGGCCGGTCACCTTCGTGACCGGCCGGCTTCTTACCCCAAAAGGCTCTGTGCGCCCGGATGACCTCACCTTCAACCTCACGATGAGGCGAGTGCGAGAGACCCCGATCCGTCGTTGGATCAGTTCAGCACGACCACCTTGGCGCCGACCTTCACCCGCTCGTAGAGATCGGTGACGTCGTCGTTGGTCATCCGGATGCAGCCCGAGGACACGGCCTGGCCGATCGTGTCCGGCTCGTTGGAGCCGTGGATGCGGTACTCGGTGTTGCCGATATACATGGCGCGGGCGCCGAGCGGGTTCTCGATGCCGCCAGCCATGTAACGTGGCAGGTCGGGGCGGCGGGCGATCATGGCCTTCGGGGGCGTCCAGGACGGCCACTCACGCTTGGCGGTCACCTTGTTGACGCCGCTCCAGCTGAAGCCCGGGCGGCCCACGCCGACGCCGTAGCGGATGGCCTCGCCGTTGCCGGTCACGAAGTACAGGCGGCGCTCGGCGGTGGAGACGACGATCGTGCCCGGCGCGTAGGGGGCGTTGAACGCCACGATCTCGCGGGGGATCGGCTGGACCTGCGCCTGCGGGGCGTCCTGCACGCCCTGACCGTAGCCCGGGGTGCCCTGATAGCCGTACTGGCCCGGATCCGAGTAGTACTCCTCGGCGCCGTTGGCGCCGAAGGGATCGTAGGCCGGAGCTGCCAGCGCCGGGGCGGCAAGAACAGTTGCGGCGAGGAGCGCCGCAAGCGCGGTGGCCGAGGTCTTCATGGGGTGCCTGCCTGTGCGATAACCTTTGCTATTACAAGCGTGAGCATAGGTTGGCAGTTCCACGGTCCGAAGAAGATTTTGCTTGACGTCGGAATACGTAACAGGGTTCGCCCGTGTCGGTCTCCGATCGTTAACCAACCTCGTCGGTGTGGACGTCGAAGCGCGCCAAATGGGCGTAGCCGAAATTGGTCGAGATCGCGCAATCGGTGGCGTCGCGCCCCCGCGCCATAACGATCCGCCCGATCCGCTGCCGGTTGTGCCGTGCGTCGAACGTGTACCAGCGCGGGCCGTCCGGACCGTCCAGGTAGACCTCGAACCAGGCCGAGAAATCCATCGGCGCGGGATCGACCGGCACGCCGATATCGCCGAGATAGCCGGTGGCGTAGCGCGCCGGGATGTTCATGCACCGGCAGAACGCGATCGCCAAGTGCGCGAAGTCCCGGCAGACGCCTTCGCGCTGCATGAAGCCGTCATGGGCGGTGCGGGTGGCGTCGGCGCGCTGATAGTCGAAGCGGATGCGCTCGTGCGTGTAGGCCACGATCGCCTGGACCCGCGCCCAGCCCTCCGGCGTGCCGCCGAACAGCGACCACGCGGTCTGCGAGAGCTTGTCGGTGTCGCAGTAGCGCGAGCCCAGCAGGTAGACCATCACGTCGTCGGGCAGGTCCTGGACCGGGATCTGGCGGGCATCGGGGGCGTAGGCGTCGAGCAGGCCGGAATCCTGGATCGTGAAGTCCGCCGAGATCGTCAGCAGGCCCGGCGGCGCCAGGATGCGGTGGCAGACATTGCCGAAGGCGTCCTGATACTCGCGGGCCGGGATCCACGGGTCGAAATTGATCACCTGCGGGGTCAGGAGGTCCGGCATCCGGGACGGGTGGACGCTCAGCATCAGGATCATGGGCGTCGGCTGGGTGAGGCTGAAGGCGATATCGTAACCGGTCCTGATCTTCATCGCGGCCACCTGTGTCCCCATGCCCCGGCGGGTCGCCCCGCATGCTCGATCCGAATGTGGAGCTTCAACGCGCCATTATTGGTGGATGCGCCTGAAACCCACGTGTTTTTGCCTCTTCGTCGGGCAGTTCGACCACGTCAACATCGACCCGCATGCCGAGGTCGTCGCTGGCCAGCCCGAAGAACGAGCCATGCAAGGGCACGGCCTGTGCCGGATCGCGGGTCACCGCCACGCGGATCAGGTCGCGGTTGCCGACGATCCCGTTTGTCGGGTCGAATTCGATCCAGCCGGCGCCCGGCAGGTAGACCTGCAGCCAGGCATGGGTCGAGCCGCCGCCGACATGGCGGGCCCGGTCGTTGCGCGGGTTGTACAAGTATCCGGAGACGAACCGGGCGGCCATGCCGAGCGCCCGGACCGCCTCCATCATCAGCACCGCGAAGTCGCGGCACGAGCCGCGCTTGCTGCGCAGCGTCGTCAACGGCTCCTGCACGCCCTTCTCGGAGCGGGCGAGATAGGTGAAGTTCGCCCGCACGCTGCGGGTCATGTCGGCGAGCAACTCCTGGGTCGGGATCCGGCCGTCGGCTGGGATGAAGCTGCGCGCCCAGGCATCGACCTCGTGGCGCGGATCGGGCCATTGCCGCTCGATCGACCGGGACAGGTCGGGCATGTCCTCCGCGCCGTAGCCGAACGGGTAATGCGTCGCGTGCGGCGCCAGCGGGAAGACCGGCGCGTGCTCGGGCGTGTGGTCGAGGGTGATGCCGCATTCGAAGGTCAGCGTCTCCGCGCGGCCCTCGAAGGTCGCCACCGCGACGCAATTGCCGAACACGTCGAACATCCATCGCAGGGCGGCGGGCTCGGGGGTGATCCCGAGCGACGCCTCGATGAGGCGCTGGTCGTAGCTGTCCCGGGGCCGGAACATGATCCGGTGCTCGCCGAAGGCGACCGGACGCCGGTACCGGTAGACCGTGCGGTGACGGACGGACAGGATCGGCAAAGACAGGGGCTCCGGGCTCGCGCCGATACGTCGGCGGTCAATGCAAGGGCCGGGCCCGACGCTGCGGGCGCCGTCTCAGGTGACCGGCGGCGCCGGATCCGTGGTCGCCCGCTCGGCCTCGACCAGCACGTCGAAGGGCCGCCAGGGCTTGGCGATGAACACCGCCTCGCTGGGCAGGTCGGGCCGGCGGATGCCGTGACCCGAGGTGACCACCAGCCGGGCGCGGGGCCACAGGGTCGCGACCGCGCGGGCGAGCTGCAGGCCGTCCATCGCGCCCGCGAGCCGGACATCGGCGAAGACCAGCGCCACGTCGCCGCCCCGCGCCTGAAGCACGGTCAGGGCCGCCTCGGCGCTGTCGCAGCCGATCACGTCGAGCTCGGTCTCCTCGAGGAGGGTTTCGGCCAGGGCGCGGATCTGGGGATCGTCCTCGACCACGAGGGCGAGGCGCTGCGCCGGACCTTCGGCCGGGATGGGCGTCGCCGCGCGCGGCGCGGCGGCTTCGGCGTCGGTCTGACGGACCCGGCGGACCAGGGCGGCCAGATGCTCCGGCACGCCCTCCGAGACGAGGTCGTCGTAGATCGATGCCAGCGTCTGGCCGATCTGGTCGAGCGGGATGCTGCTCGGCGAGAGCGTATCAGTCAGCGGCGTGGCCGCGCTCGACAGAGGCTTTCTCAAGAACGTCCCCCGAAATCTCCGTGTCAGGCCGCGCGGACGTGGCACTTGTGGACGAACGTCGGCGGGACGCGGGGAGTTGCGCGCCGGGCCGCGAATTGGCCGCCCGCTCGCTGAGGCTTTACTGCGTGGCGATACCGCTCTCGGCATCCGCGTAGGCCATGATGCCCGACACCGCCCGGACGTTCTGGTAGCGCGTGCCGCGGGTGCTCATCATCGTCTCGAACTTCTCGTGGACCTGCGCAACCGAGAGGCTGGCCGGCTTCCGGTGCCGTCCGCGACCGACGAAGCGTCCGGCGGCGAAGAAGATCGAGCGGTTGGCCCGGGCCGGGCCGGGCAGCAGCACGGCCGCGGCGGCGGCCGGCTTGTTGACCACGTTGGCCAGGAACTCTCCGGCATCGTCGGCGCCCAGGAAGTGGGCGAGGTAGACCTCGCCGAGGGTCAGCTCGCGGCCGATGCGCTGGGCGATGCGAGCGGCGTCGCGCTTCAGCATCTCGCCGGCCATCAGCGCCGAGAGGTAGGGATCGCGGCGCAATTCGAGCACCCGGGCGCGCTCGGCCGGATCGGTGATCACCGGCCGGTCGTTGGCATCCGACGTGACCAGCGCGGCTTCCTTCTCCAGCCCGTAACGGGGGCCGAAATCGCGCACCACGCCGAGCCATGTGCGCTCGATGAACTGATAGAGGCCGGTGGCCGAGGAGGTCTTGGCCTGGACCGCGGTGACGAAGCTCGATTCCTTGTCGGCCACCGCCATGAGCAGGACCGGGTCGGTCTGGACGGCCTGGGCGGCGCGCACGATCGTCTGCACCAAGTGGCGCCGGATCTTCATCGGGCCGAATTCGAGGATGTCGTTCGGGTCGCCGCCGGCGCTCTCCGAAAGCAGGAAATCGTAGGAGACACGGTCGACGCCGTTCGAGCCGACGGCCGTATCGAGGTCGTGGACGGCGGCGAAGCTCGCCGAGGCGCGCAGCGGCGTGCGCTCCAGCTCCTCGCTCAGCGCCACGGTGTGGATCCGCGGGCGGGGCATCGCCAATTCGGTGGCGGCCTGCGCCGAGGAGACCGCCTGAGTCAGCCCGACCTTGCCGAGATCGACCCCCGATCCGATCAGGGCGGCGCTGAGGCCGCCGGCGATCAGCGCGACGGTGAGCACCGAGCGGGCCAGCGCCGGAACGCTCCCATGGGCACGGCCCAGCATCGGCTGTGCGGTGATGGCATCGACCCGGCCGGACCCGAACCGGCCCTGCTTGCTCGTGACGTTCCTCGGCGATCCGACCGTGCGGCCCTGCATCGTGTACCCGATTCCTCACGCGCCGGTGATGGCGCCTTGGACACACCATCGCTTGACAGATGTGGCGACAACACGGCCGTGCTTGTGGCGGCTGTGGGGCGGGCCGGGACGATTTCGCGGCCGGCGTGTCGGCGACCCTGTCCGGGTCGCCTTCCGCGAGCACGCCCGGCGCAGTCGGGGCGCGCCTCATCCAAGGTCGTGCGCGCCCTTCGCGATTGCTACGCGATCGGGAACGGCTCTAAGAGGACGCCATGCGGGTTGCCCCTGAAACGGGTGGCGGCCCAGTCCCTTGAGCCCTGCTTAGAGTTCTGCCCCGATGAGCGGCGTCAACGAGATCCGGTCGACCTTCCTCGACTTCTTCGCGCGTGCGGGACACGAGGCCGTACCGTCTTCGAGCCTTGTCCCGAAGAACGACCCCACGCTGATGTTCACGAATGCCGGCATGGTGCAGTTCAAGAACGTCTTCACCGGCGTCGAGAAGCGCGCCTACGACCGGGCCACCACGGCGCAGAAATGCGTGCGCGCCGGCGGCAAGCACAACGACCTCGACAATGTCGGCTACACCGCGCGCCACCACACGTTCTTCGAGATGCTCGGCAACTTCTCGTTCGGCGACTACTTCAAGGACCGGGCGATCGAGCTGGCCTGGACGCTGATCACCAAGGAATTCGGCCTCAAGCCCGACCGGCTGCTCGTCACCGTCTACGCCGACGATGACGAGGCCGCGAACCTGTGGAAAAAGATCGCCGGCTTCTCTGACGACAAGATCATCCGGATCGGGACCTCCGACAATTTCTGGCAGATGGGCGATACCGGCCCCTGCGGCCCGTGCTCGGAGATCTTCATCGACCAGGGCCCGACGCTCCAGGGCGGCCCGCCCGGCTCCCCGGACGAGGATGGCGACCGCTTCCTCGAGTTCTGGAACCTCGTGTTCATGCAATACGAGCAGCTGGAGCCCGGCGTGCGCAATCCGCTGCCGCGGCCCTCGATCGATACCGGCATGGGCCTGGAGCGCATGGCCGCGATCCTCCAGGGCGTGCATTCGAACTACGACACCGACCTGTTCAAGGCGCTGATCGACGCCGTGGCCCATGCGGTCTCACGGGCGCCCGAGCCCGCCACCATGGCCTCCTACCGGGTGATCGCCGACCACCTGCGCGCCGCCTCGTTCCTCGTTGCCGACGGCGTGCTGCCGGGCAACGAGGGCCGCGGCTACGTCCTGCGCCGGATTATGCGCCGGGCCATGCGGCACGCCGAGATCCTCGGCGCCCGCGAGCCGACCATGTACCGCCTCGTCCCGACTCTGGTGCGCGAGATGGGCCAGGCCTATCCGGAGCTGATGCGGGCCGAGGCGCTGATCGGCGAGACCCTGAAGCTGGAGGAGACCCGCTTCCGCCGGACCCTGGAGCGGGGCCTGTCGATTCTGGATTCGGAGACCCGCGATCTGACGGCCGGCGACAAGCTTTCCGGCGACACCGCCTTCACCCTCTACGACACCTATGGCTTCCCCCTCGATCTGACCCAGGACGCCCTGAAGGCCCGGGGTATCGGCGTCGATACCGACGCGTTCTCGGCCGCGATGCAGCGCCAGAAGCAGGCGGCGCGCGAGGCTTGGAAGGGCTCCGGCGAGGCCGCCACCGAGACGGTCTGGTTCGGCATCCGCGAGCGCGTCGGCGCCACCGAGTTCCTGGGCTACGAGGCTGAAGCCGCCGAGGGCATCGTCACCGCACTGTTGCGCGACGGCGTCGAGGTGCAGAGCCTGGAGGCCGGGCAGACCGGCCTCGTGCTGGTCAACCAGACGCCGTTCTACGCGGAATCCGGCGGCCAGGTCGGCGATACCGGCCTGATCCTGAGCGCCGGCCTGCGGGTGCGCGTCACCGACACCGAGAAGAAGCTCGGCGACCTGTTCGTCCACCACGTCAGCGTGGAGGAGGGGACGCTCAGCCTCGACCAGCCGGTGGAGCTGAAGGTCGACCATGCCCGCCGCAAGGCGATCCGGGCCAACCACTCCGCCACCCATCTCCTGCACGAAGCGCTGCGGCAGGTGCTGGGCGACCACGTCGCTCAGAAGGGCTCGCTGGTCAGCCCCGACCGGCTGCGCTTCGACATCAGCCATCCGAAGCCGATCGAGGCTGAGGAACTCGCCCGGGTCGAGGACATCGCCAACGCGGTGCTGCTCCAGAACGCCCCGGTGGTGACCAAGCTGATGGCGGTGGACGACGCCATCGCGTCCGGCGCCCGGGCTTTGTTCGGCGAGAAGTACGGCGACGAGGTGCGCGTCGTCTCGATGGGCCTGCCGGTGGATGCGGACGGCGCCGAGACCGGTCGCGCCCGCCTCAAGAACTTTTCCATCGAGCTGTGTGGCGGCACCCATGCCGGGCGCACCGGCGATATCGGGGCGATCACCATTGTGGGCGAGAGCGCGGTCGGCGCGGGCGTGCGCCGGATCGAGGCGCTGACCGCCGACGCGGCCCGCCATCACCGGGCCGAGGAGGCCCGCACGCTCGCCGCCCTGGCCGGCATCCTCAAGGCGCCGGTCACGGAGGCGCCCGACCGCCTGACGGCCTTGATGGAAGAGAAGCGCCGCCTGGAGCGGGAATTGGCCGACACCCGCCGCAAGCTCGCCATGGGTTCTTCGGACCCGGACTCGGGTCGTTCGTCACGCCAGAGCGAAATCGGCGGCGTGGCGTTCCGGCGCTCGGTGGTCGAGGGGCTCGATATGCGCGACCTCAAGCCGATCATCGACGAGGAGAAGAAGCGTCTGGGCTCCGGCATCGTGGCGATCGTCGGCGTCTCGGCCGACGGCAAGGCCGGACTCGTGGTCGGCGTCACCGAGGACCTGACCGGCCGCTATGACGCGGTCGGGCTGGTCCGCGCGGGGGCCGGCGCGCTCGGCGGCAAGGGCGGCGGCGGTCGCCGCGATATGGCCCAGGCCGGCGGCCCCAACGGTGCCGGTGCCGAGGCGGCCCTCGACGCGATCGAGCAGGCGCTGACCGAGGCAGCCTGAGGCGACGCCGCAGTTACGAGAACGGGTCGCGTCGTCACCGACGCGACCCGTTTCAGGTTTGGTGCGCGGCTTACTTCCCGCCACCTCCGCCCTGCGGCGCGACCTGCGTGGGCTGGTTGGCGTTGCCGGCGGCGGCGGAATCGTTCGAGATCGAATCTGCCGGCCGTCCGGTCGGCGAGTAGGTGATGGCGCCCTCGGCCCCGGTCGCGTTCGATTGCGGCGTCACAACACCGGGGGCACCGGGCGGCACAACCACAGCGGTGCTGGTCGGCGTCTCGATCACCTGGGCAAAGGCCGGCGCGGCCAGGAAGGTCGCGAGGGTGGCGGCCAGAATCGTCTTGGTCATGAGAAGTCCTGTCTCTGTCGAGTCGAGGCAAAGAACTTCGGTCGCGCGCAATCGATCCCCTGTAGATCGATAAATCACGCCGTCGTGTACCGGTATTCGCCCTTCGAGTTACCTGTCGGTCCCTCGTGTGAGGGAATAATATTCTGTCCAAGCTTGAGTGCGCGAGGGAGGCCGGACCATTCACTTTGCTGGTTTCAGACCATTCATCGCCGTGCAGCGCATAAGCAGGCGGGTTGAACGAGGTCAGGCTTGGATGACAGATCCGTTTTTGCGATTCCGAAAAGCTGGCCGCCTCTGCGACAGATTGGCGGGAACGCACGATGTGTCGCGTCGCCGACTGGAATCCTGACAGAGGATTCCACCTGCCCGACCGGGAGGCACGGGAGAACGATCTTCTAAAAGGGCGGTCGGCACCGCCGGTGATCCTGTCGCCTCCGCGTCAATTCACCCGGGTCCACGTCTGGCGCTTGCAGAACACGCTCATCACGCAGCCCGAGACTTCAAGCGCGTTCGGGCCGGTCAGCCGCAGTGCGCCGGAATAGGTCTTTCCGTCGTTCGGATTGTAGAGCGAGCCGCTATAGCCGGCCCCATCCGCCTGCCTTGCGTCGAGGATCTGCACCCCGACGACGCTGCGGTTGCGTAGCGCCGGGTCCGGGTTCTTGGCGTCGAGGGCCTTGCCGGGGGCGCTGACGATGGTGCCGCAATAGCCGCCACCGCAGGGGGTGACCTTCACCCGGGAACTGCCGGTCTCGGTGAGCCAGAGGCCGGCCGGATCGGCGGCCAGGGCCGGGCCGATGACCGGCATCGAAGCGAGCAGAGCCAAGACCGCGCGACGCATCCTCGTTCCTCCCGAACCGGCCGTTTGAGGCTCTCTTACCGCGAAGCTTCCGGCAGTGCACCGCCCAGATAGGTCTCGGCGACCTCGCAGAACGGCTGGCCGGCGCCGGTGGAGAGCACGGCGTCGATCTCGAACAGCGGGTCGTCGGGGCCTGTCGCCGCCGCCTGCGGGAACGGGCGGACTGCGATGGTCTGCCGGGTCGGCTCCAGCGGACGCACCACCCGGCCGAAGGGCGTGCGCGTGCCGTCGAGGGTCGCGTTCATCTCGGGCGTCAGGCGCGCCGGGACGTACCAGTTGTCGGCCTCCGACAGGACCCGGTCGCCGCAGGCGAGCCGGACCCGGCGGTACCGCACCGGCTCGTCGGGGCCGATCGCCAGGCGGGCGCGTTGGGCGGGGCTCAGCGGCTTGTCGGCCACATCCATGCGCCGGGCGACGAGATGCGGATCGCTTGCGAGCTTGTGGTCCGCGCACCAGCTCTCCAGCGCCAGGGTCGCGCTGTGAGCCGCCAGCACCCGGCTCTGCAGGGACGCGATCAGGGCGGCCTGCGGCTGGGCAGCGGCCGGCGCCTCGGCCGCCACGGCCGACGGCCTCATCGGGATCCCCGCCAGCAGCGCGGCGAGGCCGAGATGGAGCGCCCAGTCGCGCCGGACCAGGAACGCGACGCAGCGTTTGACCGCCCGCGGATCAAGCGCGGTGATGGTGACTCTTGGCATCGGAACGTCCCGGACCGGCTAATTCGGCACACCGCATCGTCTCGGCCCGAATCCCCCCGGGGTGGAGGCGTCCTGTTGTTCTGCGGACGAGCCGGCGCAGCCGAGCCGTCCCCGGCCTCGCGGCAGACGGTTTATCCAAACCGGGCCGTGGGGTCGAGACTATGCCGAGCGCCGCGCCGGAGGCAGGTCGGTGCAGAGGCCGAGCGCGGCCTCGGCGGCGAGCCCGATGGTCTCGCCGAGTGTCGGGTGCGGGTGGATCGTGCGGCCGATATCGGTTGCGTCGGCGCCCATCTCGATGGCGAGCACGATCTCGCCGAGCATATCGCCCGCGCTCGGGCCGACGATGGCGCCGCCGACGATCCGCTGGGTCTGCGCGTCGAACAGCAGCTTGGTGAGGCCGTAATCGGCGCCGTTGGCGATGGCCCGGCCCGAGGCCGCCCAGGGGAAGCGCGCCACCTCGACCGCCCGCCCGGCCGCCTTGGCGGCAATCTCCGTGAGGCCGGCCCAGGCGATCTCGGGATCGGTATACGCCACCGACGGGATCACGGCGGCATCGAACCCGGCCTTGTGGCCGGCGGCCACCTCGGCGGCGACGTGGCCCTGATGCACCGCCTTGTGGGCGAGCATCGGCTGCCCGACGAGATCGCCCACCGCCAGGATGTGCGGCACGCTGGTGCGCATCTGCGCATCCACCGGCACGAAGCCGCGCTCCACGGCGACACCGGCCGCGTCGAGGCCCAGCGCGTCGCCGTTCGGCCGGCGGCCCGCCGCCTGGAGCACGAGGTCGTAGACCTGCGGCTCCGCCTCGCCCGCGAGCGTCACGGCGATGCCTTCGGGTGTCGCACTTGCGGAAACGACCTCCGCCCCGGTGCGGATCCGGTCGAACCGGTGGCCGTTGCGTTTGGTCCAGACCGCCACGAGGTCCCGGTCTACCCCCTCCAGGAGGTTCGGCAGGCGCTCGACCACGTCGACCCGGGCGCCGAGCGCGCTGTAGACGGTCGCCATCTCCAGACCGATGATGCCGCCGCCGATCACCAGCAGGCGGCGGGGCACGAAGGGCAGTTCCAGCGCGCCCGTGGAATTCACGATCCGTGGGTCATCGGGCAGCATCGGCAGGCTGACCGGGGATGAGCCCGCCGCCACGATGGCGCTCCTGAATCCGACGGCGCGGCTGCCGCCCGCCTGCAACGCCACCGCGACGGCGTTCGGCCCGGTGAAGCGCGCGGTGCCGCGCACGACCGCGACCTTGCGCTGGCGCGCCATCTGGGTAAGCCCGTCGGTCAGGCGCCGCACGGTGCCGGCCTTGAACGCCCGCAGCTTGTCGAGATCGACCGTCGGCGCACCGAAGCTGATCCCGTGGGCGGCGAGCCGCCCGGCCTCCTCGGTCACGGCGGCGACGTGCAGCAGCGCTTTTGAGGGGATGCACCCGACATTCAGGCAGACGCCGCCGAGCGTCGCCTCGCGCTCCACCAGGATCACGCGCTGCCCGAGATCCGCGGCCCGGAACGCCGCCGCGTAGCCGCCGGGTCCGCCGCCGATCACAAGGACATCACAGGATTCGTCCGCCGGCGCGGCGGCGGGGGCTGCGACGAGGGCGGTCGTCTCCGTCTCCACGGCCACCCGGGCGATCAGCGTCCCGGCCGAGACGGTGTCGCCGAGGCCGACCAGCATCTCCACCAGCCGGCCGGCGACCGGGGAGGGGATGTCGAGGGTCGCCTTGTCGGATTCGACGATGAGCAGGGTCTGGTCGCGGGCGATTGTCTCGCCCGGCGCCACCGGGATCTCGATCACCGGCACGCCGGAAAAATCGCCGATATCGGGGACGCGGATCTCGCGGGTCTCGGGCATGGCGGCGTCGATCACAGTCTAGGGGGATGGGCGGAAGGCATCGGGGCTGCCAGGGTTTTCCCCTCCCCCTTGCGGGGAGGGGTCAGGGGTGGGGGTGGTGCAGGCGGCACCGTTGCGCCTCTTCCGGCACCACCCCCACCTCCAACGCCTCCCCGCAGGGGCTAGGATATTCACACATCGGCTCGCGGAAGGCGGGACGAGCTCTCCTCCCCCTTGCGGGAAAAAGTTGGAGGTGGGGGTGGTTCAGACGGCACGTGAGGCTCGATCCTGCACCACCCCCACCCCTTGCCCCTCCCCGCAAGGGGGAGGGGAAAAGCGCGGTGCTTCAAACGCTTGCCGTCGGAACGATGCGTGAATCCGTTAGTCTGCAGGGGGGAGGAGAGGGGCGCTCACCCAGCATCGCCGTCACAACAGCGCCCGGCGCAGGTCCGACAGGACCGAGGCGATGTGGCCGAGGAAGCGGGCGGCGGCGACGCCGTCCACCACCCGGTGGTCCCAGGACAGGCTGAGCGGCAGGATCAGGCGCGGCTGGAAGGCTTTTCCGTCCCAGACCGCCTCCGTGCGCGAGCGCGCCGCGCCCAAAATCGCGACCTCGGGGGCGTTGATGATCGGGGTGAAGCCGTCGCCGCCGATGCCGCCGAGCGACGAGACCGAGAAGCACCCGCCCTGCATGTCCGCGCCCGAGAGAGTCCCAGCCCGGGCCTTGTCGGCCAGCGCCGCCATCTCGGTGGCGATCGCGATCAGGCCCTTGCGGTCGCAGTCGCGCACCACCGGCACCATCAGGCCCTTCGGGGTATCCACCGCGAAGCCGATATGGACGTAGTCCTTGAGGACGAGGTCGGAGCCTTCCAGGGATGTGTTGAAGCGCGGATAGGCCCGCAGCGCGAGGGCGGCGGCCTTGATCAGGAAGGCGACCATGGTGACCCGGGCCGGAGGCGTGCGCGTCTCCGTGTTAAGCCCGACCCGGAACGCTTCGATCTCGGTAACGTCGGCCCGGTCGAAATTGGTCACGTGCGGGATGGTCAGCCAGTTGCGGCTGAGATTGGCGCCGGAGATCGTCTGGATCCGCGACAGGGGCTCCCGCCGCACCGGACCGAACTTTTCGTAATCCACCTGCGGCCAAGGCGGCAGGCCGGCGCCGATGCCCGAGGGCGCGGCCTGGGCCTGGGCTGGGGTCTGGAGCGCCGCCTTGACGAAGGCGTGCAGGTCCTCGCGCAGGATCCGCCCCTTGGGGCCGGTGGCGGGCACCCGGTCAAGGGTGATCCCGAGTTCGCGGGCGAGCTGGCGCACCGACGGGCTGGCGTGGACGTCGCCGGTGGGGGCGGTGCTTTGGTTGTCAGGCGCAACTGCAACCCGCGCGTTCCCTCCCCCCTCTGCGGGGGAGGGTGGCCCCCGAAGGGGGTCGGGAGAGGGGAGACCGGCTTCCGAAGTAGCCTGGCCCGGCGTGTGGGTCGACGCATTTTCCTGCGCCGTCGCTCCCCTCTCCCGACCCTCGCTGACGCGAGGGCCACCCTCCCCCGCAGAGGGGGGAGGGGGAGGCGCAGCCTCCTCCGCAGGCTCGACCACGAGAATCGGCGTCCCCTCCGAGACCTTCGAGCCCACAGCGACCAGCAATTCCCGCACGGTGCCGGCCACCGGGGAGGGGACCTCCATGGTCGCCTTGTCGGATTCGATGCTGAGGATCAGGTCGTCCACGGCGAGGCGGTCGCCCGGCTTCACCAGGAGTTCGATCACCGGCACGTCCCGGTAATCGCCGATATCCGGGAGGGCGATCTGCAGCGCGGCGCTCATGCGGGCGGGTTTCCGTGGCTTGTCGTGGGCGGACTGGTTTTTGGTGGGGCGAGGTCCGGGGTGGGCCTCGCGACGCGTTTGTGACGTCCGGTGGCTTCCCACCCACTTCCCTCATCCTGAGGTGCTGCGCAGCAGCCTCGAAGGAGACCTCCAGGGATCGCGCGGCCGGCTGGAGGGCTCCTTCGAGGCGTCCGCTCCGCGGACGCACCTCAGGAGGAAGTCGCGGGTGGGAGTTCCTCAGGTCGCACTGGCCGTCAGATCGTCCAGGGCGCCGGCGTGTCCGCGTCGATCCCATAGCGCCTGATCGCCTCGGCGACCGTGGCGCGCGGCACCGTGCCGGCCTCGGCCAGCGCGTGCAGGGCGGCCACCACCACGTGCTGGCGGTCCACCTCGAAGAAGCGGCGGAGCGCGTTGCGCGTATCGCTGCGGCCGAACCCGTCGGTGCCGAGCGTCACGAACCGGGCGCCGACATAGGAGGCGATCAGCTGCGGATAGGCCCGGACGTAGTCGGTCGCCGCCACGATCGGCGTCGCGCCCGGCAGCAGGGCGGCCACGTGGCTCACCGGCGCCTCGGA
>Ga0182230_1000066_pt1 | contig 14292 bp, 7 predicted proteins | sample G6R1MG_28_FD_128384 | JGI IMG/M metagenome (GOLD analysis project Ga0182230, IMG submission 128384) | Miscanthus phyllosphere microbial communities from Michigan, USA - G6R1_NF_07NOV2016_LD1 MG | ecosystem: Host-associated > Plants > Phyllosphere > Phylloplane/Leaf | place: USA: Michigan...
CTAATGGGCAACGAAACCAACACCATGCCCGGCAACAGTTCGCTCCCCATCATCTCCGACGCTATTCTGAAAGGAATCTCCGGCATCGACGCCAACCGGGCTTACGCAGCCATGAAAGCCAGCGCCATGCGCGACCCGCGTGGGTTGAAATTCGTCAAAAACCTGCAATTCATCCCGGCCGACAGCATGGTAGAAAGCGTGGCGCAGGGTCTCGAATACGCCATCGACGACTGGGCCGTCGCGCAGGTCGCCAAAAAGCTGGGCAAAACCGACGACTATGCTTATTTCAGCAAGCGCGCCAAAGCCTATCAGCACTATTTCGACCCGACAACTAAATTCATGCGTGGTCGGGTGTCGGAAACAGCCTGGCGAACCCCGTTCAGCCCGGTTGAGTCGCGGCACATGAAAGACGATTTTGCCGAAGGGAATGCCTGGCAATATACCTGGCTGGTACCGCACGATGTGGAAGGCCTCATGACGCTGATGGGTGGCGAACAGGCCTTCACGAAAAAGCTAGATTCGCTATTTGTCGTCAAAGCCAAAATGGGTGCCGAAGCCTCTAATGACATTACGGGGCTGATCGGGCAATACGCGCACGGCAACGAGCCCAGCCACCACATCACCTATCTCTACGCCTACGTTGGCCAGCCCTGGAAAACGGCCGACAAAGTGCGGTACATTATGGATTCGCTGTACTCGGCCCGCCCTGACGGTTTGTGCGGCAACGAAGACGTCGGCCAGATGTCGGCGTGGTACGTACTGTCGGCGATGGGTTTTTACCCTGTCAACCCAGCCAACGGTGCGTATGTGTTCGGTAGCCCTGTGTTCGATTCGGTCACGCTGCGGTTGCCCGACAATAAAACGTTTTCGATCAACGTCCGTAACAACAGCGCTAAAAACCGCTACATTAAGGCCATGACGATGAACGGCAAACCCTACACCCATTCATACATCCGGCATCAGGACCTGCTCGACGGCGGCACACTAATCATCGACATGAGTAACAAACCCAGCACTACTTGGGGGACCGCCCCCGCCGATCGCCCAAAGTCGGTATACTAGAAAAGCTAAAACAAGTGAGAATCCCGACACGTAATAATGTCGGGATTCTCACTTGTTTTAGCTTTGACTGAGCAATATACTAAACACGAAAAAAGCCTTGCAGCGTTACTGCAAGGCTTTCTCTTACTCTGTTGGCGGTCCGGACGGGGCTCGAACCCGCGACCCCCTGCGTGACAGGCAGGTATTCTAACCAACTGAACTACCGAACCATTTTTCGATGTGGGGCTGTTTATTTCCCTTTATCGTGGCACAAAAGTAGTAGCATATCTGATTCAGCGCAAGCGACCGCCCTAAAAAAAATTACGCCTACGCCTTAGAAATCCAATCATCAACTGGTAATCAGTCGCTTTACAACGAAATTTTTTTTCAACAAGTGGTATCCTTTTAGAAAAACAATACGTTTCTGATTTGAACCAGCTACCTTGTACTGCCGATTTTCCGCTACTATGCTACCTACCGACACGCCGTCCGACACGTCTTCAGATCAGCTTTCTTCCCGTCCCCGCCCTGAAGGAAACCGGCCCTACCCGGCGATCAGTTATGAAATATTTCTACTCATGCATGCGCAGGACCGTGCCCGTCGGTCGGAGGAAGCCCTGTTCCAGCGGCTTAGCGGCATTTTCGACTGGCAGCTAACTCGGCGGCAGCAACGGCAATACACGCAAAAGTTGAAGGATGGCTTCACTTTTGTACTAACCGATCCGGCCAAGTCGATTCTCTGGACAAGCAACAGCTTTTTGTCGATGACCGGCTACCGGAACCAGGACGTCGTTGGTAAAACCCCACGCATCCTACACGGACCCGGTACGAGTCCGACGGTGCTGCAGCAAATTCGCGACGCGCTACAGCAACAAAAGTCAGTGAAAGCCGAGCTGATCAACTACCGCAAGAGTGGCGATGCCTACGTGTGTCAGGTTACCATTGACCCGATGTACAACAGTCAGGGTGAACTAACCCATTTTCTCGCCGTCGAGCAGGAAGTTCGATAACCTTCTTGGCCCGGAAGGCGTTTTTGCCGTATACCTGCTTCTTTATTCGTTCGTCAATGAAGCGTTTTTTTCGTCTGCTGGGCTGGACGCTCGTTATCCTAATACTGTTGGCTGCCGGGGCCGTTGTAACGGCCTGGGTACTCGACTTTCGACAGACCGATCAGGAACTGATGGCTGAATTCAGTCGCCAGTCGATTCGACCTACGGTACACCGCTACCAGATTAGCCTGTCCGACACCGCGCCTGCCCGCACCATTCGGTTTATGGAAACCCCGGCTCGCTCCCGGTCAGGAGAGCGGTTGCCGGTAGTAGTATTTGTGCACGGCGCTCCCAGCTCGCTTTCGTTCTTCAACGGTTTTTTCAAAGATACCACCCTCCTCGATCGCGCTCAGCTTGTCGCCGTCGACCGGCCGGGTTACGGCTATTCTGATTTTGGTCGGGTTGAAACGTCGATTGTTCGGCAGGCTCAGTTTCTACAGCCGCTGATCAACCGATACCGAAATGCCCCGCATCTGATTGTTGTTGGCTCGTCATATGGCGGATCGGTATCGGCGCGACTGGCGATGAACAATCCTGGCCGGGTCGATCACGTGGTCTTTGTCTCGTCGGCGCTGGGGCCGGGTCTGGAGCGTACTTACCCGATCAGCTATCTGGTCGACAGTCCGCTACTGCATTGGGGAATTCCTCCGTTACTTCGATTGGCTAACGATGAGAAGTTAGCGCACTATCAGGCCCTACGGGCTATCCTGCCCGACTGGCCCCGTGTCCGGGCTAAAATCACGATGCTACACGGCCAGCGCGATGAACTGGTGTACCCCACCAACGTATCGTTTGCGCAGAAGCACCTGGTCAATGCCCCGGTTAAGCAGTTTTTACTGCCCGAAAGCCGGCACGACATTGTGATGAATAAGCGGGAGTACATCGCCAGTATTCTGCTGGACATTCTAACGAACGTACGGGTGAAGCCTGACGTAAAAGCGCTGGTTCAACGTTGACAAAACGGGTGCCTACAGCACCAACGCCGGGAACCAGAACACGGCGTCGCCCAGCCACCGGTAGCGCTCATGTTTGACGAATCGGTTCGGGAAACGCTGAATGACGTACAGGGCGAGACTCATCAGCCCCAATATCAGGGCTGACCGCTGGGCAAAGCGATCATCGACGATAAAGCATAGTGTCAGTGCCGTACCAACAATCAGTACAGTAAGCGTTGTCAGCACGGTTTTACTGGTCTCCAGCCCCCAGTAGGTAGCCAGCGAAAAATCGGCCTGTCTGCTATGCTCCAATTCTTCCATAACGGCAAACAGCAGCAGATTCTGAAACGCGACGGCCATAAACATCAGTCCTTCCGTAATATCAGTTCCGCTGATCGACGGTCGTTGTACCCATACGCTTCCCCACACCCCTACCGTATAGAGTACAGCAACTAAAGGTTCTTTTAACAGTAGCGACGGGTGGCGCTGGGGGAGCGAAAACACGACGGCGATATAGGCTGTGCAGACAATGCCCAGCACCAGTCCAAACTCGATTACGGACCAGGGAAGAAAGAAAACCAGCACCAGCGCAACCAGTCCGGCAGCGATGATAGACCACCAAAGCTGCGTTTCGTGAAGCCGATGAAAGCGGTGGCGGGCCGTTAGGTCCGACAGCGGGGTTGTGCGCCCCAGCTTACGGACGTCGAAAAGTCGGTCGGCCGTGTAAATGATGTAAACGACCAGCGCCAGCACAATCGGTGTAGCCCAGTGAATAGGGTCAACGTCGGACAGGCGGGCTGCCAGCCGGTTGGAGAGCACCGCACCCAGCACAACCGGGGCACTCAGGTAATAAGCGTTACGAAGTAGGGTAAACAAAGCTGATTGTGTAAACCTTAATTACTGAACCCGATCAACGGGCGGAGACAGCCAGGGCTCCTGACGCACGACGACGTTGATTGGCTGACCAACCCGTAACACGCCCGACGCCGTAGAATCTGGCAGTACATTCTGGCCGAATAAAATCTTGTGTGTATACTGCCGATAGGTCGCTAATGTTCGCAGCGGTTCGCGTCCTTTCTGCGCCGTTGCCGGATCAATCGTTGTCAATACACAGCGGGCGCAGGGTTTTACGCCATAAAACGTAAGGGTTCCAATTTGAAACTCAGCCCAGCTATCTTCTTCGTAGGGACCACTTCCGCTAACAACCAGATTGGGTCGAAAGCGTGCCATGTCCATTGGGGCGGGGTCCGTCTCGGAGATGACGCGCTGATTCAGATAATCGAGCGACGCCTGTCCAATGAGCAATGACGGATAGCCATCGGCAAAACTGACCGGATCATTCTGCCGGGTATACTGTTCGTCGACCGATCGGTGCGTACTGTCGGGCATATACACCAGCCGGCAGGGCATTGTCAGCACGCGCGAAAACCAGCCATCGGCTTCAGCACTAACCGTCTGAGCCGGCACATCCTTACTATCCCAGATTGAGACGGCCATCGTTTCGCCCGTATCTGGCGTTGGTCCGTCCAGCGGCAGCGTCAGTACGTCGTCGGGATGATGCCGGTGCCAAACCAGCAACTTGCCGTCATCGATACGTACGTCAATCAGTGCCATAACCGGGTGACTCCGCTGCGTGATGAATTTCCCGTTGGATTCAACCAGCATAAAGCGCCGGTCGTAGCGTAGTCCTTTCGGTTCAACCACAGCTTCATCAACCGTAATACCGCCTAACGATTTGATTGGGTAAATGTAGAGTGCAGACAGGAACATAGTGTTGGTTTGTGGTCTGTACCCCACCCTAAATCCCTCCCCGTTAGGGAGGGACTTGCTTTACAGGTAGTTAAAGTCCCTCTCCAACGGGGAGGGATTTAGGGTGGGGTAATATATTAAAAACTCAGCCGTGGCAGCGGGCTAACGGTCTGATCGACAAAGTCGCCCTGCTCGAATTTGAACTTGGCCGCCATGGCAATCATAGCCGCATTATCGGTGCAGTATTCGAAGCGTGGGATAAAAATCTGCCAGCCCTGCGCCTGCCCCAGTTGGTTAAGGGCCGTACGCAGCCCCCGGTTCGCCGACACACCGCCCGCAATGGCAATCTGGGTGATCCCCGTTTCGCGCACGGCCCGCTTCAACTTCGTCAGCAGCATCTGAATCAACGTATGCTGAATACTCGCGCAGATGTCATTGAGGTGTTGCTGGATGAAGTCAGGATTATCTTTCGTTTGCTGGCGCAGAAAATACAGAATAGCCGTTTTGATCCCGCTGAACGAGAAATTCAGCTCCGGCATCTCGCTCATCGGAAAGCGATACGCCAGTGGGTTTCCCTCGGCAGCATACTTATCGATCAGTGGCCCGCCCGGATACGGCAAACCGAGCAGCTTAGCTGATTTGTCGAAAGCCTCCCCCACAGCATCGTCCATCGTCTGCCCGATCACCTGCATAGTCAGCGGACCATCGACGCGTACGATCTGCGTATGCCCCCCGCTGACCGTCAGGCATAGAAATGGAAAGGTTGGTTTTTCGGGCCGCTCGGGATCGTCGATGAAATGCGCTAGCACGTGGGCCTGCATGTGGTTGACTTCGATCAGCGGGATACCCAGCCCAAGGGCCAGTGCCTTAGCGAACGAAGCGCCCACCAGCAGTGACCCCAATAGTCCGGGCCCTCGCGTAAAGGCCACCGCTGACAGATCGGTTTTGGCAACGCTGGCGTCGGCCAGTGCCCGTTCGACCACCGGCCAGATATGCTGCTGATGCGCCCGCGACGCCAGTTCGGGCACGACGCCCCCGTATTGCTCGTGAATCAGCTGGGCCGCAATGACGTTGGAACGCATATCGCCGTCGACCAGCACGGCCGCCGACGTTTCATCGCAGGATGATTCAATGGCTAAAATAATCACGCACAAAAATAACAGATAAAGCGGCTTTGGCGACGAGCAATACGTCAGCCCAACGCAAGATTACGATTTGATGCGTCGTTCAGGTTTAGCTATCGCTCCGTAATTTTGGGACGCGGAAACCGTGTGGTTGTGCGCATAGCGCGTTGATGCCATCGTCGTATACTGCCGCTCCGTCAAACACGCTCAACAATTATGCAGATCGGCAAACTATTGACGGGCTCATATCAGTTTATTGAAAAACAATGGAACTGGCTACTAAACCGTTGCTAGGGTAGGCTGTCTATTCGGCACACCGCGTGCCGGTTGATAGCGTCATTTTTCCGCCACGCTAATTCCTTGTACATTAGGCAATTTAGCCCTAAATGCGTCAGTTTTTTGCCATACTCGCCAAAACCCTGCTCTACCTCGTACTGGCGGTAGTAGGGATAGCGTTTGCGCTCTTACTGGCGGTCCAACTCCCCGTTGTGCAAACGCGCATCGTACAGGAAGTAGCCCGACGGGTATCGGCGAAGCTGGAGTTTCCGGTTAGTATCGACGGCGTATCGATTAAATGGTTCGACTCGCTGACGCTGTCGGGGGTAAAAATTCTCGACCGTGAACAGCGGCCTATGATTCAAGTCGGGCGGCTCGACATCGACTACAATCTCCGTAATCTGATCGACTCGTCGGTCCATAACCTGCACCTCGACGGGGCCGTGTTGTACCAGCCGGCGGTTAGGATGATTAAAAATCCGCGCACCGGCGATACCAACCTCGACGAATTCATCGCCCAGATCGACAAGTTGACGGCCGACACGACACGTCCGTCGGTACCCGATCAGCATACGCCGTTTACCATCGCGAAAATCCAGCTTATCGACGGTTCATATACGCTCGATGACCCGCGTGAGCCGTATATGCGTGACCGCAACAGCTTCGATTACAACCATTTTACGCTTAAAAACCTGACAGGCAACGTCAGTCAGTTTCTAGTATTGGGTGATACGGTTGCCCTGAATATAAAAAACTTGTCCGGCGTTGACAAAGGCTCGGGCCTACGCATCCGGCGGCTTGATACGCATTTTCTGTACAGTGCCAAGACGATGGATTTCGACCGGCTCTATGCACACATTGGCAACTCCATCATTCGGCACAGCCTGACGTTTTTCTACGAACGGCCATCGGCGTTCGGCGACTTCAACAGCCGGGTGCTGATCCAGGCCCGCTTCCACGACAGCGAAATTCGCTCGAAAGATCTCGGCTTTTTCTCTGATTACCTGCGCGGGCTCAACGAGACGTGGTACCTGTCGGGATTGTTCACGGGCACAGTCAATGAGTTTCGATTGCAACGTACCGACCTGCGCTTTGGCCCCGGCGGACGCAGCCGAATCGCGGGCGATCTGACCTGGAAAGGGCTACCCGATATTGATCGGACCACGGTTAACCTGGCTTTTGCCCCCTCCGTCGTCAACATGGCCGACATTCGACAGTACTATCCCGATGAGGGCTTTAACAAAACGATTCAGAAACTGGGGACAGTAGCGTTCGACACGCGCTTCGTCGGCTCGTTCAGCGACTTCAAAAACACCGGTACATTCCGGACGGCAATCGGGACCGTTACGGGCGATGTGGCCCTGAAACTACCCAAAAACAGTGACCTGACGACTTACGTTGCGAACCTCAAAGCATCGGACCTGAATCTTGGGGTACTGATCGACGATCCCGAACAGTTCGGCTTACTCGACGGGCAGGCACAACTTTCGGGCCGTGGCACCAGTCTTGAAAAAGCCAGCGTCGACGTCAACGGCCAACTGGCGCGATTCGGCTGGCAGGGGTACAACTACCGGGACGTAACGGTACGGGGCAACCTGCAAAAAGCGTTCTTCCACGGTCAGCTGTCCCTGCGCGACCCAAATTTGGCGTTCGACCTCGACGGGGAGTTCGATTTTACGCAACCACTGAACCGGTACGACATGCGCGGCACGGTGCAACAGGCCGATTTACGGGCGCTGGGTTTTGTCAGTGATTCGCTACAGATCAGCACCAGCCTTGACGTACAGCTCACCGGCAACAAACTGGACAACGTTGTCGGGCAGGCTTATTTTCGTGATGCCCGGCTGACGCTCAACCGGCGTACGCTCCGCATCGATACGCTGTCGCTGGTATCGTCGGTCGAGCAGCGTCGGCAGGCGGGCCACCCCGATTCTATGGGTACGCAACGCTATTTTGGCCTTGACTCCGAGTTTCTGACGGCCCGGCTACAAGGTGATTTTCAACCCCAGCGCACCATCGATGACCTGACCCAGCTTGCGCGCGAATACCAGCTATTTTTCGCGGGCGATGCGGCCGGGATGAACGCGTATTATGCCCGCAAGAAGCAGCGCCTGCCCCACTCCGGACTGGCTCAGTACAGCATCGACTACCAGACGATTTCGAAGGACATCGCGCCGTTGATCACCTTTCTTGCCCCGACGATGCACGTTGCGCCGGCAACCCGGCTCGAAGGCCGTTTCACAGTCGGCAACACCTCATTACTGACAGCCACTGTTCACACCGACTCTTTGCGCTTCGGCGCAATTGGTTTCGGGCCAACCGATCTGGATCTCACAACGTCGAAGTTTACGCTTACCCCACAGGTACTGGCTTCGGCTGTCTTATCGTCAAAATGGCAAACCTTTACCAAAGCCCTGCCCACGCGCAACCTGCAGGCGGAAGGGTTTTGGGATACCGATCACATCGACTTCACCACCAGCGTCGATCAGGCAGGTAGCAGCAACCGGGCCGCCCTGAACGGCGAACTGCGCTTCAAAGGCGATGCCATCGACCTGACGTTCCGGCAATCGCAGTTGCGCGTTCTCGACGGCGACTGGACGCTGAATCCGGAAAGTCTGATTCGGAAAGTAGGCGACGAATATACCATCCGGAACCTATCGGTGGCGAACCAGGATCAGCGCATACAGGCAGCGGGCCGGTTGTCGGCCGACTCGAGCGAGGTATTGAACGTGGCGGCTACGGCCTTCCGACTGCAGTCGCTCAACTCCGTGCTGAATACCAAACTGGGCGGTACCCTGAACGGGACGGCGTCGGTCCGAAACATCTACCAGACACCCATCCTCGAAAGTCAGTTTGGTGTAACGGCCCTGGCGTACGATAGCACGTTATTCGGCGATTTACAGAGCCGGGCTGAATGGGATCAGGCGTTGCAGCAATTGAATGTCGACGCACGGTTACGGCGCAGCGGGTACGACGTACTGACGATTCTGGGCAACTATACACCAACCCGAACGACTAATCCGCTGGACCTGACCGCTACCATCACCAATGCGGATCTGGCTATTCTGGACTCGTTCACGAAAGGCCTGTTCTCCAATCTGGGCGGCACGGCCGTTGGGCAGATTGCCATAAAAGGCCGGCCTGTTGCCCCTGTTCTGCAAGGTGAACTGAGCCTGCAAAACGGTCGCGGTCGTTTCGATTACCTCAAGACCGATTTCACGTTCGATGACAAAGTCTACTTCGGGGAGAACGAAATTATTACTCGTCGACTGACACTCCGTGACCCCGATGGCAATACGGCTTTGCTGCGCGGGGGGGTGTACCACGACGGATTCCGGGATGTCAACCTGCGTTTCGACGCCGACTTCCGCAACTTCCGGATCATGAACACCACGGTGTCCGACAATGACGTGTTCTACGGGCAGGGCGTAATCAGTGGAAAGGCGGAACTGACGGGTCCGCTCGACAACCTGGCCGTTCGCGCCAACGTGGCTAGTAACAAAGGGACGCGCATCTATATCCCACTCGACGGAGCCGCATCGGTATCGTCCGACGATCAGATTCGGTTCGTTAGCCACGCTACGCCGAAGCCGGGCGCTGACCTCCCCCCCGATGAGCGGCCGGGCAGCGTCGATCTGTCGCGGATAACGATGGATTTCAACTTCAACATTACGCCCGATGCGTATTGCGAAATTCAGCTGGATAAGCAAACGGGCGACATTATCAAGGCGTATGGGCAAGGGCTAATCGCGATGCGGGTCGATACAAAAGGTGATTTTTCGATGACCGGTAACTACGCGATTCAGAAAGGAGATTACACGTTTACCTTTCAGAACGTCATCAACAAGCGCTTTCAGATACGCCCCAACAGCCGCATCACCTGGACGGGTGACCCATACGGTGCTTTGCTGGACGTAACGGCGGCTTACACGCAATACACGTCGCTGTCGCCCCTGCTGCCAACCGGTAGTCGCGGTGCCGATCAAACACGCCGGTATCCCGTCGATCTGGTTATCAAAATCAACGGTGATCTGGGTGCGCCCGCCATCACGTACAATGTCGACGTGAAGGATTATCCGTCGACCTCTGATTTCCGGCAGGCGGTGACGGCGTTTCAGTCGCGACTACAAAGCAATGATCAGGAGCTGACGCGGCAGGTGAGCAGTATTTTGCTGTTCAATCAGCTGCTGCCGGAGGGAACAAGCCTGTTCGATCAGGGGCAGGTCAATGCGGGGGTAGCCAACAGCGTGAGCGAGCTGGTATCGAACCAGATTAGTCGACTGGCTTCGTCGCTAAACGACAATCTCGATATTGGGCTGTCGTTCGGCGGATTCACCGGTAACACGCTGACGCAAAACGAGAACCTGCTGAATAACCTGCAACTGCGCTTTTCGTACCGGCTGCTGAACGACCGGCTGCGGATTAGCCGTGATGGGGGTTTTACGTACGGGCAAAACCAGTATAACACCGCCAGCCTGCTGGGCGAATGGACGCTGGAATACTGGCTAACGTCGGACGGACGGTTGCGGGCAAAAGTGTACAACCGTAATCAGCAAAGCATTCTGAACCAGATCAACATCACCAGTGCCACCATCTCGACGGGCGGTGGACTGAGCCTGCTGTACACCCGTTCGTTCAATAAGTTGTTCAGTACCAAGCGCCCCGTGCCCGGCCTTGTCCCCGCCCCTGTCGACGCATCACCCGCCGGTCCGTCGGTTCCCGTCACACCCGTTTCGACGGTGTTTTGGTAGTCGCTAGAGTATACAGCCTCCGGTTTTGGGTTTTCGATACGCATGGTCCACTCAACGGACTACCTAAAAACGAACCCAAAGCCATGCGTATCCTTCTCTTTTTTGCTATCCTGCTACTTTCCGCGTCGGCACCGTCTGTGCTGGCGCAACGCACGTTGGCGCAGCGTACATTCACCAATCCGGTCAAAGATTCCGGACCCGACCCCTGGGTGCTTGCCCACGACGGCTGGTACTATTACATGAATACGACGGGCCGCAACCTGACGCTCTGGAAAACCCGGAATATGGCCGACTTACGGCAGGCCGAATCGAAAGTGATTTACACCCCTCCTGCCGGAACGCCGTACGCCCGCGACCTGTGGGCGCCCGAAATTCACCGGTTCAACGACAAGTGGTACGTGTATTTCGCGGCTGATTCGATCAATAATATCGGTCACCGCATGTGGGTCATCGAAAACCCGTCACCCGACCCGATGCAGGGCGACTGGACAATGAAAGGGAAAGTCAGCGACAAAGGCGATCATTGGGCCATCGACATGTCGGTGCTTGATTACAACGGACAGCTATACGCAGCCTGGTCGGGGTGGGCGGGGGCCACCAATGGCCAACAGAACATTTACATCGCCCGATTAGAAAATCCGTGGACGATGAGCAGTGACCGCGTGCTGATTTCGCAGCCCGAACTACCGTGGGAGCGGCACGGCGACGTCCCGACCGACTGGCAGAAGAACGGGGAAGTGCCCAAGGTTTACGTCAACGAGGGGCCGGAATTTCTACGGCACGACAACCGTTTGTTCATTGTTTATTCGGCGAACGCCTGCTGGCTCGACTACTGCATGGGCCTGCTTACGTTCAACGGCAAAGGCGATCTGCTCAACCCGGCCAACTGGACCAAAAGCCAGCAACCGGTCTTCGTACAGTCACCGGCAAATAGTGTGTATGCGCCCGGTCACGGTGGTTTTTTCCGGACAGCCGACCCGAACGCGCAGGACTGGATGATCTACCACGCCAACCCCTCCGCCACCGACGGCTGCGGCAACAAACGCGCGCCCCATATGCAGCCCTTCACCTGGAACACGGATGGCACACCCAACTTCGGCCAACCAACCACCACAGCACTAGCTGTACCAAACGATTGAGTGGTTGAATGATAGAGTGATTGAGTGATGCGTCAGCCTATTCAATCATTCAATCACTCAATTATTCTTTTACTATTCGCATCACGGTCTGGCGGTCGGTGGCTTCGGCTTTGAGCAGATATGTTCCGGCGGGCAGGTCGGGAAGCGGGTATTCGACCTGTTGTTTGCCAACAAAAGCGGGCACGGTAAACTGACGAACAGACCGTCCGGCAACATCCTGTACCGTTAGTGCAATGGCCTGCCAGGTCACCTGCTCGATTTCGAGTCGCAGGTGTGTACCGACCGGGTTCGGCAGCACCCGAACCGACAGGCCGGCACCGGGTTCGGTAATCGCCGTCAGCACAAAGGCAATGGCGTTGGATGCCGGTGAGGTACAGCCATTCTGCGTAACGACGACGTAATAGCGACCACTCTGGTACGGCGTCAGCGTGGTCGACGTAGCGTTGGTGATAGCCGTCGCCGATGCAGCGCCGGTTGGTTGAACGTACCATTGAATACCAGGCGTATCCGTCACCCGGAGTGTGCCGCCCGTTTGTGACACGACGGGGGTTTCCGGAACGGGGAAGCGTGATTTCAGCGTGACGAATGCCGTAGACGTGGTGCATCGGTTACTATCGCGCACACTCACGGTATACGTTCCTTCGTTCAGGCCGGTCTGGGTAACGCCCCGACTTTGTAACGTATCACGCCGGGGTGTTTGCCAGTAGAACGTAAACGGGCGCGTGCCGCCCACGAGCTGCACCGTCGCTTCCCCATCAGTACCACCCGCGCAGGTCACGTCTTTGACCGTACCAACGGTCAGTGACAGGGCCGATGCGTCGCCGACAAACACAGCCATTGAGTCTACACAGCCCGCTTCATCGCTGACCCGGAAGGTGTACGTACCGGGAATCAGATTACCAAACTGATTGGTCGTCTGTGCATTCTGGCCCAAACGCTGGTAGGTTCGTGCAGCACCAGAACCGCCCGTACTCGTCAGCGACACAACACCCGTCGGGCAAATACAGCATTTCGCGACCTGTGTTGTCGCCTGCAAACGAAGCGGGTCTGCTTTCCCGATTGGTACGGACAGCAAGGCGGTGCAGCCATTCGTGTCGGTCGCGACAACCGTGTAATCACCCAGCGCAAGCCCACCGAATACGGGGCTGCGCTGTACCACCCGCGATGATGCTAGTTGATAGCGAATCGGCTCTGTCCCGCCCGTGCTGCGTACCGTGATTGACCCGCTGGCGTTGCCTTTACAACTCACGGGCAGCACGGTGGCCGCCAGCGAAAGCACCGCCGGTTGCGGTACGGCAACGGTTCGTTTCAGGGTACACCCCCCCAGGTCACGAACCGTAAACTCATACGATCCGGTGGCGAGCCCGGTAAAAACCGTACCCGTCTGGTAAGCCCCGTTGCCGAGCTGATACTGAAACGGACCGGTGCCATTACTGCCAACGATCGTAACGCTACCATCGGCCGATCCGGCGCAGCGGGCTGGCTGAATTGTCGTTCGTATGTCAAACGCTGCGGGTGAGCCAATGAGCGCCGACTGGGCCGTGACACAGCCCGCCTGATCGGTCACGACAAGGGTGTAACTACCTGCTTTTAAATCGGTGAATGTACCGCCGGGCTGAGCCGCTCCACCGTTAATCTGATAACTATAAGGCGCTGCGCCCCCCGCGACACTAACGACCAGACCGCCATCCGTTCCACCAGAACAGCGCGTGTCGACCGTTCGTATGGACAGGTTCATAGCCGTCGGCGGCTTAATGTCGACAGATGCGTTGGCCAGACAACCCAGTGCATCCTTAACGCCAACCGTATACGTACCCGCCTGTAGGCTGATAAACGTGTTCTGATCCTGAAACCCTTGCCCGTTGAGCTGGTACTGCTTTGCACCGGTTCCGCCCGTCGCCGTTACACTGATCTGCCCCGTAAACTGACTCGCGCAACTGGTCGGCGTAGCGACGGCATTGACCGTGATTGAAGGGGGTACGGTGATGCGGGCCGTCCGGCTGGTCGTTGTCCCACAGGCGTTCGTAGCGGTCAGGTAATAATTGCCGGTATTGGCGGTTTGCACAAACGGAATGCGCAGTTCGGCCGTCGAAGCGGTAGCGTTGTTCAGGATTCGATTACCATCACCGTACCAGGCCAGTTGCCCCGATGTACCGTCAGCCAGTGCTACAGATAGTATGCCCGGAACGTTCTCGCAAACGGTGATTGAACCGGGGCCGGCAGTAAAC
>Ga0182230_1000067_pt1 | contig 14252 bp, 17 predicted proteins | sample G6R1MG_28_FD_128384 | JGI IMG/M metagenome (GOLD analysis project Ga0182230, IMG submission 128384) | Miscanthus phyllosphere microbial communities from Michigan, USA - G6R1_NF_07NOV2016_LD1 MG | ecosystem: Host-associated > Plants > Phyllosphere > Phylloplane/Leaf | place: USA: Michigan...
CCGAAGATCGACTACAAGGACGTCAAGCTCCTGTCCCGCTACGTGTCCGAGCGCGGCAAGATCGTTCCGTCCCGCATCACCGCGGTGTCGGCCAAGAAGCAACGCGAACTCGCCCAGGCGATCAAGCGCGCCCGCTTCCTCGGCCTGCTCCCGTACGTGATCAAGTAGGTCTTTAAGCTCGGCCGGCCCGGCATCTGTCCGGGTCGGCTTTCATCGAGAGCGATCTGGCATCGCTCGATCGTTGGGGCGCGGCGTCGCCTCTAACCCTGCCGGACGGGCAGCGGGACAGCGGAACCCATGGCAAACCATATCGGCATCGGTATCGGCGCGGGTCTCGTCTCCGCACTCTTGTTCGGGGTGCTGCTGAAGGCGACCCCTCTAGCGATCGTGCTCTACCTCGTAGCGCCGCTGCCGATCCTGATCGTCGGCCTTGGGTGGAGCCACAAGGCCGCTCTGGCGGCGGTGGTAGCCGGCAGCTTGGCGCTGGCCCTGGCGATCGCGCCCTTCATGGGCCTCGCCTTCGCGGCCTACATCGCCGTGCCGGCTTGGTGGCTGGCCTACCTGACGCTGCTCGGCCGCGAGACGCCGTCGGGCCTCGAATGGTACCCGACCGGCCGGTTGCTCGGCTGGACCGCCGCCACGGCCGCCCTCGCCTTCATCGCCATCGCGATCTTTTCCTCCCCGAACCACGCGGCCTTTGACGCGCAGCTGCGCGGGCTCGCCCGCACGCTGGTGCAGGTGCGCGATCCAGCAGCCCGCGCGACGATCGAAAGTCGCCATGCGGAGACGCCGCAAGCCGAGACCGGCGATGCCGGCTCTAACTCGGCTGCCGGGCCGGATGCGGCGCCGAAGACCAACTCGGACGAGGCCGAGGTGACGCGTAGCGAAGTCGCCGATGCCCTAGCACGGGTGGTGCCCGCCTTCGCGGCCAATGGACTCGCGCTGCTCCTGACCTTTTATCTCTGGGCCTCGGCCAAGATCGTGAAGATCTCGGGCCGGCTGCCCCGCCCCTGGCCCGATCTGCCCTCCACCGCCATGCCGCGCGCGACCTTGGTGACGCTGGCGGCCGCCGTGCTGATGTGCTTCGCCCCCGGCTTTATCGGCGTCTTCGGCGTCGCGCTGGTCGGCGCCTTCAGCGCGGCCTTCGCACTCCAGGGGCTTGCCGCCTTCCACGACCGCTCGCGCGGCCGGCCGGGGCGCGGGCTGATGCTGTTCGGCATGTACCTGATCCTGTTCGTGACCCAGGGCGTCGCCCTGGTGGCACTCACCCTGTTCGGCCTGGCCGACACAGCCCTCGATCGCCGCCGTCCCAAGGACAACCCGGCGCCCTGAGTCCCCGGCCCCTGAGGCCAACCCACTGAAGGAGTAAAGACGATGGAAGTGATCCTGCTTGAGCGCGTGGCCAAGCTCGGCCAGATGGGCGAGACCGTGAACGTCCGCCCGGGATTCGCACGCAACTTTCTGCTCGCTCGCGGCAAGGCCTTGCGCGCGACGGAAGCCAACAAGAAGCACTTCGAGGCGCAGCGCGCCCAGCTCGAGGCTCGCAACCTCGACCGCAAAAAGGACGCCGAGGCCGTCGCCGAGAAGCTGAACGGCCAGAGCTTCATCCTCATTCGCCAGTCCGGCGAGACCGGCGTGCTCTACGGCTCCGTCTCGACCCGCGACCTCGCGGAGGTTGTGGCCAAGGAAGGCTTCACGGTCGATCGGGGTCAGTTCATCCTGAACCAGCCGATCAAGACGCTGGGCCTGCACACCGTCCCGGTGGTGCTGCACCCGGAAGTTGAGGTGCAGGTCACCGTCAACGTCGCCCGCAGCCCCGAGGAGGCCGAGCGTCAGGCCCGCGGCGAGTCGGTCACTGAGCGCGAAGCGTTCAACCTTGACGACCTCGGCCTGGAAGTCGGCATGGCTCTGGCCGATGCCGGCGAAGGCGCCGACGACCGCGGCTGATTCGTTCGGGGCTCCCCCGCGTGTGCCGCTTCGCAAGGGCTCTGGGTCCTTGACGGAGCAGCGTCATCCACCGCGCTGTATACCGGTGGAGATTGGGGATCTTCCATCCTGAGGCTTGACACGTTCCAGTTTTGTTCCAGCATGGACGCCCGCCCCTCGTGAGAGTTGGCGGGCGTTTGTTTGTCCGGGCCGAGGCCGGGACGAACCAACCGTAGGCCAAGGCGTCGTCCCGATTGGGCGACTTCCAGCGGCAGACGATACAAGACCAAAGACCTGGAGCGTCATGGCGGATCGGAAATCCGTCTCGCGCCTCCAGGCTTCGGTAACCTTACCGTGGCCAAGGTCACGCGGTGTGATCCTGGTGCGCCCGTCCCGGCGCCTGATTCGGAGTCGTCTGCCGATGGCCCTGCCCAATGCGCTCACGGCCAAGCTGGAAGCGGTTCAAGCGGAGTACCGCGTCGCTCCACACAACATCGATGCGGAGCAGGCGCTGCTCGGCGCCATCCTGGTGAACAACGACGCCTATTACCGGGTGTCGGACTTCCTCCTGGCCGAGCATTTCATGGAGGATGCCCACCAGCAGATCTTTTCGGTGGCGGCGTCCCTGATCCGGGCCGGCAAGCTCGCCACGCCCATCACCATGAAGACCTATCTGGGCGACGCCGATTTCGGCGGCCAGACGGTGATGCAGTACCTCGCCCGGCTGGCGGCCGACGCGACCACCGTCATCAATGCCGGCGCCTACGGCCGGACAATCTACGATCTCGCCATCCGCCGCCGCCTGATCACCATCGGCGAGGATCTGGTGAACGGCGCCTACGAGGCACCGGTCGAGCAGGCGCCCCGGGACCAAATCGAGGAGACCGAACGGCGTCTCTACGAGCTCGCCGAAGCGGGGAAATACGACGGCGGCTTCCAGAAGTTCTCGGACGCGCTGACCGCCGCGGTGGACATGGCCGCCAAGGCCTACCAGCGCGACGGCAAGCTCTCGGGCATCGCCACCGGCCTGTCCGACCTCGACGCCAAGATGGGCGGCCTGCAGCCGTCCGACTTGATCATCCTCGCGGGCCGCCCGGCCATGGGCAAGACCTCGCTGGTGACCAACATCGCCTTCAACATCGCCAAGGCGTATCGCGGCGAGAAGGCGGCCGACGGCACGATGCAGACTGTCAACGGCGGCATCGTCGGGTTCTTCTCCCTTGAAATGTCGGCCGAGCAGCTCGCCACCCGTATCATCGCCGAGCAATCGGGCGTGCCCTCGTACAAAATCCGCCGCGGCGACATCCGGCCGGAGGATTTTTACAAGATCACCGACGCAGCGCGCGATATGCAGACAATCCCGTTCTACATCGACCAGACCGGCGGCATCTCGATCGCCCAGCTCGCCGCCCGAGCCCGGCGTCTCAAGCGCCAGAAGGGCCTGGATCTGCTGATCGTCGACTACCTGCAGTTGCTCTCCGGCTCCGGCAAGCGCAGCGACAACCGCGTGCAGGAGATGACCGAGATCACCACAGGCATGAAGGCGCTGGCCAAGGAGTTGGCGGTGCCGATCATCGGCCTGTCGCAGCTCTCGCGTCAGGTCGAGAACCGCGACGACAAGCGCCCGCAGCTCTCGGATCTGCGTGAATCGGGCTCGATCGAGCAGGACGCCGACGTGGTGATGTTCGTGTTCCGCGAGGAATACTACGTCAACAACAAGAAGCCCCGCGAGGGCACCGAGGAATTTTTTGCCTGGGAGGCGGAGATGAACCGCGTCCATGGCAAAGCCGAAGTCATCCTGGGCAAGCAGCGCCACGGCCCGACCGGCACGGTGGAACTGCAGTTCGATGCCAACATCACCCGGTTCTCGAACTTGGCCCAGAGCGAGCGGCTACCCGAGCAGATGTGATCGACCCTGTTGCGGCGGCCGAGCGCCGCCGCGAACCATCGTCAGATCAGGCCGTTGTGCGGAGGACGATTTTTCCGCAGCGCAGGATCGACGATGAGCGAGCCGACACCTCCGAAGATGCCGTACTGGCACGTCTATACCGACGCGGAGGGGGTAAGCCGCCAGGAGCTCTTCTCCATCGAGCGCTTCAAGTTCGAGGGGATCAATCCCGAAACGGCGCCCCAGTGGAACGACAAGATGGAACCGGCACCGTCGGTGGTGACCTTTACGGTCCTGCCGGTCGGCTGGGTTGGCGAGTGGCATGAGAACCCGCGGCCGCAATGGATCGCGATCCTGTCGGGCCGCTGGTTCGTGGAGACGATGGACGGCCACCGGGTCGAGATGGGCCCGGGTGAGCTGATGATGGGCGAGGACCAGAACACCAAGGCGCGCGACGGCAAGAAGGGCCACCTCTCCGGCACCGTGGGCGACGAGCCCTGCACGATGATCGTCACGGGGCTCCAGGTCGAGCCGACCGTGAACCAGCCCGGTCGCTTCAAGTAAGGGCCGCACGATGGACGGCATTGAGCTGACCCAGCCGCGCTTCAAGGCGTATGTGCTGCCGAACGCACCGCTGGAAAAGCTCGCCGAGGGCTTTGCCTGGACCGAGGGACCGGTCTTCTTCGGGGACCGCAACGAGCTGCTGTTCTCGGATCTCCCCAACAACCGGGTGATGCGCTGGACGGATGCGGCCGGCCTCAGCGTCTACCGCGAGGCCGGCGATTTCGAGAACGGCCACGCCCGGGATCGGCAGGGACGGCTGCTCTCCTGCTCGCACCGCGGCCGGCGCATTCACCGCACCGAACTCGACGGCAGCATCACCGCCTTGGTCGAGCACTACCAGGGCCGGCGGCTGAACTCGCCCAACGACATCGTTTGCAAGTCCGACGGCACGATCTGGTTCTCGGACCCGCCCTACGGCATCCAGACCGATTACGAGGGCGGCAAGCAGGAGTCCGAGCTACCAGCCGCGCTCTATCGGTTCGACCCGCGTGACGGCTCTCTGGGCGTGGTTGCGGACGATTTCCAAGGCCCGAATGGCCTGTGCTTCTCCCCCGACGAGCAAAAACTCTACGTCGTCGAGACCGGGCTTCAATTCGCCGCCGATCCTGTCCAGCACGTGCGCGTGTTCGACGTCGCCGAGGATGGCCGCTTGTCGAGGGGAAAGGTGTTCTGCACGATCGCGCCGGGCAATGCCGATGGCATCCGCTGCGACGAACACGGCAATCTCTGGTCGAGCGCTGGCAACGGTGTTCACTGTATCGATCCCGGCGGCGAGCTGCTCGGCAAGATTCTGGTCCCCTCGACGGTGGCAAATCTCGCCTTCGGCGGCCGCAACAACAGTCGTCTGTTCCTTTGTGCCTTGCACACGCTCTACGCGATCTACACCAACGTGCGCGGAACACGTCTGCTATGAGCGGTATCCGGGCCATTACCGGTTTCAGCCGCACGGTCGCGGATCTATCGGTCACCGAGGCCTTCTATCAGGACGGGCTCGATTTCCAGCGGGTCGCCCCGCCGGAGCCGGTATCGGATGCGCAAGCCGAGGCGATGGGGCTCGCGGGGCGGCAGGCGACTCAGCTGCGCCTGCGGCTTGGGGACCAGGTCGTGACCTTCCTGGCGGTCGAGCCGCCCGGCGCGCCCTACCCCGCTGATCCGGCGGCGACCGATCCGTTCTTCCAGCACCTCGCGATCCCGGTGCGCGACATGGATGCCGCGACGGCGCGGCTCGCCCGGTTCGGGGCGGCTCCGATCAGCCGGGGCGGCGCGCAGGTCCTGCCAGCATCCTCCGGGGGCGTCACCGCCTACAAGTTCCGCGATCCGGACGGCCACCCGCTGGAGCTGATCTTTTTTCCCGACGGTCCTCCAGCCCAACGCTGGCGCAACGCACCGGGCCTATTCCTGGGCATCGACCATTCAGCGATCACCGTAACCGATCTCACTGCGGCCCTGACACTCCTCACCGGCCCCCTCGGCCTCACGGTCGCGCAGACCGGGCTGAACCGGGGGCCCGAACAGGCGCGGCTCGATGGGGTCGACGATCCGAAGGTGGACGTGATCGCGCTCGCCCCCCCTGCATTCGCGCCGCATGTCGAACTGTTGCATTATCGACGGCCGATCATGCGGCGGGCCTCCCCAGCCCCGTTTGGCCCGGCTGACCGCGCCTCGACCCGTTTCATCTTCGCGGTAGATGAACTTGAGGGTCTGGTATGGGCGTTGCGCAAGGCGGGGTTGGCGCCGCGGGCGTCGGGCGATGGCTCAGTTGCCTATTGTGCTGGGCCGGACGGGCATGGGTTCCTATTAATGAACGCCTGATGCTTCCGAACGACTGCGGTGCGCCCGGCACTTGACGCGCCGCCCCTCCCGCGTCCAATCCGGCCGCCCCGGAGGTGAGATCGATGCCGCTCCTCGCCCTGCCCTTTCCGGCCATCGATCCGGTGGCGCTCGCGATTGGGCCGATCACAATCAAATGGTACGCCCTCGCCTACATCGCCGGCCTGATCGGCGGGTGGTACTACGCGCGCCGCCTCGTCATGGCCGACAGCCTGTGGGGCGTGGTCAAGCGCCCGCAGGTGGTCGACATCGACGACCTCGTCGTCTGGGTGGCGCTCGGCGTCGTGCTCGGCGGACGGATCGGCTACGTGCTGTTCTACAACCTGCCGATGTACCTCGCCGACCCGATAGAGATCCTGGCGATCCGCAACGGCGGCATGTCGTTCCATGGCGGCTTTCTGGGCGCGATCCTGGCCTTCCTGCTGTTCGCTCGCGCCAAGAAGCTGAACGGCTACACGCTTCTCGATATCGGCGCTGTGGTCGTGCCGATCGGCCTGTTCTTCGGGCGGATCGCGAATTTCGTGAATGGTGAACTCTGGGGGCGGATCGCGCCGGATTTCCCCTACGCGATCGTGTTCCCCACCGGCGGGCCGCTGCCGCGCCATCCGAGTCAGCTCTACGAGGCGGCCACCGAGGGCCTGCTGCTGTTCATCGTCATGGCGCTCGCCGTGCGCCGGTTCGGGTTCCGCAAGCCCGGCTTGCTCGGCGGCATTTTTGTTTTCGGCTACGCCCTGGCCCGGACGTTCTGTGAGTTCTTCCGCGAGCCGGACCGGCAGCTCGGCTTCCTGTTCGGCGACCATCTCGGGCCGATGGGTGGCGGCGTGACCATGGGCATGCTGCTCTGCGTGCCGATGATGATCGTCGGGCTCACCTACATCGTCCTGGCGGGCACGGGACGAACCCGTCCACGCAATCCGGTCGCCGCGTCTAATCCGCAGGAGGCGGCGCGCGAGGCGCCTGCAAAGGCGTGACGCCACTCGGAGCCGAGATTGCGGCCCTGATCCGCCATGGCGGGCCGATCGGCATAGACCGCTATATGGCGCTCTGCCTCGGCCACCCGGTCCACGGCTATTACCACACCCGCGACCCGCTCGGTGTTAAGGGCGATTTCACCACGGCCCCCGAGATCAGCCAGATGTTCGGCGAGCTGATCGGAGCCTGGGCAGGCTACATCCACGGCCAACGCGGCCAGAGGGAGCCGCTGATCCTCGTGGAACTCGGCCCCGGCCGGGGCACGCTGATGGTGGACGCCCTGCGTGCCCTGCGGATAGCGGCCCCGGGCGCGGAAATCAGGCCGCATCTTGTCGAGACCAGCCCGGTGCTGCGAGCCGTGCAGGAACGAGCCCTCGCCGGCACCGGCGCGACCTGGCACGCCGGGATCGAGACCCTGCCCGAGGGCCCGGCGATCATCCTGGCCAACGAATTCTTCGACTGCCTGCCGGTCCGCCAATTCGAGCGCCACGCCACCGGCTGGCATGAGCGGCAGGTTGGGCTTGGTCCCGAGGGTGATCTCGTGTTCGGCCTTGCCCCGGAGGCGACGCCGGGGCTGGACGCTGACGGCCCGGAAGGTGCGCTGCTCAGCGTGCCCGGGGTTGGTCTGGGGCTGATGCGGCTTCTTGCGCATCGCATGCGGGAAGCCGGCGGCGCCCTGTTGGCGATCGATTACGGCCATGTCCGGCCGGGCTTCGGCGACACGCTGCAGGCCCTGTCGGGACATCTCTTCGCCGACCCGCTGGCAGCGCCAGGCGAGGCGGATCTCACGCACCACGTCGATTTCGCTGCGCTCGCGAAAGCCGCTCACACGGAGGGTGCGATCGTTCACGGGCCGATTGCGCAGCGGGACTTCCTGCTCGCCCTCGGCCTGAACGCACGGGCCGAGCACCTGAAAGCACGCGCCACCGCGATTCAGGCCGCGGCGATTGATTCGGCCGTCCAACGGCTTACGGACGGGAGCCGAGGCGGTATGGGAAGCCTCTTTAAGGTCCTGGCCGTCAGCGGCCGGGATCACGGGCCGCTACCCGGATTTCCCGAGGCCTGAGGCTCGGTCTCCAGGCGGCGGCTCGGGATGTCGTCAGCCGAACGAGCCGAACCCGGCGTCTGAGGCGCTCGGCGCCCGTGGCGTTGGCGGCGCGGGCGGGTTCGGGTCGGACGGGTCGAAGGGGCCGGGCTCACGCTCGACGGGATGCTCGGCCGCGCTCTGGCTCCGACGCTCCGGAACCTGGGGGGCGGTGGTCTCGATCGGGGAGTCGTTCTCGGTCCGTCGTGACATTGCGATCCTTCTCGGAAGAATCCGGAACCCGGACTCATGCTGCAATGCAGCAAGAATCTGACGGTTCCACGACATCGTCAAGGGGCACCCATTCCGTTATCGAGCGCGACATCAGGATGGCGAGGGAGCCGACCGTGACTGCAGGCATGTCAATCGAGGCGCCGGAACTCTCATCGCATGCGGGCGTGCGCCACGCCTTCTTCACCCGGATCGGTGGCGTATCGGAGGGCGTCTACGCTACGCTGAATGGCGGACTTGGATCCCAGGATCAGCCGCAGCGCGTGGCCGAGAATCGGACGCGGATGTGCGCCCAGCTTGGCCTGCCGCCGGAGCGGCTGGTCAGCCTGTATCAGGTCCATTCGGCCGATGTTGTCGTCGTTGAAGGGCCCTTCGCGACCACGGACCGCCCGAAGGCCGATGCCATGGTGACGCGGATGCCGGGCCTCGCCCTGGGGATTGCAACTGCCGATTGCGGGCCGATCCTGTTCGCCGATCCGGAGAACGGCGTGGTTGGCGCTGCCCATGCCGGCTGGAAGGGCGCGCTCACCGGCGTGATCGATGCGACGGTGCGAGCCATGGAGACGTTGGGTGCGCGGCGGCGGCAGATCGTCGCCGTGCTCGGGCCGACCATCAGCCAGTCGTCCTACGAGGTCGGCTCGGATTTCGTCGCGCGCTTCCGCGCAGAGGCTCCCGGCATGGAACGTTTCCTCGGGGCCGGACTGCGCGAGGGACACGCGCAGTTCGATCTCCCGGGCTTCATCCTGGCGCGGCTCAGGGAGGCGGAGGTCGGCGAAGTCGCGACGCTCAACCTCTGCACCTACGCCGATCCGGACCGGTTCTACAGCTTCCGTCGGACAACCCATCGCGGCGAAACCGATTACGGACGCTTGATCTCGGCCATCGCGCTGACGCCGTGACCCGCGCCGGATCTCCGGGCGCTGCCATTGCCGTCCAGGGGGTGCGACACTTTGTCGATTCGAGACGCCGAAAAAAAGCGTGGCCGTAAGCGAACCTTGACCATTCGAGTGCGTTTAGACGCGTGAGGTGCCGGGGAAAAACGGCGGATTGCCATAAGGGGCCGCGATAAGCGGTCGGCGATACCGCAGAGCGCAAAGCGCCCTGGAACCGCTGGAACGTAGCCAGATCCGCGTTCCGTGTCCGTCCATAGAGGCCGGCGCGGGGCCACCCGTGAGGACCAGATGATGAAATCCCTTCTTCGCGCCACCACCGCCCTCGCGGGCGTGGCCCTTGCCGGCTCCGCTTTCGCTGCCGACCTGCCGCGCCGCGCCGCCCCGCCGCCGATCTTCACCCCCGTGCCCGTGTTCACCTGGACCGGCGCCTATTTCGGTATCAACGCCGGCTACGCCTTCGATGCCAGCAGCCGCTCCAACAACTCGACGTTCGTCATCCCGGGCGGCGTCGGCCTGACCAGCGGCCCGGCCGCCGTGGCCACCTTCCGCAACCGCAGCCAGGACGGTTTCTCGGGCGGCGCCCAGGTCGGCTACAACTATCAGTTCACCCCGGGCTCGGGCGTGGTCGTCGGCATCGAGGCCGATGCCCAGTACCTCGACTTCGGCCGCGACCGGAACAACGCCTTCGTTAGCGGCGGCGCGATCGCCCCCGGCTTGATCCTCAACGACCCGCGCGGTCTGGCCAGCCTCGACTACTTCGGCACCGTGCGTGGCCGCCTCGGCTACGCCTTCGACCGCACCCTCGTGTACGGCACCGGCGGCTTCGCTTACGGCTCGGGCAGCGCCGACCGCTCCTTCGGCGGCTACGCCGGCAACGACAGCTTCCGCACCGGCTACGCCGTCGGTGGCGGCATCGAGTACGCGCTCCCGACCGACTCGTTCCTGAACTTCTTCCGCTCCTCGGCGGTGACGCTCAAGGTCGAAGGCCTGTACGTGAATCTCGACCGCGGCACTCGCAACCAGGGTGTCCTGCTCGTCAACGCTGCCAACCTCGCCCCGGCCTATGTGACCCCGATCGGCCGCCGCGACGACGAGTTCGCCGTCGTCCGCGCCGGCCTGAACTACAAGTTCGGCTCGTACTAAGACCCGGCCTCGGCGCGCCGGCCGCGCCGAGGCGATCGCAACGGATGAAAAAGCCCGGCCGAGAGGTCGGGCTTTTTCACGTCTTGGTTGCGCATCCCGGGCTTGGATGAAGTTTTCGCAACCTCCCCTGACAAAGCGTCACCGCACCCCCATCTCCTCTGCGGCCGTGCGGAGCGTTCGAGCCCGCGGGTACGACTCGAGGAGGAAAACTCCATGAATAGCGAAGAACGCGACGTCATCTCCGGCATCTTCCAGCGCCTGGAGCAGGCCCAGAGCCAGCCCCGCGACGCGGAGGCCGAGCGCTTCATCGCCGACAAGCTCCGCACGCAGCCTTACGCGCCTTACGCGATGGCGCAGCTAATCTACGTGCAGGAAGAGGCGATCAAGAGCCTCAATCAGCAGCTCGAGCAGGCGCGTAACCAGGCGGCTCCGGCCCAATCTTCCAGCGGCGGCGGCGGTTTCCTGTCGAGCATCTTCGGCGGCGGCAGCCAGCGCCAGGAACCGCAGCCTGGCTACGGCCAGCAGCAGCGCCCGGCCGGCCAGCCCTGGGGCGGCGGCGCCGCCCCACAAGGCTACCCTCAGCAAGGCTATCAGCAGCAGCAACCAGGTTACCCGCCGCAGCAGCAGGGTGGTCCGTGGGGCGGTCAACCGCAGGCGCCGGCTCGCGGCGGCGGCTTCATGGCGACCGCGCTGCCGATGGCGGCTGGTGCGGCCGGCGGCATGCTGCTTGGCAGCGCGCTCTCGAACGCTTTCGCGGGCGGGCATTCGAGCCTCGGCAGTGCCGCGGCGGCGGGCCTTGGTGGTGGCGGTGAGACGGTCGTGAACAACTACTACGGCGACGGCGGCAATCAGGATCTCGGCTCTGCCCTCGACGGCGGTGGCGGCAATGATTTCCAGGATGCCAGCTTTAGCGATCCCTCCGGTGATTTCGGTGGCGATCTCGGCGGTGGTGACGACAGCGACTGGACCTGATCGTATTGAGTCGGAGCCCGGTCGCATGCAGGTGCGGGCGGGCTTTTTGTGGTTCTCGACGTTTGCCGCACGTATAGCGCGTGCAAGACTATCTTGTGCATCATTATGGATCGACGAGGGAGCGACCCTCCCCACCCGTGATTGTGCGTCTCAGTGGTGGGGTAGCTTCGGGATGTTCAAGGCGGATGGGCTATCGCGTCGCCTTCAGTCGGTGTGTTTCAAAGACCGATTACCGAACGACGCTCGCCTCATGGCCGATCTGTCACCGGAACGACACCGAGGCCGCTGGCCGCGGTGTCGATAGTTGGCTACCGCGCAGGCGCAGTGGTGCTGGTACCCATACCGACGCCCGGACGCGCGGTGCCTGTGCCCGGTACGGTCGCGGCGCCGGCCGCGCCTGGGGTTGAGCCCATGGTCGAACCTGTAGCGCCCTCATTCATCTTTTGACTGTCGCTCTTCACCGAGCCCGGGTTATTCATGTTGCCGGTCGCGCTGCCGCCGGCCGGCTGCTGGGCGTAGGCGGTTCCCGTCAGGGCGAGGGCGAGAACTGTGGCGAGGCCGTAAATCTTCATGCGCATGTGCGTTTCCTCAATCGGCCCGTCTTCGGGCTCCTGGGGTAACGCCGCTCAGGACCGACTGTTCGGTGCGGATGGGGCGATGTTCGCGACCAACCCAATCACCGAGCCGGCGGATCTGTCCACACCCGCGTACCCGGCGTGGAGGATCGGCTCACATCCTCAAGGATCCAATTCGGCCGGGGCGATGCCGAGCCGATCGAGGCCTCTGCGAACCGTGGCGCGATCGCGCCTGTTGTGATCGGATCCGCCCAATCCGACGCGCTTTCAGTGACCTGCGCAACCGGCTCGGGCAGGTTGCGCTCGTAGCCCACGACGACGGCCGTCAGGCCAGCACCGACCAGGACGAGGGCCAACCCGTCGACGATCATGTGGCCCAGTCTCGGCATGACACCCACGCGTGTTGAGGAGCCTTGGGGCTACGATTGTAGGGTTAATGAACCGTGGCCGATCCGAAGGCTTGGCGTCGCGGCACGAGGCGCAACGTTCCGCCTCGACGGACGCTTACCGGCCAGAACACACACGATCGGAGCTGACAGCCATGGAAGCCAGTGACCTGAAAGACCACCCGCCCTTCCGGGTGATCACCTTCCGCGACGGCCAGGAGGTCATCTCGGAGGATGTCGAGACCGAGGTGGCCGCCCGAACCCGTTTCGCATCGGCGATCGATTTGTGTCAGTCGCGGGATGCAGCGCATTCACACCGCGTCGAACTTCACTCCGGCGGCGAGACGATTGAAACCTGGCCCCAATCCGGCGCGTAGCCGGCGCGGTGCCGCGGAGGATCCGTCATGCACGACCTGCTGCCGAAAGCCGCCGCGTTGGGGGCGGCACTCATCGCGCGCAACGAGACGCTTGCTGTCGCTGAATCGTCATCCGGCGGCCTCGTCTCGGCGGCGCTCCTGTCGGTCCCGGGCGCCAGCGCGTATGTCCTCGGGGGCGCCGTGGTCTACACGGCCACGGCTCGCTCTGCCCTGCTCGGCATTGACGACGGCGCAATGGCTGGCGTGCGCTCGGCCTCTGAAGGCTATGCGCGGCTACTCGCCCGGACGGTGCGGGCGCGGCATGGCGCGACCTGGGGTCTTGCTGAAACCGGGGCCGCCGGCCCAATAGGCAATCGCTATGGCGATGCAACCGGCCATACCTGCCTCGCCGTCAGCGGGCCCGTCGAGTTGTTCGCCACCCTCGAGACTGGCAGCGCGGATCGCGTCGCCAACATGCGGGCTTTCGCCGGAGGCCTGCTCGACCTGCTGGGCGACGCCCTGGCTGAGGGGCGCTGATCAGAAATCGGATCTCTATCCCGCGGAACGCGGGTCCCGACGCGACGTTCCGACCTGTCGAGCCGATGGCCCCCCAGGAGATCAACGTGCCCCAGAGACACCCGCTGCGCCTGTGGGTGGTACGCCACGGCGAGAGTTCCGGTAACGTCGCCCGCGACGCCGCCCAGTCCGCGGGCGCCGCGCGCATCGACATTCCGGAACGTGACGTCGACGTGCCGCTCAGCGCGCTCGGCCACCGGCAGGCGCGGGCGCTCGGGCACTGGTTCGCCAGCCTGCCCGATGGCGAACGTCCGGACCTCGTCCTCGCCTCGCCCTATCGGCGTGCCCTGGAGACCGCGGAGGCGATCCGCGGGACCGGCGGCCTCGCCTCCGGCACGCCGCGGCTCTTGGTCGACGAGCGGCTGCGCGAAAAAGAGTTCGGCATCCTGGACCGGCTGACCCGGATCGGCATTGAGCAACACCATCCCGAGCAGGCCGCGCTGCGCGGCGATCTGGGCAAGTTCTATCATCGTCCTCCGGGCGGCGAGAGCTGGTGCGACGTGATCCTGCGCCTGCGCAGCGCTCTGGACACAATCGGCCTGCACCATGATGGCCGCCGGATCCTCATCGTCGCCCACCAGGTCGTGGTGCTATGCCTGCGCTACCTGTTGGAAGAGATGACCGAGGCCCAAATCCTGGCCGTTGATGCGGAAGGCGACGTGCTGAATTGCGGCGTGACAGAATATGCCTTTTCGGCCTCGGCCGCCCCCGGCGGCGGCTTCACGCTGGTGCGCTACAACTTCGTCGCACCCCTTGAGGCGGGGGGGGGCACACCCGTTACCTCCGAGCCTGACGCCGACGCGGCCGCGACATAATCCGGTGCGCATGGGGCGTTGGGCGAGTGGGGAATCCATGA
>Ga0182230_1000068_pt1 | contig 14204 bp, 12 predicted proteins | sample G6R1MG_28_FD_128384 | JGI IMG/M metagenome (GOLD analysis project Ga0182230, IMG submission 128384) | Miscanthus phyllosphere microbial communities from Michigan, USA - G6R1_NF_07NOV2016_LD1 MG | ecosystem: Host-associated > Plants > Phyllosphere > Phylloplane/Leaf | place: USA: Michigan...
CTTGAGGCGCGACGCGTTCTCCTCCCCCTTGTGGCGAGGAGTTGGAGGTGGGGGTGGTTCAGACGGCCCTGTTACGCGCAATCCTGCACCACCCCCACCCCTGACCCCTCCCCGCAAGGGGGAGGGGAAAAGCGCGGTGCTTCAAACGCTTGCCGCCGGAGCGATGTGTAAATCCGCCAGGCCTGAGGAGAGGGCGCGTCAGGGACCGAAGACCGGCCCGCCGTATCCGCTCTCCTTCGGCGAAACGTAAGCCGGGTCGTGTGCGAAGGGCAGGGGCCGCCCGTCCCGCAGGGCGTCCAGGATTGCGGCGAAGCCCGTCCGGCAGCGGAAATCGAGCACAGTCTCGGCGAGCTGCGAATCATAGACCCGCCCGATGCTGGCGGGCAGCGTCCAGCCTCGTCTGGCGTAGAGCTCCGCTGCATCGGGGAAGTGGCGCGCGATGACGGCGGTGGCGTCCCGCTTCAGGGCCCGGGCCTCGGCCCGGTCGAAGGGCGTCGGCGCGGACAGGATGAACAGGCCGAACCCGAGCGCGGGCGCACGCATCAGCGCCGCGACATGCGCCTCGGCGGCGTCCTCGACGGTAAGACGCCGATTCAGGAACTCGTTGGCCTTGAGGTTTTCGCCGGACAGTTCGCGATGGGTGTCGTCCTCTTCCGGGAAGAAGCGGCTCGTGCGCAGGACCACGCAGGCCAGGCCGCGTTCGGCGGCGGTGAGGCGGCACAGGCCCTCGGCGGCGAGCTTGGTCACCCCGTAGATGTTGCGCGGCGCCAGCGGCCCGCTGGTCTCGTCCAGCCAGATCGCGGCATCGCCGGCCTCGTCGCGGATCGCTTGGCTGATCATCAGCGAGGTCGAGGAGGTGAACACGAATCGGTCGTTCCCGGCCGCGACTGCCGCCTCCAGGAGGTTCAGCGTGCCCGTGACGTTGCAATCGACGAAGGCCTGAGCCGGGTAGCGCGCGATATCGGGTTTGTGCAGGGCGCCGGCATGGATCACGGCCTCGATCCCGCGATCGAACGCCCGACTGACGATGCTCCGTTCCGCCACGGAGCCGATGAGATCGGTGTCGGGCCCCGGGGCCACGTCGAGGCCGGTTACGCGATGGCCGAGGGCCCGCAGGCGCGGGGCGAGGAACCGGCCGAGCCAGCCGGAGGAACCGGTGAGCAGGACGTGCATGGCCCGACCTTAAAGGATCGGCGTCCCCGTTTCGAAGGGCGCCACGACTTCTCGGAGGATCCCGGGCGGCGTCCGCTGCACGCGAGCGCCGCGGGATGAGGTCGCGGCGAGAAAATCTGAAGTTCCGCCGACGATCAAGATCGTGCAGCGGGACAGCGCACAAACAAAAAGCGCCGCTTCGGCTGAAGCGGCGCCCATAAACGTCAGAGTAACGTCTTAGTTGAACGTGTCGATCTCAGCCGACTCGTAGCTCGTAACTTCCATGCCGACGCAGATCTCGGACACGACGGGAGCGGACCAGGCCATGATTTTCTCCAAGTGACGAATGGTTGATGATGAAGACCGTTATCCCCGGTTCGTCAACGACCCGGGAACTGGGCCGACTCAGTTGAACGTGTCGATCTCAGCCGACTCGTAGCTCGTGACTTCCATGCCGACGCAGATCTCGGACACGATCGGGGCAGACCAAGCCATGGCGTTTCTCCTCGTTGTTGCTGAGATCCATATAGGCAATATCTTGGACGCAATACAAGTGAGCACAACACTTATATTTCTCATAGGCGCCCGGCTATCTCGGCCGTGCGAGCGCCGCGGCGTCCCGGCCACAGCGCGTCGCGCGCGCGAAACCGGCTCGGGACGGGCACCGGTTTCGGCTTGACGGAATTTTCCCGTAGGGGCACGAGGCAGCCGCGCGGGGCCGCCATCCGGGGACGCCGCGCTCCCTTTCAGCATCGACCAGCGAAGCGACGTGCCAGACCGATCGTGCCTGCCGTGCCCGGCGACGCGCCGTCATCCCGCCTGAGCCGCTGAGAGGCCCGGCCGCGGGGTGCGCGGCGTGGCTCACCGGTCGCGGCCCTGAGAGCCAGCAGACCGGCGGCGCGCCGTCTCGTAACCCGCGAGGCGAGGCCATGAACGAGATCGCCCCCATCGACGCGCGTGTCGACCCGTCCGTGCTGGCCGCACGCCTGTCGGACGAGCGCGCGCCCGACATCGTCGAGGCCCTGAACGAGGAGGCCCCCGAGGTCGCCGCCGCGATCATCCTCGGCCTGCCGATGGAGCGGGCGATCGAGGTGCTCGACCAGCCGGAGCTCGACTGCGCCGCCGACATCATCGAGATGCTGCCGCGCGACCGGGTGGCCGGCTACCTGTCCGGCATGTCGGCCGACCGGGTCACGGACGTGTTCCGGGAGATCGAGGAGCCCGGCCGGTCCGACCTGCGCGCCCGCCTCGATGCCGAGACCCGCGGCGCCGTCGACCGCCTCTCGGCCTACGGCGAGGAGACGGTCGGCTCGCTGATGACAACCGAGTTCGTCACCGTGCCGGGCACCTGGACGGTGGGCCAGACCCTGGAGCACATCCGCCACGTCGAGAAGACCCGCGAGACCATCTACGCGATCTTCGTGCTCGACCCGCGCACCCGGGCGCTCACCAAGGCGGTGCCCCTGCGCCGGCTGATCTCGGGTGACCCGAACGACAACGTGCTCAGCGTCGCCCCCGGCCGGCGGCCGCTGGCCGTCTCGCCCACGGCGAGCCGCGAGGAGGCCGCCCGGCTGATCTCGAAATACGATCTGCTGGCGCTGCCGGTGGTCGACGCGGTCGGGCATGTGATCGGCATCGTCACGGTCGACGACATGATCGACGCCATGGTCGAGAAGCAGACCCAGGACGTGCAGCGCTTCGGTGGCATGGAGGCGTTGCCCGAGCCCTACATGGATATCGGCTTCTTCACGATGATCCGGAAGCGCGCCGGCTGGCTCTGCGCTTTGTTCCTCTCGGAGATGCTCACCGCGTCCGCCATGCAGGGCTTCGAGGGCGAATTGGAGAAGGCGATCGTCCTGACCCTGTTCATACCGCTGATCATGAGCTCGGGCGGCAATTCCGGCTCCCAGGCGACGTCGCTGCTGATCCGCGCGCTGGCCCTGCACCAGATCCGGCTCGGGGATTGGTGGCGAGTGGCCTTGCGCGAGCTGCCCACCGGAATCGTGCTGGGCAGCATCCTCGGGGTGATCGCGGTGATCCGGATTGTGGCCTGGCAGAAGCTCGGCCTCTATGATTACGGCGAGCACTGGCCGCTGGTCGCCGCTACAGTCGGCACGGCGCTGGTGGGCATCGTGATGTTCGGCTCCCTCACAGGTTCGATGCTGCCCTTCATCCTGCAACGGATCGGCTTCGACCCCGCCACCGCCTCGGCCCCATTCGTAGCGACCCTCGTCGATGTCACCGGGCTGGTGATCTATTTCTCCGTGGCGCTGCTGATCCTGCGGGGGACGCTGCTGTAGAGCGGCGATTGCGGGTGCCTCCGGGCTCAAAATTGTGGGGCCGGTAGAATAAGCCGCCCTGTCATTCCGGGGCGCCGCAGGCGAACCCGGAATCCAGAGCCGCCAACGGAGCGAAGTTTTGAACTGACTGTGGTTCTGGATTCCGGGCTCCGCTTCGCGGCCCCGGAATGACACGGTGGATGTTTGCGTGCCGTGCGTAACTTCACGCGTCCCAAAAATTTTAGATTTCGATAAGCAATCGCTCATCCTGCAAGGGACTTGGAGGATGCCACCTCAACCCATAGCCTCAACCAGCCGCTTGCGCTGCACCTTGCCGTTGGCGGTCCGGGGCAGGGCGTCGAGAAAGCGGATCTCCCGCGGGCGCTTGTAGGCGGCTAGCCGGCTCTCGCACCAGGCGAGCAGCTCCGCCGCGTCGGGCTCGGCGCCGGGCTGGAGCACGACGAAGCCGCAGATGACCGAGACGTCGGCGCGCACCGGCAGCTCGGCCACACCGACCTCCGCCACGGACGGGTGGGCGGAGAGCACGACCTCGACCTCGTTCGGCGAGACCCGGTAGCCCATGGCCTTCATCAGGTCGTTGTTGCGGCCCTCGAACCAGAGGTAGCCGTCGGCATCGAGACGGGCGAGGTCGCCGCCGGCGAACCAGTCGCCGCGCATCACCTCGGCTTCCTCGTCGGGACGGTTCCAATAGCCGAGCATCAGCGCCGGTTCGGAGCGGTGGACCGCCAGGAGGCCGGTCTCACCGGCCGGCAGCGGCTCGGGCTCCCCCCCCACCGGCAGGATCGCAACGCGCCGGCCGGGCTGCGGCCGCCCCGGGGAGCCCGGGCGCACCGGGATGGTCGGGCCGCTGGAGATGTAGGTGGAAATCTCGCTCATCCCGAGCGCCTCGTAGAGCGGCTTGCCGGTCGCGCGGGTCCAGGCCTCGAGCAGCTCCACAGACAGGGGCTCGCCGGCGGTGCAGCCGTGGCGCAGGCTCGACAGGTCGTGGCTTTCGAGGGCGCCGTACTTCAGGATCTGACGGTAGAGGGTCGGGACCGCGGCAAACAGGGTCGCGCGGTATTCCGCGATCAGGCGCGGCCAGACCGACGGGTCGCGGGGGCCGTTGTAGAGCACCGCCGTGGCGCCCACCGACCAGGGGTCGCTCAAGCCCACGCCCAGCGTGTAGGTCCAGTTCATGGTGCCGGCATGCAGCATCACATCGGACTCGGTAAGCCCGATCCAGTGCGCGACCATCGGCCAACGGCCATAGGCGGCCCGATGGGCATGCAGCACACCCTTGGGCCGGCTGGTGGTGCCGGAGGTGTAGATCAGCATCGCAGGGTCGTCGGCGGCGGTGTCGGCGTAATCCGGCAGCGGCGGGCCGGCCTTCAGGGCGGCGATGGCGGCGGCATTGAGCAAAAGCCGGGTGCCCAGGGCCTCCGGCGGGACCGTGCAGCCGTCGCCGACCACGATCGCCGCCGCACCGGAATTCTCCATCAGGAACGCGGCCTCGCCCTCGGTCAGCTGCGGCGAGGACGGCAATGCCACCAAGCCCGCCGCCAGAGCGCCGAAATAGACGAGGACGTAATCGGCCTCGTTGCCCATCCGGATCATCACCCGGTCGCCGGGCGTGAGACCGAGCCCGAGAAAGCCCGCCGCGATGCTTCGGACCGCCCGGTCGACCGCGCTGAAGCTGAGGCGGCTGGCGGTGCCGTCGCCGACGAGGACCAGCGCGGTCTTATCGGGGCGCAGCCGTGCATTCTCGGCAAGGCAATACCGGGCCGCGTTGAAGCGGGCCGGCGGTCGGCGATCATGGGGGCGAACAGCGTCGGGCAAAGGGCGTTCCCCGGGGCTAGGATTTTGCCCGGGTGTCCCGCATCGGCGCGCCGCCCGTCAACCGTGGGTGGGGACGAGCGCCGATGCGACCACCCTTAGGTCCGGCGCTGGGCCTGGCCCTCCTGCTCCTCGAAGCCCTTGAGCACCTTGTCGAGGGTCATCGGGTATTCGCGGATCCGGATGCCCGTGGCGTTGTGGATCGCGTTGGCGAGCGCCGCCCCGGCGCCGCAGATGCCGAGCTCACCGAGGCCCTTGCTCTTCAAAGGATTCGATTTGTCGTCGAGCTCGGGCAGGAACACGGCCTCAATCTCGGGAACGTCGGCATGAACCGGGACATGGTACTCAGCCATGTCGTGGTTGACGAAGAAGCTGTAGCGCGAATCGACCACGGCATCCTCCATCAACGCCGCACCGATTCCGAAGGTCATGCCGCCGATCGCTTGGCTTCGCGCGGTCTTCGCATTGAGGATGCGACCGCCGGTGAAAACGCCCAACATTCTTCGAAGCCTGATCTCGCCGGTATCGGCGTCAACGCCGATTTCTGCGAAGTGTGCGCCGTAGGAGTACTGCGAGAATTTCTGCTTCATCTCCCCCGGCTTGATTTCACCGGAGGCCTCCAAGCCGGTGCCGGCTAGGTCTTGGAGTGATTCCGTTCGGTTTCCGGAGGTCACTGCGCCGTCCCGGAAGGTCGCGCCCTCAGGGTTGAGGTCGCCCGCCTTCAGCAGCGCCTGCCGAAGGTTGTCGCAGGCAACGTAAAGTGCCGAACCCGACGAGCCGGCGCCGAACGAGCCGCCCGAGCCCGCCGCGAACGGGAAATCCGTATCGCCCATCTCGACCCGCACCCGCTCAATCGGAAGGCCCAGCATCTCACCGGCGATCTGGGTCAGGATCGTGTAGGTCCCGGTGCCCGGATCGGTCATGGCCATGCGGACCACCAGAACCCCATCCGGGCCGAGCCGCACCTTGGCGGAGGACGGCATCAATGGGTTGAGCCGGGCGGCAGCCGACATGCCCATGCCCACGAGCCAGTTGCCCTCCCGCCGGCTGCCCGCTGCCTGCCGCTTGTCCCAGCCGAACAGGCGAGCGCCCTCGCGCATGCAGGGCACGAGCTGGCGCGTGGAGAACGGCACCTTCTTTTCAGGATCCTCGGCGGGCTCGTTGCGCACCCGCAGCTCGACGGGATCGATTTTGAGCTGCTCGGCCAACTCATCCATGGCACATTCGAAGGCGAGCTGCCCCACGGCTTCGCCCGGTGCCCGCATAGAAGATGCGATCGGCATGTTCAGGTTGACGAGCCGGTGGCGCGTGACGCGGTTCTGCGCGGCGTAGAGCGAGCGGGTCACGTTGGCGGAGGTCTCGAAAAAACCATCGCCCTCGGCCGTGTCGGACCAAGATTCATGGCTGATCGCTGACAGCTTTCCGTCCTTGTCGGCACCGAGTCGGATTCGCTGGACCGTATCGGTGCGGTGGGTTGCGACGTGAAACTCCTGCTGGCGCGTCAGGGCCACTTTCACCGGCCGCTGGATCACCTTGGAGGCCAGGATTGCCAGCGTCGCCTCAGGCTGGACCTGCAATTTCGCCCCGAACCCGCCGCCAATATACGGACTGACGATCCGAACCTTCTCAGGGGCCAGCTTGAGCACAGACCCCAGCGCCTTCTGGCCCCGGTTCGGCATCTGGTTCGCAGTGTACAGCACCACGCCGTCCCCCTCCCAGGAGGCAATGGTGGCGTGCGGCTCCATCTGGGCGTGGATCTGGGGCGGGGTCGTGTATTCGACGTCGAGCTTCACCGGAGCCGCAGCGAAAGCCGCATCGAAGTCGCCGAGCTTGGAATCCGGCGGCGAGTTCATCGGCTTCGGCTCGTAGGCCGCCGCCATGTTGTCCTTGAGCAGAGCCTTCGGCTTGGCTGTCTTGTAGCTTACCTTGATCAACATCGCGGCGGCCCGGGCCTGTTCGAAGGTCTCGGCGACCACGAACGCGACAGGCTGCCCATAGAACTTGACCTCGGTGCCTTGAAGCTGAGGCCAGACTTGTTCCTTCTTTTCACCCTGCTCAGGGACGTTCTCGTGAGTCAGGACCAGGATCGTCCCGGGGGCGCGGCGAGCGGCCTCCGCGTCGATTGACTGGATCGTACCAGCCGCGATGGCGGCCGGCACGATGAACCCATAGGCCGGGTTCTTGAGAGCCTTGGTCTCGTAAGCGTAGGGCGCGTGCCCAGTGACCTTCAGGGGTCCGTCGACCCGGTCCAGCGGCTTGCCGACGAGACCATCCGGACGGTCGTCGAGGGGCGTCCGGCCGATCGGTTGGTTCATCTCCATAGGATTGGTCCTTGCCGGATTTTACGCGCGGGTCGCCTGCGCCATGACGGCGCGCAGGGTCCGCCGCGTCAGCGGGATCTTGAAGTCGTTGGCGCCGTAGCCGCGGGCACCCTTCAGAGCGGCGTCGGCGGCGGCATCGGCGGAGCCGGTCCGCACCAGCGCCTCTTCGGCCTCGGCCACGCGCCAGGGCTTGTGCGCCAGGCCGCCAAAGGCGAGCCGCGCGGCGGTAGGCTTGCCGCCTTCGGCACCTGTGATGATTGCGGCCACCGACACGGTCGCGAAGGCGTAGGAGGCCCGGTCGCGGACCTTGCGGTAGATGTGCTGGCCGGCGACGGGCTTCGGCAGCGTGACCGCGGTGATGATCTCGGCCTTGCGCAGATCGGTCTCAATCTGCGGTGTGTCTCCCGGCAGCCGATGGAAATCGGCCATCGAGATAGTGCGGGTCTGCCCATTCGGATCGACAGTCTCGATCGTGGCGTCCAGGGCCCGCATCGCAACATTCATGTCGGACGGATTGGTGGCGATGCAGGCCTCGCTCGCGCCGAGCACCGCCATGATCCGGTTGAACCCACCGATTGCCGAGCAGCCCGACCCGGGCTCACGTTTGTTGCAAGGCATTGCGGTATCGTAAAAATAGTAGCAGCGCGTCCGCTGGAGCAGGTTGCCAGCGGTCGTTGCTTTGTTGCGCAACTGCCCGGAGGCGCCGGCCAGCAGCGCCTTGGCTAGGACCGCGTAATCCTTGCGGACCCGCGGGTCGGCAGCGAGGTCGGAATTGCGCACCAGCGCGCCGATACGCAGACCGCCCTCCGGCGTCGGCTCAACCTTGTCGAGCGGCAGCCGATTGACATCGATCAGCGTCGCCGGGGTCTCGATCTGCAGCTTCATCAGGTCCAGCAGATTGGTTCCGCCGGCTATGAACTTTGCGTTCGGCCGCTCGGCCGCGAGCTTGGCCGCATCCTGCACGGTGGCGGGACGCTCGTAGGTGAAAGCCTTCATGTCCGCCCCCTCAGAGATTGCTGGCGGCGGTATCGCGGATTGCCGCGACGATGTTCGGATAGGCACTGCAGCGGCAAATGTTGCCACTCATCCGCTCGCGGATCTCGGCGTCGCTCAGGCTCGGCGTCGAGACGATGTCCTCGGTGACGTGGCTGGGCCATCCGGCCTTGGCCTCGCTCAGCATGCCGACCGACGAGCAAATTTGGCCGGGTGTGCAGTAGCCGCACTGGAAGCCATCATGTTCGATGAAGGCCGCCTGCATTGGGTGCAGGTTGTCCCCGGAGGCCAGGCCCTCGATTGTCGTGATCTCGTCACCCTCGTGCATTGCCGCAAGCGTCAGGCAGGAATTGATCCGCCGGCCGTCGACCAGCACTGTGCAGGCACCGCACTGTCCGTGGTCGCAGCCCTTCTTGGTGCCGGTCAGCGCCAAATTCTCGCGCAGAGCGTCGAGCAGAGTCGTGCGTGTGTCGAGAACTAGGTCTCGCGGCTGGCCGTTGATCGTCAGCCGAACGGGCATGGTCTGTGGAGCGGGATCGCCGGGCGCGGCCGCAGCGGGTCCCGGCCGAAAACCCAGTGCGCCGACCGCACCGGCGGCCGCGCAGCCTTCCACCACAGCGCGCCGCGTCAGGGCGAACGGCTTCGTCGGAGTCGGTTCTGTCATGCTGCTATCCCGCCCATGCGCGACGCCCACGGCGCGACGCAGCCTGGAATTCAATGTCCCAACGCCAGCGTCAGTCGTTTAGATCCGGTCCAGACTGCGCCCCTTCACCGCGGCTCATCCATGACCAGCACCGTCGGACCCTAGTCGATCCGTGAACGCGGCCCAGGTGAACGGTCAGCCCCTCGTCTTCGGAGCCCAAGAATGGATGTCACCGTCCCGACCCTGCCCCTCAACGATGGGCATAGCATCCCGCAGATCGGGTTCGGATGCTGGCAACTTTCGGACTCGCAGGCGCCCGATCTCGTCGGTCACGCGCTCAAGGCCGGGTATCGTCTGATCGACACCGCCGCCGCTTACGGCAACGAAGCCGGAGTCGGCCGCGGTATCCGCGAAGCGCAGGTCCCACGGACTGACGTCTTCCTCACCACCAAGCTTTGGAATGACCGGCAAGGCCGCGACGCGACGCGTGAGGCCTTCGACGAGAGCCTGAAGCGCCTGGGGCAGGACTATGTGGATCTCTATCTCATCCACTGGCCCTGTCCCCAGCGGCACCTGTTTGTAGAAAGCTGGCGGACGATGATCCAACTGCGCGACGAGGGCCGCGCAAAGTCGATTGGCGTCTCAAACTTCACCCCGGAGCACATCGCCACGCTGATCGGAGAGACCGGTGTCGCGCCCGCTGTCAACCAGATCGAACTCCACCCGCATTTTCAGCGGACGGAACCGCGCGACGACGATCGTCGCCAGAAGATCGTGACCGAGTCCTGGAGCCCGCTGGGCCAGGGCAAGGAACTGAACGACCCGGTAATCGTCGCGATCGCCCGCGCCCACAGCAAGAGCGCAGCCCAGGTGGTGCTCCGCTGGCAAGTGCAGATCGGTTGCGTCGCGATCCCAAAAACCGCTCGGCCAGAGCGGCTCATTGAGAACATCGCGGTGTTCGACTTCACGCTTAGTGATGCCGAGATGGCGCAGATGGCCGCCCTGGACCGGCCGGACGGGCGGATCGGGCCTGACCCGGCGACATTTTGCTGAGGAGACAGCTTGCTGCGACGCAGCGTAACACCGCGCCGCAAAAGATTTATGCTCAAGGCTAGCATATCTAGACAGGCGGGTCCGACGCCCATAAGTTAGACGGCACAATGCTCAAACTGAGCATAATGGAGGACGCCATGACGGCGACCGTGTCACCCGTCTCTCGTATGTCGGTTCCGGGCCTGCCGCTGCCGGATCTGTACGCCCGTGTCAGCCGCCACGTTCCGGCGATCGAGTGGCCGGCGCTCGCCCCCGACATAGAGGCGATCCTGCGGCTCAAGCGCGAGCGCAACGCCGTGATCCTGGCGCATAATTACCAGGCGCCGGAGATCTTCCACACAGTGGCGGACATCGTCGGCGACAGCCTGGCGCTAGCGCGCGAGGCGGTGAACGTCGATGCCGACGTCATCGTGCTGGCCGGCGTCCACTTCATGGCCGAGACCGCCAAGCTGCTGAACCCGGCCAAGACCGTCCTGATCCCGGATATGGGCGCGGGCTGCTCGCTGGCCGACTCGATCACCGCCGCCGACGTGCGCGGCCTGCGGGCCAAGTACCCGGGCGTGCCGATCGTGACCTACGTGAACACCTCGGCCGCCGTGAAAGCCGAGTCGGACCTGTGCTGCACCAGCGGCAACGCCGTTGCGGTGGTGAAGTCGCTGAACGCCCCCCGGGTGCTGATGATCCCGGACGAGTTCCTGGCCCAGAACGTCCAGGCCGAGATCCCCGAGGTCGAGATCCTGACCTGGGCCGGCCATTGCGAGGTGCACGAGCGGTTCACGCCGGGCGACATCCGCGACGTGCGCGACAGCTACCCCGGCGTCACCGTGATCGCGCATCCGGAATGCCCGCCGGACGTAGTCGCCGAATCGGATTTTTCCGGCTCGACCGCGATGATGATGGATTTCGTGCTCCAGAAGCGTCCGAGCCAGGTCGTGTTGGTGACCGAGTGCTCCATGGCCGACAACATCGCGGCGGCGAACCCGGACATCGAGTTCATCAAGCCCTGCAACATGTGCCCGCACATGAAGCGGATGAGCCTGAAGAACATCCGCCGCGCCTTGGAGACGATGACCCACGAGGTCACGGTCGATCCGGCGCTCGCCGACCGCGCCCGGGCGGCGGTCGAACGCATGCTGCTGGTGCGCTAGCCATGAACGCCGTCTCTCCCAACATGGCCGATCGTGTCGTCGTGGTCGGCGGCGGCGTCGCCGGCCTCAGCGTCGCGCTGCGGCTCGCGCCCCGCCCCGTGACGCTGATCACCGCCTCGGCCCTGGGGCTGGGCACCGCCACCGGCTGGGCGCAGGGCGGCATCGCCGCCTCGGTCGGAGCCGACGACGCGGCCGCGCTGCACGCCGCCGACACCGAGGCCGCCGGCGCCGGGCTGACCGAGCCCGACGTGGCCCTCCGGGTCGCCCAGGCGGGTCCGGGGTTGATCGACTGGCTGGTGCGGATCGGCGTCCCGTTCGACCGCACCGAGGACGGTGCCATGGCCCTCGGCCTGGAGGCGGCCCACGGTCGCCGCCGCATCGTCCGCTCCGGCGGCGACGCCACCGGCGCCCGAGTCCTCGAAGGGCTGGTGCGGGCAGTCCTGTCCGCGCCCTCCATCGAAGTCGTCGAAGCCCGCGCCTGCGACCTGCTGCGGGACACAAACGGCGCGGTGGCCGGCATCGTCGCCGAGCGCGACGGCGCTCGGTTCCGCATCCCGGCCCGGGCCGTGGTGCTGGCCACCGGTGGCGTCGGCGCCCTCTATGCGGCGACCACCAATCCGCCCGGCGCCGTCGGCGGCGGTTTGGCGCTCGCCGCCCGGGCCGGGGCGGTGATGCGCGACATGGAGTTCGTGCAGTTCCACCCGACCGCCATCGCGGCCGGCGCCGACCCGATGCCGCTTGCCACAGAGGCGCTGCGCGGCGAGGGCGCCCGGCTGATCGACGAGACCGGCGCGGCCGTGATGGCCGGCATCGCCGGCGGCGACCTCGCCCCCCGCGACGTGGTCGCCCGGGGTATCTTCCAGGCCCTGCAGCGCGGCCGCATCGTCTATCTTGATGCCCGCGGTGCCCTCGGGGCCGCGATGCCAAAGCGCTTCCCCACGGTGGCGGGTCTCTGCGCCGCCGCCGGCATCGACCCGGCCGTGCATTCGATCCCTGTGCGCCCGGCGGCGCACTACCACATGGGCGGTGTGAAGGTGGACGCCCATGGCGCCACTTCGGTGCCGGGCCTCTATGCCTGCGGCGAGGTCTCCTCCACCGGCCTGCATGGCGCCAACCGTCTCGCCAGCAATTCCCTGCTGGAGGGGCTGGCCTATGCCGGCTTCATCGCCGACGCCCTCGACGCGCCGCTCCCGGGCGCGATCGTGCCCGAGGCGGCGGCGCCCCGGGCGATCGCCGAGCTGCCATCGATCCGCCGGCTGATGGAGGCCAAGGTCGGCGTCGTGCGCGACGCCGCCGGTCTCGCCGAGGCGGTGGCGGCCCTCGAGCCCCGCGCTAGGCATTGCGACGCCGCGCTGGTGGCGCTGATGATCGCCCGGGGCGCGCTGGCTCGCGAGGAGAGCCGCGGCGCCCATTGGCGCAGCGATTGTCCGCATATGGCCCCGGCGGCGCACACCAAGACGACGCTCGCCGCTCTGACAGCCGAGCGCCGCGAGAGCATCACCGCAGGGACGGAGCTGACGCCATGACGCCATCGGTCCTGCCGGACGGAATCCTGCCCGTGCCGCGGCTCCTGGTGGAACCGATCGTGCGCGCCGCCCTGGTCGAGGATCTCGGCCGGGCCGGCGACATCACCACCGACGCCATCGTGCCCCCGGGCGAGCGGATGCGCGGCGTGATCGCCTCGCGCCAAACCGGCGTCATCTCGGGCACCGATGCGGCCGCGATCGCCTTCGCGCTCATCGATCCGGCTGTGTCAGTCACGGTTGAGCGCGGCGACGGCGCCCGCGTCGTGCCCGGCGACGTGGTCCTGCGTCTCGAAGGGCCGGCCCGGGCAATCCTAACCGCCGAGCGCGTCGCCCTGAACCTGCTGTGCCGGATGTCCGGCGTCGCCACCGCGACGAACGGGCTGGTCGAGGCGGCACGCCCGCACGGCAAGGCCTCGATCGTTTGCACGCGCAAGACCACCCCGGGCCTGCGGGCCCTGGAGAAGCACGCGGTGCGGGCCGGCGGCGGCTCGAACCACCGCTTCGGCCTCGACGACGCGGTGCTGATCAAGGACAACCACGTCGCGGTGGCCGGCGGCATCGTGCCGGCGATCGAGCGTGCCCGGGCCCGGGCCGGCCATCTGGTCAAGATCGAGTGCGAGGTCGACAGTCTGGAGCAGCTGGAAGAAGCCCTCACGGTCGGCGTGGACGCGGTCCTCCTCGACAATATGGGGCCCGACCTGCTGACCCGCGCGGTGGCGATGATCGACGGCCGCGCCCTCTCGGAAGCCTCCGGCCGGATCACCCGCGAGACCGTGGGCGCGGTGGCGGCCTCCGGCGTCGACCTGATCTCCTGCGGCTGGATCACCCACTCGGCGGCAATCATCGACCTCGGGCTGGACGCCGCCTGATCGGCATTACTCTGTCGCTCTGTACGGTGAGAGAGTGACGTCGATCTTCATTCCACTGTCATCACGTTCAGGTGACAGGTCTTCGTCGTGTTCGCAGCGAAAAGGATTTGCGTCTTCCGCCCTGCATCCGGCTTGCTAAGGTCGCGCACGACAGCGATGCCATCGACTGGATACGCCCGTGCGCCAAGCCTTCAGTCCCGCGGCTGCCCCGCCGATCGCTCTGCCTGCCGCGCCGGTGGCACGAAAGCCCGGCGCCGTCCGGCACGGGCCCGGACCGGCGCTGATGCTGGGGGCGCTCGGCGTCGTCTACGGCGATATCGGCACCAGCCCGCTCTACGCCTTCAAGGAGGCCGTGAAGGCGGCGACCGCCGGGGGCGCCGCGGTGCC
>Ga0182230_1000069_pt1 | contig 14201 bp, 10 predicted proteins | sample G6R1MG_28_FD_128384 | JGI IMG/M metagenome (GOLD analysis project Ga0182230, IMG submission 128384) | Miscanthus phyllosphere microbial communities from Michigan, USA - G6R1_NF_07NOV2016_LD1 MG | ecosystem: Host-associated > Plants > Phyllosphere > Phylloplane/Leaf | place: USA: Michigan...
CATCGCCCGGCAAACCCGCCGGCCAATCGCCGATCCTGTCAGAAGATGCCTCAGCGCCCGGTCCACTTCCGCGGCCGGCGCCGATGAACAGGGGTATACGCACACCAACCCGGGTCGTCAACACCGGTCGGAACGTTTTCGCGGGGCGGTCCGGATCGACCCCCCTCCCCTCTCGGTTCGTGGCCGGAAATTCCCTCGCGGGCACACGCTGCGTAGAGAGGTGTGGCGCCTCAATCTCGACAAGCTGCCCCCCGAGATGAACGGACCGCGTGCGGACGGCGCGGGCGTGCCCGTCCTTCGACCCTCATGACCAGCGAGAGCCCCGTGCGCCGTCGTCTTTCCGGGACCTTCGAGTGAAGCGCGAGCGACTCAAGATCGGCGACGTGGCCGCCCTCGCCCCCGGCGTCGGCCGCGGGGTCCAGGCGCCCCTCGACCTTCTCGGTGCGGACGCGACCCAGATCGATCGCCGGGCCGTCAATCTCCGTTGGCTTTGCGCCAGCACTCTCACGGGTCTGACCGGCGCGGGCCTGATCGCTGCGGCGCTCCACGTTTCCCTGCAGGGCGATGTCTCCTTCGCGGCGATCCCCGAGAAGGCGACGATCATGCCGCGGCCGCAACCGAGCGAGAGTGGCGCCAACCTTGCCCGCAAGGGTGACCGGCTGGTGCGCAACCTCATGATCGCCTCGGCCAAGCAGAGTTTCCGCGCCCCGGTCACGGTCCGTCTGGGAGACCGCGAGATCATCAAGGCCAAGGCCTTCGTGCGGATCACCACGCCCCTGTCCATGACGACGGGGGTGTATGCCGGCGAGCTGCCTCGGTTCGACCCGATGAAGTTCGTCTCCGACGAGCCGTTGGAGCGTGCCCCCGATGCGGCTGCCGACGCGCCCGGGGCGGAGGTCACGGTGGTCAAGCGCGACCTGGCGGACGCGACCATAGACGCCAACGCCCCGGCGCTCACCGACGACGACGTGACCGCGCAGGTGGAGGAGGAGCGCCGGATCGCCGCCGAGGCCGGGCGCCGGGCGGCCATCCCGATCGCCCCGCAGATCCTCCTGTCCCGCACCCTCCAGCAGGGTGCCGCCGGCGGTGATGCGGAGAGTTCGGCCGCCAAGGACGCCAACCCGTTCAAGGCGATCGAGGTGCTGGTCGTGCCTGAGAACGTCACCAAGGTCGCCAAGGTCGAGCTGAAGCCGAACGAGGCGCCGCTCGTTGAGGAGCGCGACATCGCGCTGAAGCGTGGCGAGACCCTGGAGGGCATCCTCAAGGCCACCGGCCTGGCGGGGGACGAGCAGATCCGTGGGATCGTTGCGGCGCTCGGCGGCAAATCCCGTACGGCCGCGCTGCCGGAAGGCCAGCAGATGCGGGTGCAGATCGCCCCCGGGCCCCATCCCGGCGATCCGCGCCAGGTTACCCGCGTCGTCTTGTACGGCGAGAACGGCATTGAGGGCATCGCGGCGCTCAACGACCGGAGTGCCTTCGTCTCGGTGGCACCGCCGACCGAGGAGACCCCCTCCTCCAAGCCGCAGCCGCAGGCGGATTCCGGGGAGGATGACGAGGAGGATTCCGGCTCCGGCCCCCGCCTCTACCAGAGCCTCTACGAGACGGCCGCGCGCCACGACCTCCCGCGGGCCACCGTCGAGGACATCGTCCGGGTCTTCAGCTACGACCTGGACTTCCAGCGCCGGATCGCGAACGGCGACGGGCTCGACGTGTTCTACACCTATGATGACGAAGCCGGGGCCGACCGGCCGGACCTGCTCTATGCCGCCCTGACGCTGGGGGGCGAGACGCGCAAGGTCTACCGCTTCCAGTCGCCGGATGACGGCACGATCGACTATCTCGACGAGCAGGGGCGGTCCCTGAAGAAGTTCCTGCTGCGCAAGCCGATTCCGGACGGGATCATGCGCTCCGGCTTCGGCTATCGGATGCACCCGGTGCTCGGCTACGCCAAGCTGCATACCGGCGTCGATTGGGCGAACCCGATCGGCACCCCGATCGCGGCGGCCGGCAACGGCGTGGTGATCCGCGCCGAGATGACCTCGGGTTACGGCAACCGCGTCGAGATCCAGCATATCAACGGCTACGTGACCACCTACAACCACATGTCGCGGTTCGGCCGCGGGGTGAAAGAAGGCGTCCGGGTCCGGCAGGGCCAGATCATCGGCTATCTCGGCTCGACGGGCCTCTCGACCGGTCCGCACCTGCACTACGAGGTGATCATCAACGGCCACTTCGTCGACCCGATGAAGATCCGCGTGCCGCGCGGCCGCGAGCTCGACGGACGGATGCTCACCGAGTTCAAGCGCCAGCGCGAGCAGATCGACGCGACCATGCTGAAATCGAAGAGCGCCACGGCGTTGGCGCAGCGGGACGCGGCCGTGCGCTGAGCACAGCCGTCGGTTCAGGCGAAGCCGAGGCGGGCGCGGAGTTCTTCGGGCGTGACGCCCGCCTGCCTGAGATCAGCGAGGCTCTGCGAGCCCCGGGACTTGGCGAGCTTCTCGCCGTCGGGATCCAGGATCAGCGCGTGGTGGTGGTAGCGCGGCGTCGGCAGAGCAAGCAGACATTGCAGCAGCACGTGGAGGTCGGCCGCCGCTTCGAGGTCGCGGCCGCGGACCACGTGGGTAATCCCCTCCGCCGCGTCGTCGTGGACGACGGACAGATGGTAACTCGTCGGCACGTCGCGGCGGGCGATGACGGCATCACCCCAGCGGGACGGGTCGGCCGCGATCCAGCGCGTGTCGGCCGCGTCGAAGGTTTCGTAGCCCAACGCATCGCCCGCGCAACGCAGGGCCGCTGGCATGTCCAGGCGCCAGGTATGCGGCTCGCCGCGGGCCAGGCGTTCGGCCCGGATCGGCGGATCGAGCCCGCGACAGGTGCCGGGATAGAGCGGCGCGTCATCCGGATCGTGCGCGGTATCGGCCATGGCGGCCGCGCGCGCCCGGATCTGCCCGCGGGAGCAGAAGCACGGATAGGCGAGTCCGCGGTCGATCAGGCGCTGGAGCGTCGCCCGGTAGGATTCCATGTGGCGGGACTGGCGTCGCACCGGCTCCGGGTAGGTCAGGCCGAGCCAGGCGAGGTCGGCAACGATCGCATCGATCAGGTCCGGCTTCGAGCGGAGCGGATCGATATCCTCGATGCGCAGGCGGCAGAGGCCGCCCATCCGCCGCGCCAGTCGAACGTTGAGCAGGGCCGAATAGGCGTGGCCGAGATGGAGCCGTCCGTTCGGGCTCGGCGCGAAACGGAGGATCGGCGCGTCCGGTCTCACCCGTCGCGGTGGCGCAGGCAGCGCGGCTCGGCCGTCTGGCAGGCGATGCCGGGCAGCGAGCAGGCAGGACCGTCGGCCAGGCGTTGGCAGACGCGGCAGCCATCGGTCCATTCGAAGCAGGCCGGGTCGTCGGCCACCGAGCGTGCCGGGGCGGGGTGCCGAGCGGGCAGGAGCTCACCGAGCAGGACCGTCGCGACCACGAGGATCGCGATGCCCCAGGCAGCGAGGGCGCCGCTCGACGAGCGCGGTGCGGGCGGCTGGGACGAGGCTGTCGACATAGGCTTTCTGTTGGCGCGGGGAGCGGGTGGCTGTCAACGCGGGCGTGGCGGGCTCAGGCGGCCTGCGCGGTGCGGCGTTCCAGGAGGGCCGGCAGCAGCTTCAGGTTGAGGGGCTTGGCCAGGAAACCGTCGAAACCGGCCGCGCGGGCGGCGATCTCGTCCTCCCTCCCGGCATTGGCGGTGAGCGCCACAAGGTGAAGCCGGGCCCCCTCCCCTGCCGTTTCCGCGGCGCGGATCCGGCGGGCGGTCTCGTGGCCGTCGAGCCGGGGCATGCGCACGTCGATCAGCGCGAGGTCGAACGGCCCGTCCGATTTCAGGCGCTCCAGCGCCTCGACGCCGTCGACCGCGTGGACCACCGCGGCGCCGAGGCGCTCGAGGGCGCGGGTGGCCAGCAGGGCGTTGATCGGGTTGTCCTCGGCCAGGAGGACGCGCTGGCCGGTCCCGGTCCGCGCCGGGGCCGGAACCGGGGCGGGGGCGGCTTCGACCGCGACCGGCGGGGCGAGCAGACGCTCGAACAGCGAGCGCGCCCGGACCGGCTTGATCAGATAGCCGTCGAACCCGGCCGCGCCCGGCGCCCCGAAGCCGCGGCGGTCGAAGGGCGAGAGCAGGACGAGGCTGCAGCGCACACCGCAGGCATGCGCGGCGTCGGCGATCTGGCGGACTGCGGCGTCGCCCAACGCCCGGTCGGCCAGCACCGCATCGAAGGCCGCGCCCGATAGGGCGTCGAGGCCGTCCTCCAGGGTTCCCACGATGACGGTGGCTGCTCCCGCCCGGGACAGGCTGCGGGCGAGGTAGGGGGCCTGGTAGGGCGAATCGGCCACGATCAGGCAGCGTTGGCCTTCGAGCCCCGGCAGCGGAGCAAGGCTGGGGTGTGCGCCCTCGGCTTCCGGCAGGGGCAGGACGACCCGGAAGGTCGAGCCGCGGCCGACGCGCGAATCCGCGTCAATTCCGCCACCCATGCGGGTTACCAGCCTGCGGGTGATGGCGAGGCCGAGGCCGGTGCCCTCATGGCTGCGGCTGGCGCTGCCGTCGCCCTGCTCGAACTCCTCGAACAGGATCGGCAGGCGGTCCGCCGGGATGCCCGGGCCGGTATCGGATACGGAAAGCACCGCCTCCCCTCCCCCGCCCGTCATGCGGGCAAAGCTGAGGCTGACGCCGACGCCGCCGCGCTCGGTGAACTTGATGGCGTTGCCGGCGAGATTGATCAGGATCTGCCGCACCCGGTCGGCGTCGCCGATGAGCCCGCGGGGGAAGTCCTCGGTGACGTCGAGGGCGATCTCGATGCCCTTGTCCTGCGCCCGGGGGGCGAGGAGCTCGACGACGCTCTCGGCGAGCGCCGGCAGATCGAAGGGCTCGGCGGCGAGGTCCAGGCGCCCGGCCTCGATCCGGGAGAAATCAAGGACGCCGTCGATCAGCCCGAGCAGGGCCTGGCCGCTGGTGCGCACGGCCTCGACATAGGTCCGCTGCTCCAGATCGAGATGCGTGCCGAGCACCAACTCGGCCATGCCCAAAATGCCGTTGAGCGGCGTGCGCATCTCGTGGCTGACGGTCGCGAGGAAGCGCGACTTCGCCACGCTGGCAGCCTCGGCGCGTTCGAGCGCCGCATCGCGGCTGCGCAAGGCCTCGACCCGGGCGGTCACGTCGCGGCCGGCGCGCAGCCAGTGCATCGCGTCGCCGTGGGCCACCGGCATCTCCACGAAGGCGAACCAGCGGACCTGGCCGTCCACCGAGCGGATCTGCGCCTCCATGCGACGCACGCCGTCCTCGCCGACCTCGACCGCGCTCCGCTCCAGGATCTCGAGATCGATCTGCGCGCCGAGCAGGTCGATGGCCGGGCGGCCGAGCAACTGCGCATAAGCGTCATTGGCGTAAGTGATCCGCCCGCGGGCATCGCGCTGAACGATCACCTCCGTGGTGGCCGCGACCAAGGCGCGGTAGCGGTCCTCGCTCTCGCTGATCCGCCAGATGCGGTCGTGCAGCCGCTCGGCCTCCGCCTCGTCCGGATCGGAGCGCCGGGCCCGCCAATGGCCGAGCGCGAGGGCCGCCGCGATCAGCAGCGCCAGCACGAGCGCGATATCCTTGACGACCATGGCTGCCTCCCCGGCTGCAGGCCGGCTTGGGGCAGGATCGCAGGGGAAGCTGAAGGCGGCGTTGGGAAAAGCGCTTAACCGCCGGTTGCGCCGATCGGAGCTGCGGAATGCTAAACGTCGTCGCAGCCCGATCCGAAGTCCGGCTCGCGAGTTGCCTGCCAGGACAAACGGTCCGGACGGAGATAGAACATATGCCGGGTGAGCATTACGACGTGATCATCGTCGGATCCGGCCCCGGCGGCGGGACGATGGCATGGCGTCTGGCCCAGACGGGCAAGCGCATCCTCCTGATCGAGCGCGGCGACTACCTGCTGCGCGAGCCGCGCAACTGGGACAGCCAGGCGGTGATCGTCGACGGCATCTACCAGACGAAAGAGACTTGGTATTCCTCGACTGGCAACAGCTTCCAGCCGGGCCTGCATTACTACGTGGGCGGCAATTCGAAATTCTACGGCTCGATCCTGTTTCGCCTGCGCGAGAAGGACTTTTCGGACATTCGGCACGAGGACGGCATCGCCCCGGCCTGGCCCGTGGGCTACGACGAGTTCGAGCCGCACTACCAGGCCGCCGAGGAGCTGTTCCACGTCCACGGCCAGCGCGGCGAGGATCCGACCGAGCCCTGGTCACGCAAGCCCTACGCGCATCCGCCGGTCTCGCACGAGCCGCGGATCCAGCAATTGTTCGACGATCTGAAGGGCAGCGGCCACCACCCATTCCACCTGCCGGTGGGCGTGCGGCTGGTGGAGAAGGACGGGCGGGCCGTCTCCACCTCCCCCTGCATCAAGTGCGAATCCTTCGACGGCTTCCCCTGCCCGACCAACGGCAAGTCCGATGCCCAGACCATGGTGGTCGATCCGGCTTTACGCGACTGCCCGAACCTGACGCTCTCGACCCGCACCTATGTCGAACGCCTGGTCACCGACCCGACCGGCCGCAGCATCACCGGTGTGGTCGGCACGCGCGACGACGCGCCGTTCGAGGCCTCGGCCGATCTCGTCGTGGTGGCCTGCGGGGCGCTGTCCTCGGCGCTGCTGCTGCTGCGCTCGGCCAGCGACCAGCATCCGGACGGCCTCGCCAACGGCTCCGGCCAGGTCGGGCGCAACTACATGCGCCACAACAACTCGACGGTTCTGGCGATCTCCAAGATGCCGAACCCGACCCGCTTCCAGAAGACCCTCGGCCTCAACGACTTCTACTTCGGCGACCCCGACCCGAAGGACGATTGGAATTTTCCGCTCGGCCACATCCAGATGGTTGGCAAGTCCGACGGGGCCCAGATCCACGGCGAGGGGCTGCCAGGCTTCCTGCAATGGTTCCCCAACCAGCCGTTCGACTGGATCGCCAAGCATTCCGTCGATTTCTGGCTGACCTCGGAGGATATCCCACTCGCCCAGAACCGGGTCTATTATAAGGACGGCAAGGTCCATCTCGATCTCACCGAGACCAACGTCGAGGCGCACAAGCGCCTACGCCGCAAGTTGCAGGAGATCTGCAGCTTCACGGACATGCATCCGCACCTGTTCGACCGGTCGCTCTATCTCGGCAAGAACGTCCCGATCGGCGGCACCGCTCACCAGGCCGGGACCCTGCGGTTCGGTGACGATCCCAAGACCTCCGTGCTCGACCGGCACTGCAAGGCGCATGAGCTCGACAATCTCTACGTGACCGATGCGAGCTTCTTCCCGTCGATCGGTGCCGTGAACCCGACCCTGACGATCATCGCCAATGCCCTGCGGGTGGCCGAGCACCTGGTCGACCGGATGGGCGCCACGGACGAGATCGCGCCGCCGCGCCTGTTCGACCACACCGAGCCGCGGGAGCCCGTTCCGGCGTAAATGTGTCGCTCTGCTATACGGGGGGATCGCCCTCGAACCGATCGTCCCGCCCTTGGCCATTGATCACATTGATCTCAGCCGGATCGACCTGAACCTGCTGGTTGCCCTGGATGCGCTGCTCGACGAGCGCAGCGTCACCCGGGCGGCCGCCCGGATCGGCGTCGGCCAGTCGGCGATGAGTTCGAGCCTCGCCCGGCTGCGTCGCCTCTTCGACGACGAGTTGCTCACCCGGGCCCCCGACGGCATGCGGCCGACGCCCCGGGCCCTGAAGCTCGCCGAGCCGTTGCGGGCGACGCTGCGGCAGGTGCAGGCTTTGGTTCATCGGGAGGAGCGGTTCGATCCGGCCACCGTTGAGCGCAGCTTCACGATCAGCCTGCCCGACAGCGTCGAGGTCTTGCTCGGGCCCCGGTTGATCGCGGAGCTGCGCCGGGAGGCCCCGGGGATCCGTTTGCTGCTGCGCTCCATCGAGCGGACCCGCATCCTCGACGAACTCGATGCCGACCAAGTCGATCTCGCCATCGGGTTCTTTTCGGAGGGGCAGATCCACCACAAGCAGCGGCTGCTCTACCGGGACAGCTACGTGGTGTTGTTCAACGCTGACCTGATCGGGCTCCAGCCGCCGATCGGCCTCGACGACTACCTGCGCTTCCCACACGTGCTGACCTCCCTGCGGGAGACCGCTCATGGTGTGGTGGACGACGCCCTGGCGCTGATCGGGCGCTCACGCGTTCTCGCGGTGACGACGCCGCGCTTCCTCGTGGTGCCGTTCCTCGTCCGCGCCGCACCGGTGATCGCCACCATGCATGCCCGGCTCGCGACCTCTTTTGCCAGCGCGTTGTCGCTCGCGGTCAGCCCGGTGCCGGTGGCGCTGGACGAGGTGGCGGTCTCGATGCTGTGGCACGCCTCCTATGACCGCGACCCCGCCCACCGCTGGCTGCGCGACCTGCTGGTGCGGCTCGCCAACGAGGCGCCGGCCTTCGGGATGCTGTGACGGTTGCTTCGATAAACGCGTTTCACCAACCAAAACCGTCATTGCGATTGGAGCGAAGCAACCGAGGGAAACGCTACATTCGGCGATCGCGCGCTGCCCTGGGTTGCTTCGCTGCGCTCGCAATGACGGAGAAGGCGGTGTGACCTTCCCCGAACCTCACAAGCAGGGATCGGCCGCGGCCTCGAGCCGGCCGCTGGCGATGGCGGCGCGAAACAGGCTGAAATCCTCGGCGTTGCGGGCCGCATAGGCGGTGGCCCAGTCGGCCAGGGCTTCGCGCAGGTCCGGCCGCTTGCCGCTGCCACAATAGCCGGCGATCGCTGCGGCATCGCCGGTCCGGGCATGGGCCCGGGCCAGGAGTGCGCCGTAGGCGTACGAGAAGGTCAGGAGCGGCGGCCCTGACATCTCGGCCAGCGGGATCGCGCCTTTCAGATTCTTCATCTGGCGCACGTAGTATGGCCTGTCGTCGATCGTGGTCCAGCCGAGCAGCGGATCGCCCACGGCCTGGAGCAGGCGCTGCCCGTAGATGACGCGCTCGCCCTCGTGGCCGGCATAGGGCTCGGGCATGCCGGGCAGATACGGCGCGTGCGCCGGGCGGACCGCCTCCTTGACCTGGAGGAACAGCGCGTCCCGGTCGGAATTGCCGCAGAGAAGCGCCACGTAAGCCCGGGTCCCGACGCTGCCGACCCCGACGACCCGGTGGGCGACATCGATGACTTGGTATCGGTCGAGCATGAACCGCCGCTCGCGCGGCAGGGTCTCGGCGTAGCGCTCCAGCCCGGTGACGATGCTCTGCCGGGTGGCGTCATCCACCGGGGTAAGGATCGGGGCATCGGTGCGAAACCGCCAGCCGCCGTCGATGCGCCGCTCGGCGACCTGGGCCAGGAGGCTGCGGTTGTTCTTGCGCCGGGCCTTGTCCACGGCCCGGCGGACCACCGAGCGCGCCTCCGAATCCATGCGGATCCCGCCGAGATGCTCCGCATCCGCGCGGGTGGTCTGGTACCAGACTTCGAGCGATCCCTGCGGCGCCAGCCGCCGCATCGTATGCTGGTAGCCGGATACCGCCGTCATCACGGCGGCGCGGGTGGAATCCGGAGGCGTACCGGCGTCGCCTGTGGCGACTGCGATGCCGGCGCAGAGTCGCTTCAGGTCCCATTCCCACGGGCCGACCGTGACCTCGTCGAAATCGTTGAGATCGAGGACGATATCCCGCTGCGGCGTGCCGAACAGGCCGAAATTGTCGATGTGGGCGTCGCCGTTCATCACAACATCGATGCTGCTGCGGGGGCCGCGCGACAGGTCCCAGGCCATGACATGCGCGGCGCCGCGCAGGAATGCGAACGGGCTCGTCGCCATCCGGGCGACCCGCAGCGGGATGAGATGCGCCTGCCGGCCCTCGTGGGCTGCCTCGATCAGGCTGATCGGATCGGGACGATCCGACTCGGTGCGCAGGACCACGTGCTCCGCGTGCGGGACCTTCGCCCGCAGGGCCTTGCCGGCCTGTCGGCGCTTGTCCCAGGGCTCGACGCCCGCCCGCAGATCGATCTTCGGAAAATCGGCCAGGGGGACCAGCACCACGTCCTCGGCGGGCGCCCCGGAGGCCGGATGTGCCGCCGCGTGCCGGGTCTCGTCGCTGCGCACCTGGTCCATGATTTCCCGCCGAACCGAACGCACGAAGACCTTGACCGTACTCGGTCGTTCCGAGCCGGCTTCATCCCCGTACACGATAGGATTGGCCCGACTCTGTGACCATTCAGCTCGTGACGGCCCTTGACCACCTTACAGGCCAGTCCTCTAACCGATCCCTTATGCGGAGGGCGTCTGTCCCGACCCGATCCGTGCGGATCAAACCGACATGGTGGCCGGTGTATCAGGGGCGGACCGAACGGCGCCGTCAGGCGTCGCATCAGGTGGGACATCACATGCCCAAGGGCTCAGATCTTCTCGTTGCGGCCCTCGAGAACGAGGGCGTCGACCGCATCTTCGGCATCCCCGGCGAGGAGAATCTCGACGTCGTCGAATCGCTGCGTACGTCCAAGATCGAGCTGGTGCTGACCCGCCACGAGCAGGCGGCGAGCTTCATGGCCGCCACCCATGGCCGGCTGACCGGCCGGCCGGGCGTGTGCCTCTCGACGCTGGGCCCTGGCGCGCTGAACTTCTCCACCGGCGCCGCCTATGCCCATCTCGGCGCGATGCCGATGATCATCATCACCGGACAGAAGGGCATCCTGTCCTCGCGGCAGGCGAAGTTCCAGATCGTCGACGTGATCAGCTCGATGAAGCCGATCACCAAGATGGCCCGGCAGATCGTCTCCGCCTCGTCGATCCCCACCATCGTGCGCGACGCCTTCCGGGTCGCCACCGAGGAGCGGCCCGGGCCGGTGCTCCTGGAGCTGCCCGAGGACATCGCGGCTGAACAGGCCGAGGCTTACGTGGTACCGCCGCACCCGATCGACATCCCGGTCGCCCACCCGACCGCGATCGACCGGGCCGCAGCCATGATCCTCAAGGCCCAGCGTCCGCTGGTGATGCTCGGCGCTGCCGCCAGCCGGCCCCGGGCCACGGGCGATCTCGGCGGCTTCGTCCGGCGCACGCAGATCCCGTTCTTCACCACCCAGATGGGCAAGGGCACGGTCGCCAGCGGCACCAGCCTGTACATGGGCACCGCCGCGCTCTCCGAGCGCGACTACGTCCACGAGGCGATCGACAAGGCCGACCTGATCATCGCGATCGGCCACGACACGATCGAGAAGCCGCCCTTCTTCATGGGCCAGGCCGATCAGAAGGTCCTGCACATCGGCTACATGCCGGCCAATGTCGAGCAGGTCTATTACCCCGATGCCGAGGTGGTCGGCGACCTCGGGCCGACCCTGAAGCTGCTCGCCGACAAGCTGGAGGGCAAGCTGCCCAACGCCGGGGCCCTGCTGCCCCTGCGCGAGCGCATCCTCAGCCATATCGCCGATCGGGCCGGCGAGGACCGCTTCCCGGTGACGCCGCAGCGGCTGGTGCGCGACGTGCGCCGGGTGATCCCCGAGGACGGGATCGTGTGCCTCGACAACGGCATGTACAAGATCTGGTTCGCCCGGAACTACCGCACCTACGTCGCCAACACGCTGCTCCTCGACAACGCGCTCGCCACCATGGGCGCCGGCCTGCCCTCGGCCATGATGGCGGCGATGCTCTATCCCAACCGCCGGGTGATGGCGGTGTGCGGCGACGGCGGCTTCATGATGAACAGCCAGGAGCTGGAGACCGCGGTGCGGCTCAAGCTCAACCTGGTGGTGCTGATCCTCGACGACTCGGCCTACGGCATGATCCGCTGGAAGCAGGCGGTCGATAAGTTTGCCGACTACGGGATGACCTTCGGCAATCCCGATTTCGTGCTCTACGCCCAATCCTACGGCGCCAAGGGCCACCGGGTCGAAGCCGTCAACGACCTCGTCCCGACCCTGGACCGTGCTTTCGCCGAAGGGGGCGTGCACCTCGTCGCGGTGCCGATCGACTATTCGGAGAACACGCGCGTGCTGGTCGAGGAATTGCGCGAAAAGGTGAAGCATTTCGAGCCGGCGGAGTGAGCTTTCCGAAGGGTTCACGAAGGCACGAGGACAGGGCAGCGCGATGAATCCGTTCACTTTCCAGACCACCCCGAACGTCCTGTTCGAGGCCGGCGCGTCGAAGAAGCTGCCGGAGATCGTCGGCACCTTCGGGGCCAAGCGCGTCCTGCTGGTCACCGACAAGGGCGTCCGCAAGGCCGGCCTCACCGAGACCGCCGAGGCGGCGCTGGCGGCCGCCGGCATCACCCTCGACGTCTACGAGGACGTGGTCGCCGACCCGCCCTCCACGGTGATCGAGGCGGCGGCCAAGCGGGCCCGGGAGCTGGGGACGGATCTCGTTCTGTCGATCGGCGGCGGCTCGGCCCTCGATACCGCTAAGCTCGTGGCCTACCTCGCGAAATCCGACGCGCCGCTGGATTCGATCTACGGCGTCGGCCTCGCCAAGGGCGACCGGCTGCCGCTGATCCTGGTGCCGACCACCGCGGGCACCGGCTCCGAGGTGACGCCCATCTCGATCGTCACGACGCCGACCACCGAGAAGAAGGGCGTCGTCGCGCCCAAGCTCCTGCCCGACTGGGCGGTTCTCGATCCCGAGCTGACGCTCGGTCTGCCGGCCGCCGTCACCGCGGCCACCGGCATCGACGCCATGGTCCACGCCATCGAGGCGTTCACCAGCAAGAACAAGAAAAACCCGATCTCGGACCAGCTCGCGAAGCAGGCCCTGGCCCTGCTCTCGGCCAACATCCGCACCGCCTGCTCGGATGGCAAGAACCTCGAGGCGCGCTCCGGCATGCTGCTCGGCTCGATGCTCGCCGGCATGGCCTTCGCCAACGCCCCGGTGGCGGCGGTGCATGCCCTGGCCTATCCCGTCGGCGCGATCTTCCACGTGCCGCACGGGCTCTCCAACGCCCTGGTGCTGATGGGGGTGATGCGCTTCAACCTGTCCCACGCCGAGCCGCTCTACGCCGAGCTGGCGCCGATCCTGGACCCGGCCGCCGCCGACCTGCCGCCGGCCGAGGCCGCCGCCCGCTTCGTCGAATGCCTCGACGCGATCTGCCGCGACTGCAAGGTCCCGGCTTCGCTGGCCGAGGTCGGCGTCGCGCAGAAGGATCTGGAGCGGATGGCCACCGATGCGATGAAGCAGACGCGGCTCCTCGTGAACAATCCCCGCGAGGTCACCTACGACGACGCCTACGCGATCTACAGCGAGGCGCTCGGCGAGGCGCACCCGGCGGCCTGAGACGCTGCCTGAGAACCGGCCCGCCAAGGAGGCCGGATACCGCTGAGGAGGGGCGCCCAGATGGACCAGTTCGACGCGTTCAAGGCGATGGGCGAGTTCTGGACCCGCGCCGGCGCGGGATTCTTTGCACCCGGGGCGGCGCCGGGCTTCTCGTGGCCAACGCCGCCGCAGACCGATCTCGCCGGCCTCGCCACGGCGCAGGGCCACCTCGCCCAGGCCTGGGCCTCGGCGACCGCCCTGTCGCAGACCCTGACCGCATCGCTGCAGGGCGGCGCTGGCGCGGCGGACCCGACCGCCGGGGCGGTGCTGGCCCGAATCTTCGATCCGCAGGCCTGGCTCGGCGGCTCTGCGGAGTTCGACGCGGCGCTCACCCGGATGTCGGAAGGCCCGCAATTGGCCGACCTGTGGCAGACCGAGCGGCGCTACGGCGCGCTGTTCACCGCCTGGGCGGCGCTGCGGCGGGCGCAGGCCGAGCACCAGGCGGTGATGCTGGAGGCCTGGACCCGGGCGGCCGGCACTTTTGCGAAAGAGGCCAATGCCCGCGCCGAGCGTGGCGAGGGGTTCAGCTCCGCCCGGGAGATGATGACCCGCTGGACCGAGACCGCCAACGCCGTCCTGCTGGAGGTCCAGCGCTCCGAGGCGTTCCTGGCCTCGCAGCGGGTGGTGCTGAAGGCGTCCACCGACCTGCGGCTCGCCCAGCAGGATCTTTCGGCCTTCCTGTCGGATTTCTACGGGCAGCCGACCCGGGCCGAGCTCGACGACGTGCACAAGAGCCTCACTGAGTTACGGCGGGAAGTCCGCGCCCTGCGCCGGGAGCGCCGGGAGGCCGCCCGGGTCTCGAAGATGAACGGCACGGTCGCGCAGGAAGCGGAGACGGCCCATGGCTGAGCAGGAAGCCCCGAAGGCCCCCGTCCCCCCGCTGCCCCTCAACCCTGCCGAGATGCTGGCCGA
>Ga0182230_1000071_pt1 | contig 14069 bp, 13 predicted proteins | sample G6R1MG_28_FD_128384 | JGI IMG/M metagenome (GOLD analysis project Ga0182230, IMG submission 128384) | Miscanthus phyllosphere microbial communities from Michigan, USA - G6R1_NF_07NOV2016_LD1 MG | ecosystem: Host-associated > Plants > Phyllosphere > Phylloplane/Leaf | place: USA: Michigan...
AAACAATCACTCCTCGAACGCCTCGACATGCACGGTGCCCGGCTCCTGGCGGCGAGCAGTCTCCTCGATCCGGGCGAGCTGCGCCTCGGCCCGTCCGCAGGGGAAGCCGTAGCGTTCCTGCACCCGGGCGCTGGCGCTGCCCAGGGCGAGGCGAGTCAGGGCCAGAAACTCGTCGAGGGCGTAATCCTGGCCGACGGCGAGATGCTGCTTGATCACGAGGGTCGGCGAGTAGCAGGCGTCGCGGCTGCCATCCGGCCAGCGGATGTGGAACCGCATCTCAGGCATCGCCGGGGATCCGTGTGGTGTTCCAGGCGGCGGACCCGGTGGCGATCGTCGCAACCGGTGCCGGTCCGGGCACCAGGGATGCGTAGGTCGGCAGATGGCGCGCCGCACAGGCCTCCCAGGCATGGGCACGGGCGACCTCCAGGCCGCTGGCCCGCAGGCGGGCGCGGCGGGACGGCTCCAAGCTCGCCATCATGGCGGCGGCAATGGCATCGGGGTCGTCCGGCTCGACCGAGAGCGCCTCGCCGGGGGCGAGGTATTCGGTGAAGGGCGGTCGCGCCGAGACGATCACCGGCGTGCCGCAGGCCATCGCTTCCAGGACGCACAGGCCGTAGCCCTCGTTCAGGGACGGGAAGACCAGCGTATCCGCGATTCGGTAGAGCCCCGGCATGTCGGCCTGGGCGATCGGCCCGGTCCGGATCACCGGCTTGCCGGGGCCGACCTCCAGGCCCTCCCGCTCCAGGGCAGCGCAGCACCGGGCCTCGTAGCCGGCATGATCGAGAAGCGAGGCGGTTCCGGCCATGACCAGCTGCGCGGCGGGGACGTTCCGGCGCAGGCGCGCAAACGCCTCGATGATCGACAGGGTGTTCTTGCGCGCCTCGAAGCCGCCGACGCTCAGATAAACGGGACCGGCACCGAGCCCCAGGCGGACGCGGAGCTCGACATCGCCGGGCGCTGATTCCGGCGTGTAGACCGTGCCATCCACGCCGTTGCCGACCACGTCGGCCCGCGCCCCGTATTCGGCCTCAAGCATCGCGGCCCAGGTCCGGCTGACGCAGAGCAGCCGCCCGGCGTCGAGGATCGCGCGCTCCTGCAGCTGGCCGAGTTGCGGGTCCGACACCGTGTCGATGTGATGGACCGTGCGGACGAAGCCGGGGATCAGGCGCCGGCGCGTCAGGGTCGCCAGCGCGTTGCCGCTGATGTCGCAATGGGCATGGAAGACGTCGAAGTCGCAGGCCGCCGGCGTCGAGAAATGCGAGAGGTAATCGGCGATCCGGGACCGGAACACAGCCAAGGCCGGCGCGGCAACAGGCTTGGCCGCCACCGACACCACCGGGCAACCGGCATTCCGGAAGAAGCCCCGGCCCGTGGGATCGGGGGCATGGACCACCGCCTCGTGACCGAGACCGCACAGGGCCTCGCCGAGCGCCAGGGCGTGGACCACGCTCCCGCGGGCCTGGGTCGAATGCGTGAGGATCGCGATGCGCAAACGGTCGACCATGGGACGGTGCACCGAGGCGCATCGCCGGCCCGGACTTCGCGCGAAGCCTCGACCCTGGATCCCCGCCGCCCTCTCGCGGATCCGTGCCGGGCGGTTCGCATTGATCGTGCCGAAATCGGCACCGGCGCGCGTGATCCGCAATAAAACGTCAGGTCTGGGCGCAGCCGCCACGCCGAACGCCGGGACGGCCACACCCGGACTCGGGATTCGAGCCACGGCGTCGCGCATCGGAACAGCCGCTCCGCCGCATCATTGCCGCAGCGAGTCCCGGGCCCTGGTCGCGGGAGACGATGGAGATTCCGAGTCTTGCGCAACATCCTGATCGCCGCCGCATGCGCCACGCTGCTCACATCCGCGGCGAGCGCCGCCGACAATCCCCAGCTCGGTAAGCCCGCGAGCGATGCGCTGCCGCCGGTCGAGCTGACCGTCACCCTTCAGGACGGCAAGCCTGTCTGTGCGCCGGCCGAGATACGCCTGCCGGCCAACACCGACGTGATGCTGCAGGTCGTCAGCCAGGCCAATGTGCCGGTCACGATCACGGCGGAGGGGCAGTTCGAGCAGGGCCATCTGCTTCACGCCGACGGCGACCTTATCCACGTCATGAGCGAGAAGGGCTACACCGTGAAGGCCAACGGCCACGGAACGTTGAAGCTGCGAACCCTGGATGCAGGCGAGCACAGCTACGCCTGCACCGCCAACAACAGGCGCGACGCACCCTTCGTTGGTAAGATGGTCCTGTCGCCGCCCGCCGGCTGACGCCGAAAACGGGGGCCGGAATCGCACGGGGTTCCGGCCGTCGAGCCGTTCAGAATTAATTTTGCGTTACGAATTCACTTTGTCTTCACCGCATGGGTGGAACCGGCCTTTTCAAGTCCCTGTGTCAGATTGTATCTGTCGTCGACGAGCGGCGGAGCAATCGGTCCCGTGTCCCAGAATCCGACATCAGTCTCTCCCGCGAAGTCGCATCGTAAGCGTCTGCGCGATGTCTTGATGGTATGCGGCCTCCTGTTAGTGCCGACTGCGGTGCTGGCCTACGCGGATTTGCTGCCCGATTCGTTGGATCTCGTCGGCATCGATCTGCGGGAAAGCCCCGATCTTCCGCACGTGGCCCGGCAGATCGCGATCGGCGCACCGCTCAAGATCGTGGCCTTCGGCTCCTCCTCCACGGAGGGCATCGGCGCCTCGAGCCCGGCCCATTCCTACCCGGCTCGCCTGCAGGTCGATCTGCGCAAGAAGCTGCGCGGCCTGGATGTCGCGGTGATCAACCGCGGGATCGGCGGCGAGCATGTCGACGACATGCTGAAGCGCCTGGATCGCGATGTGATCGCGGCCGAGCCGCAGCTCGTCATCTGGCAGACCGGCAGCAACGACCCCCTTCGTGGCGTCTCCATCGAACACTTTCGCGATGCGACGGCTGCGGCCATCCGGCGGATCCGGGAAGCCGGCATCGACGTGGTTCTGATGGAGCCGCAATGGTGCCCGAAGCTCGATTCGACGCCGGGCTCCTCGCGGTTCCGCGATGCGGTGCGGTCGATCGGGGATGAGCTCGACGTGCCGGTGATCCGCCGGGCGGACCTGATGCACGGCTGGGTCCGGGAGGGAAAACTGACCGCCAAGCAGCTCTTCGCCTCGGATGGTCTGCATATGGCCGATGGCGGCTACGCCCTCCTGGCGCAGGCGGCGGCCGATTCGATCCTCACCGATGCGGGCTCGGTGCACACCACCGAAGCGGTCGACGAATAGCCGACCGCTGGACTCGACCGGACAAGCTCCCCATTTCGGCCGGACCGAGATCGGAGCCCCATCGTGAGCCAGGACGCCTTCAGGTACGACGACAGGGGCTCCGTGCCCCAGATGCACGCCACCACGATCCTGATGGTCCGCAAGGGCGGCCGTGTCGTCGTCGGCGGCGACGGACAGGTCAGCCTCGGCCAGACCATCGTGAAGGGCAATGCCCGCAAGGTCCGGCGCTTGGCGAAAGGCTCCGTGATCGGCGGTTTCGCGGGCGCCACCGCCGATGCGTTCACGCTGTTCGAGCGGTTGGAGGCCAAGCTGGAGCAGTATCACGGCCAGCTCACCCGGGCCTGTGTCGAACTCACCAAGGATTGGCGGACCGACCGCTACCTGCGCCGCCTGGAGGCGATGATGGTGGTGGCCGACAAGGAGGTGAGCCTGCTGCTGTCGGGTTCGGGCGATGTGCTGGAGCCGGAAAGCGGCGTCATGGCGATCGGCTCCGGCGGCAATTACGCCCTGTCGGCTGCCCGCGCGCTGGAGGATACCGATCTCGACGCCGAAGCGATCGTGCGCAAGGCCATGGCGATCGCTGCGGAGATCTGCGTCTACACGAACGGCAATCTGGTCATCGAAGCGCTCGATCAGGCATAGCGCGCCGCGCCCGGCGTCGGTCGCATCCATGGCCCGCAGTTCGCGATGGACCGGTCCCGGGCGATGATTAACGCCGCATTGAACAATCCTGCCTAGTCTCAGCTCAACAAAGGCTTGGGCTGGAAATAAAATGAATATCGGCGGGAAACTCCTGGCCTTTGTGGGCGCCTGCAGTCTGACGACATTGGTTGTCGCGGGCGTCAGCGTCGCGACGCTTCAAAGCTTCGAGGACTCCCTGGCGCAGGTCGAGGGGGCTTCGACCCGTGCGCTCAACGCGGCGAACTTCAATCGCCTCGCCGCGGAGGTGACGATGGATTCTCGGGGGGTCTACGCCGCAGCCGACACGTCGGAGGCGGCGAAATATGCCGCGGGTGTCCGCAGGGGCCTCGCCGACATGGATGCGCTCCGTGCGGCTTGGGCGCCCCTGGTAACCGCGGACGAGCGCCCGCTCTTCGACGCGATGACGCGCAACGCCGATGCCTATCGAGCGATGCGAACTGCGATCGCCCAAGCTGGCGAAACGATAAGCCCGCGCGCTGCGGCCGATCTGGGCTTCAATGACGTGAACCGGGCCAACCGCAAGGCGTTTCAGGCCAGCATCGACGCGCTGGTGAGCCGCGGCCGCGCCGAGATGGCCACGGTCAAAGCCGAGACCCGGGATCTCTTCCAGGCCCGGATGCGCCTGCTGCTCGGGCTCGCTCTCTTGGGTACGGTCGCCTGCGGAGCTTTCGGTCTCCTGGTGGGGCAGCGCCAGATCGCCCGGCCGTTGCGGGCCGTCTCCGAGGCGATCCAGCGCCTCTCGCGCGGCGACCTGACGCTCCCGGCGATCAAGGCTGGGCGCGACGAGATCGGCGCGATCTGGACGAGCATGGCGGTTTTCGCGAAGACGATGCGCGAGGCCGAAGATCTCCGACTGGAGCGAGAGCGCACCGGTGCGCAGGCGACGACCGACAAGCGCGCCGAGATGGTGGGGCTGGCTGACCAGTTCGAGGGCAGCATCGGCGGCTTGGTCGGCCACCTCGCCGGCGCAGCCGCCGACATGGAGCGTGCCGCCGCCGCCATGGCCGGCAATGCCGAGCGGACCGATCAGCAATCCCGGGCCGTCACCCGGGCTGCCGAGACCACCGCGCACAATGTCGAGGCCGTGGCCGCCGCCACCGAAGAGCTCGCCGCAACGGCCAGCGAGATCGGCGTTCAGGTCTCTCACACCTCCGAGGCTGCCGCGGGCGCCGTCGAGGCGACCCGGCGGACCCGGGCCAGCGTCCAGGCGCTCGCCCGCAGCGCCGACGGCATCGGGCAGGTGATATCGCTGATCTCGACCATCGCCGGGCAGACCAACCTGCTCGCGTTGAACGCCACCATCGAGGCGGCCCGCGCCGGTGAGGCCGGGCGCGGCTTTGCGGTGGTGGCAACCGAGGTGAAAGCGCTGGCGACCCAGACCGCCCGGGCGACGGACGAGATCGCCGGGCAGATCGCCACGATGCGCGCGGCAACGCATGAGGCCGTCACCGCCATCGAGGAGATCGGCGGCACGATCGAACAGGTCCACGGGATCGCGATCGGCGTCGCTGCGGCCGTGGAGGAGCAGCAGCTCGCGACGCAAGAGATCGCTCGCAGCATCGCCGAGGCGGCCAGCGGCACCCGCGCGGTGACCGAGACCATGACGCTGGTGCTCGGCGCTGCCCATGAGACCGGCGCCAGCGCAGGCCAGGTCCTCGACGCCGCCGCAGACATCGCCCGCCGATCGGACGGGCTGGGCAGCGAGGTCGCGGGCTTCGTGGCGCTGGTGCGAGCGGCCTGACGCGGTCCGATGTTGCGTCGCAGCGCAATGCCCCGTATGGGTCGCGGCATTCGCAAGGACCCGGTGAAAGCCCGGGTGGCTCTTCCGGCCGCCGATCCGCCGGACCACGCATCCGAGACGCCCCACCATCCGCCCATCGAGCGGACGTGCGTCTCGTGCGGATTCTCATCACCATGCAACGCAGTACAACCGGAACCGCCGGCCCTCTCGGGTCGTGGGTGTCCAACATCCGCGGCGATACCCTCTCGGGGATCGTCGTCGCCCTGGCGCTGATTCCGGAAGCCATCGGCTTCTCGGTCATCGCCGGGGTCGATCCCAAGGTCGGGCTCTACGCCTCGGTCGTCATCGCCTGCACGATCGCCTTCGCGGGCGGCCGGCCGGCGATGATCTCGGCCGCCACCGCCGCCACCGCGGTGGTCATGATCGATCTCGTCCGCGAGCACGGCGTGCAATACCTGTTCGCCGCTACTATCCTCATGGGCGTGATCCAGATCCTGGCCGGCCTGCTCAAGCTCGGCCGGCTGATGCGGTTCGTCTCGCAATCGGTGATGACCGGCTTCGTCAACGCGCTGGCGATCCTGATCTTCCTGGCGCAGCTTCCCGAGCTGACCGGCGTCACGCCGGCGACCTACGGGCTGATCGCCCTCGGGCTCGCGATCATCTACGGGTTCCCCCGGATCACCAAGGCGGTGCCCTCGCCGCTCGTGGCGATCGCGGTGCTGACCGCGGTGACGGCGATCTTCCATCTCGACGTGCGCACGGTCTCGCATCTGGGCGCCCTGCCCTCGACGCTGCCGAGCTTTGCCCTGCCGGACGTGCCGTTCACCTTCGAGACCCTGCGGATCCTGCTGCCCTACGCCGCTACGCTCGCCGCCGTCGGCCTGCTCGAGAGCCTGCTCACCGCGCAGATCGTCGACGACCTGACCGATACCGGCAGCGACAAGAACCGGGAATGCATGGGTCAGGGCGTCGCCAACATGGCGTCGGCCGTGTTCGGCGGCATGGGCGGCTGCGCGATGATCGGGCAATCCGTGATCAACGTCTCCTCGGGGGCACGGGGCCGGTTGTCGACGCTGGTCGCGGGCGCCTTCCTGCTGCTCCTCCTGGTGGCGCTACAGGATCTGCTGGCGGTGGTGCCGGTGGCGGCCCTGACCGCGGTGATGATCATGGTCTCGCTGAATACCTTCTCCTGGCGCTCGCTGGCGCAACTGCGGACCAACCCGCTGCCGTCCTCGGCGGTGATGCTGGCGACCGTCCTGGTCGTGGTCGCCACCAAGGACCTGGCCCAGGGCGTTCTGGCCGGCGTGCTGCTGTCCGGCGTGTTCTTCGCCGGCAAGGTGTCGCGGCTCAGCCAGGTGACCTCCACACTCTCGGAGGACGGCCGGACCCGGACCTACCGGGTCGCCGGGCAGGTGTTCTTCGCCTCGGCCGGCACCTTCTCGGACGCGATCGACATGTTGGAGTCGGTGGATCGCGTCGTCATCGACGTGCGGGACGCGCATTTCTGGGACATCTCGGCCGTGGGTGCCCTCGACCGGGTCGTCCTGAAGGCGCGCAACCGCGGGCGGATCGTCGAGGTCGTCGGCCTGAACGCCGCCAGCGCGACCCTGGTCGAGCGGTTCGGAACGCACGACAAGCCCGGCGCAACGGCGACGCCGGCCGGGCACTAAGGGAGCGCTCGGCGAACCTGCGGCCGCCTGCCGCCTCTTGCGTCGCGCGCGCCGCGACCCCATTCCCGGCCTGGCCCGCGGTTTCTTTGGGCCGGGAAACACAGGATGGCACAGCGGTGACGACGTTCTCTCCCCGCGAGATCGTGTCCGAACTCGATCGCTTCATCGTCGGGCAGCAGGATGCGAAGCGCGCCGTCGCGATCGCGCTCCGCAACCGCTGGCGCCGTCAGCAGCTGACCGGCCCGCTCCGCGAGGAGGTGGCGCCCAAGAACATCCTGATGATCGGGCCGACCGGCTGCGGCAAGACCGAGATCGCCCGGCGTCTCGCTCGGCTGGCCAACGCCCCATTCCTGAAGATCGAGGCGACCAAGTTCACCGAGGTCGGCTATGTCGGCCGCGACGTGGAGCAGATCGTCCGCGACCTCGTGGAGGTCGCGATCGGCCTGACCCGGCAGGCCAAGCGCGAGACCGTGAAGGCCAAGGCGGAGGCCGCCGCCGAGAATCGCATCCTCGACGCGCTCGTCGGTCCGACCGCCAGCCAGGCGACCCGCGACAGCTTCCGGCGGAAGCTCCGCGACAGCGAGCTCGACGACAAGGAAGTCGAGCTGGAACTGGCCTCGGGTGCCCCCGCCGGCCTGCCGATGTTCGAGATACCCGGCATGCCGGGCGCCTCCATGGGGGCGATCAATATCGGCGACGTGCTGGGCAAGGCGCTGGGCGGCCAGCGCGGCAAGCCGCGCAGGGTGCTGGTGCGGGACGCCTACGCGCCGCTGCTCGCCGAGGAATCCGACAAGCTGGTCGACGACGACGCCCTGATTCGCGAGGCGATCCGCGAGGTCGAGAACAACGGCATCGTCTTCCTCGACGAGATCGACAAGATCTGCGCCCGCGAGGGCCGTTCCTCCGGTGACGTCTCCCGCGAGGGCGTGCAGCGCGACCTGCTGCCGCTGATCGAGGGGACCACGGTGGCGACCAAGCACGGCCCGGTGAAGACCGACCACGTGCTGTTCATCGCCTCGGGCGCCTTTCACGTCTCGAAGCCGTCCGACCTCCTGCCCGAGCTCCAGGGCCGACTACCGATCCGCGTCGAGCTGCAGCCGCTGACGGTGGACGATTTCCGCCAGATCCTGACCTCCACCGAAGCCAGCCTGCTCAAGCAGACGGTCGCGTTGATGCAGACCGAGGGCGTGACGCTCACCTTCACGGACGATGCCGTCGACGCGCTCGCCCGGGTCGCCGTCGAGGTGAACTCGTCCGTCGAGAATATCGGCGCCCGCCGCCTGCAGACCGTGCTGGAGCGGGTGATCGACGAGATCTCGTTCACGGCCACCGACCGCTCCGGCGAAACGGTCCCGATCGACGCCGCCTATGTGCGGGCCCGGGTCGAGGATCTGGCAGCCAACGCCGATCTGAGCCGGTTCATTCTGTGAGCGCCATTGCGGGGCGAGGATCGGTTTCGGTCCTCCTCCCGGTCGCCGCATTGGTGACCGGTATGGTCTCGCTGCAATACGGCGCAACGGTCGCCAAGAGCCTGTTCCCGGTCGTCGGTGCGGCCGGGACCTCGGCCCTGCGGGTGGGTTTCTCGGCTCTGATGCTGATCGCAGTCTGGCGTCCGTGGCGGCGCAGCCTGGCGCGCCGCGAGGCCGGGTGGATCGCGCTCTACGGCGTCACCCTGGGGCTGATGAACCTGCTGTTCTATCTGGCGATCGCGCGCCTGCCGCTGGGGCCGGCGGTGGCGATCGAGTTCGCCGGGCCGCTCGCGATCGCGCTGATCGCATCGCGCCGCATAACCGACTTCCTGTGGATCGGCGTCGCCGTGCTCGGGCTGGGGCTTCTCCTGCCGGTCTCGCCGACGAGCCCCCTGGATCCGCTCGGCGTCGCCCTCGCCCTCGGGGCGGCCCTGGCCTGGGCGCTCTACATCCTGTTCGGTCAGCGGGCAGGTCGAATCGATGGCGGCCAGGCCGTGTCACTGGGCATGCTGATGGCGGCCGTAGTGGTGGCGCCGTTCGGCTTCGCGGAGGCCGGGCTGGATCTGCTCGCGCCGGGAATCCTTGTCGCCGGGCTTACCGTGGCGCTGATGTCGAGCGCCCTGCCCTACTCGCTGGAAATGTTCGCCCTGCGGCGCCTCGACCGCAGAAGATTTGGCGTGCTGATGAGCCTGGAGCCGGCGGTGGCCGCCTGCCTCGGCTTCACGTTGCTGGGCGAGCGGCTCGGTGCCATTCAGTGGCTCGCAATCGGGCTGGTCATCGCAGCCTCCGCGGGCATCACCGCCACGTCGCGCCGGCCTCTCCCGGAGGCGGCGATCATAGAAGGCTGAAACCGCGTTATTTACCAGCGAGAACGCGCGAAGCGACGTTGATATATTTGCGGCCCGCTTCCTGGGCATGAAGGACGGCGTCGCCGAGATTCTCCTCGTCGCGGACGCTCGCCAGCTTGATCAGCATGGGGAGGTTGATTCCCGCCACCACCTCGACCGAGCCGCCATTCATACAGGAGAGCGCAAGGTTCGAGGGCGTGCCGCCGAACATGTCGGTGAGCACCACCACACCGTCACCGGTGTTGACGCGACAGACCGCGGACATGATGTCCCGGCGTCGCAATTCCATATCGTCTTCCGGCCCGATCGTGATCGTCTCGATCTGATCCTGCGGGCCGACCACGTGCTCCAGGGCGGCCTTGAATTCGGTCGCCAATAGCCCGTGAGTGACGAGCACCATGCCAATCATCGACACGTGTTCCAACGTCCTCTGTCTGCCGCCATGTTGTGCAATGCACAGGTCCCAACAAGGCGATCGCGACGTTTTTGCTCGGACATTGCCGCGATCATGCCATGCTGGCTGCCCGGGCGCTACGGGGTCTCGCCACCCTAAAGCGAATCAACGGTGTGTGCGGCTGCGAAGTCACGGCCGCTGCTTTCGCAGTGCCGCACGAATCAGCAGCGGCGCTAATCCGGCACGCCGCACGCCCCGGTCGAGAATCAGGCGGGGTATTGGAAGACCCAATATTTCGGCATCTGCTGGCGGCTCGGGCAGCCGTGGCGATTCCGCAACGAGGTCGATGGTCAGGCGCACGATCGCCTCGGGGCGGATCGCGAGGCCGAGATCGGCGACGGACAGGATCCCCTGGCCGCGGATCTCGACCTGACCGCACAGCGCCTCGTGGGCCCGGGCCGAGAGGAGATCGCCGCGCCGGTCGCACTGGACCCGGTCGTCCGCCACGAATGCGCCGTCGGCCTCGGACGCGAGCAGCACCGCCAGACTCGACTTGCCCGAGCCGGATGGGCCGCGAATCAGGATACCTGCATCGCCCAGGGCGATGCAGGCGGCGTGAAGGCTCGGCATCACGCGTGGAGCTGGCGGGGCGCTGCGGGCAGGCGGACGGTGAAGCGGGCGCCGCGCACCGTGGGCTCACCATCCTCGTCGGGAGCGCCGGGGCGGTTCTCGGCGCGGATCGTCCCGCGATGGGCCTGGACGATCTGGCGGGAGATCGACAGGCCGAGCCCGGAATTCTGGCCGAAGCCCTGCTCGGGCCGGTCGGTGTAGAAGCGCTCGAAGATCCGCTCCAGGGCATGCTCGGGAATACCCGGACCTTCGTCCTCGCAGACCAGTTCGACCTCGCCGCGAACCCGGCGCAGCGCGACCCGAACCTTGGCCTCGGTGGGCGAGAACGACCGGGCGTTGTCGAGCAGATTGTTGACGACCTGGCCCAGCCGGCTGTCGTGGCCGATCACCGTGAACGGCGCGTCCTGGTCCGGGATCGGCTCGACATCGAGCTGGATCAGACAATCCTTCGGACGACGGCGCTCGTTCGCCACCGAGACCACCGTCGTCAGCAACTTCTTGAGATCCACCCGGCGCGCCTCGGCGCGGGCCAGCTCGGCGTCGAGCCGGGAGGCGTCGGCGATGTCGCTGATCAGCCGGTCGAGGCGCTTCACGTCGTGCTGGATGATCGCCATCAGCCGGCCACGCGAATCGTCCGACTTCGCCAGCGGCAGCGTCTCGACGGCGCTGCGCAGCGAAGTCAGCGGGTTCTTCAGCTCATGGCTTACATCGGCGGCAAAGCTCTCGATGGCGTCGATACGCCGGTAGAGCGCCTGGGTCATGTCCCGCAAGGCCCCGGACAGGTGCCCGATCTCGTCGGTGCGCTGGGTGAAGTCCGGAATCTCTTCTCGGGTCTTGATCCCCATCCGCACCTTCTCGGCGGCTTCCGCGAGGCGCCGGACCGGGCCCGCGATTGCTCCCGCCAGCAGGGCCGACAGCACCACCATCACGGCCGAGGCGACCAGAAACACCTGGAGCAGGCCGAACCGCTCCGAGGCGATCACCCGGTCGATGGCATCGCCCTGCGTCGAGATCAGCAGCGCGCCGCGCACCGAGCCGGCGCGATGGATCGGCACCGCCACCGATACGGTGGTCTCGCCGAGCGCGTTGCGGCGGACCAGGCTGCCACGGTTGCCGTTGAGCGCCGCCTGGACCTCGCGCAGCGAATGGCCATTCACCGGCCCGGTCTCCTCGGGCTGGCTCGACCGGCTGCCGAACAGGGCGCTCAGCTTCGCCTGGACCGCCTGGAAAGCGGATTCCAGCATGCCGGCCTTGTGCGGCTTGGCGGCGATCGGGTCGCCGCGGCCGGCGTCGCCGCGCTTGAACAGCGTTCGCGTATCGAACAGCAGACCGCCTTCCTGGTCATAGACCCGGGCGCGGTTGCCGGTGGGCGTCACCAGGCGCGAGAGCAGCGGCGCCACCTTCTCGGGGTTCAACGAGAAGGCAAGCGGCTGCGATTCCTCCTCGGCGGACTCGCCGGCCTGCTGCTGGAGCAGCTTGTCGGGGTCGATCTGGATCGTGTCGGTGTCCACCGAGGCCGAGGCCGCGATGGCACCCGCGATGATCTCGCCCTGGATCGCCAGGCTCTGGATCCGGGCCTGGATCAGGCCCTGCCGGAATTGGTTCAGGTAGAGGAAGCCGACGAGCAGCGCGATCAGCCCGACGAGGTTGAGCACGACGATGCGGCGCGTCAGGCTCGACGACGCGCGCTGGCCGATCGCATCCCAGAGGGCGCGCGGCCAGGTCAGCGGGCGGGAGAGGAGCTGAGTGAGCGAGGCGCGCGGTTGCACGTCCTCGGTTTGGGCGGGGGTGCGGCCGGTCACGGAGCGGATCCTTGGATCACGCCTCCTTGAACCGGTAGCCGACGCCGTAGAGCGTCTCGATCATGTCGAAGCTCTGATCGGTCACTTTGAACTTCTTGCGCAGGCGCTTGATGTGGCTGTCGATGGTGCGGTCGTCGACATAGACCTGATCGTCATAGGCCGCATCCATCAGGGCGTTGCGGCTCTTCACGACGCCGGGGCGATGGGCCAGCGCCTGGAGGATCAGGAATTCCGTGACGGTGAGCGTCACCGGCTCGCCCTTCCAGGTGCAGGTGTGGCGCTCGGGGTCCATCATGAGCGAGCCGCGCTCCAGCGAGCGGGCCGCGACCTCGGCCTCGCCCCGGGGGGTGGCGCCGGCCGGCTCCTTGGCGAAGCGCCGCAGCACCGCCTTGACCCGCTCGACCAGCAGGCGCTGCGAGAACGGCTTATGGATGAAATCGTCCGCGCCCATCTTGAGACCGAACAATTCGTCGATCTCCTCGTCCTTCGACGTCAGAAAGATCACCGGAAGGTCGGATTTCTGCCGCAGGCGTCGGAGAAGCTCCATTCCGTCCATGCGCGGCATCTTGATGTCGAAGATCGCGAGGTCCGGTGGGGAGTGCCGCAGACCGTCGAGGGCGGAGGCGCCGTCGGTGTAGGTCTGGATGCGGTAGCCTTCGGTCTCAAGCGCGATCGACACGGAGGTCAAAATATTCCGGTCGTCGTCGACGAGGGCGATGGTTGGCATGCGCGATCCCTGAATGAACGGGCTCAAGCGCGGTCCCGGCTGTTCGCACGGGCCGCGCTTCGTCCCGGCCCCCGAGGGGCAGGCGGACGTGCGAACCGGGCCGGTGTCGGCGCCGCCCGGTTCGCGCAACGGGACAGGTGCTTTAGTACGGTCGATCGGAAAAAGCGAGCGGCGGTCATAGCTTGGCCATAAAGGCCGATCTGACGCGGGCCGTGGCGCTCGTGCGCCGGCTACGGCATCGCTACCATGGCGCGCGATTGTGGCGGTGGTTCGAAACGGGAGAGATCCGATGGCAGAGGCGAGCACAGGTGCGTCGGAACAGCGCGAGCCGGCCCGCCCGCTTCCCGCTGCGGACGCCCCCTTCGACGCCATCGGGCTGTCGCGGATGCTGCTGCGGAGCATCCGGTCCGGCGCACTGGCGACGTTGGACCAGGATGGGACGCCGTTCGCCTCCCTGGTCACCATCGCCACGGACCAGGATGGCACGCCATTGATGCTGCTGTCGCGGCTCTCGGCGCATACCCGCAACCTGCTGGCCGACCCGCGCTGCTCGCTGCTGTTCTCGCAGGGCGGCAAGGGTGATCCGCTGGCGCATCCGCGGCTCACGGTGGTGGGTGAGGCCGTCCAGACGAACGACGCGCGGGCGCGGGAGCGATTCCTGGCCCGCCATCCGAAGGCGAAGCTCTATGCCGACTTCCCGGACTTCGGGTTCTTCGCCTTGGCGGCGAAGGCCGGCCACCTCAACGGTGGTTTCGCCAAGGCCGCGACGCTGACCCGCGAAGAATTGCTCCTCGATCTGACGGGCGCCGAAGCCATCGCGGCGGGTGAGCGCGGGGCGG
>Ga0182230_1000072_pt1 | contig 14054 bp, 12 predicted proteins | sample G6R1MG_28_FD_128384 | JGI IMG/M metagenome (GOLD analysis project Ga0182230, IMG submission 128384) | Miscanthus phyllosphere microbial communities from Michigan, USA - G6R1_NF_07NOV2016_LD1 MG | ecosystem: Host-associated > Plants > Phyllosphere > Phylloplane/Leaf | place: USA: Michigan...
GGGGCTTGGGCAGCGTCACCGGCTCGCTGATCGCGGCCTATGTGGTCGGCTATCTCGAGACCGCCACCGCCTACCTGATCTCCCCGGCCTACCGGGTGATCCCGGCGCTGCTGCTGCTCGTGGCCGTGATGTACCTGCGCCCGCAGGGCCTGCTGGGGCGGCGGTGATGGTTCTTTTGGGACTTTTTCGCCGGTCAACGGGGGAGGCGCAGAACCTCCGCGGCTCTCCCTCCCCCCTCTGCGGGGGAGGGTGGCCCCCGAAGGGGGTCGGGAGAGGGGCAGCGCGACGATGCAGGATGGATCGGGCGTCACGCCTTCTTCGGACACCGCGCTCCCCTCTCCCGACCCGGCCTCACGGCCGGCCCACCCTCCCCCGCAAAGGGGGGAGGGCAACGCGCGGAGGATGGACCCGCTCATGAAGCTCCTCACCACCCCGGGCTTCTGGGTCGCGCTCCTGGCGCTCGCCCTGGCCGCGTTCCTGCCCTGGTGGGTCTCGGGCTACATCCTCGGGCTCCTGACCATCGCGTATTATTTCGGCGTCTTCGCCATGGCCTGGGACCTGCTGTTCGGCTTCGCCGGCGAGGTCAATTTCGGACCGACCTTCCTGATCGGACTCGGGGCCTACGGGGCCGGCATCCTCAACAACCGCTACGAAGTGCCGATCCCCTACTGCCTGGCGGCCGGGACGGTGCTGGCGGTGGTCGGCGGGCTGGCCCTGGCGCTGCCGGCCCTGAAGGTGCGGGGGCCGTATTTCGGGCTGATCACGCTGGTCGCGGTGCTGCTCCTGCAGAACATGATCGTGGTGTTCTCCGGCATCACCGGCGGCGAGATCGGGCTCACCGTGCCCGACGTGATCTCCATCGACGCCGACACCAATTACTGGATCGCACTCGGCTTCATGGCCTTCGCCGGTCTGGTGCTCACCGCCATCGCCCGCTCGCCCGTGGGGCTGATCCTCCAGGCCGCCGGCCAGGACCCGATCGTGACCGGCGCGCTCGGCTTCAACGTCGCCAAGCACAAGCTCGCGGCCTTCGCGGTCAGCGCCGCCTTCTCGGGCCTCGCGGGCGGATTGGTGGTCTTCTACATGGGCACCGCCTCGGTCGGCACGCTGATCGACACCGCGGTGGGCGTGCAGGTGATCATCGCCGCGGTGCTCGGCGGACGCCGGACCATCGTGGGCGCGGCGCTGGGGGCGGTGTTCCTGATCGCCGCGGGCGAGCTGCTCCGGCCGCTCGGCGCGCTCTCGACCTTCGTGGTCTCGGCGGTGGCGCTGCTCGTCATCCTGTTCGTGCCCTCGGGACTGCTCGGCCTCGCATCCGTCCGGAGAGCACGATGACCGTCGCCGTCCGGCCGACGCCCCCGCGGACCGCGTCCCTCGCCGAGCCCTGCCTCACGGTGCGCGGCCTGACCAAGCGCTTCGGCGGCCTCGTCGCCGTCAAGGACATCGACCTCGACCTGCGGCCCGGCGAGATCCTGGGGCTGATCGGGCCGAACGGCTCGGGCAAGTCCACCGTGATGAAGCTGATCATGGGGCTGGAGCGGCCGAGCGCCGGCTCGATCCGCCTCGACGGCGCCGAGATCGGCGGGCTGCCGGCCCATCGGGTCGCCCGCTCCGGCGTCGGCCTCGTGTTCCAGCACGCCCGCCCGCTCCAGCGACAGACCGTGCTGGAGAATATCAGCCTCGCGCTCCTGCCCGACAGCCTGCTCCGCCTGGTCGCGGATCCCCACGTCGCGCGCCGCGCGAAAGACATCGCCGAGCGCGTCGGCCTCGGCGCCGTGGCGGATCGGCGCCCCGGCACCCTGCCCTTCGCGGATCTGCGCCGGCTGGAGCTCGCCAAGGCGATCGCCCGCGACCCGAAAGTGGTGCTGGTGGACGAGCCGTTCGCGGGCCTGACCGGGGGCGAGGTCGCGGCCTTCTCCGAGCTGATCCGGGGTTTTCGCGACGAGGGCAAGGCGGTGCTCCTCGTCGACCACAACGTGAAGAGCGTCGCGGCCCTCGTGGACCGGGTCTTCGCCATGTATCTCGGCGAGCGCATCGCCGAGGGCTCGGCCGACTCCGTGATGGCCGACCCGACCGTGCGCCGGGTCTATCTCGGCGGCAGCATCGAGACCGCGGCCCGGCCCGAGGCCGCCTTCAAGCTGGAATCGCTGCTCACGGTCGAGAATGTCGACGTGCTCTACGGCAAGGCGCAGGCCCTGCGCGGTGCCGCGATCCACGTCCACGAGGGCGAGTTCGTCTCGGTGGTCGGCCTCAACGGCGCCGGCAAGACCACCCTGTTCAACGCCATCTCGGGGCTGGTCCCGCATACCGGCACGATCCGGTTCGACGGCCGGGATCTCGCCCGTTTAAGCCCCGCCGCGATCGCCCGGGCCGGCATCGTCCAGGTGCCCGAGACCCGCGAGCTGTTCGGCGACCTCAATGTCCGCGAGAACCTCGATCTCGGCGGCCAGCACTTCCCGAAGGCCGAGAGCGCCAAGCAGCGCGACTGGCTCTACGAGCTGTTCCCGATCCTCAAGGCCCGGGAGGCCCAGACCGCCCGGACGCTGTCCGGCGGCGAGCAGCAGATGCTGACCATCGCCCGCGCCCTGATGATGCGCCCGCGCCTCCTGATCCTCGACGAGCCGACGCTCGGCCTCGCCCCGGTGATCCTGGAGCTGCTGTCGAAGGCCCTGGAGCGCCTGCGCCAGACCACGCCGATCACCGTCCTGCTCGGCGAGCAGAACGTCACCTTCGCGCTCCCCCATGCCGACCGGGTCTACGTGCTGGAACAGGCCCGCATCGTCTGGGAAGGCCCGCCGGACCGCTTCGCCGGCGAGATGGGGGCGAAGTATTTGTGAGGAATGTGGTCGCACGCGCCGCTCTCCCTCCCCCCTCTGCGGGGGGAGGGAGATGCGCGGATCCCATCAGAACAACACCGGGGAGCGGATGCCGTGGACTTCAACCTCTCCCCATCCCAGACGCACTGGCTGACCCGGGTCCGCGCCTTCATCGCCGACGCGATCCTGCCGGCCTCCGCTGCGGTCGCGGCCGAGCGGGCGGCGAGCCGCGAACCCGCGCCCACGATGGAGCGCCTCAAGGACAAGGCCCGCGGCGAGGGCCTGTGGAACCTGTTCCTGCCGCCCTCCCCCGAGCACGACACCGAGGAATACCGCGGCGCCGGCCTGACAAACCTCGATTACGCGCTCTGCGCCGAGGAAATGGGCAAGGTCGGGATCGCGTCGGAATGCTTCAACTGCGCGGCGCCCGACACCGGCAACATGGAGGTGCTGCACCGCTACGGCAGCCCGGAGCAGAAGGCACGCTGGCTGCGGCCGCTGATGGACGGAAAAATCCGCTCGGCCTTCCTGATGACCGAGCCCGACGTCGCTTCCTCGGACGCCACCAACATCGAGACCGTGATCCGCCGCGACGGCGACCAGTACGTCATCGACGGGCGCAAATGGTGGTCCACCGGCGTCGGCGATCCGCGCTGCAGGATCGCGATCCTGATGGGCAAGACCGATCCGGACGCCCCCCGGCACCGTCAGCAATCGCAGATCCTGGTGCCGATGGATGCGCCGGGCCTGCGGGTCGAGCGCCTGCTGCCGGTCTTCGGCTACGAGGACGCGCCCAAGGGCCACGGCGAGGTGGTGCTGGAGACCGTGCGCGTCCCGGCCGAGAACCTGATCCTCGGCGAGGGGCGCGGCTTCGAGATCGCGCAGGGGCGGCTCGGGCCGGGGCGCATCCACCATTGCATGCGCACCATCGGGGTCGCCGAGGCGGCGCTCGAGGCCATGGCCCGGCGCCTGGTCTCCCGGGTCGCTTTCGGCAAGCGCATCAGCGAGCAGTCGGTCTGGGAGCAGCGGGTCGCGGAGGCGCGGATCGATATCGAGATGACCCGGCTGCTCTGCCTGAAGGCCGCCGACATGATGGACAAGGTCGGCGCCAAGGGTGCGAAGCTCGAGATCGCCATGATCAAGGTCGCCGCGCCGCGGATCGCCCTCAAGGTGATCGACGACGCGATCCAGGCCCATGGCGGCGCCGGCGTGTCCGAGGATTTCGGACTGGCCAGGATGTACGCCCATATCCGCACCCTGCGGCTGGCCGACGGGCCGGACGAGGTGCACAACCGGTCCATCGCCCGCCTCGAATTCGGGCGCTACACCAATGCCCGGGAGGGTGCATGAGCGGCCCCGACGCCTTCTCCGGTGTGAAGCCGGTCGAGCCGCGCCATCGGATCGACGAGGGGCGGCTTTCCGCCTGGCTCGCCGAGCACGTCCGCGACTATGCCGGGCCGCTTGACCTGCAGCAGTTCCGCGGCGGCCAGTCGAACCCGACCTACCGGCTGGAGACGCCGGGCCAGGCCTACGTGCTGCGGCGCAAGCCGTTCGGGCCGCTGCTGCCCTCCGCACATGCGGTGGAGCGCGAGTTCCGGGTGATCGGCGCACTCTACGGCGAGGGGTTTCCCGTCCCGCGCCCCTTCGCGCTCTGCGAAGACGAAACCATCATCGGCGCGGCCTTCTACGTGATGGAGGCGGTGGGCGGCACCGTGCATTGGGACGGCACCCTGCCCGGCCTCGACCCGCATGCCCGGCACCGCCACTACGCCACGATGATCGCGACGCTGGCCCGCCTCCACGCGATCGAGCCGGAGGCGGCCGGGCTCGCCGATTACGGCAAGCCCGGCAACTACTTCGCCCGGCAGGTCGATCGCTGGACCCGCCAGTACCGCGCCGCCGAGGATGGTCGGCTGGAGGATGTCGAGCGCCTGATCGCCTGGCTGCCCCGCACCGTCCCCGAGCAGCAGGGCGCGGCCATCGTCCACGGCGATTACCGACTCGACAACCTGATCTTTTCCCCCGACGGCGGCGTCAGCGCGGTGCTCGATTGGGAGCTGTCGACTTTGGGCGACCCGCTCGCCGATTTCACCTATTTGCTGATGCATTGGGAGCTGCCCGCGGACGGGCGCAGCAGCCTCGGCGGCCTCGACCTGCCGGCGCTCGGCATCCCGACCCGGGACGAGGCGGTGGCGCTCTACTGCCGGGCCGCCGGCCGCACGGACCTGCCCGACCTCGATTGGTACTTCGCCTACAACCTGTTCCGGCTGGTCGGCATCCTCCAGGGCGTGGCGGCCCGCGCCAAGGCCGGCAACGCCGCGAGCGAGCACGCCGCCGCCATGGCGGCGCGGGTGCCCGCACTCGCCGCCAGGGCCTGGGCGTTCGCCGAGCGCGCGGGGGCCTGAGATGGATCTCGCGGGCCGCGTCGTCGCCGTCACCGGGGCCGCAAGGGGCATCGGCCGGGCGCTCGCCGAGGCCGCGCAGGCGCGGGGCGCGATCATCGTCGCCCTCGACCGGGACGGCGCCGGGGCGGAGGCCGTCGCCGCCCGGCTCGGCGGCCGCGCCTTCGCGCTCGACGTGGCGGATGCCGAGGCCGTCGCGGGGACGCTGGCCCGGATCGAGGCCGAGATCGGGCCGATCGCGCTCTACTGCTCCAATGCCGGCATCCTGGAGCGCGACCCCGATCCCGGGCTCGCGACCTCGGCCGATCCGGCGAACTGGGACCGCGCCTGGTCGGTGAACGTGATGGGCCATGTTCATGCGGCCCGAACCCTGGTTCCGCTCTGGCTCGACCGGGGCGGGGGCGCCTTCCTCGGCACCGTCTCGGCGGCCGGATTGCTGAGCCAGATCGGCAGCGCCACCTATTCGGCGACCAAGCACGCCGCCCTCGCCTTCCTGGAGCACATCGCCATCGCGCATGCCGCGGACGGCATCCGGGTCGCCGCCCTGTGCCCGCAGGGCGTCGACACCGCCATGCTCGGCGCGGCCAGCGCCGCTGCCCGCGACGGCGTGCTATCGCCCGACTCCGTGGCCGAGGCGGCCTTCGACGGGCTGGCGCTGGGCCGGTTCCTGATCCTGCCGCACCCGCAGGTCGCGGACTACGCCCGCCGCCGGGCCGACGACCCCGAACGCTGGCTCGCCGGCATGGCGCGCCTGCGCCGGTCGATGCTGGACGCTCGATGACACCTGACCCGGCTCAGCGAGGACGCGCCATGTCCCTGTTCGATCTGACCGGCAAGGTCGCGCTGATCACCGGCTCGTCCCGTGGCATCGGCCGAGCGATCGCCCTGCGGATGGCCGAGCACGGCGCCCGGGTGGTGATCTCGTCGCGCAAGCGCGAGGCCTGCGAGGCGGTGGTGGCGGAGATCGAGGCCGCCCACGGCCCGGGTCGCGCGGTGGCGATCCCGGCGAGCATCTCGGTGAAGGTGGAACTGGAAGATCTGGTCGCGCAGACAGAGGCCCGGCTCGGGCCGGTGGACGTGCTGGTCTGCAACGCCGCCAGCAACCCGTATTACGGGCCGCTCGCCGGCATCTCGGACGCGCAGTTCCGAAAAATCCTGGAGAACAACGTCCTGTCGAACCACTGGCTGATCCAGATGGTCGCCCCCGGCATGGTCGCGCGGCGGGACGGGGCGATCGTGATCGTCTCCTCCATCGGCGCGCTGAAGGGGTCGCCGGTGATCGGCGCCTACAACGTCTCGAAGGCTGCCGACCTCCAGCTCGCGCGCAACTACGCGGTGGAATACGGCCCGGCCAACGTCCGGGTGAATTGCCTTTGCCCGGGGCTGATCCGCACCGATTTCGCCCGGGCCCTGTGGGAGGATCCCGAGATGCTGGCCTCCACCACCGCCGCCGCGCCGCTGCGCCGGATCGGCGAGCCCGACGAGATCGCGGGGGCCGCCGTGTTCCTGGCCTCGCCGGCGGGCCGGTTCGTCACCGGCCAGGCGCTGGTGATCGACGGCGGCGTGACGATCGCACGATGAGCCCGGATCCCCGCCTTCCCGTCGGCTGGCCCGCCCTCTCCTTCCGCGCCGCGGAAGCGCGCCTCACCGGGCCGGGCGCGCCCTTCGCGATCGCCACGGTGCCGATCCGCGGTGTGCCGACCCGGATCTGGACGAACGCGCCCCCGACCCTGCGCGACCTGTTCCGCATCGCCCAGGGCCATGGCGACAGGACCTTCGTGGTCTACCGGGACGAGCGCGTCACCTTCACGGGCTTCGCCCGCGCCGCGACCGCCCTGGCCCACGCCCTGGTGGCGGCCGGGATCGGCAAGGGCGACCGGGTCGCGATCGCGGTGCGCAACCTGCCGGAATGGCCGGTCTGCTACTACGGCGCCCTGCTGGCCGGGGCGATCGCGACGCCGCTGAACGCCTGGTGGACCGGGCCGGAACTGGCCTACGCGCTCCAGCATTCCGGCGCGCGGGTGCTGATCGCCGACGGCGCCCGATACGAGCGCATCGCCCCTCACCGGGTCGAGTGCCCGGCCCTGGAGCGGATTTTTGTCACGCGGATGGAGCCTGACGAGCGGGCGACGCCGCTCGGCGACGTGATCGGCCCGGTGGCGGATTGGGCCGCCCTGCCCGACCGGTCGCCGCCCGACATCGCCCTCGACCCGGAGGACGACGCCACCCTGTTCTACACCTCCGGCACCACGGGCCGGCCGAAGGGCGCGGTCGGCACCCACCGGGCCGCGGCGACCACCGTGATGGCCTATCCCTATTCCGCGTCGCGCAGCGCCCTGCGCCGGGGCGAGGCACCGCCGCGGCCGGACCCCGCCGCACAGCAGCGGGCCTCGCTTCTGGTGATCCCGCTGTTCCACGTCACCGGCTGCCACGCGAGCCTCGGGGCGGCGCTCTATGGCGGCCATCGCCTGGTGATGATGCATCGCTGGGACGCCCATGAGGCCCTCGATCTGATCGACCGGGAGGGCTGCACCGGCGCCGGCGGCGTCCCGACCATCGCCTGGCAGCTCGCCACCGCCGCCCGGGAGGCGGGCCGGCCGCTGCCGAGCCTCGAATCGGTGACTTATGGCGGCGCCCCCGCGGCCGGCGACCTCGTGCGCACCCTGGGCGAGGCCTTCCCGAAGGCGATCCCCGCCACCGGCTGGGGCATGACCGAGACCTCGGCGACCTTCACCCACCACCAGGCCGAGGATTACCGCGCCCATCCTGAGTCCTGCGGCCCGCCCCTGCCGGTCTGCGAGGTGCGGATCCTCGACCCGCTCGGCCAGGATCTCCCGCCCGGCACCGTCGGCGAGCTGTGCGTGAAGGGCCCGAACCTGGTCCGTGGCTACTGGGACGATCCGGCGGCCACCGCGGAGGTTCTGTCCGACGGCTGGCTGCGCACCGGCGACCTCGCTCGGGCCGATGCAGACGGCTTCCTGACCATCGTCGACCGGATCAAGGACATGCTGATCCGCGGCGGCGAGAACATCTATTGCTGCGAGGTCGAGAACGTCCTCTATGCGCATCCGGACGTGATCGACGCGGTGGTGCTGGCCGTGCCCCACCCAACGCTCGGCGAGGAGCCCGGCGCCATCGTGGCCCTAGCCGAGGGCGCCCGGACCGGCCCGGAGGAGATCCGGGCTTTCGCGGCCGAGCGGCTCGCGGCGTTCAAGGTGCCGGTGCGCGTCGTGGTCTGGGACGGGCTCCTGCCCCGCAACCCCGCGGGCAAGATCCTACGGGCGCCGCTGCGGAGCGTGTTCGCGGAGGCCTCCGCTCAGAACGGCTCGCCCTCGTCATCCGGCCGGTAGACCCGCAGGGACCGGCCGTCCGGGAATTCCACGGAGCGGCGGCGCACGACGAGGTAGCCCGCGGCTTCCGCGGCGCGCAGGCGCTCCAGCCGCTCGTCGGCATAGCCCGGTCCGTAATTGTAGGCCCGGTAACGCGGGTAGCTGTCCAGCGGCGGCGGGGGCGGTGGCGCGACCGCGACCATCCTGTGGGCGCGCGCGGTCCGGGTCGGGGAAGCGGCGATGCGCGGCCGGTGCACCGTCGTTGCAGCCCGCCTGGCCTCCTGGCCGGTGCGATGCGTCGCGATCCGTTTCTGGATGGGCCGCGCGGCGACCGCCTTGCGGGCCGGTGCTGCGGCCGCAGGAGTCGAGGCGGGCGGCGGGGCGGCTTTCTGAGCCTCGGCCGGACTCGCCGCCGGGGCCGGATTGCGGGCCGGCGGATCGGTCCAGCCCGACGCCTGCTCGGCCCGCACGCTGGTCGCGCCCAGAGCGAGGGACAGGATCAGGGCGGCGAGACTCGTTCGTGCACCGTACGGCATGGTGCCCTCCTGAGATCGCGGGATTTCGGGTCGGTCCGCGGGGCAGCGCGACAATAGAGGGAACGGTCCCGGAGGGGAATTCCACCTCTCCAATTTGACCGTGATCCCCCAGGACATTTTTAGATCAGTGAATCGTTGAGGATTCGAGCCGACAACTTTTCCGCGGAGTCGCGGATCCCCACACATGGCCACGATACTCTAGTGGATTGGTTCGAAGGCCCTGCGACGGCGGTTGCTGCACCCCTTGCGGAACCCGCCGCCTTCGCCGTGGTTGCACCGCCATGTCCGTCCCCTCCGATGCGTCCTCCAGCCCACCACCTGGCTTGCGGGTGAGCGTCGATCTGAACCTCTGCCAGGCCTATGCGCAGTGCTGCTATGCGGCGCCGCGGCATTTCCGGATCGAGGGGCACGAGGCCCTGATCTACGACCCGGCTCCGGGCGTGCAGGATCGCGCCGACATCGAGCGCGCGCGCATCGCCTGCCCGGTCCAGGCGATCCGGGTCGAGGATCCGGAGCGAGGCCCCTGAGATGATACCAAGTTCGGACCGTGCCGTGGTGGTCGGGGCTGGCCTCGCAGCGCTTCGTGGCGCCGAGGCCATGCGCGCGTGTGGGTTCTCGGGCTCTGTGACCATCGTCGGTGCCGAGCCCTACCGACCCTACGACCGCCCGCCCCTGTCGAAGCACGTCCTGACCGGCGAGATCCGGGCGGATGCCACCATCCTGCCGAGCAGCCTCGGCGCGGATGTGAACTGGCGGCTCGGCAGCCCGGCCGTGCGTCTCGACCGCGGCGCCCAGACCCTCCACCTCGCGGACGGGGGGGCTCTGTCCTACGACCGCCTGCTGATCGCCACCGGCACCCGCGCCCGGCCCTGGCCGAACCCGCACGAAGGGCGGCTCGACGGTGTCTTCACCCTCCGCGGGCGGGACGACGCCGCCGCCCTGCGGGCCGCCCTGGCCGCCCGACCCCGACGGGTTCTGGTGATCGGCGGCGGCTTCATCGGCTGCGAGGTCGCCAGCTTGTGCCGACACCTCGGCTTGCGGGTGACCCTGGTCGAACCCGGTCCGACGCCGCTGGCGCGCGTGCTCGGCAGCACGGTCGGCGCGCTCATCGGCGCGATCCACGGCGGCCGGGGTGTCGATCTGCGCTGCGGCAGCGAGGTCGAGTGGCTGGAGGATGCGGGTGGTCGGTTCGTGCGCGCCCACCTGACCGACGGCACCCGCATCGACGCGGATGTCGCGGTGATTGCCCTCGGGGCCGTCCGCAACACCGAATGGCTCGATGGGGCGGGCCTGTCGGCCGATCCGGGTGGCGTCGATTGCGATGCCGCGGGCTACGTCCTCGACGCTGACGGGCAACCCGATCCGCGGATCGCCGCGGCCGGCGACGTCGCGCGCTTCCCCCACCCCCTCTACGGCGGCCGGCGGGTGGCGCTGGAACATTGGAGCCAAGCGGTCGCGCAGGGGATCCATGCCGGGCGGCTGCTGGCCGGGGCGAAGCCCGAGGGTCCCTACGGGGCGCTGCCGACCTTCTGGTCGACGCAGGGCGACGTCGTGATCAAGTCCGCCGGGCTGACCGAGGGGGCGGATGCCCTGGCCTTCACCCAGGGCGAGCCCACCTCGGGCCGCTTCATCGCCGTCTACGGCCGAGAGGGGCGTTGCATCGCGGCGGTATCGGTCGATTCCGCCCGCTGGCTGCCGGCCCATGCCGAGATGGTCGCCACGGGGGCGCCGTTCCCGCCGCGCGGTGCCGCGGCCGACCGGCCCGCGAAGGGAATCGCGATCCACGCCCCGGGCTTTCCCTGACGGCTTGGCGCCCCGGCCCGGATCCGGGATGCTGCGCCGGGGGTTTGATTGGAAGCGCTCCGAGAACCGGCTCCCCGTCCGGACGATGCGCAGCACGGACACCCCATGCCCGACGCCACTCTCCTCAATCAGGTCAAGGATTTCGCCAACCGCGCGAATCCCTACCCCGTCTATGCGAAGCTGCGGGAGAATCCGGTCTCGCGCCAGGACGATGGGACCGAGTCCGGAACCTGGGTGGCCTCCACCCACGCCACCATCGCGAGCCTGCTTCAGGATCCGCGAGTCAGCTCCGAGACCCTGCCCCCGGCAGACCGGCCGCGCACCGGCAATCCCCTCACCGACCTGCTCGTCAAGCCGCTCAAGGACTGGATGATGAACCGGCACCGGGTCTTCATCTTCCGCGATCCGCCCGACCACGATGTCCTGCGGGCCTCCGTGATGCATCAGTTCTCGCGCGCGCGCATCCAGGCGATGCGGACCCGCTCCGAACGGCTGGTGGCCGACCTGCTCGACGAGAAATGCGCCGCCCGGGAGATCGACGCGGTCGACGACCTCGCCTACCCGCTGCCCGTGACGGTGATCTGCGAGCTGTTCGGCGTGCCCCGGGAGGACGAACCGAAATTCCATGGCTGGGCGACGCAACTTGCCACGGCCCTGGAGCCCGACAGCCTGTCCGACCGCAAGATCCGCGACGAGAACAGCCGGACCTTCGACGCGATCGGCGGCTACATGGCCGACCTGATCAAGGAGAAGCGCAAGCACCCGCAGGACGACATGCTCTCGGGCCTCGCCAACGAGGCAACGCCGGAGGGCGTGAAGATGGGCGATTATGACCTGATCGCCACCTCGATCCTGATGCTGGTGGCCGGCCACGAGACCACCGTGAACCTGATCACCAACGGGCTGCTGACGCTGCTGCGCCACCCCGACGAGCTGGAGCGCCTGCGCCAGGATCCCGAACGCGCGCCCCGGCTGATCGAGGAGCTTCTGCGCTATGAGCCGCCGGTGCAGTTCCGGACCCGCAAGACGCTGTCTTCCATCGACATCGCCGGCGTGACGATCCCCGAGGGCGCCGACCTCGTCCTGTTGCTCGCCTCCGGCAACCGCGACGGCACCGTGTTCCCGGATCCCGACCGCTTCGATCCCGACCGCGCCGGCATCCGGCATCTCGGTTTCGGCGGCAGCCTGCATTACTGCGTCGGCGCCCCGCTGGCCCGCTTCGAGGCCGAGGCGGCGCTCACGGCGCTTGCCAAGCGGCTCAAAGCCCCCCGGCTGGTCGAAGACCCGCCGCCCTACCGGTCGGGCGCCGCCCTGCGCGGGCCCGAGCACCTGCGGGTGGCGATCGACGGGATCGTTTGAGCCCTTTTGGGAGGGGTGCCGCTCGAAGCTGGACTCCGTGCACGTTTCCTCAGCCCAGAGAGAATACTGTCTTCACGCAGAGCGTTCAGGCGCGGTGCATATCCTGAAAGGCCGCTCAATCCAAAGCGCGTACCCTCCCCCCTCTGCGGGGGAGGGTGGCCCCCGAAGGATGGCGGGAGAGGGGAGCGACGGTGCAGGATAGGGCTTCGCCCATCATGCCGGCCGGGCCCCCTTGTCGGCACCTGGGTTTCCCTCTCTCGACCCGGCCTAACGGCCGGCCCTCCCTCCCCCGCAGAGGGGGGAGGGAAAGGCGCGTGCTTCCGCGGCCGTTGTCATCTTCCGTGCAGGCCGGGAGAGGTCCGTAAAGGCCGCGCGGGCGCTCGCCCCTCAGACGGTGATCTCGATTGGCGTTCCGTCCGGCATGGCGATCACTGCCTCGTAGAAACCATCGCCGGTGCGGCGCGGCGGCGACGTGAGGCAGCCATCCGTGGCGCAGCTGGCCGCAAGGGCGTCGACAGCCTCGACGCTGCCGAGGGCGATCGCCACATGCGCCCAGCCGACGCGTTCGTCGTGCGTCCCGTCCGCAACCCAGGGCGCTGTCATCAGTTCGATCTGTACGCCGTCCCCGGGCAGGATGACGAACCGGGACACGAACCCTTTCTGCCGTTGGCTGTGATACGGCGCGCCGATCTCGGCATCGAAATAGCGCCGCCAGAAGGCCGCGGCTGTATCCAGGTCGTGGGTCCACAGGGCGACATGGGCGAAGCGCATCGGGCCGGTCCCTTGCGAGCGTGAGCCATCTGGAACCCGCACGGTCGCCGACCGGCCCCGGTGTTGTCTACCGCCTCAGGGTTGATGCACCCAGTCCGGTCCGCTCTCTCACGCGGCCTTCACCGCCGCCAGGAACGTGGTCACTTCCTGGCCGAGCCCCGAGGCGTAGCGCGCCAGATCCTGGGCCGCGCTCAGCACCTGACCGGCGGCCGCGCCGGTTTCTCCGGCGGCATGAAGCACCTCGGCGATATCCGCGCTGACGGCCTGCGTGCCCTGCGCGGCCTGGGAGACGTTCCGGACGATCTCGCTCGTCGCCGCGCCCTGCTCCTCCATGGCCGCGGCCACGCTCAGGGCCACCGTGCGCATCGTGTCGATCGTGCCGCCGATCGTCTGGATGGACTCCACGGCGTGCCGGGTCTCGCTCTGGATCGCGGCGATCTGGCCGGCGATCGTGTCGGTGGCCTTGGCGGTCTGGGCGGCCAGGGCCTTCACTTCCCCGGCGACCACGGCGAACCCCCGGCCGGCCTCACCGGCGCGGGCGGCCTCGATGGTGGCGTTCAGCGCCAGCAGGTTGGTCTGCCCGGCGATGCCGGCGATCAGGCCCATCACCTCGCTGATCTGGTCCGTGCCCCGGGAGAGAACCTGCATCAGCGCGTTCGTGCGGGCCGCGTCCACGCTCGCCTGGTCGGCCATCGTCGAGGATTGGGCGACACGGGACGCGATCTCCTGGATCGAGGCGGACATCTCCTCGCTGGCGGCGGCCACGGTCTGGACGTTGCTCGATGTCTGCTCGGAGGCGGCGGCGACCCGCCCGGACTGGTCCGTGGTCCGCGCGGCGGTGCGCGTCATCTCCCGGGCGGTGGCTTCCATCTCCACGGCGGCCGAGGACAGGCTCTGCGTCAGCGCGCCGACATGCGCGTCGAACCGGGTGGTCAGTGCATCGAGGGCCTGGGCCCGGCGCATCTTGGCGGCGTTCTCGACGGCGGCGGCCGCCTCGGCCTCCCGCTTGGCGACCAGCGCCTCCTTGAACACCTGCAC
>Ga0182230_1000073_pt1 | contig 14013 bp, 14 predicted proteins | sample G6R1MG_28_FD_128384 | JGI IMG/M metagenome (GOLD analysis project Ga0182230, IMG submission 128384) | Miscanthus phyllosphere microbial communities from Michigan, USA - G6R1_NF_07NOV2016_LD1 MG | ecosystem: Host-associated > Plants > Phyllosphere > Phylloplane/Leaf | place: USA: Michigan...
CTTCAGGCCGCCCGCCACCGAGCGCACCATGGCGATGTCGAGCAGTTCGCGGGGGCCCAGCGGCGGCAGGATCGAGGGCAGCCGCGCGGCGAGCATCGACTTGCCCGCCCCCGGAGGCCCGTTGAACAACAGGTTGTGGCCCCCGGCCGCCGCGATCTCCAGGGCGCGCTTGGCGCCCTCCTGGCCCTTGATGTCGGCGAGGTCGGGCAGGGCCTCGTCCGCCGCCGCCAGGGCCGGCACGGGGCGGGCCATCACCTGGCTGCCCTTGAAGTGGTTGGCGAGCTGGATGAGCGAGCGCGGCGCCAGGACGTCGAGGTCGCCCCCGGCCCAGGCGGCCTCCGGCCCCGTCGCGGCGGGGCAGATCAGGCCGAGGCCGCGCTCGGCGGCGGCGAGCGCCGCCGGCAGCACGCCGCTGACGGGGGAGAGCGTCCCGTCCAGGGCGAGTTCGCCGAGGACGCAATAGCCCGCCAGCGCATCCGCCGGGATCGCCCCGATGGCGGCCATGACGCCGAGCGCGATGGGCAGGTCGTAATGCGAGCCCTCCTTCGGCAGGTCGGCCGGGGCGAGGTTCACGGTGATCCGCTTGGCCGGCAGGGCGAGGCCGGAGGCGATGAGCGCGCCACGCACCCGCTCCCGCGATTCGGCCACCGCCTTGTCCGCCAGACCGACGACGGAGAAATGCACCGAGCCGGGGAGGATCTGCACCTGGACATCGACGGCGCGCGCCGCGATCCCCTCGAAGGCGACGGTGGCGACGCGCGTGACCATCCTGGCCGGGCTCCGGTGAAAACGACCCGCGACCGGGTGTCGCACCTGTGCGGGAAAACCGGAGCCGGCTCAAGCGGGTCGGCCGTCTGGAACCAGCGTCGGTCCAAGCGGTTCGGCCTCTGTCATAAACCAGAAACGGAGCCCGCCATGCGTCTCGTCCCCAGCCTCGCCGCCCTCGCCTTCGCCCTGACGCTCGCGCCAGCCGCCTATGCCGACACGCCGCTGCCGGCCGACCAGCAGGCCAAGGTCGAGACGATGCTCCGCCAGGAAGGATTCACCAAGTGGGGCGAAATCGAACTCGATGACGGCATGATCGAGGTGGACGACGCCATCGATTCGGCCGGCAAGAAGGTGGATCTCAAGCTCGATCCGAATACCCTGGCGATCGTGAAGCGCAAGAACGACTGAGCACGGCCGCCCCCATCCCCACCGGATGGGGGCTTTTCGAACGGGGAGCGCCCCGATCCGGCCACGGGGATAGGCCAGGATCGGCTTTGTGTCGGGCGGCGAATTCGTTTACAATGAGTTACGAATTCAGTTCGCTTTCACCGCATTCCCCGAACCGATCCTTCCGCGGTGATCCTGCACAATGTATCCATCGTAGCCGCTCGCCGAACCCAACGGTGCCCGTGTCGACGCCATCCTCCGCAAGCCCCGTCCGCGACCTCGCCCACCGCTGGTTCAGGCGTGTCGCATTGGCCGCCGGGCTGCTCGTCATCCCCACCGCCGTCCTGGCCTACGCGGACCTGCTCCCGGAATCCCTCGATCTCCTGGGCATCGACATGCACGAGACGCCGGACCTGCCGCATGTGGCGCGGCAACTCGCCATCGGCGCCCCGCTCCGCATCGTCGCCTTCGGCTCGTCCTCGACGGAAGGCATCGGCGCGTCGAGCCCGGCCAACGCCTATCCCGCCCGCCTTCAGACCGACCTTCGCACCAAGCTTCACGGCGTCGAGGTCACGGTGATCAACCGGGGCATCGGCGGCGAGCATGTGGACGACATGCTGGCCCGCCTCGACCGCGACGTGATCGGCCCCGAGCCGCAACTGGTCATCTGGCAGACCGGCAGCAACGACCCGCTGCGCGGCGTCTCCCTCGATCATTTCCGCGTGGCGACCCTGGAGGGCCTGCGCCGGATCCGCGACGCCGGGATCGACGTGGTGCTGATGGAGCCGCAATGGTGCCCGAAGCTCGAATCGACACCGGGCGCCAACCGCTTCCGTGACGCCGTGCGCGACATCGGCGCCGAGCTTGACGTGCCGGTGATCCGCCGGGCCGACCTGATGCATGGCTGGGTCCGCGACGGGAAGGTGACGTCGAAGCAGCTCTTCGCGTCCGATGGCCTGCACATGGCCGACCGGGGCTATGCCCTCCTCGCGGCGGCGGCGGCCGAATCGATCCTGCGCGACGCCGGCCCCGTGCAGGTGACGCAGGCGGTGGCGGAATAGTCGCCGGCCCGGCTTGACGGAGGCCCCGGCCTCCCGGACACCCGGCCCATGAATCTCTTCGTCTTCGGGCTCGGTTTCACCGGCCGCCGCTTCGCCGAGGCGGCGCGAGGCCGCGTCAGTACGATCCGGGGCACCGTCACCGAGGACGAGGCCGCACGGCGCATCGCCGCCGAGACCGGCTTCACCATGCGGGCCTTCGGGCCGAAGGCGGCCGATCCCCACATCGCGGCCGACCTCGCGGACAGCGACGCGCTACTCGTCTCGGTCCCGCCGGATGCCGAGGGCGATCCGGTCCTGCCGCATTACGCCGAGGCCATCGCGGGAAGCCGCATCGGCTGGATCGGCTACCTCTCCACCATCGGCGTCTACGGCGACCAGGGCGGCGCCTGGATCGACGAGACCACCCCGCCCGCCGCCCGCAGCGGGCGCACCCGCTCCCGCCTCGTGGCGGAGGAGGCGTGGCTCGCCCTCGGCGCGCGGACGGGCAAGGCGGTGCAGGTGTTCCGGCTGTCGGGGATCTACGGGCCGGGCCGCAACCCCATCGTGAAGGTGCGCGAGGGGCGCTCCCAGCGGATCGTGAAGAAGGGTCAGGTCTTCAACCGCATCCATGTGGACGACATCGCCACCACGCTGCTCGCCTCCCTCGACCGGCCGCGCAACGGGGCGATCTACAACGTCACCGACGACGAGCCGACGCCGCCGCAGGTGGTGATCGAGCATGCCGCGACGCTGGCGGGCCTGCCGCCGCCGCCCGAGGTGGATTTCGAGACCGCCGACCTCTCGCCCATGGCGCGCAGCTTCTACGGCGAGAACAAGCGGGTGCGGAACCGGCTGATTCGCGAGGAACTCGGGGTCAGCCTCGCCTACCCAACCTACCGCGAAGGGCTCGCCGCCCTGGCGGACGAGTAGGGCCGCCTCAGGCTTCGAGGTGCCGGGGCCGCAGGAGGCGGCGCAGCAGCCCGCCCTGCGGCCCGGCCAGCATGGAGACGAGGTAGAGCGTTCCGGCCGACAGCACGATGGCCGGGCCGGTCGGCAGGTCGAACCGGTAGGACAGGCTGAGGCCGGCGAAACTCGCGAGCACGGCGAGGACCACGGAGGCCGCCATGGTGGCGCCGAGTTCCCGCGCCCAGAACCGCGCGGCGACGGCCGGCAGCAGCATCAGCCCCACCGCGAGCAGGGTGCCGAGCGCCTGGAAGCCGCCGACGAGGTTCACCACCACGAGGCCGAGGAAGGCGAAATGCACCGGCCCGCCCGCCCGGCCGACGCTGCGCAGGTAGAGCGGGTCCACGCATTCCATCACCAGCGGCCGGTAGATCAGCGCCAGCGTCGCGAGCGTCAAGGTGCAGATGCCCCCGAGGAGCAGGAGCGCCGGATCGTCCAGGGCGAGGACCGAGCCGAACAGGAAGTGCATCAGGTCCACCTGCGACCCGCGCAGGGACACGAGCAGCACCCCGCCCGCGAGGGAGATCAGGTAGAACGCGGCGAGGCTCGCATCCTCGCGCAGGACCGTCGTGCGGGTGACGGCGCCCGCGAGCAGGGCCACCGCGAGACCCGCCACGAGACCGCCGATCGTCATCGCCGGCAGGGACAGGCCCGCCACCACGAACCCCGCCGCCGCGCCGGGCAGGATCGCGTGGGCCATGGCGTCGCTCATCAGGCTCATGCGCCGGAGCATGAGGAACACGCCGACCGGCGGCGCCGAGACCGACAGGGCGAGGCACCCCGCGAGCGCCCGGCGCATGAAGCCGAACTCGATGAACGGCGCGAAGGGGTCGATCACGCGGCATCCTCATGGCCGTGGGCTTGGCCATGGTCTTGGCCGTGGTCATGCGCATGGGCATGCGCGCGCGCCTCGCGCGGCGGGGCGGCGTGGCGCGTGCCGTCGCAGATGGCCGCATCCTCGTCCCAGGCTTCCGAGAGCGACCGGGCGCGGGCGAGGTTGTCCGCCGTCATCACCCACGCGGTCGGGCCCCAGGCCACCGGCTCGCGGGCGAGCAGCAGCGTCGTGGGGAAATGGGTGCGGATCTGCGCGAAGTCGTGCAGGGCCGCCACCACGGTGCGGCCCTCGCCGTGCCAGCGGCGGACGAGCGCCAGGAGATCGTCGGTGGTCCGCGCGTCGATGCCCGTGAAGGGCTCGTCGAGGAGGATCGTCCGGCAATCCTGCAGGATCAGGCGGGCGAACAGCGCCCGGCGGAACTGGCCGCCCGAGAGGGTGCCGATGGGCCGCGCCTCGAAGCCGGAGAGGCCCACCACCTCCAGCGCGTCGCGCAGGGCGGGGGCCGCGCGGCGCAGGGAGCGCCACGGACCCAGGCGGCGCCACAGGCCCATGGCGGCGAGGTCCATGACGCTCACGGGGAAGCTGCGGTCGATGGCGTCGGCCTGGGGCAGGTAGGCGATGTCGTCCGGCCGCTCGATCCGGCCGTCGAGGACCGGGATCTCGCCGGTCAGGCCCTTCAGCAGGGTCGACTTGCCGGCCCCGTTCGGCCCGGCCAGCGCCAGGAGGTCGCCGGCCCGGATCGTCCCGTCGAGATGGTGGACGGCCGGATGCCTGTCGTAGCCGAGCGTCAGCCCGTGCAGCCGGATCGGCGCGGGCGCGCTCACGCGGCGAGCGCCCAGGCGATGGCCACCCAGACCAGGCCGGCGAGACCCGCCGCGAGGCCGAGGCGCGGGGCGAGCCCGCTGCGGTACAGCGTCGGGCGGAGGGGGGCGGACGGGCGGCGCGGCACGGGAGCAGGCTTCTTGAAGGACGGAGCGGGACGGGGCATGCGGTGCGGCGGCCCCTGGTACGGTCCCGGCCGGAAGTGATACACTGTAACAAAGCCGCCGCACAACCGGCGCCGCCCGGCCGCCAACGCCGGTCGCCCTTTCGGGAGCCGCCATCGTGTCAGCCGCCGGACATTCCCACGATCACGCCCACGATCACGCCAACGGCCATGCCTGCAGGGCCGAGCCGGCGGCGATCCTCGCCCGGGCGGAGGAGCTGTGCCGGGAGCGCGCGGTGCAGTTCACCGCCCTGCGGCGGGAGGTGCTGGACGCGGTGGTGGCGAGCGAGAAGCCGCCGGGCGCCTACGACATCGCCGAGCGCCTGAGCCGGCCGGGGCGGCGGGTGGCGCCGGTCTCGGTCTACCGCGCCCTCGATTTCCTGATGGAACTCGGCCTCGTCCACCGCATCGCCAGCCGCAACGCCTTCGTGCCCTGCGCCCATGCCCACGGCGCGAGCGAGAACGTGGTGTTCCTGATCTGCCGGACCTGCGGCGGCATCGACGAGACGACCTCACCGGAGGTGGAGAGCGGCCTCGGCAAGACCCTCAAGCGCGCGGGCTTCACCCCCGCCCACAGCATCCTCGAAGTCGAGGGCGATTGCGGCGCCTGCCGCGACAAGGCGCGCCGGGCCTGAGCCCACCGCCCCAGGAACCGCGCCTCCGCGTTCCGGCTTGAACCGCCATCATGGAGGCTCCCTTGCCGAAGCGGTTGCTCGCCCTGTCCGCCGCCCTGCTGGCGGCCTCGCCCGCCCTGGCGCAGGGGCGGCCCTCAACCGTGGCGATGAGTTGCGCCCAGGCCTCGCGGCTCGTGGCCTCGCAGGGGGCCATCGTGCTGGGCACGGGGGGCCAGACCTATGACCGGTTCGTCCGCGACCGCTCGTTCTGGGAGCCGACCGAGATCGCCCGCCGGGCCTTCCGGCCGACGCGCGACACCGCCGCCTGCCTGATCGGCTACACCTGCTACGAGCCGAGCCGGGACGACTGGCCGGGCAGCGATTTCTGAGGCGCGTTCTTTTCGAGGGAGACGATGATCCGCTTGTCCCCGGCGCGGCGGGTGAAGCCCGTGGCGTCGAGGTGCTCCAGGAGCGGAATCGAGAACTTACGCGAAATGCCGAGCGCCGCCCCCGCCTCGCGGGCGAGGAAGCCGGTCTCGGCGTCGGCGGCGGCGGGGAAGGCGTCGAGGAGGCGCGACCGGGCGCTCGCCACCGCCTCCCGGTGGAACAGCACCGCCCGGCGCTGCACCCGATCGACCGCGCGGATGATCGTGCCCGAGCCGATCAGATAGTTCAGCGCGTCCCGACGGCGGATATCGCGCCCGATGGCCTCGGCCTCGTCGGGCGGGCTCAGCCCGGCCTTGCGGAACGATTGCTCCAGCCGGCGCACCGTCTCGGTCTCGTTGCGGGCGGGGTCGAAATCCGCCCGGCGCCACAGAGTGCCGACCTGCGTCACCTCTCCCGCGCCCGCGAGATCGCGCAGCACCGCGCCCGTCACCGATTCCGGCAGGGGAGGGAGCGGGCCACCTGATCGAGGGGGGCGCCATGGTCCATCGGGCGCGCCCGGTGGAACTGCGCCAGCGTTCCCATCGTCCCGGATCGCAGCGCCGCGAAGGCCGGCGCCCCGACGAACCGTTCCGCGATCTCCCGCGCGCCCGCGGCGGTGAGGAGGCGCCGGACGCGCTCCGGGGTGGTGCCGGCGAGGCGGGCGAGTTCCGCCAGCGGCGCGCCCAGCGCCCCGGCCTGACCCAGCCGCACGGTCAGCGCCTCGGCCGGGCGGCCGGCGGCGATGGCCGCGAGGTCGGCGGTGACGCGCGGATCGTTGCGGCGGCGGCGGCGGCTCGCCGGATCGAGGATGCGCCCGCCCGCCACGGTGGCGGCGGGGGAATCGAGGCGCAGGACGAAGGGCTCCCGCGCCGGCACCGCCACCTCCTCCGCGAGGTGGAGCTGGCCTTGCGCCGTCTGCCCCGGTTCGAGGCTCTGCCGGTCGAGGAGCCGCAGCCGCGCCTCGACCTCGGTGGTGCCGAACAGCAGGCGGCAGGCGAGGCCGCTCGGCAGGGCGGCCTCCGCGCTCGCGGCGGCGGTGACGGCCACGTCGAGCCAGCGGGTGGGGACCAGCAGGTCGGGCAGGCTGAGCGCCTGGCCCCGCGCGATCTCGTCGAGGCCGACGCCCCGCAGCGCCACCGCCGTGCGGCGGCCGGGCTCGGCCGCCTCCACCGGGCGTCCGTGGATCTGAAGCCCGCGCACCACGGCGCGGCGCCCGCCGGGGGCGATCTCGATCGTGTCCCCCACCGCCAGCTTGCCCCGGCGCAGGGTGCCCGTGACCACCGTGCCGAAGCCCGCGCGGGTGAAGACCCGGTCCACCGGCAGGTAGGGGAAGCCGTCGTCGGTGCCGCCGTTGGCTTCGGCCAGCAGGCCGAGCAGCGCCGCCGAGAGGGCGGGGATGCCGATGCCGGTGAGGGTCGAGGTGGCGATGACCGGCCCCGTGTCGAGCCCGGCCCGCGCGGCGGCGGCGGCGATCTCAGCGGATCGCGCGCGGATCGTCTCCGGGGTGGCGAGGTCGGCCTTGGTCAGCACCAGCACGCCCCGGCGCACGCCGATCAGCCGGGCGATCTCCAGATGCTCGACGGTCTGGGGCTTGATGCCCTCGTTGGCATCCACCGCCAGCAGCACCGCCCGCATGCCCGTCGCGCCCGAGACCATGGCGCGCACGAACCGCTCGTGCCCCGGCAGGTCCACGAGGTCGATCTCCCCCGCCTCGCCCGCGAGCAGGGCGAAGCCCGGCACGATCGACACGCCCCGGGCCTGTTCCTCCTTCAGCCGGTCCGTCTCCACGCCCGTGAGCGCGCGCACGAGGGCGGTCTTGCCATGATCGACATGGCCGATGACGCCGACGAGGAGGGTCTTCAAGGCAGTCACGGGGCGGGCTCGAGTGACGGGACGACCGCATAACCGCCGCGAAGGAGTCCCGCTCCATCGGACGGAGCGAACGGGCAGGCGCAGTTTGCCGATGGCGATACTAGGTTGTGCAATTGAATTGCAAGCGATTTAGTGTGACAAAATGATTTTTGGCCTGAACACGGGACTTCATGGGAGTGTCGCGAAGCCCGCCGATAACAGCGGATCGCTTCAACGCGTCAAGCGTAGGAGGATGAGCCTTGCGGACGCACTCCGCAGGACGTGGTAGAGCGGTCCCTCGCTGGGCCGGCACGCAATTTCGAGGTGGGTGATACATGAGCGATGCGCAGGAAGGGACGGAGGAACCGCGCGAGGTCGAGCTGAAGCTCGAATGCGACGGCCCCGATCTCACGGCCCTGAGCAGCCATCCCCAGCTGAAGGACGTCGCGGCGACCGAGCCGAAGCTGCTCCGCACCCGCTACTACGACACGCCCGACAGGGCGCTCCGGGACGAGGGCCTCACCCTGCGGATCCGCAGCACGGAGGGCCGCCATATCCAGACGGTGAAGGCGGGCGCGGACCAGATCGGCCTGTTCGACCGGGCGGAATGGGAGAGCGACGTGCCGGGCGACGCGCCGGAGCCCTCCGCCTGGGCCGGCACCGCCGCCGAGCCGGTGCTGGAGAAGGCGGGCGCCGCCCTCGAACCGCTCTTCACCTCCGTCATCATGCGCCGGGTCCATTCGGTGGAGTTCGGCGAATCGCGCATCGCCGTCACCCTCGACGACGGGCGCATCGAGACCGCCTCCGGCGACGCCCTCCTGTGCGAGCTGGAACTCGAACTGGAACGCGGGCGGGTGGCCGACCTCTTCGCCTTCGCCCAGACGCTCACCGAGACCGTGCCGCTGCGCCTCGGCGTGCTCTCGAAGAGCGCGCGGGGCTTCGCCGCCCTCGACCGCGAGGTGCCCGCCCCGGCCAAGGCGGAGGCGATCGCCCTGGACCCCGAGGACGACGCCGGCACGGTGTTCCGCACCGTCGCCCGTGCGTGCCTGCGCCACCTGCGCATCAACGAGACCGCCTTCCTCCAGGGCCCCCGCGACCCGAGCGCCCTGCACCAGATGCGGGTCGCCCTGCGGCGGCTGCGCTCGGCCCTGTCGCTGTTCGCGCCCTTGTTCGAGAACGACCCCAAGGCGGCGGCCCTCGCTGACGAGATCAAGCGCGTGACCGAGCCCTTCGGCCACGCCCGCAACCTCGACGTGTTCATCCACGACACGCTGCCCGTGCTCGCCGAGCACAACCCCGACCATCCCGGCATGGCCGAGATCGGACGGGGCGCGGACGAGGCCCGCGAGCACGCCTATGCCGCCGTGCAGGAGATCCTGACGAGCCCGCAATGGCGCGGCCTCCTCCTCGACATCGCCGGCTGGGTCGAGGCGGGCCCGTGGAGCGAGCAGGATGCGGCGCGGCAGGATGGACGGCACTTCGCCGCCGGCATCCTCGACAAGGCCCGCCGCCGCGTGAAGAAGCGCGGGAAGGGCCTGCGCCACCTCGACGCCCACACCCGCCACCGGGCGCGCATCTCGGCCAAGAAGCTGCGCTACGGCGCCGAGTTCTTCGCGGGGCTGTTCCCCAAATCCAAGGCCCAGAAGCGCCAGAAGGCGTTCGGGGACGCGCTCTCCGACCTGCAGGACCATCTCGGCGCGCTCAACGACATCGAGACCGCCCGCACCCTGCCCCTCGACATCGCGAGCGAGGACGGCCCGGCCATGCCGGAGGTGGACGAGAAGCGGGTGAAGGACCTCCTCGACAAGGCGGCGGACGCGCGCACCGACCTGCTCGACGTGAAGCCGTTCTGGCACTGAGCCGGGCGCACGAAAGCACCGGAACGGAGGCGGCTCTGGGGCTCACCGCATACCGTTCCGGCGCTGACGCGACGAGGGCGGACCCAACCCGGGTAGGGTATGAGTGGGTCCGCCCCGTCAGCCGCGCGAGGGGGGAAGCGCGACTGATGGGCATCATGCGCCCGCCATGTTGCCCGTCCGTGTCTGGCTGAGCCGCGTTGCAATTTCTCAGCTGGAATTCTCACGGAGAAACGGAGTCATTCTTCCGGCCATGCAGGCATCGCAGGGCTGACACGGCGCCCGCTTGCCGTCATGCTTCCGCCGCCCCGATCACGAGGACCCGGAATGAGCGAGAGCAGCCCCAGCAGCACCCACAACCTGCGCTCCGATGGCTCGCGCCTATGGGCGACGATCCACGAGACGGCGCGATTCGGGGGAACGCCCAAGGGCGGCATCAACCGGCTGACCCTCTCCGCCGAGGACGGCGCGGTGCGGGACTGGTTCCGCGAGGCCTGCGAGGCGGCGGGCCTGACGGTGGGCGTCGATGCGCTGGGCACGCAATACGCGGTGCGCCCCGGCAAGGACATGAGCCTGCCGCCCATCGCCTTCGGCTCCCACCTCGACACGCAGCCGACCGGGGGCAAGTTCGACGGGGTGCTCGGCGTTCTCGCCGGCCTGGAGGTGATGCGCACCCTGGCCGATGCGGGAATCGAGACGCGGGCGCCGCTGATGCTCGTGAACTGGACCAACGAGGAGGGCTCGCGCTTCGCCCCGGCGATGATGGCCTCGGCGGCCTATGCGGGCGAGTTCACCACCGACGAGATCCTGGCCAAGACCGACGCCGCCGGCACCACCGTGGCGCAGGCCCTCGACACGATCGGCTATCGCGGCGGCGAGAGCGTGGGCGAGCGCACCATCGGCGCCTTCGTGGAACTGCATATCGAGCAGGGGCCGATCCTGGAGGCCGAGGGCAAGACCATCGGCGTCGTCGAGGGCGGCCAGGGCATCGCGTGGTTCGACGGCACGGTGGAGGGCTTCGAGAGCCATGCCGGCACGACGCCGATGCCCCGCCGCCGCGACGCCCTGCTCGGCCTGTCGGAATTCGCCCTCGCGGCGGAGCGCATCGCCCTGGTCCACGGGCCGAGCGCGGTGGCGACCATCGGCGAGACCACCATCCTCGCGCCCTCGCGCAACGTCGTGCCGGGCCGCGTGGCCTTCACCGTCGACACCCGCGATCCCCGCGCGGAGACCCTCGACGCGGTGGAGAAGGAATTGCGCGAGGCGGCGGCCGAGATCGGCGAGCGGCGTCGCCTCTCGATCGTGCTGGAGCGGATCTGGCGCAAGGAGCCGGTGCCGTTCGATCCCCGCCTCGTCGCGGCGGTGGACGCGGCGGCGGAAGGGCTCGGCCTGTCCCGCCGCCGGATCGTCTCCGGCGCCGGCCACGACGCCTGCAACCTGGCCACGAAGGTGCCTTCCACGATGATCTTCGTGCCGTGCAAGGACGGGGTGAGCCACAACGAATCCGAATCGGCCACGCAAGAGCATTGCGCGGCCGGCGCCGACGTCCTGCTGCAGACGGTGCTGCGGCTGGCCGACACGCCGTTGGCGGCCGAAGGCGAGCGGGCCTAGGTCTCTCGGAGACCGAAACGTGGGTGAGGGTGAGCACACCACATGGGATGACCGGAAGAGCGATGCCAACCTCGACCTGCGCGGCATCGACTTCGCCGGCCTCGACGCGGTCTTCGACGGCCGCTTCCTCCTGACCCGCGAGGACAGGAGGTTCGACTACGGCGAGGCGCGCTACAACGCCCTCGTCGAAGTCAACGATGTCGTCCTCAACATCACCTTCACGCCCAGGGATGGTAAGCAGAGGATCATCTCGGCGCGCCGTGCGAACCGGAAGGAAAGGCAAGTGTACCATGGCCACCGGCAAGCGACCTGAACCAACGCGGGACCGGACGGATTGGGCGCGCCTGCGCGCGATTCCGGAGGACGAGGTCGAGCGCATCGCGGACGCGGATCGCGACAACCCGGCGACGGTTGCGGACGGCGAATGGGCCGACGCGTTCGTCGGCCTCCCGCCCGCCAAGGTCTCCGTTCACGCCAGCTTCGACGGTGACGTGGTCGCCTTCTTCAAGCGCGGCGGCAAGGGCTACCAGAGCCGCATGAACGCCGTGCTCCGGCAATACATGGAACGCCGGCTGGCCGAGGATCAGAAGCGCTGAGCCCCTTTTCGTTCCACCCGGCTGTGCGGAGCCGAAAAATCCCGTACAGGACGCTCCCATGACCGCACGCGCCTATCGCGACGCCAGGGGCCGGCCGCTCATCGCGGTGACGGGCCTCGGCCTCGTTTCCTCCCTCGGCCGGGGCCAGGCCGACACCTGGGCCGCCCTCACCGAGGGCCGCTCCGGGATCCGCGAGATCGCCCGCTTCCCCACGGAAGGGCTGCGCACGCGGATCGCCGGCACCGTCGACTTCCTCGACACCGATCCGCTCGTGGCCCCGCTCCTGTCGGAGCGCTTCGCCGCCGTGGCGGCCGAGGAGGCGCTGGAGCAGGCGAGCCTCGGCCCGAAGGGCGATTTCCCCGGGCCGCTGTTCATCGCCGTGCCGCCCGTCGAGATGGAATGGCCGCAGCGCCGCGCCATCGCGGAGGCCGCCGGCGGCGCCGAGGCGGTCGATTACGCGGGCCTGCTCCGCGCGGTTGCCACCGGCCGCTTCGATGCGTGGCACGACCTGTTCCTGTTCGGCACCGTGGCCGACCGGATCGCCGAGCGGTTCGGCACCCGCGGCTCGCCGATCTCCCTCTCCACCGCCTGCTCCTCCGGCGCCACCGCGATCCAACTCGGCGTCGAGGCGATCCGCCGGGGCGAGGCGACAGCCGCCCTGTGCATCGGCACGGACGGCTCGGTGAACCCCGAATCGCTGATCCGCTTCTCGCTGCTCTCGGCCCTCTCGACCCGCAACGACGTGCCCGAGGAGGCCTCCCGCCCGTTCTCAAAGGACCGGGACGGCTTCGTGATGGGCGAGGGCGCCGCCGCCCTGGTGCTGGAGGATGCCGCCGCCGCCGTCGCGCGGGGCGCGACGATCCTCGGCTACGTACTCGGCTGCGGCGAGAAGGGCGACGGCTTCCACCGCACCCGCTCCAGCCCGGACGGCGCGCCGATCCTCGCCGCGATCCGCGCGAGCCTCGACGATGCCGGCCTCGCGCCGGAGGCCATCGACACCGTGAACGCCCACGGCACCTCGACGCCGGAGAACGACCGGATGGAGGCGATGGGCATCGCCGCCGTGTTCGGCGAGCGCGCCGCGACCCTGCCCGTCACCTCGAACAAGTCGATGATCGGCCACACCCTGACCGCCGCCGGGGCGATCGAGGCGGCGGCCTCGCTGCTCTCGATCCGCCACGGGCGGATCCCGCCGACGATCAACTACCGCAACCCGGACCCGGCGCTCGGCCTCGACATCGTGGGCGAGGCGCGGGACCTGCCCGTGCGCACCGTGCTGTCGAACTCCTTCGGCTTCGGCGGCCAGAACACCTGCCTCGTGCTCGCGGCGGAGCCGGCATGAGCGAGGGGCAGAACAACAAGCGCGTCCTCGTCACCGGGGGCGGCAGCGGGCTCGGCGCAGCCATCGTGCGTGCGCTCGCGGGGGCGGGCTACGCCGTCGACTTCACCTATCGCGCCTCGGGCGAGGCGGCCTCGGCCCTGGCTTCCGAGCTGAACGAGGCCCATCCCGGCCTCGGTATCCGCGCCCACGCCCTCGACCTCGCGGACCGCGCGGCCCTCGACGCCTTCTGCGAGACCGCCGAGGAGATCGGCTATCACGGGCTTATTCACAATGCCGGCCAGTCGAGCGACGGCCTCGCCGCCATCCTCGACCAGGACAAGGCCGAGGCGGCGATGCAGGTGAACTTCTTCTCCCTCACCCGCCTCGCGAAATCCCTCGTCCGGGGCATGACCCGCGCCCGCTCCGGCAGGATCGTCGCCATCGGCTCGGTGGCGGCGCTCCGCGCCAATGCCGGCAACGCGGCCTACGCCGCCACCAAGGGCGCGCTGATCGCCTATTGCCGGACGCTGGCCATCGAGACGGCCAAGCGCGGCGTGACGGTGAACGTGATCGCCCCCGGCTTCATCGACACGGCGATGCTCGCGCCTTACGCCGCCCACCGCGCCGGCATGGAGCGCCAGATCCCCGCCGGCCGCTTCGCGAAGCCGGAGGAGGTCGCGGCGCTGGCGACCTTCCTGATGGGCGAGGGCGCGGGCTACATCGCCGGGACCGTGTTGCCCGTCGATGGCGGTCTGACCGC
>Ga0182230_1000074_pt1 | contig 13936 bp, 14 predicted proteins | sample G6R1MG_28_FD_128384 | JGI IMG/M metagenome (GOLD analysis project Ga0182230, IMG submission 128384) | Miscanthus phyllosphere microbial communities from Michigan, USA - G6R1_NF_07NOV2016_LD1 MG | ecosystem: Host-associated > Plants > Phyllosphere > Phylloplane/Leaf | place: USA: Michigan...
CCGTGACGCCCGTTCGCGATCCCGTCCGCTTCATCCGCGAACACACGGCCCTGCGCCCGGTGCCGCACGCCCCCGAGATCGTCCTGCACGTCGCCGACGAGGCGACCGCGCTGTGGCAGAAGACCGAGGACGAGTTGGAGGCGATCGGCCTGCCGCCGCCGTTCTGGGCCTTCGCCTGGGCCGGGGGACAGGCGCTCGCCCGCTACATCCTCGACAACCCCGCCACCGTGGCGGGGCGGCGGGTGGTCGATTTCGCCTCGGGCTCCGGGCTCGTCGCCATCGCCGCCGCGATGGCCGGCGCGGCCCACGTCACCGCGAGCGACCTCGACCCCTTCGCGCTCCACGCGATCCCGCTCAACGCGGCGGCCAACGGGGTGGCGGACCGCATTACGGCGGACGGCAGCGACCTCATCGGCACGGATGCGGCCTGCGTGCTGGCCGCCGACATCTTCTACGAGCGCGACCTCGCCGCCGCGGTCGGCGGCTGGCTCGGCGACCTGCATGGGCGCGGACGCACGGTCCTGATCGGCGATCCCGGCCGCAGCTACCTGCCCCGCGAGCGGCTCGTGCCGCTCGTGACCTATGAGGTTCCCGTCACGCGGTCGCTGGAGGATGCCGAGATCAAGCGATCCTCGGTCTGGCGCTTCGCCTGATACGGCGCCGCTTGCTGCGCTGGCCCGGATCGCGCATCCGCTGGGAAGCCCTCATTCTCTCCCCGCCCGGTTCGAAAAAATGCTCGACAGGTTGTTCCATGCCGGCGCGAGCGTTGCCCTGCTGCTGGCCGTGGCGTGGCTGTTCTCGGTGAACCGGCGGGCGATCCGGCCGCGGGTGGTGCTCGCCGCCCTGGCGCTTCAGGTCGGGATCGGCGCGCTGATTCTGCTCGTGCCCGCCGGGCAGCGAGCGCTCGGCGTGGTGGCGGATGTCGTCACCACCGTGCTTTCCTTCGGCGACAGGGGCACCGCCTTCCTGTTCGGCGGTCTCGTCGAGCCGCGGATGTTCGAGCTGTTCGGCGGCTCGGGCTTCATCCTGGCCCTGCGGGTGCTGCCGCAGATCCTCTACGTCTCGGCCCTGATCGGCGTGCTCTACCATCTCGGAGTGATGCAGGCGCTGGCACGCATCCTCGGTGCGGGCTTGCGAAAGCTGCTCGGCACCTCGGCCATCGAATCCTTCTCGGCGGTCGTCACCATCTTCATCGGGCAGAGCGAGATCGCGGTGGCCCTGCGCCCCTTCCTCGCGGCGCTGACCGGGGCCGAGCTGTTCGCGGTGATGACGAGCGGGGCGGCCTCCACCGCCGGCTCGATCCTCGCCGGATACGCGGCACTCGGCGTGCCGATGCCGTATCTGCTGGCCGCCTCGTTCATGGCGATTCCGGGCGGGCTGCTCTACGCCAAGATCCTCGTGCCCTCGACCGAGCCGACGCGCATCCTCACGACGCGGGTCGAGTTCGGCGAGGCGCGCGCAGCCAACGTGATCGAGGCCGCCGCCGACGGCACGCAGAAGGGTCTCGGCGTCGCCGTCGCGGTCGGCGCCATGCTGATCGCCTTCGTCGGGCTGATCGCGCTCGTGAACGCCGCCATCGGCTGGGCCGGCGGCGTGTTCGGGTTCGCCGGACTCTCGATCGAGGGCATTCTCGGCGTCGTGCTGGCGCCGCTCGCCTGGCTTCTCGGCGTGCCGTGGGAGCAGGCGACGTTCGTCGGCGGCGCCATCGGCCAGAAGATCGCGTTCAACGAGTTCCTGGCCTATGCCAGCCTCTCGCCGACCCTGAAGGCCGGCACCCTCGACCCGCGCACGAGCGCGATCCTGTGCTTCGCGCTCTGCGGCTTTGCCAACCTCGCCTCGGTGGCGATCCAGCTCGCGAGCTTCACCAGTCTCGCCCCCGAGCGCCGGCCCGAGATCGCCCGGTTCGGCCTGCGGGCGATCCTGGCGGGCACGCTCTCGAACCTCACCAGCGCCGCCATCGCCGGACTGTTCATCACCGGGTGAAACGCCGGGCCGGCGATATCCGGCGAACCTTTCGGCCTGCCCCGTCATTCTGAGAGGATGGAGAACGCGCACGACATGGAACAGGCCCGAGCCACGCCGGACCCGGCGCAAGTCACGGCGCGGGATTGGGACGAGCGGGTCGACCGCGCCAGCCGGAAGCTTCCCGAGCGGGTGCAGCGTGGGGTGGCGTGGCTGCGCGAGCCGGCGCGCTTTCCGGTGCGGCTGCTCGCCGCGATCCTGCTGATCCTCGGCGGCATCTTCTCGATCCTGCCGGTGCTGGGCCTGTGGATGCTGCCGCTCGGCCTCGCGCTGCTGGCCCAGGACGTGCCCGGTCTCAAGGTGCCGATGGAGAAATCCGCCCGCTGGATCGAACGGCAATGGCGGCGCTGGCGCGGGAAATAATCCCTGCTCCTGCCTCGGCGTTCTGCCGCGCTTGACAGGATATCCGCGGCGGACGACCCATCGCGGATGGGCCTCAGCCGAGAAGGGCTCTTCGGAGACAACTTGTGATGCCGTTGCGTCTGTTCTCCCGCGGGTTCGCCGCCGCATTCCTTGCGGTGGCCGTGCTGGCGGGGGCCGCCTCCGCCCCCGTGTCGCCGGCGCGTGCCGAGGACGCGATTTTTCCACCGAGTTCACGGTTCGGCTTCAAGCCCCCATCGGACATGACGATCTCGAAGCGCTTCACCGGCTTCGAACGGCTCGGCGGCGGGGCGATGCTCTCCGTGGTGGAACTGCCGGCCGGCGCCTATCCGGAACTCAAGCAGAGCTTCACCGACGAGAACCTCAAGACGCAGGGCCTCGTCGTCCAGACCCGCGAGCCGGTGACCCTCGATGGCGGGGCCGAGGGCGTGCTGTTCACCGGTGAGCAGACGGCTCCCGACGGGCAGGGCACGCCCGCCGCGCGCAAGTGGCTGCTGATCGTCGGCGCCCCGGAGGTGACCGGCATCATCATCGCCCAGGCCGCCGTCGATGCGGAGACCGACGAGTCGATGCGCGGCATGCTCACGGGCCTGCGCATCCGCGGGGCGCTGTCCCTCGACCAGCAGATCGCCGCCCTGCCCTTCCGCCTCAGCGACCTCGCGGGCTTTCGCCCGGTGCGGGCGCTGGCCGGCAATTCCGTGCTGCTGACCCTCGGCCCGCGCGATCAGGTCACCAACCTGGAACAGCCGATCCTCGTGGTCGCCCAGGCGGTGCAGCAACCGACGCCCCAGGAGCAGCGCGACGGCTTCGCCCGCGCCTCGCTCTACGCCAACCAGACGATGAAGGACTTCGTCATCGAGCGCTCGCAGAGCTACCGCCAGAACGGCATCGATTGGCACGAGATCGTGGCGCGTGCCCTCGACATCCCCTCGAGCCAGCCGGTGGTGGTCTCGCAGACGATCCGCTTCAACCCGGACGGCTACATCCGCGCCGTCGGCGTCACCCGCGCCGACCAGCGCGAGCAGATGCTGCCCCTGTTCCGCCAAGTGGTGGACAGCCTGCAACTGCGTTGAAATCCGCTCCTCCCCGCCAGGAAGAGGAGCGGATCCACCTCACTCGCAGACGCGCACGCGCCGGATGTAGATGTCGCCGTAGGGGTCGATGGTCTCGCGGCGCTCGAAGTGACAGATCGGGCCCTCGACATAGACCGGCCGCGGGGGCGCCCGGTAGACCGGCTGGCCGGGATAATAAGGGTCGCTGGCGCCTGCGATCGCACCGCCGACGGCAAGGCCGCCAAGCACGCCGAGCGCCGCCGCGCCACCCGCACCGATGCCGTCCCGCGCCTGGGCGGCGGGTGCCGTGCCGAGCGCCAGGGCGCCCGCCACCACGCCCCCGAGAAGGATGCCCCTCATCGTCGAAACTCCTCAGAATCGCGCCCAGCGGCGCCATCGCGTTGCTGCCCGGCAGCGCGGCCGGAGCCTGCGGCTCGAGCGTGACGCTGCCGAGTGAGGAGAAGAGCCCCGGTTTGAGGCCAATCTTCGGCAAGCCGGAACCCGCGCGGCGCACCGGGCCCCGCCCCTCGCATGAGCGCCCGCCAAACCCTTCCCGTCCCGTTTCCTTGCGCACCGGCCCCAAATCGTTGCAGAAGTGCGCGCCGTCCCAGACGTCTTCCGCGCCCTCACCGGACCGCCTTCCAGGCGATCCTTCGAGCGAGCCGCGGCCGTCGGGCGGCAATCCGGAACAGGTCCGGTGCCAACGTCGATTACGGTGCGAACTTCCATGACGCAGACCCTTCGCCTCGGCATTGCGGGGCTCGGCACGGTCGGTGCCTCCGTCCTGCGCATGGTCGCCCGCCGCGCCGAGGCGCTCACCGCCGCGACCGGCCGTACGATCACCGTCACCGCCGTCTCCGCCCGCGACCGGAGCCGCGACCGCGGCGTCGACCTGTCGGGCCTGCACTGGTTCGACGATCCGGTGGCGCTCGCGCGCTCAGGCGAGATCGACGTGTTCGTCGAACTCGTCGGCGGCTCGGAAGGGACGGCCAAGGCGGCGGTCGAGGCGGCGCTCGGTGCCGGCAAGCATGTGGTGACCGCCAACAAGGCGCTGCTCGCCCACCACGGCGCGGCGCTCGCCCGTCTGGCCGAGCAGAACGGCGTCGCGCTCGCCTACGAGGCGTCGGTGGCGGGCGGCATCCCGGTCATCAAGGCGATCCGCGAGGGGCTGTCCGGTAACGCGGTCTCCCGCGTCTACGGAATCCTCAACGGCACCTGCAACTACATCCTCAGCCGGATGGAGGCGGAGGGGCTGACCTTCGAGGCCTGCCTCAAGGACGCGCAGGCGCTCGGCTACGCCGAGGCCGACCCGACCTTCGACGTCGAGGGCTTCGACACCGCCCACAAGCTCGCCATCCTCACCAGCCTCGCCTTCGGCGTGGAGATCGACGCCGAGGGCGTCTCGGTGGAGGGCATCTCGGCGATCCAGCCCCTCGACCTCACCATGGCCGACGAACTCGGCTACCGCATCAAGCTGCTGGGCGTCGCGCAGGCGACGGAGGCGGGGATCGAGCAGCGGGTCCACCCGACCATGGTGGCCAAGGCCTCGGCCATCGCCCAGGTGATGGGCGTGACCAACGCCGTCACCGTCGATGCCGACGCGGTCGGCGAACTGACCCTGATCGGCCCCGGCGCGGGCGGGGCCGCCACGGCCTCCGCGGTCGTGGCCGACATCACCGATGTCGCGCTCGGGCTCGTGCGCCCGACCTTCGGCGGGCCGATCGCGAGCCTCGCGCCGCCGCGCCGGGTCGAGATGCAGCGCCACGAGGGCGGCTACTACATCCGCCTCACCGTGCACGACCGGACCGGCGTCGCGGCCGGCGTCGCCACCCGGATGGCGGAGGCCAACATCTCGATCGAGAGCATCGTCCAGCGCCGCTCGGCCAAGGCCGCCTCCAGCGATCCGCAAGGTCTCTCCGGCCAGCCGGTGCCGCTGGTGCTGATCACCTACGCGGCGACCGAGGGCAATGTCCGCGAGGCGCTGGCCGCGATCGACCGCGATGGCCTGCTCGCCGAGGCGCCGCAATTGATCCGTATCGAGCGCGAATAGGCGAGACGGCGGCCGCGATTCCGGCGAAATGTTGCCGGAGACAACATCCGGCCTAAGAACGAAACATCATGACGTCGCGTCGCGTCCTGCCCGCTCTCGTCTACGGCCGGAACGAGGGACGACAACCGGCACCGGGCGATGAACAGACCGGGCCTTGGGGATAAGGAACGTAGGACGATGTCGGCGGCCAATACCGGGATCTTCAGCGATCCCACGGCGCGGGGGCTGACCCTCGAACTGGTGCGGGTGACGGAGGCGGCGGCCATCGCCGCGGCCCGCCTGCGAGGCCACGGCCGCGAGAGGGAAGCCGACCAGGCCGCCGTCGATGCCATGCGCGCCGAGTTGATGGTGCTGCCGATCGAGGGCCGCGTGGTGATCGGCGAGGGCGAGCGCGACGAGGCGCCGATGCTGTTCATCGGCGAGGCCGTCGGCACCGGCAACGGCCCGTCCGTGGACATCGCGGTCGATCCGCTGGAGGGCACGACGCTCTGCGCCAAGGACATGCCGGGCGCCATCGCCGTGATGGCCCTGGCCGAGCGCGGCTCGCTGCTCGCCGCCCCCGACGTCTACATGCAGAAGATCGCCATCGGCCCCGGCTACCCCCTCGGCACGGTCGATCTCGACTGGAGCCCGGCCCGCAACATCGCCTCGCTCGCCCGCGCCAAGGGCGTGGAGACCGCCGGCATCACCGCGATCATCCTCGACCGGCCGCGCCACATGGACCTGATCGCCGCCGTGCGCGACACCGGCGCCAGCATCCGCCTGATTTCGGACGGCGACATCGCCGCGATCATCCACTGCACCAAGCCCGACGAGACCGGCGTCGATATCTACATGGGCACCGGCGCCGCGCCGGAGGGCGTGATCGCCGCCAGCGCGCTCCGCTGCATCGGCGGCCAGATGCAGGGTCGGCTCATCCTCGATTCCGCCGACAAGCGGGCCCGGGCGGTCAAGATGGGCATCACGGACCCGAACCGGAAATACGACATGCACGACATGGCCCGGGGCGACGTCATCGTCGCGGCCACGGGCGTGACCACCGGGGCCCTGCTTGCGGGCGTGCGGTTCAGCCCCGGCCTCATCGAGACGGAGACGGTGGTCTACCGCTCGAACACCGGCACCGTCCGCCGCATCGCCTGCGAACACCGCCGGCTGGAGAGCGCGCCGGGCTGATCGCGATCGCGGGGCGGGGCAGCGGCCGGGACCGAAGCGGGGCCGGAGCCGACCCCGGCGTGGCTCCGGCTCAGCCGACGACGGCTTGACCGAACAGCGCCTTGGCCAGACGCGCGGGATCGATCGGCTTCTCGCAATGAATCGCGTCCCGCAGGCGCGTCGGGACGGCATTCTCCTCGTAGCCGGTGGCGAAGACGAACGGGACGCCGCGCGCCCTGAGCGCGTCGGCCACCGGAAAGACCATGACCTCACGCAGGTTGATATCGAGCACCGCACCGTCGATGCGCGGGCATTGCTCGATCATCGCCAGAGCGTCATCGACGTTCCCCACCGGGCCGACCACTTGGGCGCCCCGCTCTTCGAACGCACGCCGTATGTCTTCGGCGATGAAATACTCGTCCTCGACGACGAGGACGTGTCTTCCTTTGAACAGTTCGGCTCCGTCCGGCATCAGCCTCCCCCTCCACGCTCTCTCGATACGCTCAAGATCGCGTTCGATGCGGAAGCATAAACTATGGACTTCGCTTCGGAGAGCTCTACCCACAGATTTCAAGCTACCTGCAACCCTGGCGAGGTTGCGTCCGTTCCCGGCTCCCCCCGTCTGACGGTCGTCCGGATCGCAGAAGGCACTGGGTCGCACGGGTCAAAGTGCTTACGCTTCGCGTCGCCGGTTCGGCAAGCTCTGGTCGGCAGGCGGCCCGAGAGCGGCGCCCGGTCACGATGGATCGAGCGGGCTCCTCGGGTCTTCGCCATGGCAATTCGGATGCCGCCGGCCCTCGATCGGCCGGCCGCTCCGAGCCGCTCGAACCCGTGTCTCTCACCGAATCCGTGTCCCGCCCATTGGAACGCACCCTAGCGCATCGTCTTTTTCCGAAAGCCGGCAACCACCTTTCGGAGCGATGCTCTAGAACAGGCCGCCCTGCATGCGGCCGACGCCCTGCTTGGCCACGGCGTTGTTGGGATCGAGGCGCGCGGCCTGCTGGTAGCTCTCGTTCGCCTCTTTGCGGCGGTTCGTCTTCTCGTAGGCCAGCCCGCGATAGGCCCAGGATCCGGCGTCCTTCGCGTTCACGTTCAGCGCCGCGTTGAAGTCCTCGATCGCCTTGTCGTACTGGCCCAGCGAGATCAGGCTCTGGCCGCGGGCGGCGTAGGGGGCGGCGACGAAGGGGTTGCGGTCGATGGCCGCCGCGAAGTCGCCGATCGCCTCCGGGTTGTGGTTCTGCTTCTGCCGCACGAGGCCGCGGGCGTGGTAGGCCTCGGCTGATTCCGGAGCGAGACGGATCGCGGCGTTGAGGTCGTTCAACGCTCCGTCGAGGTCACCCTGGGCACGCTCGAGGTTCGCCCGGCCGATATAGGCGGCGGAAAAATTCGGATCGTTGGCGATCGCCTTCGAGAAGTCCTGCATCGCCGCGTCGGCGCGGCCGGTCTGGCGGTAGGCCAGCGCCCGGTTGTTGTAGGCCGAGGCCGAGTTCGGATCGAGTTGGACCGCCTTCGAGAAGTCGGTGATTGCCTCGCCGAACTGGCCCGCGCGGGCATAGGCCGCGCCGCGGGTGTTGTAGGCGCCGGCATCCGACGGGTTGCGCGAAATCACGTCGCTGAGCGAGGCGATGTTGACGTTGGTGGCGCCCGTCGTGTCGGTCTCCAGCACCGCGAATTGGCGCGGAGCCGTCGCGCTGCCATAGGTCTCGCAGCCGGCCAGCGCCGCGGCCGTCAGCGCGAGGGCACCGATCAGCCTCGCCTTGCGTCCGTCCAGCGTCATCCCGATCATTGTCCCGTTCTCCCCCGCGCCCGCTTGCCCGGATCTCCGCAGCGGCCCGTGAGGGCCCGGATCATCCCGTCGCGCGCACGCTGCCGCAACACGGTGAATGGGCGCTTAAACGATCCCGCAAAACATCCGCATCGCCGATGCGGCCCGCGCCGTGGAGCGGAGGTTTTGCGAAACGAACCCGGGAAGAACAGGCGGGCCCCTCCGGCCGTAGACCGGAGAACACGCACGATGCTTCCGCGGACGCCCCGTACCTTCCGCTGAAACCTCGGGATGTGGCGAAGGTGTGGCCCGCGTCTTCACGCTTTCGCCGAATGCTTCGAACCGGGCTCGACTGTGGTTTTCTGTTGCCGAGAGGCGACAGATTGAATGGTCAAGCTTTAGTCGAGAGGCTTGAGCCGGGTGACGTGCCCCATCTTGCGGCCGGGACGGGCTTCGGCCTTGCCGTAGAGGTGGAGATGGGCGCCCGGCTCCGCGAGCAGGGCGACCCAGGCATCGGCCTCGGCGCCGATGAGGTTTTCCATTTCCACCGCCATGCCGCCGGTGCGCGCGGTGTCGCCGAGCGGCCAGCCGCAGACCGCGCGTACGGTTTGCGCGAATTGCGAGGTCAGGGCGCCCTCGATGGTCCAGTGCCCGGAATTGTGCACGCGGGGCGCGATCTCGTTGACGACGAGGCGGGCGGCCCCGTCCGGCCCGGCGATCTCGAACATCTCGACGGCGAGCACGCCGACATAGTCCAGCGCCTCGGCGATGGCGCGGGCGATGGCGACCGCCGCGTCACCCGTCGTCCGGGTCAGGCCGGGTGCGGGGACGCGGGTGAGCGCGAGGATATGGTCGCGGTGCTCGTTGGCGCAGGGGTCGTAGGCCGCGAACGTCCCGTCCGGCCCGCGGGCGGCGACCACGGAGATTTCGCGCTCGAACGGCACGAACCCTTCGAGGATGCAGGGCGCACCCTTGAATTCGGCGAGGAGGGCGGCCGGGTCGTCGCCCTCGCGGATCATCCGCTGGCCCTTGCCGTCGTAGCCGAAGCGCCGGGTCTTCAGCACGGCGGGGCGGCCGAGCGCCTCCAGGGCCCGCACGAGATCCTCGACCGTATCGACCGCCCGGTAGGGCGCGGTCGGGATGCCGAGACCCGTCACGAAGTCCTTCTCGGAGAGACGGTCCTGGGTCGTGAGCAAAGCCGTTGCGCTGGGGCGCAGGGTCGCGTGCTCGGCGAGCACCGCGGCGGTGGCGTGGGGGATGTTCTCGAACTCGTAGGTGACGACGTCGCAGGCATCGGCGAAGGCGGCGAGCGCCGCCGCGTCGTCGTAGGGCGCCAGGGTGTGGGCGTGCGCCACGTCGAAGGCCGGGCTGTCGGCGTCGGGGGCGTAGATGTGGACCTTGAGGCCGTAATGGGCCGCCGCGAGCGCGATCATGCGGCCGAGCTGGCCGCCGCCGACGATGCCGAGGGTGCCGCCGGGCCGGATCTGCGGCGAGGAGGTGGGAGAGGCCATGGCGCTTCGTGTCGTTGTCAGGCTTGAGAGGAATCCGGCCGTTCGGCGACGGACTCGGTCTGGCGGGCGCGCCACGCTTCGAGCCGTTCGGCGAGATCGGCATCGGTGAGCGCCAGCACGGCGGCGGCGAGCAGGGCGGCGTTGACGGCTCCGGCCCGGCCGATCGCCAGGGTGCCGACGGGAATGCCGGCGGGCATCTGCACGATGGAAAGCAGGCTGTCCTGCCCCGAGAGCGCCTTCGACTCGACCGGAACGCCGAAGACCGGCAGCGAGGTCATCGCCGCCGTCATGCCCGGCAGATGCGCCGCGCCGCCCGCGCCCGCGATCACCACCTTGAAGCCGGCCTCCCGCGCGCCCTTGGCGAAAGCGACGAGCCGGTCCGGGGTGCGGTGGGCCGAGACGATGCGGGCATCGTAGGCGACGCCGAGCGCGTCCAGCGTCTCGGCGGCGTTGCGCATGGTCGCCCAGTCCGACTGGCTTCCCATGATGATCGCGACCGGGGGCGATCCCAGCATCGTCGTCTGGCCCATTACGAGGAAGCGGGCCCGTCGGCTCGCGAAAGCGCCGAATAACAGGGGGGCCCGCACTCCGGCAAGGCGAGACCGCGCAAACGCTTGAAATGCCGGCCGGCCACAGGGAGCAAGCCTCGCCCCTGCGGCGCCTTTGCGGCGGGGCGGAGATACCGGCGACGCCTTATGAAAATCCCCCGATTCTCGCCGAACCGGGCGGAGCCGAAATCGACCGACCGCGTTGTGCAGGAAACGGCCATCAGCGGCCGGGCCCCTTACCTCAGCGAGCTCTCAAATGTCCTCCGCGGACCAGACCACGCGCGCCCGCACTGCAACCCATATCGATATCCACGACAGCACCACCCGGAAGCACTGGGCCGACCTGCTTCAGGTCTCCGACGAGCGCCTGCGCAAGGCGGTTCGCCTCGTCGGAACCCGGGTGTCGAGCGTCTCGGCCTACCTCGCCAAGTAATTTAGTCATTTAGTCAGCAGATCGACGAAAACTTCGCCAGGAAGGCCCTGCCCTTCCTGGCGTTGCGCGTTACGCGATGATGTCCGGCGTGATCTGGTCTTCCAGATGCGTGATCCGGTCGCGCAGGACCAGCTTGCGCTTCTTGAGCCTCTGCAACTGAAGCTGATCGACGGCGACGCTGACCTTCAAAGCCTCGATCGCCTCGTCGAGATCCCGGTGCTCTTCGCGCAACCGCGTCAGCTCGCCGGCCGGATCCGCGACCGCGTCGTTGGCAATCTCGTCCGCCATCATCGCTCGAAACACACCACCGGCCTTGACCGGGCGCGACCATGCGCCAAGCTTCCCGCCGGAGCAAGGCGTGGAGCCCGGTTCTCCCGTCTCGTCGGAGCTTGAAACGGTCAAGGTCAGCCTGCCGTCCCACTCCGAAAGATTTGAAATCACCTTGTTAGCGGTGCATCCACTTTGCCGTCGAATGGCTTCGACACGCGCTCCATCCTGTGCCAGTCTACCGCGGTCGAAAACTGTGACAGGAGCGATCCCTCATGTCCTTGCAGACGCATTTGAGCCAGCTCGCCGCCAAGCACGAAGCCCTCGAGCGCGAGCTTCACCACGCGATGCAATCCCTTGCCAGCGACGATCTGCGCATCGCCGAACTCAAGCGTAAGAAACTGCACCTCAAGGACGAAATCGAGCGCCTGCGCGGGGATACCCTCCACTAGCGACGCCCCGGCCGGCTTCGCACCGGGAGGCGCCGCCGGCTCCGACTCTTCTCCCGCCTCGGACACAACCGTCACCGCCGCCTGGGCCACCAGCGCGGCGGTTCTGCTTTGCGGCGGTGCACGTCTCTGAGACAGCGCCGTTGGGCGCGCTGCGGCCAAAACCGCGCTATCATCGCCCTCGAACAGGCCGATCAACAGGCCGCGCGAGGAACCGCCGATGTCCGCCGCCACGTCGTCCGCCCCCGAGGGCGCCTACGCCGCCGTCCACGCCGCCTCGCTCGCGGATCGGAACGGCTTCTGGCTGAAGGCCGCGGCGGCGATCGATTGGGACGTCGCCCCGACCCGCGCCTTCGATGCCGAGCAGGGCGTCTACGGCCGCTGGTTTCCGGATGCGCAGCTCAATGTCTGCCGCAACGCCGTCGATCGGCACGCGGAGGGAGGGCGCGCCGACCAGCCCGCGATCATCCACGATTCGCCCGTCACCGGCACCAAGCGCCGCATCACTTACGGGGAGCTTCACGACGAGGTGGCGGTGCTCGCCGGCATCCTCGCCGACCTCGGCGTGACCAAGGGCGACCGGGTGGTGATCTACATGCCGATGGTGCCCGAAGCCCTGTTCGGGATGCTGGCCTGCGCCCGGATCGGGGCGATCCATTCGGTGGTGTTCGGCGGGTTTGCCGCCAACGAACTTGCCGCCCGCATCGAGGATGCGGCGCCCAGGGTGATCCTGGCCGCCTCCTGCGGCATCGAGCCGGCCCGCATCGTCGCCTACAAGCCGCTGCTCGATGCGGCGATCGCCCGCTCGGCCCACAAGCCCGACGCCTGCCTGATCCTGCAGCGCCCGCAAGGAGAGGCCGGCCTCGTCGAGGGCCGCGACCGGGACTGGGCGGAGACCGTCGCGCGGGCGCGCAAGGCCGGGCGGCGGGCCGATCCGGTGCCGGTCGCGGCGACCGACCCGCTCTATATCCTCTACACCTCCGGCACGACCGGACGGCCCAAAGGCGTGGTGCGCGACAGCGGCGGCTATTGCGTCGCGCTGGCGTGGTCGATGACGAATCTCTACGGCGTCGCGCCCGGCGAGGTCTATTTCTGCGCCTCCGACATCGGTTGGGTGGTGGGCCACTCCTACATCGTCTACGCGCCGCTGCTGCACGGCTGCACCACGGTGCTCTACGAGGGCAAGCCGGTCGGCACGCCGGATGCCGGCGCCTTCTGGCGGGTCGCCGCCGAGCACGGCGCCGCGACCTTGTTCACGGCCCCCACGGCCCTGCGCGCGATCAAGAAGGAAGACCCGCGGGCCGAACGGATCGCCGGCTACGATCTGTCCAAGTTCCGCGCCCTGTTCCTGGCCGGCGAGCGGGCCGATCCGGATTCGGTGGCCTGGGCCGAGCGGGCGCTGGACCGGCCGGTGATCGACCATTGGTGGCAGACCGAGACCGGCTGGGCGATCGCCGGCAACCCGGTCGGCATCGAGCGATTGCCGGTGAAGTACGGCTCCACCGCCAAGCCGATGCCGGGCTACGACCTCCACGTGCTGGACGAATCGGGCAAGCCGGTTCCCTCCGGCACGATGGGCACCATCGCCGTGAAGCTCCCGCTGCCGCCGGGCTGTCTGCCGACTCTGTGGGGCTCGGACGAGCGCTTCCGCCAGAGCTACCTCTGCACCTTCCCCGGCTTCTACGACACCTCGGATGCGGGCGTGGTGGATGAGGACGGCTACGTCACGGTGCTGGGCCGGACCGACGACATCATCAACGTCGCCGGCCACCGCCTCTCCACCGGCGGTATGGAGGCGGTGCTCGCTTCGCACCCGGATGTCGCCGAATGCGCAGTGATCGGCATCCGCGACGCGCTGAAAGGAGAGGCGCCCTGCGGCTTCGTGGTGCTCAAATCCGGCGTCGCCAAGGACGCCGAGACGGTCGAGCGCGAGCTCGTCGCCCGGGTGCGCGAGGAGATCGGCCCCGTGGCCGCCTTCAAGCTGGCGCTCACCGTGGGACGCCTGCCGAAGACGCGCTCGGGCAAGATCCTGCGCGGCACGATGAAGCGCATCGCTGACGGCGAAGCGTACGCGATGCCGCCGACCATCGAGGACCCGGCCGCCCTGGAGGAGATCGGCGACAGCCTGAAGGCCCGCGGGATCGGAGGTTAGAATCCTGGGATACGAAAGGGATCATCCCTTTCGCGGGTCCAGGGCAGAGCCCTGGTGAAAGGGAATCGGGGCGCCGCCCCGATCCCCCGGCAAAGGGATGATTCCTTTGCGATCCCGGAACTTGAGCCTCAGGCCCTGAACCGGGTCGCCGCGA
>Ga0182230_1000076_pt1 | contig 13629 bp, 12 predicted proteins | sample G6R1MG_28_FD_128384 | JGI IMG/M metagenome (GOLD analysis project Ga0182230, IMG submission 128384) | Miscanthus phyllosphere microbial communities from Michigan, USA - G6R1_NF_07NOV2016_LD1 MG | ecosystem: Host-associated > Plants > Phyllosphere > Phylloplane/Leaf | place: USA: Michigan...
CGACCTTGACGTCCTTGACCAGCTCGAAGAGCTTCTTCGCGCCCTCGTGGTCGCGATGGTTGCCCTGGTGCATGAGATCCGTACTCCGTCTGTCGTCAATGGCGTGAGCCGGGCAGGCTGAGTCCCCGATCGATGGTCCGCTGCCCGGAGATTGCCTCGACAACGAGCGAGTTCGATCTTGGTTCAGGGGTGGGTCGAAGCTTTGCCGGAGAGTGACGGGTGAAGGAGATAAGGGTTGCGCTTCTGGCCCTGCTGCTGGTCGCCGCCGCTTTGCCGGCCTCCGCGGAGGTGCACTTCGGCCCCGGTGTGCGGATCGGCGGCCACGACTTCTCGAACCGGCGCGCGCGCAGCGTCCATGTCGAGCGAGTGAAGCGGCTGCGCGGCCCCGTCGGCTGCCGGCACGTGCGCCGCGGCGTCTACCGGCGCGGCGACGGCTCGGTCGTGCGTGGACCCGTGGAAGAGTGCAACCTGATCGCCATTCCGGCGGGGCGGCGGCGCTGAGAACATAGCCTGAAGGCTGGCGTTTGCCACGAGGGTGGTTAGATGGTCGGGAGCGGGATGGCCCGCCCCGGCGCCCGATGGAGTTCGAGTTTTGGCGATCACGCGCGACGACGTGCTGAAGGCACTCTCGACCGTCACGGTCGACCGCGGCGGCACCACCCTGCCCGATTCCGGCCGCCTCTCGCAGGTGGTGATCGACCCGGGCAACCGGGTGATGTTCTCGATTCTGATCGATCCGAGCGAGGCCGAGCGCTTCGAGCCGGTGCGGCGCGAGGCGGAGGGCCGCGTCCTGACGCTGCCCGGCGTGTCGAGCGTGCTCGCGAGCCTGACCTCGGAGCGGGCCCCTAACCCGACAGCCCCCGGCGCGGCCCCGCGTCAAGCGGCAGGCGCTGTCGGAGGTCCCGGCGCCCCGCCGCGCCAGGGCAATGCGCTGCCGGGCGTGCGCCACATCGTGGCGGTGGCCTCGGGCAAGGGCGGCGTCGGCAAGTCGACCACCGCCTGCAACCTCGCCCTCGCCTTGAGTGCGCAGGGCCTCAAGGTCGGCCTGCTCGATGCCGACATCTACGGCCCGTCGGTGCCGAAGCTTCTCGGCCTCTCCGGCAAGCCGCGGGTGATCGAGGGCAAGACCCTGGAGCCGCTCCAGGCCTACGGGCTGAAAGCCATGTCGATCGGCCTGCTGATCGAGCCGGAATCGGCGATGATCTGGCGCGGGCCGATGGTGCAGTCGGCCATCACCCAGATGCTGCGCGACGTGGCCTGGGGCGAACTCGACGTGCTCATCGTGGATATGCCCCCCGGCACCGGCGACGCGCAACTCACCATGGCGCAGGCGACGCCCCTGTCAGGCGCCGTCATCGTCTCGACGCCGCAGGATCTGGCGCTGATCGACGCGCGCCGCGGCGTGACCATGTTCCGCAAGGTCTCGGTGCCGATTCTCGGCGTGATCGAGAACATGGCGACCTTCATCTGCCCGAATTGCGGGGCGGCTTCCGCAATCTTCGGCCATGGCGGCGCCCGCCACGAGGCCGAGCGCCTGGAGGTGCCCTTCCTCGGCGAGATCCCGCTCACCATGGCGATCCGTGAGACCTCGGATGCCGGACGTCCCGTTGTCGCCACCGACCCGGACGGGCCGCAGGCCAGGATCTACCGCGAGATCGCCCAGAAACTCTGGGCCAACCTCAGCGGCGCGCCTGTCGGCCGCGCGGCGCCGAAGATCGTCATCGAGTGAGGTCTTCTCCGGTCTCCGGTCCGGGCACATTGGGCTTGATCCTGGCCGGCGGCCTGTCGCGGCGGATGGGCGGGGGCGACAAGCCCCTGCGCCAGCTCGCCGGACGCACCCTCTTGGAGCGCGTCGCCGAACGGCTCGGCCCGCAATGCGCGGGCGGGCTCGCACTCAGCGCCAACGGCGATCCGGCCCGTTTCCGGGCGGTGTTCGCGGGAGCCGTCCTGCCCGACACCGTGCCGGACCATCCGGGGCCGCTCGCCGGCATCCTCGCCGGGCTGGAAGCCGCCGAAGCAGCGGGTCTGTCCCACATCGTCAGCGTGCCGGGCGACGCGCCCTTCCTGCCCGAGGACTTCGTTGCGCGGCTCGTTGCGACAGCCGTGGCGGAGGGCAAGCCGATCGCGCTCGCGGCCTCGGGCGAGCGGCGCCATTTTACCAGCGCGCTCTGGCCGATCCACTTACGCGAGGATCTGCGTGGCTGGCTCGCTTCGGGCGAGCGGCGCGTCGGCGGCTTCATCGAGCGGCACGGGGCGGCGGTGGCCTCCTGGCCGGTCGAGCCGATCGACCCCTTCCTCAACCTCAACGTGCCGGAGGATCTGGCCGCAGCCGAGGCGCTGCTGGCGCGGGTTTCCTGACCGGCCGGCAACGCGCCGTTGGGAGGCGCGCGGATGTTGTGCAAGCCCCCCGGAATTCATATTTAAGTAACTGAGACCACGGCCTTTGGTCGGCCACGGCTATCCTGCCCCTACCCTCATCCCGAGGTGCCGAAGCGCGAGCAAAGGCCTCGAAGGATCCTCCAGGGATCGCACGCGAACTGGAGGATCCTTCGAGGCCCGCATTCCGCGGGCATCTCGGGATGAAGGCGCGGGTGGGATCGGCCGCGGGACCGGGTCCGCGGTGTTTTTCGATTCCGGTCGGAACGAACAGTAGATCGAGAGAGCGACGTTGGCAGACGACAACGACCAACCCGGCGCCGGCACGCCCCCGCCCGCGACCGACATCAAGCCCGTCTCCATCACCGACGAGATGCGCCGGTCCTACCTCGATTACGCCATGAGCGTGATCGTGAGCCGCGCGCTGCCCGATGCGCGCGACGGCCTCAAGCCGGTGCACCGGCGCATCCTGTTCGCGGCGCACGAGAGCGGGCACCTGCCCGAGCGCCGCTACGTCAAGTCGGCCCGCATCGTCGGCGACGTGATCGGTAAGTACCATCCGCACGGCGACCAATCGATCTACGACGCCTTGGTCCGCATGGCCCAGGACTTCTCGATGCGCCTGATGCTCATCGACGGGCAGGGCAATTTCGGCTCGGTCGACGGCGATCCGGCCGCGGCCATGCGCTACACCGAATCGCGTCTGGCCAAGCCCGCCAGCGCGCTCCTCTCGGACATCGACAAGAACACCGTCGATTTCCAGGCGAACTACGACGGAGAGCACGAGGAGCCGACCGTTCTGCCGGCCCGCTTCCCGAACCTCTTGGTCAACGGCGCGGGCGGCATCGCGGTGGGCATGGCCACCAACATCCCGCCGCACAATCTCGGCGAGCTGATCGACGCCTGCATCGCCCTCATCGACGATCCGAGCCTGACCATCGAGGCGCTCAACGAGATCGTGCCCGGTCCCGACTTCCCGACCGGCGGCCTGATCCTCGGCCGCGCGGGCACGCGGCAGGCCTACGCGACGGGCCGCGGCTCGATCATCATGCGGGCGAAGTCCCATGTCGAGGAACTGCGCAAGGAGCGCGAGGCGCTGATCTTCACCGAGATCCCGTATCAGGTGAACAAGGCGACGCTGGTCGAGAAGATCGCCGAACTCGTCAAGGAGAAGCGCGTCGAGGGCATCTCGGACCTGCGCGACGAATCCGACCGCGACGGCATGCGCATCGTCGTCGAGATCAAGCGCGACGCCATGGCCGAGGTCGTGCTGAACCAGCTCTACCGCTATACGCCGCTGCAATCCTCGTTCGGCTGCAACATGGTGGCGCTGAACGGCGGCCGCCCCGAGCTGATGAACCTGAAGGACCTGCTGCTGGCCTTCAACGACTTCCGCGAGGAGGTCGTCTCCCGGCGCACCAAGTTCCTGCTGAACAAGGCGCGCGAGCGCGCCCACGTCTTGTGCGGTCTGGCCATCGCGGTCGCCAATATCGACGAGGTGATCCGCCTGATCCGGACCTCGCCGGACCCGAACACCGCCCGCGAGGCCTTGATGGCCCGCGACTGGCCGGCCCACGACATTGCCCCCTTGATCGCGCTGGTGGACGATCCGCGCTACCGCGTGGCCGAGGACGGCACCTACCGGCTCTCGGAGATCCAGGCCCGCGCGATCCTCGACCTGCGCCTGCAGCGCCTCACCGCCCTGGGCCGTGACGAGGTCGGCGACGAGCTGAAGAAGCTCGCCGACGAGATCGCCGACTACCTCGACATCCTGCGCTCGCGGGTCCGCATCCAGGCGATCGTGAAGACGGAACTCGCCGAGGTGCGCGCGCTCTTCGCCACCCCGCGCAAGACCGAGATCATCGATTCCGATTTCAGCGTCGAGGACGAGGATCTGATCGCCCGCGAGGACATGGTCGTGACCGTGTCCCATGCCGGCTACGTCAAACGCGTGCCGCTCTCGACCTACCGGTCGCAGCGCCGCGGCGGCAAGGGCCGCTCCGGCATGAGCACGCGCGACGAGGATTTCGTCACCCGGCTGTTCGTGGCCTCGACCCACACCCCGGTGCTGTTCTTCTCCGACCAGGGCCAAGCCTACAAGGAGAAGGTCTGGCGCTTGCCGATGGCCGCGCCGAACGCGCGCGGCAAGGCGCTCGTCAACATCCTGCACCTGCAGAACGAGGGCGAGCGCATCTCGACCATCATGCCGCTGCCCGAGGACGAGACGTCCTGGGATACGCTCGACGTGATGTTCGCCACTGCTTCCGGCAATGTCCGCCGCAACAAGCTGTCGGACTTCACGACCGTGAACCGCAACGGCAAGATCGCGATGAAGCTCGATCCGGGCGATCACATCGTCCATGTCGAGATCTGCCGGCCGGAGCAGAACGTGCTGCTGACCACCGCCCTCGGCCAGTGCATCCGCTTCCCCGTCGAGGACGTGCGCGTGTTCAAGGGCCGCGACTCGACCGGCGTGCGCGGCATCAACCTGGGCAAAGACGACAAGGTCATCTCGATGGCGATCCTCAACGCCTTCGACGCCTCGCCCGAGGAGCGAGCCGGCTATCTCAAGATGCGCCGGGCCGTGATCGGCGATGCGGGCGAGGCGGAGGCCGAGCCGGCCGAGGCCGAGGAGACCCCCGAGGCCACGGCGATCTCGCTGGAGCGCTACAACGAGATGGGCGCCGCGGAGCAGTTCGTTCTGACCCTGTCCGATCGCGGCTTCGGCAAGCGCTCTTCGTCTTACGAGTACCGGACCTCGGGCCGCGGCGGCAAAGGCATCACGGCGATGCGGGTCAACGCCCGCAACGGCAACCTCGTCGCCTCCTTCCCCGTGGAGGCCTCGGACCAGATCATGCTGGTCACCAATGCCGGCCAGCTCATCCGCGTGCCGGTGGACGACATCCGCATCGTCGGCCGCGCCTCGCAGGGCGTGACGGTGTTCAACACCGACAAGGCCGAGCGTGTCGTCTCGGTGGAGCACATCGAGGGCGAAGACGACAACGGCGACGGCGAAGAGGCCGCCTGATCGAAGGGCTGCGGAGGGGCCGAACAGGCCCCTCCGCAGCTCGGCAAGCGATCTTGATCAAAATTTTGTGATGCGGGATTATTTTCGGAATTACAGTATTCGCTTCAAGTCATGACTCGGTGTTGTCGTCTCAATATAACTGTTGCCGTTATATCATAGTTTCCGTGCCCAACCGTCGGTAGAGAAAGTGCGGCTTTCCTCACACCTTCGGTTCGAGCCTTGCGCAACTCCCTGATCCTCTCCGGCCTCGCGGGCGTCCTCCTTTCCGGAACCGCGCTGGCCGCCGACCTGCCGCGCCGCGCCGAGGCGCCGGTCTTCACGCCGGTCCCCGTCTTCGCCTGGACGGGCGCCTATTTCGGCCCCAACGGCGGCTACGCCTACACCGAGAGCGACACCCTGCGGACCACCGGGATCGGTGCGCTCCAGGCCAACGTGACCGGCGGCCTGCGCCGCGCGAACGTCGCCTTGCCGCAGGACGGGTTCAGCATCGGTGGCCAGGCCGGCTACAACTTCCAGCTCACGCCGGGCACCGGTTTCGTCTTCGGCTTCGAGACCGACGCGCAGTATCTCGATCTGGCGCGCAGCCGCACCGAGACGATCTTCAACCCCGCCCTCAACCCGAACGTCCTCCGCAACGTCTACGCCGCCGACCTCGACTTCCTCGGCACCGTGCGCGGCCGTATCGGCTACGCCTTCGACCGGGTCCTGGTCTACGGCACCGGCGGCTTTGCCTACGGCACCGCCACGTCGGCCGCGGTCTTCCGCACGGGCACGCCGATCACCTATGCCGGTGCCCGCTCCGGCCTCGAGACCGGCTACGCCTATGGCGGCGGTATCGAGTATGCGATCCCGGCCAATTCCTTCCTGGATCTCACGGGGTCCCTGCAGATGACGGTCAAGGCCGAGTACCTGCGCTACGACCTCGGCAGCCGCACGGTGCTGATCCGCAGCACGGGCGGCCCCGGCGTCGGCTACAACCTCGAATCCCGCACGGAGGGCGCTCTGGCCCGCGTCGGCCTGAATTTCGGGTTCGGCTCCTATTAAGCCGGAGGCCCGGCTGAGCGCTCTGGTTCCACCGGAGCCTCCTTTCATCCCAGCCCCATCTCGTTCGAGCGGGCGCCCTCCGGGGCGCCCGTTTCTGTTGGCGGCGGTTCCGTTCGCGGGAAAAATGCTCTAGGCCCGTTCCCGTGACGACCCGTACAGCGCTCTACGCCGGTTCCTTCGATCCGGTCACCAACGGCCATCTCGACGTGGTGCGACAGGCCTGCCGCCTCGTGCCGCGGCTGGTGCTGGCCATCGGCGTGCATCCCGGCAAGGCGCCGCTGTTCACGGCCGAGGAGCGCGCCGCCCTTCTGCGCGAGACCTGCGAGCCGCTCGCCGCGGCCGAGGGTGCGAGCCTGGAGGTCGTCACCTTCGACGATCTCGCCGTCACGGCCGCCCGTCGCTGCGGGGCGCGCCTGTTCATCCGGGGGCTGCGCGACGGCACCGACCTCGATTACGAAATGCAACTCGCCGGCATGAACGGCGCGATGGCGCCCGAGGTCCAGACCGTGTTCCTGCCCGCTTCCACCGGCGTGCGCCCGATCACCGCCACCCTGGTGCGCCAGATCGCGGCGATGGGCGGCGACGTCTCCCCCTTCGTGCCGCCGGTCGTCGCCGCGCGGCTTGCCGCTCGCTTTGCCAAATCCTGATCCCCACTACGGAGCTTTCGCCCGCATGAATCGCCGCCACGCCGTCCTCGGACTCGCCCTCTCCGCCATGCTCTTCGCCGCCCCGGCGCGGGCCGGCGAGAACACCGTGACGCTCGAGACCAAGGACGGGCGGGTCACGATCGAACTGCGCCCGGAGATCGCACCCAAGCACGTCAAGCAGCTCAAGACGCTGATCGGCCAAGGCTTCTACGACGGCCTGAAGTTCCACCGCGTCATCGACGGCTTCATGGTCCAGACGGGTGATCCCAAGGGCAACGGCACCGGCGGCTCCAGCCTGCCCAACATCCCCGCCGAGTTCTCTTCCGCGCCGTTCAAGCGCGGCACGGTCGGCATGGCCCGCTCGGGCAGCCCGAATTCGGCCAACTCGCAGTTCTTCATCTGCCTCGGCGACGCGGACTTCCTGAACAACAACTACACCGTCGTCGGCGTCGTCACCTCGGGCATGGACGTGGTCGACAAGATCAAGAAGGGCTCCAAGGCCGATAACGGCTCCGTGCAGAACCCCGACAAGATCGTGAAGATGACGCTCGCCGGAGGCGGCCAATAGCGGCCCGCCGGCCATCGTGCCGCGGGGTCTGCATCCTCGCAGCCTGCCTTGTCCCGATCGCCCCGATCATGGCGGGCGAGGCCGATGCGTTCGGCGGCATTGAACCCTGGCGTACCCTGCCCCAAACCTTGCGGGGTACGCAGCATGTGCCGCTGCCTGCCGGTGACACGGCGGCGGCCCCGGCCGATACCCTGAAGGCGCTCTACCCGGCGCTCGCCGCCTGCTGGAAGGCGCCCGAGGGGCTCAGCCGGTTCGAGCGCGCGGAGATCACGGCGCGTCTCTCTCTGCGCCGGGACGGCTCGGTGATCGGTATACCGCAGATCACCTTTGCCAAGACTCCGTTTGCGAAGACGCCGGGCGATGCGAGAGCCCGGGACATCCTGATTCGGGCGACGCTCGATGCGATCGCCCGCTGCACGCCGGTCCGGCTCACCCCGGCTCTCGGCGGAGCCATCGCGGGGCGCCCCCTGGCGCTGCGCTTCATCTACGACGGACCTAAAGGACAGGGAATTTAACTCATGGCAGAGACGAACGAGACCATCGTCCTTGAGACCACCAAGGGCCGCGTCGTCATCGCGCTGCGCGCCGACCTCGCCCCCAACCACGTCGAGCGGATCAAGACGCTGACGACCCAGGGCTTCTACGACGGCGTGCCGTTCCACCGCGTCATCGACGGCTTCATGGCCCAGACCGGCGACCCGACCGGCACCGGTTCGGGCGGCTCGGAGCTGCCCGACCTCAACGCCGAGTTCAACGCCGAGCCGCACGTGCGCGGCACCTGCTCGATGGCGCGCACCAACTTCCCGCACTCGGCGAATTCGCAGTTCTTCATCTGCTTCTCTGACGCGCGCTTCCTCGACCGCCAGTACACGGTCTGGGGCAAGGTGATCGAGGGCATGGAAGTGGTCGACACGATCAAGCGCGGCGAGCCCGTGCGCGATCCGGACCGGATCGTGAAGGCGACCGTCGCGGCGGCGTAAGCCGGTTTTCCCCCCTCTCCTCGTATGCGGGGAGAGGGGCTTCTAATGTCGCGATGCTCTAGATTTTTGTTTTTGCATCGTCTTTTCCGAAAGTCGGTGGCCACCTTTCGGGACGATACTCTAGCCCTCCGGCGGCTCCCTGAGCCCCGCGGCCTCTTCGAGCCAGGTCAGGATTTCCGGTGCCCGCCAGGGCTTGGGCATGAAGGTCGCGGTGACGCGCAGGTCGCTCGGCTGGTCGCCCGCGTCGCCCGAGGTCAGCAGCAGGCGGATGCGCGGCCACGTCACGCCGATGATCCGCGCGAGTTCGAAGCCGCCGATCGTGCCCGGCGTGCGCACGTCCGAGAACACCACGTCGATCCCGTCGCCCCGCTGGTGCAGGATGTCGAGCGCACGCTCGGCCGTCTCGGCCTCGATGACCTCGAAGCCCTTCTCCTCCAGCAGCTCGGCCGCAAGGTAGCGCTCGTCGGGTTCATCCTCGACGACGAGAATGACGGGCCGGTGGCCTGTGGGTCGTGCGTCACTCATGACTGGTCACTCATGACCCTGATAAATCTAGAGAGCTCGCGGGAAAGACGCAGATTGCGCATCCCATACGACATCCTCCGGCAAAGTCCCCGGCAGACAATACGATAGGACAGCGCGGGCAAACGTCTGTCGTTCAAGGGCAACAGCGCCCGGATTTGTTGCTCGCGGGTCGGGTCGGCATGCGGATTTGCGTGAGATAAGCCGTCGCACCCGCTCTGCGTGCAGGGCTTGGTGCGCCGCCGACCCGTCGAACCGGGGTCAAGAGCGCGGCCGGAATAAAATCCGCATTTTCAACAGGGATGGCAACGCAAGAGCGGTTGACGGGTTACGGCTCAGGTGTGTTCACTGTTTGTTCTGAACAGCATCCTCAAGCCCTCTCGAACCCAGGCCCATGCCCCCTCTCCGCTCCCACGACGTGCCGACGCTGGACGCGCTTCGCCGCCTGACGGACCGTGCCGGGACCGGCAGCGAGCCGGCGGACCCTCGCGCCCTCCCCTTCGGGGTTGCGGGGCTCGACGCGGCTTTGCCCGGTGGTGGGCTGGCCCTCGGGGCGCTCCACCAGATCCATGAGGGCGGCCCGCGCGGGCGTTACGCCGCCACCGCCGTGCTGTTTGCCGGCGGCATCCTCGCCCGGCTCGACGGGCCGGTGCTGTGGTGCCTGCACAGCCGAGACCTGTTCGCGCCCGCCCTCGCCCGGGTCGGGCTGCATCCCGACCGGGTGGTCTATTGCGAGACGTGGCGGGATGCCGAGGTGCTGCCCGCCATGGAAGAGGGCCTGCGCCATCGCGGGCTGGCCGGCGTCGTCGGCGAACTGACCCGCATGACGCTCACCCCCTCCCGCCGGCTCCAACTCGCGGCGGAGGGCTCGGGCGTCACCGCGCTCGTCGTGCATCGCCTCTGCGCGGGCGAGGCCGTCGAGCCGGAGCCCAGCGCCGCGCGAACCCGCTGGCGGGTGGCGCCCGCCCCCTCGGAAGGAACGAACCGTCGCATGGGCCGGCCGCGCTGGCGGCTCGACTTGCAGCGCTGCCGTGGTGGGGCGCCGGGGGCTTGGATCGTGGAGGCTTGCGATGCGCAGGGTCGTCTCGCTGTACCTGCCGGCTTGGCCGACCGACCGGCTGCGCCGGAGCGGGTCCAGCGCCGCGCCGCCGGATGAGCCGCTTGCCACCGTGGCGCAGGACGGTGCCCGGCGCGGGCTCGCCGGCGTGGACGCCGCTGCCCGCCGCCTCGGCCTGCGACCGGGCATGAGCGCAGCCCATGCCGGCGCAATGGTGCCGGGCCTCCACCTCGTCCCCGCCGATCCCGAGGCGGATGCCACGGCGCTGGCGCGGCTCGGCCTGTGGTGCCAGCGCTACGCGCCGATCGTCGCGCTCGACCCGCCCGACGGGCTGCTGATCGACATCACCGGCGCTGCCCATCTCCACGGCGGCGAGGCCCCGCTGCTCGCCGACCTCTCCGCCCGTCTGGAACGGACGGGCATCCTGGCGCGGCTCGCGCTCGCCGACACGCCGGGCTGCGCCTGGGGTGTGGCCCGCTTCGGCGAGGGGGGAATCGTGCCCTCCGGCGACGCGTCGCGGGTGCTGGCCCCCCTGCCGGTGGCGGCGCTCCGGCTCGGCTTCGAGGCCGTGCGGGCGCTGCAGGATGTCGGCCTCACCCGCATCGGCCAGCTCGGCGACAAGCCGCGGGCGGCCTTGCGGCTGCGCTTCGGTGCCGAGATCCTGTTCCGGCTCGACCGGGCGCTCGGGCATGCGCTGGAGCCGCTGGCGGCACTCGACGCGCCGGAGACGCCGCGGGTGGCCCTGCGCTTCGCCGAGCCGGTCGGCGCCCATGAGAGCCTGCAACGGGTCGTCGCCGACCTCTGCGCCCGGCTCGTGCCGGAACTGGAACGGCGCGGCCTCGGCGCGCGCCGGCTCGACCTCGTCTTCGCCCGCGTCGATCGCCTCGATCAGGCGATCCGCATCGGCACGGCGGGGCCGAGCCGCGACGCCGCCCACCTCGCCCGGCTGCTCACTGAGCGCCTCGCGCTGATCGATCCCGGCTTCGGTATCGAGGAAGCGGTGCTCTCCGCCTCGCGGGTCGAGCCCCTGGCCGAGCGCCAAGCCACCCATCTCGCCGCCGGCCCGCAGGCGCCGGACCTTGCTGCCCTGGTCGATACCCTGCTGGTGCGCCTCGGCGCCGCCCGCGTCTACCGGCTGGCACCGGTGGAGAGCGACCTGCCCGAGCGGGCGGTGCGCCGTGTGCCGGCTCTGGCCGCCCCCCGCGGCGCGCTCTGGCCCGCCGACCTGCCGCGCCCGGCCCGCCTCCTGGCGCCGCCGGAGCCGGTCACGGCGATGGCCGAGATCCCCGACGCGCCGCCGCTGTTCTTCGTCTGGCGCAACACCCGCCATCGCATCGCGCGGGCCGACGGGCCGGAGCGCATCCTCGGCGAGTGGTGGACGGCGGACGCGGAGGCCGCGCTGACCCGCGACTATTACCGGGTCGAGACGGAGGCCGGCGAGCGCTTCTGGCTTTTTCGCGACGCGCCGGTGGAGGCCAACGGGCGCTGGTGGCTGCACGGGCTCGGCGAGGCGTGAGCACGCCGGAGCTTCAGGTCACGACGCACTTCTCCTTCCTGCGTGGCGCCTCGAGCCCGGAGGAGCTGTTCGCGGCCGCCAGCCTGCTCGGCATCCCGGCTGTGGGCGTGACCGACCACGGCTCGCTCGCCGGAATGGTGCGGGCGCATCAGGCGGCGAAGGTGACGGGCGTGCGCCTCGTGGTCGGCTGCCGGCTCGACCTTGACGATCTGGCTTCGCCGCTCCTCGTCTACCCCACCGACCGGGCCGCCTACGGCCGGCTCAGCCGCCTGCTCAGTCTGGGCAAGGCCAGGGGCGGCAAGGGCCGCTGCCGCCTGACATGGCGCGATCTGGAGGCGTGGCAGGAGGGGCTTTTCGCGATCATGCTCGCCGAGCATCCGTGGCCGGCGCTGCCGAACGATCTCGCGCGCTTCAAGAGCCTGTTTGGTGCCCGTGCCTCCCTCGCGCTGACGCGCCGCTTCCGCCCCGACGACGCGGACCGGCTCGACGCTTTGGCCGCCGCCGCCCGCGCCGCGCGGGTGCCGGTCGTCGCCACCGGCGACATCCTCTACCACGTCGCGGGGCGGCGCCGGCTGCAGGACGTGGTGGCCTGCATCCGGCTCGGGCTGACCATCGACCGGGCGGGGTTTGCCAAGGAGCGCCACGCCGACCGCTTCCTCAAGGCGCCGGAGGAGACCGCGCGCCTGTTCGCGCGCTTTCCCGAGGCGCTGGCGCGAACGGCTGAGATCGCGGCGGCCTGCACCTTCTCGCTGGACGACCTCGCCTACACCTACCCGACGGAAAGCCGCGAGGACGGGCTCTCGCCGCAGGAGCGCCTGGAAGGCCTGACCTGGGCCGGCGCGGCGCGGCGCTATCCGGCTGGCGTACCGGAGCCTGTGACCCGCCAATTGCACCACGAACTCGACCTCATCGGGCGGCTGGCCTACGCCCCCTACTTCCTCACGGTCGAATCCATCGTCGCCTTCGCCAATCGCGAAAAAATCCTGTGCCAGGGGCGCGGCTCGGCGGCCAATTCCGCGGTCTGCTTCTGTCTCGGCATCACCTCGATCGATCCGACGCGGCAGAACCTGCTGTTCGAGCGCTTCGTCTCGGAAGCGCGCCGCGAGCCGCCCGATATCGACGTCGATTTCGAGCACGAGCGCCGCGAGGAGGTGATCCAGTGGATTTTTGAAACCTACGGACGCCACCGCTCGGCGCTGACTGCCATCGTCAGCCGCTTCCGTTCGCGCGGGGCGCTCCGCGAGGTCGGCAAGGTGATGGGCCTGCCCGAGGACATGACCGGCGCCCTCAACCGCATGACTTGGAGCTGGAGCAGCGAGGGCGTCGGCGAGCGCGAATTGCGCGAACTCAACCTCAACCCCGAGGACCGGCGCCTGCGCCTGACCCTGGAGATCGCTCGCGAACTCATCGGCACGCCGCGCCACCTCTCGCAGCATCCCGGCGGCTTCGTCCTGACCCTCGACCGGCTCGACGAGCTGGTCCCGGTCGAGCCCGCGGCCATGGCCGACCGTCAGGTCATCGAGTGGGACAAGGACGACATCGACGCTCTCAAGTTCATGAAGGTCGACGTCCTCGGGCTCGGCATGCTCGGCTGCCTGCGCCGCGCCTTCGACCTCTTGGCCGAGGTCAAGAACGACCCGCACGACCTCGCCTCGATCCCCTCGAAGGATGAGCCGACCTTCGCGATGATCCGGCGCGCCGACACGCTGGGCGTGTTCCAGATCGAGAGTCGCGCGCAGATGGCGATGCTGCCGCGGATGAAGCCCAGAAAGTTCTACGACCTCGTGATCGAGGTGGCGATCGTGCGCCCCGGCCCGATCCAGGGCGACATGGTCCACCCCTATCTGCGCCGCCGCGAGGGTCTCGAAGAGGTCACCTACCCGACGCCGGA
>Ga0182230_1000077_pt1 | contig 13606 bp, 11 predicted proteins | sample G6R1MG_28_FD_128384 | JGI IMG/M metagenome (GOLD analysis project Ga0182230, IMG submission 128384) | Miscanthus phyllosphere microbial communities from Michigan, USA - G6R1_NF_07NOV2016_LD1 MG | ecosystem: Host-associated > Plants > Phyllosphere > Phylloplane/Leaf | place: USA: Michigan...
CGCCCGGGGCTATTACGAGGCCCTGCCGGAGGCGGAGAAGAAGACCTTCCGGTTCCTCCACGTCTCCACGGACGAGGTCTACGGCTCGCTGCCCCCGGAGGCGTTCTTCACCGAGGACAGCCGCTACGACCCGCGCTCGCCCTACTCGGCCTCGAAGGCGGCCTCCGACCACCTGGCGCGCGCCTGGCACGAGACCTACGGGCTGCCGGTTCTGGTGACCAACTGCTCGAACAATTACGGGCCGCGGCACTTCCCGGAGAAGCTGATTCCGCTGATGATCCTCAACGCCCTCGAGGGCAAGAAGCTGCCGGTCTACGGCGATGGCCTGAACGAGCGCGACTGGATTCATGTCGAAGACCACGCCAAGGGCCTGGTCGCCGTGCTGGAGCGCGGCCGCATCGGCAACACCTACCTCCTCGGCGGTAGGGCGGTGCGCAACAACCTCGCGGTGGTGAAGGCGCTGTGCGCGGCCTTCGATCGGCTGCGGCCGGAGCACGGCCCCCACGAGCAGCTGATCAGCTTCGTCACCGACCGGCCCGGTCATGACCGGCGCTACGCCATCGACTGCACCAAGGCCGAGACCGAGCTCGGCTGGAAGCCGCAGAAGACCTTCGAGCAGGCCCTGGAAGACACCGTGGCCTGGTATCTCGACAACGAGAGCTGGTGGCGCCCGATCCGCGAGGGCCGCTACACGGGCGAGCGCCTCGGGCTGACCGGCTGATGGATATCCTGGTCCTCGGCGGCGCCGGCCAGGTCGGCACCGAGCTGCAGGCCCTGGCCTGGCCAGCCGGCGTATCGGTGCACGCGCAAAGCCGCGCCGAGCTCGACATCACCGATGCGGGCGCCGTCGCCCGGACGTTGGACGCACGCGATTACGGCGCAGTGATCAACACCGCCGCCTACACCGCGGTCGACAAGGCCGAGGCCGACGTGGTCGAGGCTTGGCGCCTCAATGCCCTGGCCCCGGCGATCCTGGCAGCGGCGACCGCGCATAAGAAAATCCCGCTCGTGCACGTGTCGACCGACTACGTCTTCGCCGGCACCAAGGCCGACGGCGCCTACGCCCCGGACGAGCCGATCGACCCGCAGAGCGTCTACGGCGCCAGCAAGGCCGCGGGCGAGCTCGCCGTGCGCAGTGCCAACCCGCGCCACGCGATCGTGCGCACCGCCTGGGTGGTGAGCCCGCACCGGGGCAACTTCGTCAAGACGATGCTGCGGCTCGCCGGTGAGCGTGACGCCCTGACGGTGGTCAACGACCAGCACGGCTGCCCGACCTCCGCCTCCGACCTCGCCGCCGCCCTGGCGACGATCGCCGGGCGCCTGGCCGAGGATGCGGGCGCGCCCACCGGGACGTTCCACTGCGTCAATGCCGGCGCCACCACCTGGGCCGGCTTCGCCGAGGCGATCGTGTCGGGCTCCGCCCGGCGCGGCGGCCGGTCGATCCCGGTCACCGGCATCCCGACCTCGGCCTACCCGACACCGGCCCGGCGGCCGGCCAATTCGCGCCTGTCCACCGACAGCCTGACGGCGGCCTACGGCATCGCGCCCAGGCCCTGGCAGGCGGCGCTCGACGACATCCTGGACCGGCTCGTCGGGCCGGTCACAGACGGAGTTTCCAAGCCATGAAGGGCATCGTTCTGGCCGGCGGATCCGGCACGCGGCTGCATCCGGCCACGCTGTCGATCAACAAGCAGCTGCTGCCGGTCTACGACAAGCCGATGATCTACTACCCGATCTCGGTGCTGATGCTGGCCGGCATCCGCGAGATCCTGATCATCTCCTCGCCGGAGCACCTCGACAATTACAAGCGCCTGTTCGGCACCGGCGAGCAGTTCGGCCTGCAATTCAGCTACGCGCTGCAGCCGCGGCCGGAGGGCCTCGCCCAGGCCTTCGTGATCGGGCGCGACTTCGTCGGGACCGACGACGTGGCGCTGATCCTCGGCGACAACCTGTTCTTCGGCGCCGGCATGCGCGAGCTGTTGAACCAGGCGCGGTCGCGCAAGGACGGCGCGACGGTGTTCGCCTACCATGTCGACAACCCGCAGGCCTACGGCGTGGTCAATCTCGACAAGACCGGGCGCCCGACCAAGATCGTCGAGAAGCCGCAGAACCCGGAATCGACCTGGGCGGTGACCGGCCTGTACTTCTACGACAACCAGGTGCTCGACATCGCCGCCGCCGTGAAACCCTCTGCCCGGGGCGAGCTGGAGATCACCAGCGTCAACGAGGCCTATCTCGAGCGCGGCCAACTCTACGTGGAGCGGATGTCGCGCGGCTATGCCTGGCTCGACACCGGGACGCATGACAGCCTGCTGGAAGCCAGCGAGTTCGTCCGCACGCTCCAGAACCGCCAGGGTCTCCAGGTGGCCTGCCTGGAGGAGATCGCCTTCCTGCAGAGCTTCATCACCCGCGACCAGCTCATCGCCCGCGGCGAGATGTTCGCCAAGACCGCTTACGGCCAGAACCTGCTCCGCCTCGCCCGCGAGAGCGAGGATGAACTCGCGTTGCGCTGATGCGCGGCCGAGACATCCGGGACCGGCGGTCCCGGATGTCCTGAACGGCGAACGCCTACTTCGGGCTGCACCCGATGCAGATGCCCTGGGAGATCTTGTCGTCCTGAATCTGCTGCTGGGTGCGGTCCCGGCGATCGTTCGGGGTCGCTGCGCCGGCGCCGGAGGCCGGCGGCATGGTCTGGCCCACCGACGAGGTGTGCGGCGCCGTGATGGTCGAGGTCGGCCCCCCGCCGGTGCCAGTCTGAGCCTGCGCCGAGGCGGCCGTCGTGGCGAGCAACGGAAGCAGGGCCGAGAGGCCGAGGATCGTGATCGTGCGGGTCATCTGTCCGGATCTCCTTGATCCGACCTAACGCGAGCGTGACCGCCCGGTTCGTGCGTCCGCACGAACTCTCCCTTTGTTCGCCTTTGCAGAGCCGGCCCGGGACCGTATCACGGGCCGCTCACCCCCGATCCAGTGTCGAAACCCCGGAGCCGCCGCGACGATGCGGGACCCCAACGCGATCGACTTCTGGCGCGGCTTCGCCCTGGTGACGATTTTCATCAACCACATCCCGGGCAACACCTTCGAGCGCTACACCTTCTCGCAATACGGCATCTCGGACGCCGCCGAGCTGTTCGTGTTCCTGGCGGGCTGGTCGATCGGCATCGCCACCCGCGGGCGCGACGGGAAGCCGGAGCCGGCAGGCAAGAGTGTGGTCCGGCTGCTCGCCAGGACCGTCGAGGTCTACCGCGCGCAGCTCACGATCATGCTGCTGGCGCTGGCGCTCATCGCCGGCTCGGCGCTGCTGCTCGACAACCCGCTGATCCTCGAATGGCACAATGCCGGCGGCTTCTTCGCGGACCCGATCCAGTCGGTCTGCGGCATGGCGCTGATGACCTACCAGCTCGGGTTCTTCAACATCCTGCCGCTCTACGTGCTGCTGATCGGCATCGCGCCGGTCTTCGTGCTGGTCGGCCGCGTCAGCCTGATCGCGGCCGTGGCGCTGTCGGCCGGTATCTACCTAGCGAGCCTCGTCTTCGAGTGGAACGTCCCATCCTGGCCCGGGGAGGGGGATTGGTTCTTCGATCCGTTCTGCTGGCAGGTTCTGCTGGTGCTGGGCTTCGTGCTCCAGGGCTGGACCCTGCGCTCCGACACGCTGCGCCGCTGGGCGCGACGGCTGGTTCCAGCCGGCTTCGCCATCGTCACTGTGGGCGTCGTGCTGGCCGTGACCGGGATCCGGCCGGATCCGCTGATGGTGCCCGAGCCCCGATTGCTGTTCACGTTCGAGAAAACCTACCTGACACCGGCGCGGCTTCTTCATTTCCTGGGGGTATTGCTCGCCTTCGCGCCGCTCTACGCAATTCTGGCTCCCCGAATCGGGGTCGTCGGGCGCTATCTGAGTCAGCTGGGTCGTAATTCCCTGGCGGTCTTCTCCATGGGGTCGATCCTGAGCCTGATCGGGCAGCTCGTGCGTTTCCAGACCGGCGGCGGCGTGCTGGTCGATATGCTGGTCGCCGGAAGCGGCCTGGTCGGTCTGGGGTTCACCGCATGGTTCGTCGAATGGCGCACCCGCAGCAAGTCGTCCCGGCCCCGGCCGTGAGGCGCGCACGCGACTCGGGCCCCCGCTGGGCGCTGGCCGCCCTGGTCCTGGCTTTCATGACGCCGGCCGCGTCTGCAGAGCAGCCGGCGGATCCGGGCTCGGGCGACCAGCCCGGCCTGTCGCAGGAATGCCGGGTCCCCGGCGCGCAGCTCTACACCATGGCCAAGCTGGGCGCGGTCCGGACCGCGCTCAGCGAGAACCGCGCCCTCAAGATCCTGGCGATCGGCGGCAGCGCCGCGCCGGGGGCCTCGGCCTCGTATCCGGCCAAGCTCGAAGCCGCCCTGGAACGGGCCCTGCCCAAGATCGACGTGACCATCGATCATCGCGGCCTGCCGGGGGAGATCGCCTCGGGGGCGTCCGAGCGCCTGCGCACCATGGTGGCGGAGGCCGAGCCCGATCTCGTGGTCTGGCAGGTCGGCACCCACGACGCCATCGCCCGGGTCGATGCCGACGCTTTCGCGAGCGAGCTCAGCGAGGCCGTGGCCTGGATCCGCTCTCACGGGATCGATGTGGTGCTCGTCGATCCGATCTATACCGCCAGCATGGCCGCCGACGTCGATTACAACCGGATCGTCGATGCGGTCCGCACCGTGGCGGCCCAGCAGCAGGTGCCGCTGGTGCGCCGCTACGAGGCCCTGCACTACCTGTCGAGCCGCAGCGACAAGGGCGAGGGGCACATGCTCGGCCGCCAGTTCCGGCTCAACGATCTCGGCCTGCGCTGCATGGCCGAGCACGTGGCGCTGACCATCGCCACCTCGCTGATGCGGACCGAGCCCGCCCCGGACCCGAAGCTCGCGCCGGCTGCACCGCCCTTAACCGAGCCGCAACGCGCCCCGGGCTAGACCGTCAAAACCCGAGACCGTTCTCCTGCGGTCACTGACGTATCGCCCCGGATATCGGATCTCGGACGACGCTTCGGCGGGTTTGACGGGTCATCATCTGTTTCCGAGCCGGCGGCCGCCGTTCGGGATGATGCTCCAGCGCCTGGCATGGAGCGCGTGGTGTCAGCGACAGCCCTCCCGGCCCTCAGCAAGCTCGCCGCAGTCAGCCAGCGGCTCCACACCCTGCGCGATGGCCCGGCACGGGCCGCGCTGGCGGTCTTCGCGATCCGGGTCGGTGCAGCCGGCTTCGCCTATGCCGCCCAGGTGCTCGCCGCCCGGCTGATGGGCTGGGACGCCTACGGGGTGTTCGCCGCCGTGTGGGTCTGGACCGCCATGCTCGGCCACACGCTGACGCTCGGTCTGTCGCAGGGCGCCTGCCGGTTCGTGCCCACCGATCAGGCGCGGGGCGATCTCGATCTGGCCCGCGGCTATCTCCGGGCCGGCGCCCTCGTCACCGGCGGGGCGGCTTTCAGCATGGCCGGCCTCGGCGCGGCCCTGCTGTGGCTGGAGCCCGGCCTGTTCGCGCCGGCCTATCGGGCGCCGATCGCGGTCGCGCTCGGGGTGATGCCGCTCTTCGCGCTGCAGGATTATCTCGAAGGCGTCGCGCGCAGCCAGAACTGGGTCGGGCTCGCCATCGCGCCGCCCTACCTGCTGCGCCAAAGCCTGATGATGGCCTGCATGGTCGGGGCCGTGCTGCTCGGGGCGCCGCCCCGGGCCGAAATCGCGATGGCCTGCATGCTGATCGCCGCCGCCATCGCCACGGCCCTGCAGGCCGGCCTGCTCCTGGCGCGGCTGCGGACGGACCTGCCGCCGGGGCCGCAGCGCTACCAGTGGCGGACCTGGCTCGGCACCAGCCTGCCGATCGCCGGGATCGATCTGGCCAATGCCGGCTTCACCTTCGTCGACGTCATCGTGCTCGGCGCCCTGGTGAGCCCGGCCGAACTCGGCCTGTATTTCGCCGCGACCCGGATTCAGCAATTCGTCGTGTTCGTACATTTCGCCGCCAGCGCGGCGACGCTCCAGCGCTACAGCGCCGCCCATGCCCGGGCCGACCGCCCCCTCCTCGCCGGCCTCGTGCGCCGCCAGGGCCGGCTGACCGCAGCGGCCACCGCTCTCGTCGGCGTCGGGATCGTAGGCGCAAGCCCCCTGCTGCTGGCGATGTTCGGCCCCGGCCTCGGCTCCAGCGTGCCGATCCTGGCGGTGCTGGTGGCCGGCAGCGTCGCCGCCAGCCTGTTCGGGCCCGGTGAGGATCTCCTGACCATGCTCGGCGGCGAGCGCCTCTGCGCAGGCATCACCGCCACCATGCTGATCGCTGCCGCGCTCCTGTGCCTGCTGCTGATCCCGCCCTTCGGCCCCCTGGGTGCCGCCTTCGCGGTCACGCTGGCGACGATCGCGCGCGCCGCGCTGCTCGCCCGTGCTGCCGGCCGCCTCCACGGGCTGCCGACCCCGATCTGGTCCGCGGGAGGGATCCGATGAGCCTTTTCGCTCCCGCCGCGCGCCGAGAATTCCCGGACCTGTCGGTCTCCGTCGGCCCCGCGCCGGATCCGGCGGCCTGGGATGCCCTGTTCGCCTGCGCCGCCGGTCCGCATCCACATTACACGCACCACGCGATCACGGCGCATCGGAAAGCGGGGCTGCTGCCGGAGGACTTGCGCTTCGTCACGATCCGCCGCGGCAGCGATCTCGTCGCGCTCCTGCCCGTCATGCTGCGCCGCGACCTCACCGGCCTCGGCGGACGGGTGGCGCGGCCGTTCCTCTCGCCACTGGTGACCGCCACCGCGCCTCTGGTGATCGACGGGTCGGGGCGCGAAGCGGCGGTGGACGCCCTGGTGACCGGCCTGGAAGAATGCGGCCGGGCCTGGCGCTGGCCACTCTTGCCGATGGACGAAGGGGCCGTCCCGGACATGCTGGCCGCGATGCAGGCGCGCGGCTGGGCGATCGGCGTCGTGACGACGTTCGAGCGCCCGGTGATGGCGCGCCGGGCCGATCACGACGCGTTCCTGGCCGGACACCCGAACCGGTCTCGATTCAAGGATCTGCGCCGTCGCGCCCGCCGGCTCGCTGAGATCGGTACCGTCGCCCATGTCAGCGCCACGGGCGGTCGGGAACAGGCGGGGCTGGTGGCGGATTTCCTCAGCCTCGAGCAGAAGGGTTGGAAGGGTCAGGCCGGCACCGCCATGGCCTGCCGGGCGGACACGGCCGCGCTGGCCCACGCCCTGTTCGGCCAGGCATCGGGTCCGATCGGCGTCCGGGCCGACGCCCTGACTCTCGACGGACGATCGATCGCGATCAGCCTTGCCCTGGTCGGCGGCGGCACCGCGACGCTCCTGAAGACGGCCTACGACGAGGATCTGCGAAGCCACGCCCCCGGCCTGCTGCTGGAGGCCGAGATCGTGCGCGCCTGCCACGAGACCGGTTTTGCGGACACACTCGACTCGGCGACGCTCGAGGGTTCGGCCCTGGAGAGCCTCTACCGCGAGCGGACTCCCGTCGCCGAGATCATCGCCCTGCCGCCGGGGAATCACGGCCTCACTCTGGAGCGGCGCCTGCGGCTGGCCCGGTTCGAGCACCAGGCCCGGGCCACAGCCAAGCGGGCTTTGCGGCGGCGCTGAAACGCGGCCCTATCGGTTGCGGTACGGACCCTCACCCTGGACCTGATCGTAGACGCCGTGCCCGGTCCGGGCCCGGTAGGCGCGGCCGGCAATCTGGCCGGGGGTCGGCGGCGTGCCGGGCTGGGCGAAGCTCGTCTCCGGGCGATAGGCCGGGCCCCAGCCGATCTCCTCGTCGCCCGCCGGGTCCTTGCCGGGGAAGCCAGTCGCGTAGCCGACACTCTGGGCGAAGGCCGGGGCCGCGGCGAGCCCGAGCAGACCCGCGAGGGCGAGGCGGAGGCTGGTCCTGGAGCGCATGGATCGTCTCGTCGATGGTCGATCCGCATCGCGGATCCTCTAAACAGGAAACGCCGGTCGGGGACGCGCGTTCTCGGGGGCGCATCCGTGTCGCGGGCGAGCCCCCGAACCCTCGTCCCGGACGACGCCTCACCGCGGAGGCCCGGGTCGCCATGGAGGATTGGAAGGCGGGTTTCCGGGCCGAATTGCGGGCCATTGAGATCGCCACCGCCGATGCGGCGGAGGCAGTCCTGCCGGACCTGCTGCGGCGCCTGCGGCATCATGAGGCCGGGCTCGGCGGCCCTGTCCTGCTGACGCTCTACCGCCGCTGGCGGATCCGGCGTCTGGCCCGGGCGGTGGCGGATGCGCGCTGGCAGGTGGAGCAGGGCCGCCTCGCGCGATCGGGCGGGCTCGATCCGCGGCGGTGAGCGCAGCCTTAGGCGGCGACAGGCCGACGGGCGCCCGGCCGGGACGCCGTGGCACGGGCGGGCGCGGACCGATCCTTCTGCTCGGGCGTCGGAGCCGGCAGGCGTACCAGAACGACGGTGCCGACCGTTTCCTCGGAGCGGATCCGCAGGGAACCGCCATGCAGCTCGACCATGGAGCGGGTGATCGCAAGCCCGAGCCCCGAACCCTTGTGGCTACGGGTCATCTGCGCCTCGACCTGGGTGAACGGACGGCCGAGCCGGGCGAGGTCGGCGCGCGGAATGCCGATGCCGCTATCCTCGACGAACAGGTGGGTGCTGGCGCCCGCCCGACGGACGCGGACCGCCACGCGGCCACCGGCCGGCGTGAACTTCACGGCGTTCTGGACAAGGTTGGCCAGGATTTGCTGCATCGCGCTCGGATCGGCCAGCAGATCGATTCCGGGTTGCACGTCGAGACCGAGGGTAATTCCCTTCTCACGGGCGGCTGCCTCGACCAGCCCGAGCGCGGAGGTGACGGCAGTTTCGGCGGGAATGGCCCGCGGATTCAGCCGCACCCGACGCGCCTCGAGACGGGCCATGTTGAGAATGTCGTCGATCATCGAGAGCAGGTGCGAGCCACTCTCACGGATATCGCGGCAATACTCGGTGTAGCGCGGGGTGCCGAGAGGGCCGAGAACCGCGTTCTCCATCACATCGGCGAAGCCGATGATCGCGTTGAGCGGCGTACGCAGCTCATGGCTCATATTGGCCAGGAACTCGGACTTGGCCTGGCTCGCGGCCTCGGCGGCGGCCTTTTGGTCGAGATAGCGCTCGGCGAGGTCGGCGAGTTGCTGGGTCTGGAGCTCGAGGGTGCGGCGGGAGCGCTTGAGGTCCTTGACGGTCTCGATCAGCTCGCGCTCCGAGGCCTGAAGTTGCTCCTGGTGGCGCTTCAGGCTGGTGATGTCGGTCCCGACCGAGACGTAGCCGCCATCCTTGGTGCGTCGCTCGCTGATCTGGAGCCAGCGGCCGTCGGTGAGTTCGGCCTCGAAGGTCCGGGCGGCCATGCCGGGGAGGGCGAGGCCGGCCTCGGGGGATTCCCGGCGTACCTGGGGCAGGACACCCCGGCCCATCACGTCGGTGTAGCTCCGGCCGGATTGCGCGTCCTCGGGGCTGAGGGCGTGGAGGTGGCGGAACTTCGAATTGCACAGCACCAGCCGGTTGCCGGTATCCCAGAGGACGAAGGCCTCCGAGATCGCCTCGACGGCGTCGCGCAGGCGCATGTCGGAGGCCGCGTTGGTCTCCTCCAGGGCGCGCTGCTCGGTGATGTCGGTGGCGATGCCGACGAGGTGGCGCCCGCCATCGGTGGCATCGGGCATGACCTCGGCCCGGGCGCGCAGCCAGACATAGGCGCCGTCGGCGCCGCGCATCCGGAAGGCGTGGTCGACGCAGGTCTGGGCGGCGGCGAGGCCGCGGGCGAGGCTGTAGAGATCGCCATCGTCGGGATGGACCAGGGCGTTCACCGCCCCGAAGGAAAGATACTCGTGCTGCCGCTGATAACCGAGGAGGGCGTACATGGAATCGGACCAGTAGATCCGGCCCCGGGCGATGTCCCAGTCCCACAGCCCGCAGGCGCCGCGGCGCAGGGCGGTCTCGAGACGGCCGCGGATCTGCTCGCGGGCGCGGTCGGCCCGAGCCGCCTGCCGGCTCTGCAGCCCGTAGGCCAGGCCGACGCCAACGATCACCAGGATCGCGGCCGCGACCAGGACGATCTGGTCCCGGGCCCGGGCGCTCCAGCCGCGCATCAGCGGCTCGATCGGCTGCAGCACGGCGACCTGACCGGCCCCGTTGGGCAGGCTGTGGATGGCGGCGAGCACGCTCTCGCCGCCGGGCAGGTCGAGGGCCATGGCGCCGGCGCGCTCGCCGAGGCCGGAGAGCGGCTCGCTGTCGCCAAGCACCTGGGCCAAGGTGGTGGCGTCGGCGGGAAGGGGCGGGTGGGCGGCGGCGATCCGGGCATCGGGCCGCACCAGCAGGAGGCGCCGGCCCGGATGGCGCTCGCTCTCCGGCATCAGAACGCGCAGATCGGAGGCCCGGCCGCCGGCCGGTGCGATCGCTCTCGCGGCCAGCCGGGCGAAGCCCTCGACCTCAGCCTTGGCGCCGGCCAGGATCTCGGCCCGCTGACCCTGGATGTGGAGCGCCGCGAGACCGACCAGGCAGGCCAGGAACACCGCGAGGATGCCGGGCACGGCGTAGCGCAGCCACCGCTCGACCAGACCGAGCCGCGGATCCCGGACGCGCATCGGCCAGGAAACGGCGAGACTCGATTCCGCACGCGCGGAGAAGGAAGCGGAAGCCGCCTCCGGCATGGCCGAACCTCACCCATGGGAACTGCGATCCGTCCGCGGCGTCTCGCGCCCCCCGAATCTGACTGGATACAACCATCTTCGAGGGGCGCTTGTCCACGGATTTTTTACCATTCGCCCTTGACGCAACCCCTGCGCTACGACTCGGCCACAGAATCGTTTTCTACCGCAGGTTCAATAGGTTAGCCGCCTCCAAGGGTGCGTGCGACGATGTCGGCAGAGTCCCGTGAGAGGCCTGGGATCGCCTTGATTCGATTAAGCATTTCGTCGGCTTTGCCGGCCCGCGATTTTTCAAGCCGACGCCACGATCCGAAGGCCGTCAGCAGCCGAGCGGCAACCTGTGGGTTCATCGAATCGAGGGACGCGACGGTGTCGGCGACGAGCGCAAAACCGGCCCCGTCGGGCCGAGCGAACTGGGACGGATTCCCGAACGCGAAACTTCCGATCAGCGCACGAACCCGATTCGGGTTGGTCATGGTGAAGGCTGGATGGGCCTTGAGATGCGTGATTCGCTCCAGGGTGCCAGGTTCGGGGATCTGCGCCTGGATGGCGAACCACTTGTCGAGGACCAGCGGCTCGTCCGCGAACCGTTCCGCGAAGGCCGCGAACGCGTCCTCCCGGGCCTGGCCCGGGATCAGCGCCAGGGTACCGAGCGCCGCCAGCCGGTCGGTCATGTTGGTGGCGTTCGCCAGGCGTTCCGCCCCGCGCACCGCCCCGGCTTCGGGATCGCCGGCTGCGATCAGGTCGAAGGCGGCGTTGCGCAGGGACCGGCGCCCGGCCGAGGCTGCGTCCGGGCTGTAGGCCGCGCCGTCGGCCGGCGCGAGGGCGGCGTCGAGGTGCTCCAGGCGCGGCCGGAGGGCCCGGCCGAGGCGCGCCCGCAAGTCGAACCGCGCCCGGTGGATCGCGTCCGGATCGACGTCCGCTTGCAGGGCATCGGCAGCCTCGCCCTCGCTCGGCAGGGCGAGGACCAGGGCCGCGAAGGCCGGATCGGCCAGCGCCTCGCCGTCGAGGAAGCGCCCCAGCGCCTCGGAGAAGGCGTCGGCCCGGGCGGGATCGGGGTCGAGGATCAACCGCAGAGCGACATCCTGCGCCGCCTGCCAGCGGTTGAACGGGTCGCTGTCCTGCGCCAGCAGCCGCATGCGCTGGGCGTCGGTGAGCTCGAACTCGAGCCGCACCGGGGCCGAGAAGTCGCGCAGCAGCGACGGCACTGGCTCCTCGGTGACGTTGTCGAACACGATCTCGGCTTCAGCCCGATCGAGGATGTAGACTCCGTCCTGAACATCCGGGCAGGTGGATTCCGAGAGCGGTCCCGCAGCGCCGACGAGGCCGAGCGCCACCGGGATCACCAGGGGTGGCGCGTCCTGGCCGGCCTCGCCCGGCAGGCTCTGGGCGAGGCGCAGGGTGCAGCGGGCGGTCTGCGGATCGTAGCCCATGGCGACGGAGAGGCGCGGTGTGCCGGGCCGCTCGTACCAGCGGGCGAAGGCCGAGAGGTCGCGCCCGGTGACCGCCGCGAAGGCGGCCAGGAAATCCTCGACGGTGGCGGCGCGGCCGTCATTGTCGGCGAAGTAGCGGTCCATGCCGGCCCGGAACGCCTCCGGGCCGATGAGCGTGCGCAGCATCCGGACGATCTCGGCGCCCTTGTCGTAGACGGTCGCCGTGTAGAAGTTGTTGATCTCCGCATAGGCCCGCGGCCGCACCGGATGGCGCAGGGGGCCGGCATCCTCTGGGAACTGGCGCGCCCGCAAGGAGCGAACCTCGGAGATCCGGTGGACCGGCCGGGAGCGCATGTCGGAGGAGAATTCCTGGTCGCGGAAGACCGTCAGCCCCTCCTTGAGGCAGAGCTGGAACCAGTCCCGGCAGGTGACGCGGTTGCCCGACCAATTGTGGAAATACTCGTGGGCGATGATCGCCTCGATCGCCGCATAATCCCCGTCCGTCGCGGTCTCGGGACTCGCTAGGACGTATTTGTCGTTGAAGATGTTGAGGCCCTTGTTCTCCATGGCGCCCATGTTGAAGTCGGACACGGCGACCACGTTGAACACGTCGAGGTCGTAGGGACGGCCGAAGGCGGTCTCGTCCCATCGCATCGAGCGGATCACGGCATCGAGGGCGTAGTCGGCGCGGGCCTCCTTGCCCGGCTCGACATAGACGGCGCAGGTGACGGCGCGCTCCTCCATCGTGGTGAAGCGGGTCTCGACCTTGCCGAGCCGGCCGCCGACCAGGGCGAACAGGTAGGCGGGCTTCGGGTGCGGATCGTGCCAGACCGCGAAATGCCGGTCCGCGCCGACGGCACCGGACTCGACCAGGTTGCCGTTGCCGAGCAGCACCGGTGCCTCGGCCCGGTCCGCCTCGATGCGCGTGGTGTAGACCGCCATCACGTCGGGGCGGTCCAGGAAATAGGTGATCCGGCGGAAGCCGTCGGCCTCGCACTGGGTGCAGTAGACCCCGTTCGAGCGGTAGAGGCCCATCAGCTTGGTGTTGGCGGTCGGATCGATCTCGGTGACCAGGCGCAAGACGAATGGCTGCCGCGGCGGGGCGTGCAGGCTGAGGCCCGATGGCGTCGCCGCGTAGGCGTCGGCCGCCAGGGCCACGCCGTCGAGGTCTGCCGAGACCAGCCGGAGGTCGTCGCCGTCGAGATGGAGCGGCGCGCCCGCGCGGCCGGCCGGGTTGGGGCGCAGGGCCAGGGTCGCGTCGATCCGGGTGGCGTGGGGGTCGAGGCGGATGTCGAGATCGACGCGGTCGATCAGGTAGTCGCTCGGCCGGTATTCCTCCAGGCGGATCAGCGGCGGCGTCTCGGTGCGCATTCGGCTCTCTCTCCGGATCGGGTTCGGGCCCGTTCTGGTCCCTCGCGGGGCCGGGCGCAACGCGGCCGCGGCGCTTGCAGTCAGGGGGATTCTGCAGCAACGGCCTTCAACCGCCACAGCCCGCCGATCAGCCCGAGATTGACCGCAGCGAGCAGCGCCAGAAGGCCCCACAGGGC
>Ga0182230_1000078_pt1 | contig 13568 bp, 11 predicted proteins | sample G6R1MG_28_FD_128384 | JGI IMG/M metagenome (GOLD analysis project Ga0182230, IMG submission 128384) | Miscanthus phyllosphere microbial communities from Michigan, USA - G6R1_NF_07NOV2016_LD1 MG | ecosystem: Host-associated > Plants > Phyllosphere > Phylloplane/Leaf | place: USA: Michigan...
ATCCGACGAGACCGCCTCCGGCGTGACCACCACGTCGAGGAGCGCGGGCCTGTTGGCGAGGGCGCGCCGGATCGCCGGCCCCAGATCCTCCTCGCGCTCCACGCGCTCGCCGTGCATCCCCAGGGCGCGCGCCATCCCGGCGTAATCGCTGAACGCCAGCCGCGTGCCGACCACCTTGCCGTGGGTCACGGTCTGGTCGTGCACCTCGATCTGCCACGCCCCGTTGTTGGCGACCACGATCAGGACCGGCGCCTTGTGGCGCGCGGCCGTGTCGAGCTCGATGGCGTTGAAGCCGAAGGCGCCGTCCCCCGTCGCGACCACGGTCGTGCGCTCCGGGCAGGCGAGGCTCGCCGCGATGCCGTAGGGCACGCCGACGCCGATGCACCCGAACGGTCCAGGATCCAGCATGGTCGAGGCCGAGAGGCCGATCCGGGCGAAGCTCAGGAAGTCGCCGCCGTCGGTCACGACGATGGAATCCGGCTCGATCGCGGCCTGGAGCGCCGCGATCACCCGGTTCGGATGGAGCCGCCCGTCGCTGCCGGGCGCCGCCGAGGCCATGGTCTGCTTGAGCTTCCGCGCGCGCTGTTCGTGCTGGGACCGGAGCGAGGCCGCCCAATCCCGATCGACGGCGCTCGCGCGGTTCCCGGCGGCGTCCAGGAGGGCGCGGAGGGCGGCGGCGGGATCGGCCAGGACCTCGACGGCGCCCCGGCGGTTGTCGCGCAACTCCGCCGCCGTGTCGGCGAACCGCACGAAGCGGGCGTCCCCGAACACGGCCGGCGACCCGTAGGCGAGCTGGAAATCCAGCCGGCGCCCGATGGTGAGCACCACGTCGGCGTCGCCCATCACCGCGCCGCGCATGGCGCCGACGACGGACGGGTGGGCATCCGGCACGAGGCCCCGGCTTTCCCCGGTGTCGAGGTAGACCGCGCCGAGCCGGTCGAGCAGGGCGACGAGTTCCGGCCCGGCCCTGCGGGCGCCGCGCCCCGAGATCACCAGGACGCGCCGGGCCGACCAGAGCAGATCGACCGCCGCCGCGATCCGGTCGGGGTCGGGCTGCGGGACGGGGCGGGGCTTGGCGCCGAGATGCTCCTCCATCTGAAGGGGCTTGGGCACGAGGCCGCGCAGGGTGTCGGCGGGGAAATCGAGGTAGGACGGACCCGGCTCGCCGCCCTCCCCGAGGGCGCGGGAGACCGCCTCATCGAGTTCGGCCAGGGCCAGCGCCGGCTCGCGCACCGTGCGGGCGTAGCGGGTGATCGTGCGCACGAGGTGCGTATGGTCGAGATCCTGCAGCCCGCCGCGATTCTCCTGGCCGCGCGGGTTGGTGCCGGACAGGACCAGCACGGCGGCGCGGGAGACGTGGGCGTTGGCGATGCCGGTCACGGCATTGGTCATGCCCGGCCCGGCGGTCACGAGGGCGACCCCGAGTTCGCCCGTCACCTCGTGATGGGCCTGCGCCATGTGGACGGCGGCCCGCTCGTCGCGCACGTCGATGATCCGGATGCCCTCGGCGTCGAGGCGCATCCAGATGGGCATGATGTGCCCGCCGCAGAGCGCGAAGACGCGCGTGACGCCGCGTGCCTTGAGGGACCGGGCGACGACGGCGGCGACGCTGTCGGATGAGATCTGCATGGGCGTTTCCTTCGCTCGTCGGAGGCGGCGCGTCAGCTCGCGGCCCGGTGGCCCGCCTGCGCGGCGCGCTCACCCTCCAGCACCTGCTCCTTCAGGACGCGGTGCAGGACCTTGCCGGTGGCGTTGCGCGGCACGTCGTCCACCGAGACGAAGGACACGCTGCGCGGGCACTTGTACCCGGCCAGATGCTCGCGGCTCCATTCGATCAGCTCGTGGCCGTTCAGGGCGGCGCCGTCGTGGAGCACGACCACCGCATGGACGCGCTCGCCCCATTTGACGTCGGGCAGGCCGATCACCGCCACGTCGCGCACCACGGGGTGGCGTCCGAGGGCCGCCTCGACCTCGGACGGGTAGACGTTCTCGCCGCCCGAGATGATCATGTTGCTCTTGCGGTCGACCAGCTGGATGAAGCCGTCCGCGTCGCGGATCGCCATGTCGCCCACGGTGCAGTACTCGCCCCGGAAGGCCGCCGCCGTCTTCTCCGGGAGCTTCCAGTATCCGTCGAAGAGGTAGGGGTTGTTGCAATACAATTCGCCCGGCTGTCCGTCGGGCACCTCGTTCCCCTCGGCGTCCAGGAGCTTGATCGGCGCGGAGCCGACGCATTCGCGGCCGACCGAGCCGAGTTTCGTGAACTGATCGCGCGGGTGGAGCATCGTGACCCAGCCGGTCTCGGTGGCCCCGTAGAGCTCGAACAGGCCGGAATTCGGGAACAGCTCCATCACCGCGCGCTTGGTTTCCTGCCGGGCCGGCGCGGACGAGATCATCAGCTTGGTGACGCGGTCGAGGTTGTACTTGTCCCGCACCCCGGCCGCGAGGCCGAGCATCATGATGTAATGGGTCGGGACCAGGGAGGTGAAGGTGGCCTCGCCCTCGGCCAGGGTCTTGAGGCAATGCTCCGGGTCGAAGCTCTTGCGGGAATAGATCGTGATGCTGCCGCCGCAATAGACGAACGCCCCGAAGAAATAGAGCGAGTTGGCGTGGCACATCGGCATGACGAGCAATGCGCCGTCGTCGCGGTGGATGCCGAGTTCGATCTCCGTGCACAGGGCGAGGTTCGCCGCCCCGCGATGGCTGCGGATCGCGCCCTTAGGGTTTCCGGTGGTCCCCGAGGTGTACATCAGCATCCAGGGATCGTCGGGCGACACCGTGACGTCCGGCTCCCCCGGGCTCCCCTGGCCGAGGAATGCCTCGTAGTCGCGAAAACCACCCTCGCCGGGCCGGCTCCGGCCGAACTGGATGACGTTCGCCGCCGGCACCGGCAGATCGGCGCGGATCGCCTCGATGAGGCCGGCGAGTTCATCCTGAACGATCAAGGCTTCGGCCTCGGCGTTTTCGACGATGAACCGGACCTCCTTGCCGACGAGCCGGAAGTTGATCGGCACCGCGACGAGGCCGGCCTTGGCGGTCGCGGCGTAGATCTCGGCCCATTCGACGCAATTGTAGGCCAGCACCGCCACGCGGGCGCCCTTGGCGAGGCCGAGGCCGAGGAGCGCGTTGCCGAGGCGGCAGGCCCGCTCGTTCCAGAGCCGGAAGGTCATGGCGCGCTCGAGGTCCCTCGCGCCGCTCGCCTCGGGGCGGAGGCGGGCGTGAACCGCGAGCATCTGTCCGAACGTCAGAAGGTCCTTCATCACACTCTCTCAGGCGTGGCGAGGCGGCGCCCCTTGAGCCGGCCGTCGCGCGGCCGGTCGGCGGCGAACGGGGCGCCGCGTGCGGTCTCTACTTGCCTCGCGGCGGGCCGACGGAGTTCAGGACCGCGATCCGGTAGGCGCCGTCCTTCTCGCCGAGGAGGAAGATGTTGGCGGATGCCTCGCCCTCGGTTTGGCCCGCCTCCTCATCGAAGACGATGCGGAGGCGCTTCGTCACCGTCATGTTGGGCTTGAAGGTGCCCCGCGCCTCGACCTCGGCGAGGCCGTCCGCCGGGAAATCCTCGATGGCCATGTCCTTGATCGGCCGTCCGAAGGTGGTCCGGATCTGGTAGAGCGTCAGCCGCCTACGCTGCAGGCGCACGCCGTCCCAGTTCACGAGCCGCTCGATGGCCGCCTCGTCCCGGTCGCGCAGCGCGGCCTTGACGTAGGCGACCACCCCCTGCGGATCGGACGGCAGCGCCGTCTGCTCCGCGGCGGCGGCGGAGGGCGCGGCCTCCGCTTGCAATGGGGGGGCGAGGCCGCAGAGCCCCGCCGCCAGCGCCAGGGTGAGGAGGGCGGTCCTCACTTCGCGCCCGCGCCGGCCGCGTCGGCGCGCTTTCCGCCCGTGGGCTTCTCGACCGCCTGGTCCATCACCTTGAACACCCACACCACGCCGCCCTGCGGAGCCATGCGGACGCGCCGCTCTTCCGGCAGGTGGCTGTTGATGCCGCCGAGCATGCGGTCGGCATCGACGCCCCAGCCGGACTGGACCGCCACGTACTGCACGCCGTCCACCGCGAAGGAGGAGGGCACGCCGATCGTGCCGGAGTTCAGCCGCATCTCCCACAGCACCTTGCCGGTCTTGCCGTCGAAGGCGCGGAACTTGCGGTCGCTGGTGCCGCCGGAGAAGACGAGGCCGCTGCCGGTGGTCAGGACCGGGCCCCAGGTGGCCGAATCCATGAAGTCATGGGTCCAGACCTGCTTGCCGGTGTTCGGGTCCCAGGCCTGGAGCTGGCCGATCCGCACCGGCTTGCTCACGTCGAGCCCGTCCTTGAAGCGCAGGCTCGACAGGATCTCCTCCACCGGCACGCCGATGTAGAGTTCGCCCGGCTTGCGGTTCTTCACCGCCACGCCCTGGATGTCGGCGCAGAGGTTGGTGTTGGCCGGGATGTAGAACAGGCCGGTGCCGGGGTTGTAGGCCTCCGGGGGCCAATCCTTGCCGCCCCACAGGCTCGGACAGAACGATGCCTTCCGGCCGGTATTCGGGGTCTTGGCCGGGTCGTAGGTCGGGCGCCCGGTCTTGGGATCGAGCGAGGTGAACACGTCCTGCTCGACGAAGGGCTTGGCGTCGATGAAGTTGATCGGCCCGTCCTTCGTCCGCTCCAGGGTCCAGAGATAGCCGTTCCGGCCGGCATGGATCGCGGCGGGGACCTTCTTGCCGTTGCGTTCGATGTCGATCAGCACCGGGGCGGACACCTCGTCCCAGTCCCACGCGTCGTTGTAGTGGTACTGGTGGTGGCCCTTGATCTTGCCGGTGTTGATGTCGAGCGCCAGGGCGGACGACGAATAGAGGTTGTCGCCGGGGCGGGTGTCCGGCATCCACGGGCCGCCGTTGCCGGTGCCGTAATAGGCGAGTTCCGTCTTCGGGTCGTAGGTGCCCTGGATCCAGACCGGCGCGCCGCCGGTCTTCCACGCATCGCCCTTCCAGGTCTGGAAGCCGGGATCGTCCGGGCCGGCGACGGTGAAGGTCTTCCACGCCTCCTCGCCGGTCTCGGCGTCGAGGGCGGTGATGAAGCCGCGGATGCCGAACTCGCCGCCCGACACGCCGACCACGACCTTGCCCTTCGCCACCAGGGGCGAGAGCGTCATGTAGTAGCCGTCCTTCCACTTGGCGACGCACTTGGTCCAGGCGACCTTGCCGGTCTTGGCCTCCAGCGCGACGACGCAGGCATCGGTGGTGGCGACGTAGACCTTGTCGCCGTACAGCCCGACGCCGCGGTTGGTCGGATGAAGCTGGAACAGCTCCGGCGGCAGGTCCTTCTGGTAGCGCCACAGCACCGTGCCGTCGCGGGCATCGACCGCCAGCACCTGCGCCTGGGGCGTCGAGATGAACATGACGCCGTTGTTGACGATGGGCGGCGACTGGTGGCCGTCCATCACGCCGGTCGAGAGCGTCCAGGCGGGCACGAGCCGGCCGACGTTCTCGGGCGTGATCTTGTCGAGCGGGCTGTAGCCCCAGCCGGCATAGTTGCCGCGATATTGCAGCCAGTTCTCCGGCTCGGGGTTGGCGAGGCGCTCGTCGGAGACCGGCTTGTAATCCTGCACCGCATCGCCGGCCTCGGCGGCGCCGAGCGCGCCGCAGGTCAGCGCCGTCGCGCCGAGGAGGGCGGCGAGCATCGTCCGCCCGGTCTTGCGACCCACATGATTGGACATCGTTCCACTCCCTGATCGTCTGTTCTTGTCGTGTCGCGTCAGGCGCCCGGACCGGGTTTGCCGAGGAAGCTGCCCGCGACCTGGGCCTCCCCCTTGTCGTTCTTGGCCAAGGGCAGCACCGGAATGCGCTTGCGCGCCGGCCCCTTGGCGACGCGCCCGCCCTCGCCCGGCACGAATTCCGAACCGTGGCAGAAGCAGAGCAATGCCTTGTTGGCGGGGTCCCAGCCGTTCACCGTGCAGCCCTGGTGGGTGCAGATCGCCGAGAGGGCGACCACGTTGTCGGCGGCGTGGGGCTTGGTGTCCTCATCGATGTCCGCCTCGGGCACCCGCACGAGGACGATCTTGGCGAAGCGCGATTCCGTCCGCTGCACACCGGACGGATCGACGGCGGTGGCGAGGACCGGCTCGGCCTCCTTCAGCGCGGACAGCACGACCGGCTTACCCTCCAGGTCGCCGTCCGCGTAGACGAGGCTGTCACCCTTCTCGGGCAATTCTTCCTCGGGCCCCGCCAGGACGGGACTGGTCAGGCAGCAACCGGCGAGCCCCAGAAGGGCGGTTCGCCGGTCGATCCTCACCTCGCAACCATTCTTCACCGACATCTCAAGCGTTTCCTCTGCTGACCGGATGGCGCGGCCTGGGCCCGTGGGCGAACGCAGCACATGCCGCGTTCGAACGCCTTTTCGATCGGCTTCCCTTACAATGGGCCAATCTCCGTCACCTCGGATATCAGTCCTGCCCCGTTTTTATTGCCGAGTTTAGCTTGCTGCCATAATGCATCATTACGGAATGTAGACGTACTTCAAATATACGGCATTCGTCGGTGTCATGTTGACGCCGTAGACGCTGCGCGAGTAGCGCACGGTGATCGACTGCTTGGGATCGTAGAACCACGCCAAGCCGGCGCCGAGGGCGAGATCCTGCCCGTGGCTGTTCGGGATGATCAGGTGGCTCAAGGCCAGGTCGGACGCGGTGTTGTACTGGTAGTCGAGCGACAGGAACGGCTCGACCGGGAATTTCGGCTCGTTCAGCTTGTAGCCGAGGCGCAGGTTGGTGTGGAACGTCATGCCGGGATTGATCCGCGGCTGGCCCGGCGCGTTCTGCTCGCTGCGGAAGATGCCGCCCGCGTCGCCGGTAAAGCTGAAGCGCTCGCCCTGCACGTCGAACAGGATGCTGGAGAGGTTGGCGTAGTAGTTGTTCGTGAAGTTGTCCGTGCCGATCGGCGCCTGGAGAAAGGTCTGGAAGCCGAGCGTGCTGTTCTCGGTCGGCTTGATCCAGGTGGCCACGCCCCAGATCGTGTCGCCGAAGCCGAGTTGCTCGCCGCCGCCGCGCACGCCGAGATAGGCCTCCGGCAGGATCGCCTCGAAGGCGATGCCGACGCCTGGGAGCGAATCGAACGTCGTGAAGTAGACGAACTTGCTGAGGCCGACGGCAAGGTTCTGGCGAGGCTGGCTCGTCAGGTTGCCGCGCGCATCGAAGTATTGCGACGACGAGTTGAATTGTCCGTATTGGACGAAAGCGAAGAAATCTTTGTAGTTGACCGGCAGTTCGTACTCACGCGGGCCGATCACCGCGAAGGTGATGTCGGCGGCCGAGGCCGAGCCGTGTGGTGCGGCCAAGCCGGCGAGGCTCAGCGTGGCCGCAGCGAAATGTTTCCAACCCTTCGACATGGCGTTCCCCCGGCATGCGTTTGATCACGCACTCGCGAGGCGGATTATTATGTTTATAGCCGCTCTCGCGATTGGTTTATGGTATGTCCGCACTTAGTGGCGTGTAAATACCAAGTCAGTCGCTGTACCTTTGATAACCGATTCTTGTTTTATGGCGTTGCAAATTCGCATCGATCGGATCAGGACTGTATATAAACGACGTGGGTGCTGGTGTACTCGTAGAGCCCGTGCTTGCCGTCGGCCCCGCCGATCCCCGACTTGCGGTTGCCCGCGTGGAAGCCCTGCATCGCCTCGAAGTTCTCGCGGTTGATGTAGGTCTCGCCGAAGCTCAGCTCGCGGCTTGCCTTCAAGGCGCTCGACAAGTTCTCCGTGTAGATCGAGGAGGTCAGGCCGTATTCGCAATCGTTCGCGAGCGAGATCGCCTCCTCCAGGCTGTCGACGGTCATGACCGGCAGGACGGGTCCGAAGATCTCCTTGCGCATCACGTCCATGTCCTGGCGGCAGCCGGTGATCACGGTCGGCTCGTAATACGTGCCCTTGCCCTCCTCGGCGGTGCCGCGACCGCCGGTGACGACGGTGGCGCCGCTGTCCAGGGCGGAGCGGACGAGTTCCTCGACCTTGCGGACCCCGGCGCGGTTGATCATCGGCCCCATGTCGATCTCGGACTCGCCGAGGGGGTCGCCGACCCGCATCGCCTTCATCTCCTCGGACACCCGCGCGACGAAGGCCTCGGCGATCGGCCGTTCGACATAGACGCGCTCGGCCGCGTTGCAGACCTGCCCGCTGTTGAGGGTGCGCGAGGCGGCGACCGCCTTGGCCGCCTTTTCGAGGTCGGCGTCCCTCAGGACGATGGCCGGCGCCTTGCCGCCGAGTTCCAGGTTCACCTTCGTGATGTTGCGCGCGGCGGCGGCCATGATGCGCGAACCCGTGGCCGCGCTGCCGGTGAAGCTGATGAGCCCGATATCGGGGTGCGAGGAGATCGCTTCGCCGACCCCCGCGCCGGTGCCGTAGACGACGTTGATGACACCCTCGGGGATGTCGAGCCCGTCGAGCAGGGCGATGAAGGCGGCGGCGTTGAGGGGCGTTTCCTCGCTCGGCTTGATGACGATGGAATTGCCGGTGACGAGCGCCGGGCCGAGCTTGCGGGCGATCAGGAAGAACGGGAAGTTCCACGGCAGGATCGCGCCGACGACGCCGATGGGCTTGCGGAACAGGAAGATGTTCTCGCCCGGCCGGTCGCTCTCGATGATCTCGCCCTCAATCCGGCGTGCCCACTCGGCCATGTAATCGAGGTAGTCGGCGGCGAAGGCGACCTCGACCTTCGCGAGGCCGAAGAGCTTGCCCTGCTCCTGCGAGATGATCCGCGCGATCGGCTCGACCCGCTCGCGGATCCGCGCCGAGATGGCGCGCAGGGCGTTGCCGCGCTGGATCGCCGGCAGGCGGCCCCAGGCGACCTGCGCCGTCTTGGCGGCGGCGACCGCCTCGTCCACGGCCTCACGCGAGGAGACCGGCATCTCGGAGATCACGGCACCGCTGGACGGATTGAGGACCGGGATCAGGTCGCTGCTGCCGCTGGCGATCAGGCGTCCGCCGATATAGTTTGAAAGAGGGGCGTTCACGGTCATCCTCCCAATCTGCCGGATGTAAGGTCTGGTTATTGTCGAGGCAGCGGCCATTCGTTGGGACGCTGTTGGCGGGTCTTGCGGAAGATCTTAAGTTTTAAAAAAATCTCAGAGGCGGACATCTTCAGCGATGCAGAAGGGTCGGGGCGGTCGCACTGCGACGACGACGGCGCAGGGGTGGCACCTTGCGGCCGGTCACGCTTTGCGGGCATGAACGCGTGGTCCTCGGACCCTGGGGCATGTCTTTGAATTCAAACTTTGCATTCGAAGTCGTACACGTCTCCGGAGCCGAGTGCAAGCGGCTGCGCGACAGGACGAGGGATTGCCCCAGGCGGGCGGACGGATGTCGATGCCAAAACCCACAATCGTGCCGAACCTGGTCGGGCAGGTCTACGAACGGATCCTGGACGAGATCTGCGACGGCACCCTGCCGGCGAACACGCGCCTGATTCAGGACGAGTTGGCCGAGGCTTACGAGGTGTCGCGCCAGCCGATCCAGCAGGCGATCATGCTCCTGCGGGATCGCGGGTTCGTGGCGGATGCGCCCAAGCGGGGCGTGGTCGTCGCGGAGCTCAATGTCGCGTTGATGCGCAGCGCCTACGAGGTCCGCGAGGTGCTCGACGGCCTATCCTGCCGGCTGGCGGCCCAGCGCGCGGGCGAGCAGGCGGAGGCGCGGGGCCGCGAGATCATCGCCCGTGGCCGCGAGGCCATCGCCAGCGGTTCGATCGCCAGGCAGATCGCCGAGGACATCGCGTTCCACCAGTTCATCACCGAACTCTCGGGCAACGCCGTCATCGAGGAGGCGGCCCGCCCGCATTGGCACCACATGCGGCGCATCATGGGCGAGGTGCTGCGCGTCGAACGCAACATCTCCACCGACATCTGGGACGAACACGCCGAGATCCTGCGGGCGATCATCGCGAAGGATGCGGACGAGGCCGACCGGCTCGGTCGCGCCCATATCAGCCGGGCCTCGGCCAAGTTCGTCTCGAAGCTGGAGAAGATGCACGAGACCGCGAAATCCGAGCAGCGCCGCCGGTCCGTCAGCCGCAGCCTGCGGTGAGCCGCGATCCCGGATCCGGGGTGGGCGCCCCCCACGCATGACGGGCCTGGGGCGCCCCGCACTCACGGGCGACGGCCGTCCTGCGAATCCTTCATCTGCGGCACTTCGAGCCCGTTGACCTTGTCGGGGCCGGTCGTGTTGGGATCGTTCGGCGCAGGAGCCGGAACCGCCTGGCGGCTCGGCGCGCCGCCATCCCGGTTCGCCGGGGCACCATCGGGCACGGTCACCGGCGCCGGCTCGGGCGTGGCCCCCGCCGGTTGCGCAAGGGCCAGACCGCCGCTCCCGCTCACAAGGATCGCGGCGGCGAATAGAAGCGTCTTCATCCGATTCTCCTGTCACGTCCCCCAACGGGCGGATGAAGGCGAAGTTGCACGGCCAAGCGACGGACGGTTACTCGGGATCGACTGGTTGAGAACCCTAAACCGGGATCGAGCCGGTTCGCGAGTCAATCAGATCCCCGATCCGGGGCGCCGAAACCCGGGGCAGGACCGGAACAGGCGCACGTCGCGACGGCCAACACAGACGAGCAAGGCCGGGCAGGAACTGAAGGACACTAACGATGTTCTGATGTTGAGAATTCCTATCGGCGGGATCTTGGACATGCGGTCAGCGGCAATCTTCGGCGCTACAATCCTGCTCGCCGCCTTCGTGGGCGCCCAGCCGGCCGCGGCCACACCGGGGCTCACGCCGGGTGCCCAATCCATCGGCGGCAGCGTCGAGCCGGTTCGGATGGGCGGGCGACGTCATTATCGGTCGAGCGGGCGCCGGGTGATGGGCCTCCCCACGCCAGGAACCCGGGCGCGGCATTCGCGGACCAGGTTGCCCCGTCTCTGAGACGACAACACGCCGTCCCGTCCGCGTGGCGGGCTCCTTGACCACCACATTCTTTGCTTCAGGGAATCCTTCGGATGCGCGCCGTGTTCATCGCCCTCGTGACCGGTGCCGTGACGCTGGCCGGGATGTCCGCCGTCATGGCCCAGGGCGAGCCCACGACAGCGCCGACAGCCGACGGCGGGAACGGCGTGATCAACGGCGGCGCCGGCTCGGGAACGGGGACGGCGTCGCCGGGACCGGGAATGACGCTGAAGGAGGGCAGCAACCCCACGCCGACCGCAAGCCCCACCGGCAACGGCGGCAACACGGCCACGAACGGCGGCGCCGGCTCGGGGACCGGAACGAAGGAGCCGAAAGGCGACCGATAGGTGCACTGTCCCGCCGGGAAGCGATACGGCGGGCGATGGCGGGAGGGGATCGGAGATGTCGGCAGCCATCGTCCTGCGCGCGCATGGCGGACCGGAAGCCCTGGTCTTGGAGGATGTCGCCGTCGGCGCGCCGGGGCCCGGCGAACTCCTGATCCGGCAGACGGCGGTGGGGGTGAACTTCCACGATTGCTATGTCCGCTCGGGCCTTTACCGGACCCTGCCGCTGCCGGGTGTGCCGGGCATCGAGGCGGTCGGCCGTGTGGAGGCGCTGGGTCCCGGCGTCGAGGACTTTCAGGTCGGCCAGCGGGTCGGTTACATCACCGGAGCCTATGGCGGCTACGCGGAGCGGCGGATCCTGCCTGCCTGCATCGCGGTGGCGCTGCCCGATGGGCTCGGCGACGTGGAGGCCGCGTCGCTGCTGCTCAAGGGGTTGACCGCCTGCATGCTGTTGCAGCGTGTCCATGTCGTGAAGGCGGGGGACGTGATCCTCGTCCATGCGGCCGCAGGCGGGGTCGGCCAGCTCCTGTGCCGGTGGGGGCGGCATCTGGGCGCCACGGTGATCGGGACCGCCGGCAGCGCCGAAAAGGCCGAGAGAGCCCGGGCGGCCGGCGCGCACGAGGTGATTCTCTATCGCGACGGCGGTTTCGCGGAGACCGTGATGGCGCTCACCGGAGGACGCGGCGCCGATGCCGTCTACGACGCCGTCGGCCGCGAGACATTCGACCAATCGTTGAAGAGCCTCGCCTATTTCGGCACCTTGGTGAACTACGGTCAGGCCTCGGGCCCGGTCGAGCCGATGCCGCCTGCAGCTTTGGGAGGCCGCTCGAATTCCCTGTCCCGGCCGGTGGTGTTCCACTTCGTCCGCGACCGCGCCTCCCTGAACGCGATGGCCGCCGAGGTCTTCGCGGCTTTTGCCGCCGGAGTGCTGCGCGTCGAGACCGGGCTGCAAATGCCCTTGGCGGAGGCCGGCAAAGCTCATGCCGCCCTCGAAGCACGTGCCACGGTCGGCGCGACCGTGTTGTTGCCCTGACCTGCGGTGATCTGAGCATCGGACTTTATATCTGCAGGGAACTCGCAAGCCTCTCGAGGCGCCAGCCAAGCTCGATTCAGAAAATCTATTGTGCGCCGCAGTGCAATGTGCGGCAATGCACAAGAAATCCCCTTGGGGCGCTCCATCTCCGGAGTATCGAAGCGTCGATACCCGGCGCGCCCCCTAGGAGATTGTCATGATCCGCATCCTCATTGCTGCCAGCTTGACCCTGGGCGCAGGAAGCGCCTTCGCGCAAGCGGGTCCGACCTATGGCAGAAACGCGGTGTCAGACACGCGTAACGTCGGTTCCAGCGTACGCTCCGAATCTGGCTACGGCTTCGCCCGCCCGGCCTACCGCCGCGACGTCGAGACGACGGGCACCATCGTCGTTCCGCCGTACAAAGCCCAGAAGGTGATGGGTTTGCCTGTCCCTGGTTCCTATTGAGCTATGGCCTGGATCGACGCTGTACTCAGGCGTCGATCCATCTCAGGCGTCGCACATGACGTCGAGTTGTCGTTCGAGCCGGGCCGTAAGGTCCATATCCTCCCTCTTCGATTGTCGTACTCCAGCATAGTGTTATGCGGATCGGCATCGGGCGAGCCAATTCGGCCGGTGCCAGCACTCTCGTCGACGGACAGTCATGAGCGCGGCCGTGACCATCATCGAGCGCATCGAACGGCTCGCTCGGATCAGCGCGTATCCGTGGAACCTGACGCGGCGAATCTTCAGCCCGGCACAAGCGGAAGCCGAAGCGCTGGTCCTCGGGTGGATGCAGGAGGCGGGCTTGTCGACCCGGCGCGATCCCATCGGCAATCTCATCGGCCGGGTCGAGGGATCGATCCCGGGTGGTCCGGCCGTCGTCATCGGCGGGCACATCGACACGCGCAAGGATGCCAGCCGCTACGACGGCACCCTCGGCCTACTGATGGGCATCGCTGCCGTCGAGGACGTGATCCGCGGGGGCTCATTCCGGCGGCACGCGATCGAGGTCGTCGCCTTCGTCACGGATGCGGCAGGGCGGTTCGGCTTGCCGAGGCCCGGTAGCAGGGCGGTTGTCGGACGGATGGATTCGGACTTGCTGGACTTGGACGACGATTACGGCGTCACCCTTCGCGCAGCCCTGCAATCGCAGGGACTCGACCCCGAGAGGCTCCCGGGCGCGAGGCGGTCCGCCGACGAGATCGTCGCCTATCTCGAAGTCGCGGCCGAAGCCGGTCCGGTGCTGGAATGGTCGGGATCGCCGGTCGGGATCGTCCCCGCCCTGTCGGCGTCGTCGATCCTGCGCATCACGCTGAC
>Ga0182230_1000079_pt1 | contig 13558 bp, 19 predicted proteins | sample G6R1MG_28_FD_128384 | JGI IMG/M metagenome (GOLD analysis project Ga0182230, IMG submission 128384) | Miscanthus phyllosphere microbial communities from Michigan, USA - G6R1_NF_07NOV2016_LD1 MG | ecosystem: Host-associated > Plants > Phyllosphere > Phylloplane/Leaf | place: USA: Michigan...
GGCCGGGTTCCTGTCGGTGGCCGAGAAGCGCGCGGCGGTGGGCTACCCACCGGAGCCGGAAGCAGGTGGGTGAGGCGCGCGCCGCCTTCCAGACCCGCTCCCGACCCTCGCTGACGCGAGGCCCACCCTCCCCCGCGCGGGCTGGCGGATTCACGCATCAGGGTTGTTTCGAAACAAGGCTCTGAAACACGACACGTTTTCCCCTCCCCCTTGCGGGGAGGGGTGGGGTGGTGACGGGCGAGGCGCTTCGGTGCCTTCTGCGCCACCCCCACCTCCAACTCCTCCCCGCAAGGGGGAGGAGAGGACGCCGCGCCTTCCGCCGGGCGATGTGTGAAGTAGCCCGCAGAGGGCGGAGGGAGAGCGCCTGCCATTGCAGGACTGGCTTTCCGTGAAGCCACGGCCTCTCAACCCATCCCAAAAAACCAACTGAGGACCCAGCCGATGGATGGCCATTTCTCCGGCTACGCCAGCGTGTTCGGCGTGCCCGATCTCGGCCGCGACGTGGTGGTGCCGGGGGCGTTTGCCGCGAGCCTGGCACGCCGGGGGGCCGCCGGGGTGCGGCTGCTGTTCCAGCACGATCCGGCCGAGCCGATCGGGCGCTGGCTGTCGCTGCGCGAGGATGCCCGCGGCCTGTTCGCGGAGGGGCAGCTCAACCTCGCGGTCCAGCGCGCCCGGGAGATCGACGCGCTGATGCGCGGCGGCGGTCTCGACGGGCTGTCGATCGGCTTCCGCACCCTGCTCGCCCGCAAGGGCGCGGGTGGCGAGCGCCGGCTTCAGCGGGTCGACCTGTGGGAGATCTCGCTGGTGACCTTCCCGCTGCAGCCCGCGGCCCGGGCGAGCCCGGATCGCAATCCCTCCGCCGCCGAGATCCGCGGCCTCGCCCGCAGGATCGCCCCCGAACCCGCCGCCTGCCTGACGCCGGCGGTCCGGTCCCGCTTCACCCACCCCAGCCACGAGGTCGTTCGATGATGTCCCACACCGCCGCACCGTCGCGCCCCGCCCCGGAGACCAAGGGCGTGCTGCCCGGCCTCGAGAACAAGGCCGGCCGCCCCGGGGCCGAACCGGTCCAGCCGGCGCTGGACGAACTCGCCATCGCCTTCGAGGCGTTCAAGGAGACCAACGACAGCCGCATCGCCCAGATCGAGGGCCGGCTCGGCGCCGACGTGCTCACCGAGGAGAAGCTCGCCCGGATCGACGCGGCCCTCGACGCCGCCCGGACCCGGCTCGACCGGATCACCCTCGACCGCGCCCGGCCGCCGCTCGGCCAGCCGGGGGCCCGGGAGGACGGGGCTACGCAGGAGCACAAGGCGGCCTTCGACCTCTATGTCCGGGCCGGCGAGAGCGCCGGGCTGAAGCGCCTGGAGGCCAAGGCCCTGTCGGCCGGATCGGGGCCGGATGGCGGCTACCTGGTGCCGCAGACCCTGGAGCGGACCGTGCTGGCCCGGCTCGCGCAGGTCTCGCCGATCCGGTCCATCGCCAGCGTGCAGCAGATCTCCGGCGCCCAGTACAAGCGCGCGGCCTCGGTGGGCGCTCCGGCGACCGGCTGGGTCGCCGAGACCGCGCCGCGCCCCGGCACCGACGGGCCGGTGCTCGCCGAGATCGCGTTCCCGGCCATGGAGCTCTACGCCATGCCGGCCGCGACCCAGACATTGCTCGACGATGCCGTGGTCGATCTCGACGCCTGGCTCTCGGCCGAGGTCGAGATGGCCTTCGCCGAGCAGGAGGGGGTGGCCTTCGTTGCCGGCAACGGTGCCAGCCGTCCGCGCGGCTTCCTGAGCTACGACACCGTGGCCAACGCCGCCTGGACGCCGGGCAAGCTCGGCTGCGTCGCCACCGGGGCGGCCGGGGCGTTCCCGCAGAGCAACCCGTCCGACGTGCTGTTCGATCTGGTCTACGCCCTGCGGGCGGCCTACCGCCAGAATGCCGGCTTCGTGATGAGCCGGCGCACCCAGAGCGCGATCCGCAAGTTCAAGGACGCGCAGGGCAACTATCTCTGGCACCCGCCGCTCACCGCCGCCCAATCCGCGACGCTGATCGGCTTCCCCGTCACCGAGGCGGAGGCGATGCCGGAAATCGCGGCGGGCAGCCTGTCGGTGGCGTTCGGCGATTTCCGCCGGGGCTACCTGGTGGTCGACCGCACCGGTCTGCGGGTGCTGCGCGACCCGTACTCGGCCAAGCCCTACGTGCTGTTCTACGTCACCAAGCGCGTCGGCGGCGGGGTGCAGGATTTTGATGCGATCAAGGTTTTGAAATTCGGGTGAGGGAGTTTCTGGGGCGCCAAAGCGGCAGTTGATCGCGGCCAGCACGACTGGTCTGCCGACAGGATGAGAGGCGCCCGGATTAATTACCCTGTCATTCCGGGGCGCCGCAGGCGAGCCCGGAATCCAGATCCTCCCTCGGTGCAAGACCTTGCGTCGCCAGCGTTTCTGGATCCCGGGCTCCGCTGCGCGGCCCCGGGATGACAAAGCGGGTAATGAGGCCGCCGACGCACCATGGAGACAGCGAGAGCAGCGTTCCCAAATGTAATCGCCCTCCCCACGAGAGGGGAGGGCGATCGTTGTTCGGGCGCTCGGACGGGTCTTACCGGCCCGGGTTGCCGTCGCGCAGCGTCCCGGTCGGCTCCTGCACGTGGGCCTCGAGGAACCACAGCTGCTTGTCGACCGCGCGGGAAATCTCGGTGAACAGGTCCGCCGTGCCGGGATCGCCGGCCTCGTCGGTCTCGTCGATGTTCTCGCGCACCGCGTTGGCGTAGGCGGCATAGCTGTCGATCAGCGCGGCCACGTGGTCGGCGATGGCGTAGATCCCGGTCGGGTAGGCCGGCAGCTTGGTCTTCTCGGCGACTGCCTGGGTCGAGCCGAACGCCGTGGCGCCCAGCTGCACCGCGCGCTCGGCGACCTTGTCGTTGAGATCGTCGAGCTCGGTGCGGAAGCCGTCGAGCATCTCGTGGATGCCGATGAACTGCGGACCCTTGAGGTTCCAGTGCGCCTGCTTGACCGCCAGGGCGAGATCGATGCCGTCCGCGAGCCGGGCGTTCAGCGCCTGGACGGAGACCTGCTTGGCGTTCGAGTCGGTGTCGTTACGGGTCTTGTGCGAGCGGACGGTATCGCCCTTGCCGGTGTCAGCCATGAAATTTGCTCCGTAAACATGCGTGCGGACGGTCGCGAATATGCCACTCAGGCCGCGAGTCCTCATCTGACGCAATTGCGTTGCACAAACGCGACGGCGGGCCGGGTGTTCCGAGGCGGTGCCGGTCTCAGCGGTGCCGGCCGGGCTTGGCCATCCAGTCGGAGCGGTTGCCCCGCGGCAGGACCTCGCCCACCGGGATCCGCGCCAGTTCCGCCGACCGGGTGGCGATCCAGCCGCTGTGCTCGGCCACCGGCGTCACCGCGGTGAAGCCGCCGCAGGCGGTCCGGCGCGTGCCCTGCTGCAGGGCGCCGCTCGACCAGCTCACCACGCCGACGATCCGGTAGCCGCCGGGACCGCCGACCAGGATCGGGCCGCCGGAATCGCCCAGGCAGGCGCCGGCGCCCGAGGTTTCGGCCATGCGCCGCCGGTCGGTCACCACGGTCACCCGGTTGGCGACCTGCAGCGAGCCGATCGACACGAGATGGGCGAGACGCAGGGTGCGGGCCGTGTCGCGCCGGTTCTCGGCCACGACGCCGAAGCCTGCGATGTCCACCGGCGCGCCGGTATCGATCGAGGCGGCGCCGCGGGGATCGAGGGGGACGTAGTCGGCGCCCAGCGGCGCCTCGAGCTTGAGCAGGGCGAGGTCGACGCCGGGCTGGTCCTCCGGGGTCGTGCCGGGCACGAAGTCCGGGTGCATGGTCGCGGCGATGACCTGGGTGCGGTGCTGGCGGAAGCCGCGGTCCACGCTGATCACCGTGTAGCCGGCCGGACGCATCACGCAATGGGCGGCCGTGAGCACGAGGTCCTGGGCGATCAGCGTGCCCGAGCAGATCTCGCCCTCGGTGCTCTCGATCCGCACCGCGAAGGTCCGGGCGCCGTTGGGATCGCGGGTGGTGGTGCCGTTGATCACCGCCGCCGCGGGGGCGGGCATCAGCGCGGCGACCGATCCGAGCAGGGCGCTGCCGAGAAGGGCAGCCCCGAGCCCAGCGCCTCGCACACGCTCAGGGAGGCCGGCCTTGCGCATCGGGCGACGGGACATCGGGCACTCCGGGGGGCGCTCACGGCGCAAGGTGGGACGCCGCGGCGAGGGCGCGGCGCGCAGGGAGCCTAGAGCAAGGCAATGAACCGGCCAAGCTGCGGTTCCGAACGGTGACGTCCGAGGCGTGCACCGGTGCCGGACGCGCACGCGTCCCACGACCCCACAAAAGGGGGGAGGGCCGGCGCGGGTCCGTCAGGCACGGCCGCCTCAACCGCCCCAGCGCGCGTTCCGGCCCCAGCCCTCCAGCACCCGGTCGATCCAGCCGCGCTGCGGCCCCAACAGAACGCCCTGGGTGAGGCCGCCGCAGGCGCCGCCGATCCAGGCGGCCAGCGCCAGCACGGATCCGTCCGGCCCGGTGATCGGGCCGCCGGAATCGCCCTGGCAGCCGCCGCCGGCGCCGCTCTGGAGCCAGACCAGGATGCGGCTCGGCCCGTGCGGCTCGATCACCGGCAGGCTGACGCTGCGATAGGTGCCGGTGGAGCGCGGATCGCCAGGCTTGGCGGCACCGTAGCCCGCGAGTGTCAGGCGCTCGCCGGCCCGCGGTGGTGCGGCGCTCAAGGTGACCGGGGCGAAGCGCGGCGGCAGCGGCGTCGCGGTGCGCAGGAGCGCGAGGTCGATGGATTTCCGCCGCCCGGCGGCCGCGCCGGCATCGTAGCCGGGATGGATCGCGCGGGCGGCGACCTCGACCAGCACCGGCGCCCCGGAATCATCGCGAAAATGGACCCGGTGCTCCCGCCCGGCGGCGACGCAATGGGCGGCGGTCAGCACGGTGTCGGGGGCGAGCACCAGGCCGGTGCAGACGCCGCCGTTCGAGGACAGGACCATCACGGCCCCGCCGGCCGGCGCCTCCGCGCCGCCGACGATCGCGCCGGCCGGGCCGGCCGCGAGCCACAGGGCCGCCGCCAGGACGGTGAGGGCCGCCCGGCGGCGCTTCGGGACCGGCATTCGAGACATCCAGCAAGGGGGCAACGCGATGATCCCGATACGCGCCGACGGGGCCGTGGTCGAGCCGGTGAGCGTGGCGGAGCTGCGCGCCTATCTGCGCCTCGACTCCGAGGATGGCGGGACCGAGGATGACTTGCTCGCGGCCCTGATCACCGCCGCCCGGGCGAGCCTCGAGATCGAGGCGCGCCGCATCCTGGTGCCGGGCCGCTACCGGATCGCCCTCCATGCGTGGCCCGCGAATGGCGAGCTGGGCCTGCCGCTGAGCCCGCTCGTGACGCTGATCCGCGCCGGGCTGTCCGACGCCAAGGGCGTCACCGAGCTCGCCGCCAGCCTCGTCCGCCTCGGGCCGGACCCGGTCGAGGCGCCGGGCCTGCTGATCGACCCAGGCGTGCCGGACCTGGCCGGCCGCACGATCCTGATCGAGGTCGCGGCCGGGTTCGGGGGCGACGGGCCGCCCCTGCCGGCACCGCTCCGGCTCGCGATCCTGCGGCTGGCCGCCGCCCGCTACGAGCATCGTGGCGACGAGCCGGATGCCGCCCGCACCGACGCCGCCGACCACGCCGCGCCGTTCCGCCGGATGCGCCTGTGATCCGCCGCCCTGTCCGATTGCGACCCACCGGAGCTTCGCCGATGGCGACCACCCCCCATCATCATCCGCCGGTCGGCGCCCGGCGCCGCCGCTTCGTGCTCGAACGGCCCCTGGAGCAGCCCGACGGATTCGGGGGCGTGCTGCGCCGCTACGTGGCCGGCCCGGTCCTGTGGGGCGCGATGGCTCCGGCCGGCCTCGTCGACCGCCCGGAGGGCGGCCGGACCGACACGCTTTCCGCCTACCGGGTCACCCTGCGCGCCCGGGTCGCCCTCGACCCGACCATGCGGCTCGCCGCCGGCCCCCGCCGCTTCGCGATCCGCGCGGTCAGCGAGCCGGACGCGAAGGGCCGCGACCTGGTCTGCCATGTCGAGGAACTGGCCCGGGAGAGCGCGTCGTGAGCGACCCGAGCCCGCTCCTGGCCCTGCGCGCCGGCCTGATCGCCCGCTTTTCCGGCGACGCCGCCCTCGCGGCCCTGCTCGGCGGCAAGGTCCGGCTCCACGACGAGCCGCCCCGGGGTTCGGTGCCGGTCTACGCCCTGTTCGGCGAGGCCGAGATCGCAGACGATTCCGTCGACGGCGCGGAGCGCCATCGCCACAGCCACGCCATCGCGGTGATCGCCAAGCCCGGCTCGGTCCGCACCGCGCTCGACGCCGCCGAGCGCATGGCCGCGCTGCTGGCCGACGCCGCCCTGCCGCTCCAGGGCTGCCGCCTCGTCACCCTGCGGGTGCGGGCGATCAGGGCGACCCGCGACCCCCGCACCGGCGAGGCCCGCGCCTCCCTGACGCTCGAGGCCGTCACTGAAAATCTTTGAGACAGGCAGGGTGCCTGACCCGCCCCCTTTCCCGGACGCCTGGAACGTCAGTGGAAGGCGATCCGGGACCCAGGAGAGACCGCGCCGCGCAGCGGCACGATACGAGACGAAACCGGGCGCTGCGCGGCGTCCCGTGCTGGATCCCGGGTCGCATTCCGCTGCCGCTGCATGCGCCCGGGAAAAGGCGGTGCGCGTCCGGCGACGTTCGATTCCAAAGCATGAGGAGGGCCCGATGGGCGCACAGAAGGGCAAGGACCTGCTGCTCCGGGCCGGCGACGGCGCGGGTGGTTTCGTGGCGGTGGCGGGCCTGCGCACCCGGCAGATCACCCTCAACGCCGAGACCGTGGACGTCACCAACGCCGATTCCACCGGGCGTTGGCGGGAATTGCTGGCCGGAGCCGGCGTACGCCGGGCCGCAATCGCCGGATCCGGGGTGTTCCGCGACCAGGCGTCGGATGTGCGCCTGCGACTGATCTTCTTTGAGGGCGCGATCGAGACCTTCCAGGTGGTCGTGCCGGCCTTCGGGACCCTGGAGGGGCCATTCCAGATCGCAAGCCTCGAATACCGCGGCGACCATGCCGGCGAGGTCACCTTCGACATCAGCCTCGATTCGGCGGGCGTGCTCGCCTTCACGGCGGCCTGAGCCATGGCCAACCGGATCCGCGGCGAGGTGCCGCTCCAGCTCGCCGGCCGGCGCTACACCCTGTGCCTGACGCTCGGCGCTCTGGCCGAGCTGGAGGGCGCGCTCAAGGCCGGCGACCTCGTCGGCCTGGCCGAGCGCTTCGACGGCGGCCGGGTCTCGGCCCGGGACCTGATCGCCCTGCTGGGCGCGGCCCTGCGCGGCGGCGGCCACGCCCTCAACGACGACGCGGTCGCGCGCCTGCCCCTCGCCGGTGGGCTGGAGGCGGTCTCGACCGCGCTCGGCGAGGTCCTCGCCGCCGCCTTCGGGGAGGCGCCGGGCCCTGCAAACCCTCGGTAGAGCCGGTGCCCGACGCGTTCGCGTCGGCGCCGGCTCGGCCTTCCGCCTTCCCCTGGGACGACGCCCTGGCGCTCGGCCTCGGCGCGCTCGGCTGGAGCCCCGCCGCCTTCTGGGCGGCCACGCCCCGCGAATTCGCCGGCGCCCTCGGCCGCCGCCGCGGCCCGGAGCCGCTGAGCCGCGCCGCGTTCGAGCGCCTGCTCGCCGCCTATCCGGATCCGGGCCCGTGAACCGAGCCGGGGCTCCGCCCCGGCACCCCGCCAAAGGGCTGGGCCCTTTGGAATCCCGGGTTATGGCACCACGCTAACCCCGACCGAACAGGAGGGCAGCCCGATGATCGACGCCGATCCCGATCCGCAGGATGCCGCCCGGATCAAGCAGCTGGAGACCCTCGACCGGCTCGCCAAGAATTTCGGCCGCAGCCTGGATTCGGCGCTGACCCGGGGCGCCGCCTCGGGGCGCAGCCTCGACGGTGTGCTCGGCACGATCGGCAGCAAGCTCGCCGGCGCGGCGGCCCGGGCGGCCTCCGGCCCGATCCGCTCCGGCATCACCGGCCTGGTCAACGCGGTGCTCGGGGCCGGTGCCGGCAGCGAGACCGGCTTCGCCCGGGGCGGAATGTTCCGGGGCGGGCAGGTCCAGCCCTTCGCGGCCGGCGGGGTCGTGGCCGCGCCGACCTACTTCCCGATGGCGAACGGGGCCGGCCTGATGGGCGAGGCCGGCCCCGAGGCGATCCTGCCGCTCAACCGCGGCCCGGACGGCCGCCTCGGCGTCGCGGCCGGCGGCGCGGCGGTCCGGCCGGTGTCGGTGACGGTCAACATCGCCACCCCGGACCCGGGTGCCTTCCGCCGCTCGGAGGCGCAGGTGACGGCGAGCCTCGCCCGCGCGGTGGCCCGTGGGCAGCGGGCGACGTGATCGCATACATATCGGATCAGCCAGGGGTTCTTCCGGTGTCCGGTTCGAGCATTGTCGAGACTTGGAGTCCCTGTTAAATCACGCTCGGTGCAGTCGAGAGGAGGAGCCGATGGCTATTCTGTCCCGAAATTTCGGCGGGGTGAAGCTGTCTGGCCACGATGCGGAGACATTCCTGCGCCAAGTGGCGTCTGGCGAAAAGCAACAGGTTGTGCTGGCATCCCTCGAACGAGGACGTAAACTGCGGCGATCAATGACCGAATCGGGCAAGGTCGCTGTCGATGCAGGACATGACATGGTCGGGAAGTAGCACAACGCCTTATGTCATTCGTCCAATACGAACCGGTGATTGCAAGGTGCCATTCGCGCTCGCAGACGAGCGGCACAGACCCTTAAAAATATTCTTCCGCAAAGATTCGGAGCGTGCCAGCGCTCAGCTGATCACGCAGACTTATGTCGCGGTTCCAGACGGTTTCGACGACAGGCGCATTCTCGGCTTCATCAGTCTGATGAGCGCGGAGATCGCTTTGGGTGGAACCTATTCTGTAAAAGGTAAGCCACGAGCCGACCGCTATCCCAGTCAGCCCGCCATTCGGATTGCCCGGCTGGCGGTTGCGGATGGTACGCGCGGCAGCGGGATCGGCCGGGATCTCCTGTCCTTGTCGCTTAGCATCGCTGTAGACCGTGTTTGCACCAGTGTCGGCTGTCGCTTCTTGATTGCGAACGCCAAGCAGGAATCCGTAGGCTTCTACAGCAAGCAGGGGTTTACCCTGTTGGATACGGAGGCCAACCGGGCATCGCCGGCCCCGGTCATGTGGCTGGATCTGCAGCCATATGTGTCGAGGCCGGTTTGAACCGTCTGTTCGCGACGACGCGCGAGCGAGGGACTACGCGTCACCCGGTCTGTCACGACCGGGCGCCGTTATCGCCATTCACGCCGCCTTGCTGGCCGCAGCCTCCCTGGCCCGGCTGCGGCGTCCGTCGACGCTGACCGGGGGGACGCCCGCGATGGTGACGCGGCGGACCACCCGGGGCAGGTCGCCGTAATCGTCCACCGCCCGGTGGACGGTCGCGCGGTTGTCCCAGATCGCCACGTCGCCGAGCCGCCAGGACCAGCGCACCGTGTTCTCGGGCCGGGTCGCGTGATCGTGGAAGATCGCGAGCAGGTGCTGCGAATCCGCGGTCGTGAGGCCGAGGAGGCGCTGGATGAAATGCCCGACGATCAGTGAGCGCTCGCCGGTCTCCGGGTGCACGTGCACCAGCGGGTGCTCGGTCTCGTAGACGGTCCGGGTGAACACCTCGTTGTAGCGCTGGCGGCCGGCCTCCGGGGCGTTCACGCGCCCGCCGACGTAATCGTAGACGTTGGAATGCAGCGCCCAGAGCCGGTCGGCCAGCTCGCGCAGGGGCTCGGGCAGCTCCGCATAGGCCGCCGCCGTGTTGGCCCAGAGGGTGTCGCCGCCATAGGCCGGCAGGGTCACGGCGCGCAGGATCGAGATCGCCGGATAGGCCGGCACGAAGGTCACGTCCGTGTGCCAGGAGCTTGCCCGCTCGCCCCGGCTGCCGTCGAGATCGAGGACGCCCGCGGTGCCGGCGAGCGACGGGACGGTCGGGTGCGGGACCAGATCGCCGAGCCGCCGGCCGAACGTCTCCTGGCCCGCCTCGTCGAGATCCTGGTCGCGGAAGAACACCACCTTGTGGGTCACCAGCGCCTGGCGGATCGCCGCCACCGTGGCGGCGTCGAGATCGCCCGCGAGTGCGACGCCGCTTATCTCCGCGCCGATGCGGCCGGTGACCCGGCGGATGTCGAGGGTGGGGTGCAGCGGCTGCGGGACGGCGCTCATCGGAAGGCTCCTGGGTGGATCGGGGACGACGTACGCCTGCCGGGAAAGATCTTTCGAGATCTGCCGGAGATGAATGTCTTCGAAGAAGCGTCCGTCGTCTTGAATGATCTTCACTCGGTCGCGATCGGTTGTCGATAAACGGCGTTTCCGAAGTTTCGCCCGTTCCAAAAAAACTCTTCCCGGCCGGCGGCGGCCGGGAGGACGTGCCTTCTCCGGCCCCCTTTCCGGGATCATCGCGCCATGGCCGACGCCTTCCACGAGGTGCTGTTTCCCCTCGACGTGTCGCTGCGCGGCAGCGGTGGCCCGCAGCGGCTCACCGAGATCGTCACGCTGGCCTCGGGCCGGGAGCACCGCAACGGCCGCTGGGCCGATTCCCGCCGCCGCTACGATGCCGGGTTCGGACTCCGCGGGCTCGAGTCCCTCCACGCCGTGCTGGCCTTCTTCGAGGAGCGGCGCGGCCGGCTCTATGGCTTCCGCTACCGCGACCGGGTCGATTGCCGCTCCGGGCCCCCCGGCCGGGCGATCGGCCCCCTCGACCAGACGCTCGGCACCGGCGACGGCGCCACCGCCTCCTTCCCGCTGACCAAGACCTACGGGTCCGGCTTCGCGCCCTATCGCCGGCGTATCGCCAAGCCGGTAGCCGGCAGCGTCCGGGTGGCTTTGGCCGGCCGGGAGATCGGCGCCGACGCCTTCGCGTGCGACCCGACCACCGGGCTCGTCACCTTCGCGGCCGGCCAGGTCCCGGCCAAGGGCGCAGCGGTCACGGCGGGCTTCGCCTTCGACGTGCCGGTCCGCTTCGACACCGACGACCTCACCATCGATCTCGCCGCCTTCACGGCGGGCGAGATCCCGAAGGTGCCGCTCGTCGAGATCGTGCCGTGAGGATCGACGATGCGCGATATCCCGAGTGCCTTCGCGGCCCATCTCGCGGGCGGCGTCACCACCCTGTGCCGCTGCTGGTCCCTGCGCCGGCGGGACGGCGTGGCGCTGGGCTTCACCGACCATGACCGCGACCTGATCCTGGCGGGCCTAGTCCACGCCGCCCGCACCGGGCTGGAGGCGGCCGAGGCCGCGTCCGAATCCGGCTTCGCGGTCTCCGGGGGCGATGTCGCCGGGGCGCTGAGTTCCCTCGGGCTGACCGAGGCCGACATTGCCGGCGGCCTCTACGACGGCGCTACGGTGGAGACATGGCTGGTCGATTGGACCAACCCGGAGACGCGCCTGCTCATCGATGTCGGCACGATCGGCGAGGTGCGCCGGGAGGGCGACGCCTTCGTGGCGGAGCTGCGCGGCCTCGCCCACCGGCTCGGGGCCGAGCGCGGCCGCACCTACCGGGCGACCTGCGGTGCCGATCTGGGCGATGGCCGCTGCCGGGTCGACCTCTCGGCTTGGCGGACCACCGGACGGGTCACCGGCCTGCCCGAACCCGCGACACTCGCGGTGACCCTGGCGGGCGGCTTCGCGGACGGGCTGTTCACCGGCGGAACGCTCACCTGGACGGAGGGCGCCAATGCCGGGCTCACGGCCGACGTGCGGCTCCAGCTCGGCGCCCTGCTCGAACTCTGGACCGCACCGCCCCGGCCGGTGGCGGCCGGGGATGCGTTCAGCCTCACCGCCGGCTGCGACAAGCGGCTCGCCACCTGCCGGGACCGCTTCGCCAACGCGGTCAACTTCCAGGGCTTCCCGCACATGCCGGGCAACGACGCGGTGATGCGCGCCGTGCCCGGCTCGGAGCCCGTCCTCGACGGCGGGAGCCTGTTCCGATGAGCGCGATGCGGCGGGATATCGGCGTGGCCGCGCTCGGCGAGGCGCGGCTGTGGCTCGGCACACCCTACCGCCACCAGGCGTCCCTGCGCGGCGTCGGCTGCGATTGCCTCGGGCTGCTGCGCGGGATCTGGCGCGGGCTCTACGGGGCCGAGCCGGAACCGGTGCCGCCCTACGCCGCCACCTGGGCGGAATCCGCCGCCCCCGGCACTGACCCGCTCACCGCGGCGGCGGCCCGCCACCTGATGCCGGCGGCCGGCGCGACGCCCGGGCCCGGCGACGTGCTGCTCTTCGCCTTCCGGCGCCATCTCCCGGCCCACCACTGCGCCATCGCCACCGGCGACGGCGCCATGATCCACGCCCACGACCACGCCGCCGTAACGGAAGTGGCCCTCACCGCCTGGTGGCGGCGGCACCTGACGGGTTTGTTCCGGTTCCCGGAGGAGCTGGTCGCCACGGGCGGCTTGGCACCTGGCACGCGCAAGGAGGGTCATTCCCACCGTCATCGCGAGCGTAGCGAAGCGACCCAGTGAACCGCTACGGTCTGGGATCGCGCGTTTCCCTAGGTTGCTTCGCTGCGCTCGCAATGACGGTGGAGGCAGTGGTGAGCGCTTCGATCCCAAACCGCATCAAGCCGCCGCGGCGACGCGCAGCTCGACCTGGAGTCCGGCCGCGGCGAGCATCGCGACCAGCGTGTCGATCGCGAACAGGTCGATCTTGCCGCGCATCAGGTCCGAGCCGCACGGCTGCGTGACGCCCAAGACCTTCGCCGCCTGGGACTGGTTCAGGCCGGATTGCTCGATGTGAGTGCGCAGGGCCATCAACAGCTGCGAGCGGAGGCGCATCCGCGCGGCCTCCGCCGGCGTGTCTTCGATCGCGTCCCAGACGCTGTCGAAGTGCGTGTCTCCCATGGCCGCCGCCCCTGCCGTCGATGCCCTTCCCCGAACGGCAAACCTTACCACAACACGCCCGCCCCCACCCCGGAGCCCGCCATGGCCACTCTGATCCTGTCCACGGCGGGCGCGGCGGCCGGGACCGCCCTGGGCGGGCCGATCGGGGCCGTGGTGGGGCGCGTGCTCGGGGCGGCCGCGGGGGCGGGGCTCGACGGGATGCTGTCGGGCTCCGGGCGGCACGCGCGCTTCGTCGAGGGGCCGCGGCTCGCCGATGTCGCCGGCCTGTCCTCCACGGAGGGCGACCCCATCCCCCGGGTCTACGGGCGGGCGAAGATCGGCGGCAGCCTGATCTGGGCGACGCGCGCCCGGGAGGTCGCCAACACGACGGTAGAGCGCGCGGCCTCCGCCTCCAAGGGCGCAGGCGGGCAGAAGACCGTGCGCACCCGCTACGCCTATTTCGCCAACCTGGCGGTCGGGCTGTGCGAGGGCGAGATCGCGATGGTCCGCCGGATCTGGGCGGACGGCAAGGAGATCGACCAGGTCGGGATCACCCTGCGGGTCCATACCGGCGGCCCCGAGCAGGCGCCGGACCCACTGATCGTCGCCAAGGAGGGCGCGGAGAACGCCCCGGCCTATCGCGGCCTCGCCTACGTGGTGTTCGAGAA